>Ga0073928_10001403_pt1 | contig 46762 bp, 30 predicted proteins | sample PaiPotPPA55metaG_FD_76969 | JGI IMG/M metagenome (GOLD analysis project Ga0073928, IMG submission 76969) | Iron sulfur acid spring bacterial and archeal communities from Banff, Canada, to study Microbial Dark Matter (Phase II) - Paint Pots PPA... ...
AGCGGGCGATTGTAAACCTCGCGATGTTCGGACAGAGAACTCATGCACTCCAGTCCATGCGGTTGGTCAGCAGCACGGTGCGCCCCCAGGCGCTGATCGAGCAACTGCGGCAAGGCGGCAGAATCGAAGTCGAACTGCAAATGCCAATGCCAATGCCAATGTCCGTCGCGTTGTTCCAGTTGATCCGAATCAACTCGGCTAGGAAGGGTGCCGCCAGGCAGCGCTCGATCTTGCGCACGATCTGATCTTGTTTCCAGTGCGCCTTGGGTTTGTTCAGTTCTTGGGCGAGATGGCGTAAAGACTGCAGCACGCGGCTGAGGCTGGTGGTCAGACTGTGCAGACTCACCGAAGGTCCTTTCTACCAAGAAAGGACCTTCGGCGCTTCGTTTTCGTTATTTCCAGGGTTATGGCTGGAAGTTTTTGAACAGATCGTCCGCGATTGTGGGAGCAATGACGATGCGGTCGAGATCTGGTGCAAAGTTCGTGGGGTTGTCGAAGCTTAAGGTGTTCGTTCCTGCATGGAGGTGAACACTATAGATGTTGTCGGAGGGTTCGTCGAAGGTGCTGCCGTTCAGATCCAGTTCCTGCGGTGTTCCGTCGTTAATTGTGAGGAAGAAGGAACGGGGGCCACTGGTGGCGGCGTCGACTTGCAGCTGGTAAATTCCGTCAGACGGAACCTTGACATTCGAGAACGTGACGGCGTTTCCTGCTCCTCCGATCGGAGCTGCTTTTCCAGGCCCTCGCCGACCAGACAAAAAAGGCCAGCGTCATCATCACTTACTAATCTGCCCTCTTGAAATGCTCTTCGACCTTTCACCCTACCTCTTCTTAAATTCCGGGATTGGGCATCCATCACATGGCAGAATCGCAAGCCGGGCTGCAATTTGTGCTCGATAGAAGCGGACGTTTTCCATTTCATCCTCACGATTCCGCTTGGAACATAACCGCACTCGTGACGTTGTCTGGTTGGCTCTTGACAAAGGTAGCGATGAGATCTTACCGTACTTTACGGTAACGTACACGATCTTTTTGGGATGCCTTCATTTGTGAGGGACTCAATATTCGAGCTGGCTTTTGTTGCCCAGAGACACGGGATGATGATACCGCGCGATCAGACTAAATTCGAAGAATGCGTACCTCTCGATAGGACGCCATCGAAATTGCAGCTACCGCAGGCGCCGGCATCCGAAACTGGTGCGGTCAAGGCATGGGAAGAACCTGTCTTGATGCGCAGTTACATGCCTGCAGAACCGGATCGCAACCCCTTGTTTTTGGAAAAGCGTGTTTATCAGGGCAGTAGCGGCCGGATATATCCTCTGCCGGTGATTGACCGCATTGATACCGACCCGCAGGATCGTGAATGGAAGGCTGTCCATCTTGAGAATGAGTTCCTGCGCATCATGGTGCTGCCAGAAATCGGCGGACGCATTCATGTCGGACTCGACAAGCTGAACGACTACGACTTCTTCTACCGTCAGAACGTGATCAAGCCTGCGCTGGTGGGCCTCGCAGGGCCATGGATTTCAGGAGGAGTGGAGTTCAACTGGCCCCAGCATCATCGCCCTGCAACCTTCATGCCTGTTGATGTTGCGATCGAGCGGGAGCCGGATGGGTCGGTTACAGTGTGGTCGAGCGATCACGATCCCATGGCACGCATGAAGGGGATGCACGGCTCGCGACTTCGACCGCGCGCTTCATATTTGGAATTGCGGGTGCGCCTCTATAACCGGACCACCGATACGCAGACCTTTCTATGGTGGGCCAACGTGGCTACGCGCGTTCACGAGAAATATCAATCCTTCTTTCCACGAGACGTGCGTTTTGTCGCCGATCACGCAAAGCGTGCGATTACGGAATTTCCGCTCAGCAAGGGCAAGTACTACGGTGTTGATTATGGCGAACGCGCAATCGACGGCGTACCGGAGAATGAAAAGCCGGACTGCTTTGTTCCGGACGGTTCGTACCCGGCGAACGATTTGACCTGATACGCGAATATTCCCGTGCCTACAAGCTATATGATTGCGCGATCGCGCGGCGATTTCTTTGGTGGCTATGACCACAAGCGCGAGGCCGGCACGGTGCATGTCGCCAATCACCACATTGCGCCCGGCAAGAAGCAGTGGACATGGGGCAATCATGATTTTGGCTATGCGTGGGACCGCAGCCTTACCGATGCAGATGGCCCGTATGTGGAGTTGATGGCCGGCGTCTATACGGACAGTCAGCCCGACTTTTCATTTCTCGTGCCCGGCGAAACAAAAACCTTTAGCCAGTTTTGGTACCCCATACGCGAAATTGGCGCACCCGATCATGCCAACCTGGACGCAGCAGTTCGTGTGGAGCGAAGCGATAATGGTCTGCTGGTGCACTTGCAGGTAACGTCCGCGCGACGGCAGAGCACCGTACGCGTCCACATTGACAGAAAAGAATGCAGCGTCTGGCAAGGTGATTTGATACCAGACGTCCCGCTGCATCATGCAATTTCTACGAATGCATCCGGTTCGATGGAAATTACGCTGGAACAGGCAGGAACTGTTCTGCTGCGGTATGTTCCCGACGAGATCGCGCCAGCTGAGGCCCCGGCGGTTGCGAGCGAACCTCCGTCGCCGGCTGATGTGAAGACCAGCGATGAGCTTTTCCTCATCGGGCTGCACCTGGAACAGTACCGTCACCCAACGCGTAATCCGGAGCCCTACTGGCGCGAAGCGATCGGTAGAGACGCGGGCGACAGCCGCGCCAACCATGCGCTGGGGCGGTGGCACATGCGGCGAGGGGAGTTCTCTCCGGAGAGATACATGCTGAAGATATCAAGGGGATGCTGGGACAAACGTAATCGGAATCTGCCGCTGCAGCTTGACGATAGGCAGGTGACCGGCGCCAGGGTAAGCGCATAGCAGGCAATCGCGCCGAGCGTGAGCGCGACAGTTTTACGAGATTTATTTTCATCTCTCTTCCCCCGGTTTAGTCGGTTGGGCGAATAGCTGCGGTCCAGAGCGAACTCACAGCTGCGGACACGCCGCGGAGATCTACCGGAGCGCTGGCTATGGAACCAACGATATATTCCTGAATATGACCGCGCATCTGATGCTCTGCCTCTTGACAAGACCTATTACGGAAGAATAGCTTGATTCCGTTAACGTACACAGTGATCTGATCTGAGCGTCATCAGATCATCACATCAACCCATCTCCCGCCCGACCGAAAGCTTTTCGAAGATGCTTTGAGGTACATTGCGTTGCGGAAGCACTATCTCTCTTTTTTCGCCGGCACGGTTGTTTTCATAACGGGAAGCTTTGCGCTCGCCCAGACAGCACCGCTGCTGCTCACTTCGCCAAATCAGCAGTTGGTGATGCATTTCGGGGTTCAGCCCGCAAAGGATGCCAGCAGCGAAGACGGCAAGCTCATCTATTCTCTTAGCTTTCGCGGCAAACCGATCCTTGACGACTCCGGCCTTGCGCTGGAGCTGGATGACCAGACCCCGCTCGGAAACAACGTCCACATCGTGAACCATGATGCCGCTCAGGGCGTCGACGACTATACCTTAAGCAACGCCAAGGTCAGCAAGGTGCACGATGCCTACAACAGCGTGACCGTGCATGTTCAGGAAGGCAGTGCGCAGCATCGCAGCATGACGGTGGAAGCGCGCGCTTACAACGACGGGATCGCTTTTCGCTATCTGCTCCCCGCGCAGGACTCGGTCAAGGACCTGCATCTGCGTCAAGAAGACACGGAGTTTCGTCTGAGCACGGACGCCACGAACTGGGCGCTGGCGCTGCCGAACTATCGCAGTAGCTACGAGAGCGAGTATGTGCAATTGCCTACTTCGGCCCTCAGCAACCAGGGCGGCGTTTCCAGCCACTTTCTCATTGGCCTGCCTTTGTTGATGCACGAGCCCGGCGCGGCGTGGCTGGCATTGATGGAAGCTGATCTCGAAGACAACAGCGCGATGTACGTGACCAATCCCTCGGGCAACTGGGCCGGTCATTGGTTTGTTTCCCGGCTCTCTCCTCGTTTTGACCACCCGGAGATGGCCGTGGAATCAACATTGCCGCATCACTCCGCCTGGCGCGTACTGATGGTGGCTGACGATCCGGGCCGGCTGGTTGAGTCGACCCTGACATACGATTTGAACCCTGCAAACCGTCTTACAGATACCAGCTGGATTCATCCCGGAAAGGCTTCGTGGAACTGGTGGGTCGGAGATGTGGGCAAGGATGGCAAGACCGGATACACAACGGAGAACATGAAGTACTACGTGGATTTTGCTGCAGAATCCGGCTTTCCCTACATGATGCTCGATGCCGGCTGGTCCGCCGGGCGCGACATTCTGAAGCTCAACGGCAAGGTCGATGTGCCGGAGCTCGTGCGATATGCCGCGACAAAGAAGGTAAAAGTATGGATATGGCTCTATTCCGAATCTGTCATGCAGCAGATGAAAGAAGCTTTTCCTCTGTATGAAAAGTGGGGTGTGGCCGGAGTCAAAATTGACTTTGTCAATCGCGACGATCAGCAGGGCATTCAGTTTTACTACGAAGTTGCGCGCGAGGCCGCCGCGCATCATCTGATGGTTGATTTCCACGGCACCCATACTCCATGGGGAATCGAGCGCACTTATCCGAACGTGCTGAGCTACGAGGGCGTGCTGGGCATGGAGAACAACAAAGTCGGGCGTCGTGACAGCCCCGTGGACCGCTCGGTCTTTTCCTTTACGCGCCTGATTGCCGGTCCTATGGACTACACTCCTGGAGGCTTCCGGAACGCTACCGAAGATGGCTTCGTAGCTCGCGATATCAACCCGATGGTGATGGGTACGCGCGCACAGCAACTTGCCTTATATGTGATCTACCAGACGCCGTTTCAAATGGTATCTGACAGCCCGCAGACGTATGCCGGCCAGCTTGCCTTTCAGTTCATCAAGGATGTGCCGGTTTCGTGGGACGCGACCCTCGTGCTTAGCGGCAGACCGGGCGAGTTTGCGACCATTACGCGTAAACACGGAAACGAATGGTATCTGGGCAGCATGACGAACTGGACGCCGCGCACGCTGCAAGTGCCACTGAGTTTCCTCGGCTCAAGTACATATACGGCTGAAATATACGAAGACGCCCCCGATGCCGCTACCGAACCGGAGCATGTTGCAATTCGTAAGCAATCTGTGCGCAGCGGAGAAACGCTGACGCTGCACCTCGCTCCGGGCGGCGGCTGCGCCATCCGCTTCATTCCCGGAAAGGAATAACCCTTCGCATGAGCGCCAGCTTATATCTGCTGCAACTCCGTTTCCAGTTCTTCATCGCTGTTGGCAATCTGATTCGAAAACAGAGAGAGATTGCTGCGAAAAATAACATGAGGAGCGAGACGGACAATTGGCTGCGGCTTGCCGCCCTCCAGCAGACATTTGAGCAGGCTCTCGAAGGCAAGCTTACCCTGCGTGAAGGGGCGCTGGTAGATCGTAGCCAGCACTTTGCCTGTTTCAATCAGCGGCACGATCTCCTGAAAGAGATCGGTGGTGACAACCTGCACCTCGCCGAGGAGATCCAGTTCTTCCAGCGCCTTGAGGACGGGCGTGCTGTTCGCTGTGCTGAGATAGAGGCCTTCCGGATGCGGCTTGCTCCCCATCAGCGCCAGCGCCTGCCGGTAGGCCTCTTTGGGGTTCTCATGGCCTTCAAGGGCCGGCAAGAGTGTCAGATGCGGGGCCTGAACGGCAAGCGTTGCTGCAAAGCCGCGCAATTTTTCGGCGTGATCGAGGGTTGTAAGGTCGCCGGTAAAGGTCGCAACCAATGCTTTGCGGTTGAGCTTATAGGAGAGCAGTTCCGCCACCATCGCACCGCTGATTGCGGCATGTGCTGCAATCGAGCCGATGCGCTCGCTATTCGGCGCGTCGCTGCCTACGCACATCATGGCTGTTCCCGCACGAGAAAGCCTGCGAATAAGCGGATCGAAGCGGCGAGTGTTGCCCGGGAGAAAAATGATACCGTCATAGTGACGCCGCGAAGCTACCTCGAAGGCTTCGATATCTCCCACACCGAGCCGGGGATATTCGTGAAACTCCAGCCTGATGTTCATGCCCACGGTCGCGGCGGCTGCCGCGCGAATGCCTGCCCGCAGCGGATCAAAAAAATGCGAGATATGTTTCGGAAGTCTCGCAGCAATCGAAACGTGCGGGTTCAGCTTGAGGGCTTGCGCCGCGAGGTTCGGGCTGTAGCCCATTTGCTCAGCCATCTTCAACACACGCGCCTTGGTTTTTAGGCTCACACCCGGTCGACCGTGCAGTGCACGGTCGACCGTTCCGATAGAAACTTTTAATGCTTGTGCAAGGTCTTTGATTCCGGCGAGTTTTCCTGAGGTGACCATGATTCGAGAATGTGATTTGTTCCCGAGCGTACTGATATATCGCTACAGGGTCAATGTTTTCAGATGTGCGGGTAAAAGATGAGTCTCGAAGCAAGGAAAACAGGAATGCGAACCACCAGGCGTAAGCTCCTACAGGGCGGGCTTGCTCTGGCAGCATTGCCGTACAAGGCCATGGCGCTGTTGCCCAGAGCTGACAATTCGCACCATGAATTGTGGTACAGGCGACCTGCAGAACGCTGGCTTGAGGCGCTCCCGGTGGGCAACGGCCGGCTTGGCGCCATGGTCTTCGGCGGAATAGGCAAAGAGCGCATTGCCCTCTCCGAATCTACTGCATGGTCCGGCGCTCCCGGTACGAATGATCTGAACCCGGGCGCACGGGAACACCTCGCCGAGATTCGACAACTGCTTTTTTCCGGGAAATATGTCGAAGCCGGCGAGTTGTGCAGGAAATATCTGCTCGGACGCGGCACCTCCTTCGGCACTAACCTGCCGCTCCCCGAATTGCATCTCGGTTTCGATGATGCAGAAGCACCCACGCACTATCGCCGGTCGCTGAACCTGGATGAAGCTGTTGCGAGCGTACGCTTTCGCCGCAGCTCTATACGATTTTCGCGGGAAGTGATTGCCTCGCATGCGGACGGTGTCATTGCCGTGCGCCTTACCAGCAGTAAGCCCAGGCAGATCAGCTTCCGTGCCAGCTTCGGAGCGGAGACGATTCGGGCGGAGATCGCGAATCAAGGGCAGGACACACTTGTTCTGCGCGGCCATGCCTATGAACAGATGCACAGCAATGGGCGGGAGGGTGTGGCGCTCGAGATTCATGTAAAGGTGATTTCAGACGGCGGAAGCGTCTCTGCCTCTGCTCCGGGATTACAAGTGAAAAACGCCGATGCTGTCACGTTATTGATTGCGATTGGGACGAGCTTTCGTAATAGCAATCCTGAAGAGGCGTGCAAGCGCGCTTTGGCACAGGCATCTAGCAAAAACTACGCGCAACTGCGCGCGGCGCACGTTACCGACCATCAGACATTATACCGGCGCATGTCACTCGACTTAGGCCAGAGCCATGCGGCTTCCAGAACGCAGCCCACGGATCTACGGCGGAAGGCAGTTGAGACCGGTGCGAATGATCCGGAACTGATAGGGCTCTTCTTTCAATATGGACGCTATCTCACCATCGCCGGTTCGCGCGCGGACTCGCCTCTGCCGCTGGCCTTGCAGGGCATCTGGAATGACGGCCTGGCGAGCAGCATGGGCTGGACAGATGACTTTCATCTCGACATCAACACGCAGCAGAATTACTGGACTGCGGAGGTCTGCAATCTCGGTGAATGCCAGGGGCCTTTGTTTGGACTGATTGACGGGCTGCGTATATCGGGCCGCAAAACGGCGAAAGAGATGTATGGCGCGCCGGGATGGGTGTGCCATACCGTGACGAATGCTTGGGGCTATACGGCTCCAGGCTGGGGTCTCGGCTGGGGGTTGTATGTGACGGGAGGCATCTGGATTGTTCTGCAGATGTGGGACCATTACGTTTTCAACGCGGATGCGGAGTTTCTTCGCACGCGCGCGTATCCCGTGCTGCGCGAGGCAGCAGAGTTTTTCCTCGCCTATATGGTTCCCGAACCAAAGCATGGATGGCTGGTCACGGGCCCATCCGACTCACCGGAAAACTGGTATCTCACACCCGATGGCCGACATTGCGCCGAATCCATGGGCAATACGTGTGACCGCGTCTTTGTGTATGCGCTTTACAGCATGTGTATCGAGGCTGCCAAGGTTCTGGCGACAGACGACGAGCTTCGAGAAAAACTTGAAGACGCGCGGGCCAAGCTGCCTCCGTTCCAGATAGGCCGCCACGGACAACTGCAGGAATGGCTGGAAGACTTGGAAGATGCTGACCCAAATCACCGGCACACGGCGCACCTGGTTGCTTTGTATCCGGAAAACCAGATCTCGCCACGTACAACACCAGCCCTGGCACGCGCTGCCGAGGTAACGATCGAGCGGCGCATGAATACGCCCAACTGGGAGCAAAGCGAGTGGGGCCGCGCCAATCTTGTCGTTTACTATGCCCGCCTGCTCAACGGCGATGCGGCTCACAAATATCTGGTGAGCCTAATGGCCAAGGCGACGGATGACAACCTGTTTACCTTTTCCAGCGGAGGGGTCGCCGGAGCGGAGCAGAACATCTTCGCCATCGACGGCAACACCGCCGGCACGGCTGGGGTTGCGGAGATGCTGCTGCAATCACAAGGTGGAGAAATCCAGCTGCTGCCTGCTCTTCCCGCGGCCTGGCGGGGCGGCGCAATCAAAGGGCTGTGCGCGCGCGGTGGTTTTCAGGTCGACATTGCTTGGCGCAAAGGAGCGCTGCTCCACGCGGTGATTCGAAGCAAGCATGGCGGCAGAATTCCGGTCCGTTACGGCAATAGGAGCCTTACCGTCAATCTACATCCTGGGGATGTTGTACACCTGCGTCCGGCAAACTTTGAACAAGACACGCAACATCGAGAGAATGGATGAATCATAGAGAGCCCGCAATTCGATTCCTGACGCATCCGGCGCGCCAAAACTACACTCACGCTTTCAGGACATCTGCCACGATCTTCCGTACGATTGTTTTCCTGTTTCTGGGCTTTGTGGTCCAGAACCTTCAGGCGCAAAATGCTTCTGCCCTGATTCGATTTGATGAGAGCACGCGAGTCTTTCGCATTGATGCAGCGGACACGACGTACGTACTTGGAGTCAACGAGAATCAGCAAGTGCAAACACTGTACTGGGGCAGGCATCTTCCTGAAAGCGATCACTTTGCCGCGGCCGAGTCCATGCCTGCCTCCGCGTCGTTCGATCCGCCGGTGAATACTACGCCGCAGGAGTTTGTGGGGTGGGGCGGCGGCCTGTATGTCGAGCCTGATCTCAAGATCACCTTTCCCGATGGCAATCGCGATCTGGTCCTGAAGTACGTGTCGCACAAGATTGACAGCGATCAACTCAACATCACGATGAAGGACATCTCCCTCGATGTCTATGTGACGCTCGAATACAAAGCGGATGGAGGGACAGGCATCCTGCGCCGCTCGGCGGAGATCGAGAACCGAACAGATGGTCCGCTCACCATCGAGCAAGTCTCGGCGGCAACATGGAATCTGCCGCGCGGGACCAATTATCGGTTGCGCTACCTCACAGGCCGATGGGCGGGCGAATGGAATGTGCAGGAGCAGCCTGTGCATCCTGGCAAGACCGTGCTCGAAAGCCGCCGTGGCACCACGGGTTCACAGAATAACCCGTGGTTCGCCATTGACCGCATCAGTAACGGCGATGCGGAACATGGCAGCGTTTGGTTCGGCGCGCTTGGGTGGAGCGGCTCATGGCAGATCACCGTCGAGCAGGGGGTACAGCAGCAGGTGCGCGTCAGCGGAGGACCGAACAGCTTCGACTTTGGTTATCGCCTGCCAAAGGGCGAGCACTTTCAGACTCCTTACTTTTACGGCGGCTACTCAAGCGACGGCATCGGAGGCGCGTCGCGCCTGTTGCATCGTTTTGAAGTCGATTCTCTGCTGCCGCATGCGCCACATCCGGCGTTGCGCCCTGTGCTTTACAACTCGTGGGAAGCCACCGAATTTAATGTTGACGAGGCCGGACAGATGGCGCTCGCTGAAAAGGCGGCCAGCTTCGGCGTAGAACGGTTCGTCATGGACGATGGCTGGTTCGGCCAGCGCAAGGACGACCATGCCGGGCTCGGCGACTGGTATGTAAACCCGCAAAAGTTTCCGCATGGATTGAAGCCGCTGATCGACAAAGTACACTTGCTCGGAATGGATTTCGGATTGTGGGTCGAGCCGGAAATGGTCAACCCTGATAGCGACCTCTACCGCAAACATCCCGACTGGGTGTTGAATTTCCCAGGACGTCCGCGCACCGAAGGACGCAATCAGCTTGTGCTCAACCTTGCGCGCCCCGATGTGCGCGAATATATCTTCCAGGTGCTCGATAAGCTGCTCAATGGGAACGACATTGCTTTTCTCAAGTGGGACTACAACCGCAACTGGTCAGAGCCGGGCTGGCCCGCTGTCGCGCCGGAAGCTGAGAAGAAAGTCTACGTGGACTTTATCCGTAACTTTTATGGCATCCTCGCCGAACTGCGTGAGAAGCATCCCAAAGTTGAGATTGAAAGCTGCTCCGGCGGCGGCAGCCGTGTCGATCTGGGGGTGATGCACCTGACCGATGAGGTCTGGCCTTCGGACAATACAGACGCCTTCGATCGCCTGCTGATCCAGAACGGCTTCACCTATGCCTATACGCCCGGAGTGATGATGGCCTGGGTCACGGATTCGCCAACTGGGGTGAACCAGCGCGCGCTCACTCTGGAATACCGCTTCCTCTCAGCGATGCAGGGCTCGCTTGGCGTCGGCGCCAATCTGAACAAGTGGGCTCCCGAAGACTTTGCCGCTGCGAAACGGATGGTCGCACAGTACAAGACTATCCGCGAGACAATCCAGCGTGGCTCACTCTATCGCCTTATCACGCCCGAGCATGACAGCGAACAGTCTGTCACTGAATCGGTCTCGCGCAATGGGCATCAGGCAGTCGTGTTCGCTTTCCTTCACTCGAGCAGCGAACTTTATCCGTTCCCTCGGCTCTACCTGCGCGGCTTGAATGCAAACGCCGCATACCGGATCTCTGCTATGGATGGCAAGCTCGCAGCAGATGCGCCCTCGGAAGCCAGCGGAGCCTACTGGATGGAACATGGAGTCGACTTAGAATTGCGCGGCGACTTTCAAGCAGCGGCATTTACGCTCGAGCTCACCGCTGCTGCGCCAGGGCAACCTTAAGTCCAACGGACATTACTACTATGGAAAAGTTGATGGCATCTCACCCGAATCGTCTGCGTCCGGTTACAACCGCCCTCGCGGCTGTCCTGCTTTCGCAGGCGCCTGCATCTCTCGCTGCGCAAAAAGCTGTTTCCATTCCCGAGGAAATCGAGTGGACTTGGGAAGTCCGGCCTCCCCATCCAGACCCGAAGCTCCCGAATGTGCTTCTGCTCGGCGATTCGATCAGCAGGGCCTATTTCCCTAAGGTGACGAAGGACCTCGCCGGCGTCGCGAACCTTTACCTGATGGCATCTTCCACGTCGGTTGGCGATCCCCGGCTGTTACGGCAGATTGCAGAATTTTCAGCTATGGAAGGTGTCCGCTTCAGCGTTGTGCATTTCAACAACGGCATGCACGGCTGGGCCTATAGCGAAGAACAATACAAAACCGCATTTCCGGCGTTTCTCGACGCTGTCAGAAAACTGGCCGGCAGTGACGGGGCCCTGATATGGGCAACCACCACACCGGTCCGGCAAGACGCCACTGGAGGCGCAAACAACCAGCGCGTGGGGGCGCGCAATGCTATTGCTACTCCGCTGGCACAGGCAGCGGGCATTCCGGTCGATGACCAGCACGCGCTGATGCTGTCGCACCAGGACCTGCATGAAGACCCGGTGCACTTCAATGCCAGCGGCTCTGCGCTGCAGGGCGATCAGGCAGCCGCGACGATCAGGACTGCGCTTGCGCGGAAGCAGCCATAGCTCAGTTTTCATAGCGCCTGTTAACCCTACCGGGGTGGAGAGCGTTGCGAGCGAAAACCTGTCAGGCAAGACGGACCGGAACGGTTCGGTGGTTCCAAATAAGAGGACGACAACGCCGTCTGAGCGGATTTTCGCCGCAACCCGAAGGGACGGGGCCCATTTTCCCGATCTCATCGTCGCTGGTCGCTATAATAGCCCCGGTATTCGTCACTCCCCTCTCCTCCATCTCAGCAAAATGGGCTCCCGTTGCTCCCACCCAGTAGGTTCATTAACAGACCCGGGTACTCCTGTAGCGAAAAAAAGGGCAGGATGGACCGAAACAGCCCAGCCTGCCCTGCGGGATGAACATACATCAGAAGGCGTACTTCAGTGAGAGCTGGAAGAATCTGGCATCCGGCGTGTTGTTCTGGAAGAACTTCGGCCCGGTGATATTTCCTGCTCCGGGGCTCGTGTTGGTGTTTGACGGATTGCCCAGAGTTGGATGGTTGAGAACGTTGAATGCATCTGCGCGAAACTGCAGATACTGTTCACGCCATATTGGGAAGTTCTTGAACAGCGACATGTTCACGCCATAGTATCCCGGTCCGTAGATCATATTTGACCGTCCACCGAGCAGCGCGAGCACTGTGGCCCTGTCGACAACCGGAGAAGCGAACCGATACTGGCTGGGCTGCCCGGTCGTCGGATCAGTGGCGCCTGGCGTCACCCCTGGAGGTGCAATCAAATTACCCGACAAGGGGTTCGTGAATGCACACGGGTTGTACCAGTGATCCTTGGTCCGCACTTTTGTGGGGCAACCAGCCCCACCGCCCGGCGAAAACGGATCGGACACCTGAATCGCTCGAGCGCTGCCACCGGATGGACCACTGTTGCTCGGACTAACGGTGAACGGCGTGCCTGTCTGTGCAGAGAAGGTCCAGCTTGTCGACCAGCCGCCCACCATCTCGTTAACCCACTTGGGTGATTGATTGGCAAACGTCCTGCCCCTGCCGAAAGGCAGCTCATAGTTACCGTTCAGAGTGAACCGGTTTCGAATGTCGTACGGCGAGTTCGTGAACTCTGTAATAAACGGGAGCAGAATTATATTTCTGTCTCCGACTGCGGTTGAGAGACCACCTGCATCGCTGCTATCGTCCAGTGCATGCGCCCAGGTATAGGTCGCCAGAAAGCTCAACCCATGCGAGAAGCGCTTTTCCAATTTGGCCTGCAGCGAGTTGTAGGTGCTTACGCCGCCGAAATGGATCGTGCCCGCGCCTCCAAGATCGGGAAAGGGCTGAAATGGCTGCGTGCTGAAATTTGGATTAAACAACCCACGCGTTGTATTCGGGTCGTAATACAGCGACAGGTGGCGGGAGAAGTTGCCCACATAGCTGACCGTTGCCACCAGGTTGGACGACAGGGCCTGCTGCACGCCGAGGCTGTAGTTCATGGTGTAAGGTGTTTTGATCTCCGGATCGATCGCATGGAAGCCGGGGTGGTTGACGAAGTTCTGCAGTCCGCCACCTGTCTGCGACACCAAACCAGTTTCAAGCGATATGCCTTGACTGGCCAGCGACGAGCAGTTCCCAGGGAGGCAATTTAGAGCGGGAATGCTGGCGGAATTTGAGAAGGGGAAGTTGGCCCCAAGGTTCGTGTTTCCCTGGCTCTGCAGGCCACCATAGAAAATGCCGAAGCCGCCGCGCAAAACCGTGTTCGGTTTCGCCTGATAAGCAAATCCGATACGCGGAGCAAAGTTCGTCTTCTGCGAAGTCGCCAGACGATCATTGCGTATGTACTGAACCGTGACGTTGTCCTTTGCCAGCGTGTTCAGGAACAGCGCGCCGAGGTCAACGTTCTTCGCCTTGGTGGGAAGCTGGTACACGGCAGAGCCCGTACCGAAGCCAAGAGAGGCTGGGTCAGCGATGAAGTTCGCCTGTAATCCGCCGGTCTCTTTATATGGCTGGTAGTGGTCGTAACGCAAACCCAGGTTCAGGGTCAGGTTTTTCCTGATTTTCCAGTCGTCCTGCGCATAGACGGAGTCGTACCACTGCGCATCGTTGACGTTCGGAGCGTTCGCAATATATGCGCTGTTCATTTGATTAGCGAGAAAATCCGCAATGGCACAGCCCGTGAGGGTTGGATTGGCTGGATTCTCCGTGGAAGTACCGTTGTAGCTGTATTGCCCCAATGTAGCCGGCGCATAACGATAGAAGAAGCGAAGGGCCTGGAAAGAGACGCCAAACTTCAGCGAGTGATTGCCGAGTATTTTGGTGACGTTGTCCAGAATCTGATACACATTCTGCGATTCGTCAGAGGTGCCCACCGAGCCCCACTGATTCGAAACCACGCCGCCGCAGCAAGTCGAATTAGCACTGGGAATACCGTTGCTGGCATAGAACAGGCCGAGCGGCAACCCGCCCTGCCCAGACCCCAGCTGAGGGACTCCACCCAGTCCAAGCGAACCAGCCAGGCTGTTGTTGTTCGCGTTCGGCTGCAGGAATGCGAAGACACCCCAGTTATAGCCAAACCGGAACTCGTTCGTCAGGGTTGGCGCGAAGATATGCGTCTCGCTCAGTGTGAAGTTCTCGGCCAGGTTGCTATCGCGCTGGCCGCCATAGCCGCTGCCGTCAAGAACCGGACCGAGCGGGAGGTTATTCAGAGTTAGCTGGTGGAGATAGCTGTAGCGTGCAAATGCCTGGTCCTTCGAAGTGGCGTTCCAGTCCACACGCTGGTCCCATTGAAATGTATCGTTGCGTGTTGGAACGTTCTCGACGAGGCTGTTGAGGAGTTTCCCCCCATTGGCGTTTGGCTGCGGGTACAAGTTCAAAATGTTCTGCGCCACAGGGTTGATCTGGTTCTGGCAATAGACATTGTTCTGTCCATTGCAGGACAGGGTTGCCGCGCCGCCCGAGCTTGGCTGATAAAGCTGGATCGGGCCATTCGCGCCAGTCAGGGACGTGTTCAGCAATTCGGAAAAATTGCCTTGCCGCATCAACAGAGTTGGTACGGTATACACGCCAGTCTGGCCTATGGAGATGCGGTTCACTTCCAGGTCTCCGAAATAGAAGAGTTTGTTTTTCAGAATTGGGAAGCCGAACGTCGCGCCAAACTGGTTCTGATGATAGGGAGAAGCAGTAAGTGCATTCCAGTTGATTGCATCAAGACTTGTATTGCGGAGATACTCCCATACGCTGCCATGAATCTGATTGCTGCCAGACTTGATGCTGGCGCTCAAAACCGCGCCCGCCGAATGCCCGAATTCCGCGCTGTAATTGCTGGTCTGCAGGCTGAACTCAGACAGCGCGTCCGGCGGAGGGCGCATGACGAAGCTGGAGCCATTCAGGAAGTCGACGAGGCTTGTATTGTTGTCGACGCCATCAAGAATAAAGTTGTTCTGCTCTGCGCGCTGGCCGTTGGCAACGAAGTCGCCCGTGCCGCTGCCGCGCGTATTGCCGAATGGAGGAGCAACGCCTGCAGTCAATTGCGCGATGTACACCCAATTGCGTCCATTCAGCGGCGTATTGTTGATCGTCTCCGTGCTGATGACCTGGCCTACCGATCCAGTCTGCGTCTCCAGCAAAGGCGGTGCATCGGAAACAGTCACCGTTTGAGACACGGAGCCGGGCGTTAAAGTAATGTTTACGCCCAACCGCTGCTGAGCATCCACATGCAGATGATCACGAGTGACGGTTTCAAAGCCATCTGCAGTTGCCGTCACCGAGTAATTACCAATCTTGATTGGCGACACCACATACGCGCCGGTTGCGTTTGTTCTTATCTGCAAAGCCAGCCCAGTATCGACGTTCGTTACCGTAACCAGCGCATTGGCTACAACGGCGCCGCTAGCGTCCTGTACCTGGCCGGTAATCGCTCCTTGATCGACCTGCCCAAGGCATGTGCCCGCGGACGCTATCACGATAGACGCTGGGTTATATAGGCTTCTTGCACTAAGATACTGTTCGACATGATCCTGACCTCCCTGAAGTTTTTCAGACGCTGTTCCCAAATGAGAGCAATCTGCCCACGCCTTTCTGATCGCACCTGACCATTTGCGCCCGTTAACATATGCGATTACTGTGTACGTTAACGGCCATGACGATAGTCCCCTGAAGCAACCGTTGTCAAGACCCCTGGAGAGCTTCGCCGAGCGTACACTGCTGCGCTGTCAGTAGGGCGCAAAGCCATACGAGCGAAGCGGAGAATCTCGGTGGAACTTGGGCGTCTCGCCCTAAGCGATGCTTCGGTCATACTGTCTGTTGGGAGAACCAGTTGTTGGGAGAACTAGTCGATCCGCGCTCAAGCATGCCCGGCAAACGACCGGAAAGGACCGGAAAGGAGCCGGCCCAATTCCCGGCGTTATAAATTTGCTATCATTAGCGTCGGGTGTACGAGCGGAAATGAAGCCGATTTTCTACACGGCATGGATACTTGTCGCGTTGATGGTGATTACCTCACTCGACAACATACCCGATCCTCCCGCAGTGAATCCGCACACCGTCGATGTCACCTCCCGCCAGCATGAGATCCGAGCCGGCATCTGTGAGCAGCATCTGGACAACGATTCGTCCAGCGTTTCTTCTTACCTCCTGCTTCGTCGGATCGCCTTCCCGCAGCCTTACGAGCCGAACCGTCCCAGTGATTGGTTCTCGAGAACGGGACACGCGGCAGATTCCTCTCCTCCGGCGGCCTGAGCCGACCTTCTCTACTGAAAACTGATTGGCGCTACCGGCGCTCAAACTTCCTGCAGGCATTTGCCGCGCGGGCGGACAGTCTCTCGTAGACGGAAAAGAGGACAGAGGTGAAGACTTTCGACATTATTCGTGCATGGCGCAAGATTCTCAGGGGAGAGCGGCCCTCGCTTTCCATTGAGATCACGCGCGAGTGCCCGCTGCGTTGTCCGGGATGCTATGCCTTTGACGACGCGCATCTAGGTGGGGAGCTGACTCTGCGTGACCTTCACGATCTCAGAGGGCAAGAACTGATTGACGGTGTTCTCGAGGTGGTCGACCGGCTCAAGCCTTTGCATCTGTCGCTAGTGGGAGGCGACCCGCTGGTCCGGTATCGCGAGCTCGAATCGCTAATTCCGCCGTTGCTTGATCGGGGAATCCACGTTCAGGTTGTCACCAGCGCATTCCGGCCCCTTCCGCCCGGTTGGGCAGTGCTTCCTCACATGAATGTCGTCGTGTCGATTGACGGATTGCAGCCAGAGCACGATCTGCGGCGCGCGCCGGCAACCTACGATCGAATTCTGAAAAACATTGCGGGACAGAAAATCACGATCCATTGCACTGTCACTGGTCAGATCATGAAACGGCCAGGCTATTTGAAGGAATTCCTGGAGTTCTGGACTCCTCGGGCCGAGATCTACAAGGTATGGTTCAGCTTGTTCACTCCACAACTGGGAGATCGGCTGCCGGAAATTTTGCAAGCTCATGAGCGCCTGCAGGCGATTGCCGACATGATGGCCCTGCGGAGGGAATTTCCCAAGTTGGACATGCCGGAAGGAATGATTCGGCAGTTCGCCACGCCTCCGCAAAGTCCAAGTGAATGTGTTTTTGCGCTCACGACCCACACACTGTCGGCGGACCTGAAGACGAGAATTCTCCCTTGTCAATTCGGGGGCAAGCCGGACTGCAGTTCGTGCGGCTGCGTTGCATCCATGGGTCTGGCGGCGGTAGCGGCTCACAAGCTGTGCGGAGTCATTCCCATTGGCGCCATCTTTAAAACCTCAGTCAAGTTTGGCCAAGCTCGAGCCGAACGGAATGCACAACGACCGCAAGTCCAACCCGGACTACGGGTGCTGCCCACAGGAGGAAGATTGGAGGCGCATATGAGCAAGCATGTGTTAATGACCCACAAGGCCGAAATCACCTCGCTGCGCGAACTATCCGCCCGGATTGGCAGCGATCCGCTGCTCACGCAGGCGAGCACCGGTAACAGTTCGATGAAGCTTGATGGTGTCCTGTGGATCAAAGCTTCGGGCAAGTGGATGGCCGATGCCACACGCAAGGACATCCTGATCCCGTTGGATCTGAGGGAGGTCAGGGAGTGCGTAAAGCAGCAGGTTGATCCTGCCGGGCGGTATGCGAGCGCTTCCATCGAAACCGCCATGCACGCCGTTCTGCCGCATCGTGTGGTGCTTCACGTGCATTCCGTGAACACGATCGCCTGGGCAGTACGGCGAGACGCGCGGGTTCAACTGGAACACCAACTGGATGGTCTGCGCTGGCGATGGATCCCGTACATACGTTCGGGCTTGCCTCTTGCGCGGGAGATTGAGAAGGCACTCGCTGCCTCCGCTAATACCGAGGTGCTCGTGTTGGGCAACCATGGTTTGGTCGTCGCGGGAGATGATTGCGGTGCAGTCGAAAATCTCCTGTCGGAGGTGGAGCATCGTCTGTCAATTCGTCCGCGACAGGCACCTCCAGCGGACTACGCTGCCCTGGTGGAGATTGCTGATGGTTCAGCATGGGAGGTGCCAGAAGACAATGCAGTGCATGCTTTGGGCACGGACGCGATTTCTCAGGCGATCCTTTCGGGAGGTCTCCTCTATCCGTGCCAGGCGGTCTTGTCGAACTCGAACGCTCCCACGCTGTTCCGGTCGATTGCCGGCTTCGATCCCACAGACCAATGGGAGAGTCGATTCAGCACTCGCCAGTTCTTGATCCTCGAGGGGTGTGGACTAGTCGTTCGCAGGACTATGACACTCACCGAGCGCAAGATGATTAGCGGATTGGCGCAGGTAGTTCAGCGGATCGGTTCGTCCGCTGCCCTTCGCTACCTTACTGAAGACGAGGTCGCGAACAGCTCTGGCATAATCAGCTCTCGTTATCGAGAACTCACCAACGCCAGTGATTGCAATAATGCTCGGTAAGTTCGCAACAAAAAGAATTATGGCAACCGGAACTCTTGCGCAGAACCGCTAGGGCGACTTGTGCTTCGGCGTCTTCGCGTTAAGGGTCCTGATAAGGTCCTCTGCTGCGGGAGGGATATGCGTCTCGTGAGCAATTACAATATCCTTCGCCGAGATTTTCTCGCCGTAAATTCTCTTGTTTGCGTCATTGTCAGGTCGGATGCTCGAACCCTCGAGCGAAATCCCCGCAAATAGACCGCGCGCGCGTGAATAGCTCAATATTTCAGCCCGCATCGAAGCGTCGGTTTCTGCGGTCGCGTTACGACCGACTGGTCCTGCCGCAACCGATGCATCTGCTCCGAGCTTTACTTTGCTACTCAAGATTCCATTCGCACCCCGGTCATTCATCACGAGAAGGACGAAGTCGGTTGCTTGTCCGCCGATCTGAAAGCCTACGCTGCCCCCCTCTAGAGCCATCATTGAAGGTGCGGCCCAGGGACCGTTAAAATTTTCACCCCTGCGGCAGGTCATCGCTCCGCGGCCATAACTGCCACCGACCACAAACGCCGCTTTGAGGACCGATGGAAAAACAACCACGCAGTCGGCTTTGTCGAGGAGGTCTTGAGGAACGTCGTCTGGAACATTCAGAATTTCTTTGAGCACTGTGCCAGCATTCTTTAGACGATCCTCGTCCTTTTCTTTGTCGTCAGCCCAACTCGTGATTGCAAGCAACAATGCGCTCATCGCACACGCGAATATCCTCTTCTTCATGCGATCTCCTATAAACGGACAAAGTTTGAGATATCGGCCCAGCCGCAAACCCAAACATCGTTTGACGTTAGCTCCCGGCGGGTACTGCCGAAATGGCAGCGCCTGAGCACGACTGATTTTCCAGTATCGACGTTGAGTGGGGTATACGTTGAAAATCGTAAATGGAGTGAATTTTCTAAGTACATCTGCGTTCGCCAGAAGTAATGCCACTCCGCTCGTGTCTGCATACCTGAGCGTTGGGTCAGCGGCTGTTCGGACTGAGTCCGGATGCACACCTGCTCCTTCTTTATAGAATGTACTCGAAAGAAAAACTAGTTCAATCGTCGAAGAAATGCTTGACAATGAGCTGCCGCTACAGTATGTTTCTGCCACTTGGGGTGTATCCGTGGTAAAGCGTATCGGATGGATATTTGTATTTCTCCTGATCACCACAGTTGTTTTCATATTTGTGGTGCCCCTGGTAGATCGGCCGGAAACCCCGTTCAACGAAATCGACACTCCGGTCAACCAAACTACCTCTATCGCTTTAGAGGTGAGATTTGGGCCTCCGCACGAAAGTCTGATCATTCTTCCCAGATCATTCAGCCGCCCGAGTGAAGGGATTCGCACGTCGATCGAATTGATATCACTTGCGATACACCGTCATCCAAGCAGACTGCGTGAACTCCTCTGCACCTTCCTCATCTGAGAGGCAACTGAACTTTCGCAATTAGAGAGTGGGACCACCTCAATCCGTTCGAACGGATGATGATGTCGTTCCAACTGATCCAACTCTACTGAGTTTCCGGATGTCTCCTGTTTGCAGGTGGAACCCCGGGGGGCGGGATTCCGCTGTTTGCACACTGCTTGACGCCGGACCGTGCGGCCCGCGCCTTCTTCGGGGGAAGGTGGGCGCGGGCCGTTTTTGGATAAAGCTTCGGCTTGAGGCACTCGAGACCATTGTGGACATCGATGATCCTATTTCATGTTGTTGGATATGCGGCTAGCCCGTCGCGTTAGAAGTCTGCAAGATCGACGAATACGGTGGCGCGTGCATGCATGAGAACTGCTACGTCGCAGAAGTGGTGCTAGAGGAGGGCCACCGACCGACCTCTACAGGTGGAATTGAAACTGATCCCCTCCTGAGAAACAGGTTGCGTCCCTGAGAACTTCATATGCCCTTCCACCACGCAACATCCTGCTGATGCTTCCGGAAGGATGGCCCGCCAGGTCGAACGCAGTTCCGAGTCGCTCAGGGTTTCAAACCTTTACGTCACCTGCGGTCGATTCGTGTGCCGTTGTTGTTGCAAAATCTCGGGCACCGTCTCGGCAGGTGGTGCGTTGTGTACCTGAAATCCTGAAATCACCCGCCTGGCTCGACGATAGAGGCGCAGAGGCGAACGATTGCCGTTATCGAGTTCCTAATCGACAAAACGAAGCTGTTCGACCGGCCGGGCGGGATTGGCCGAATGAAAAAAGAACACATTGGGACCGCGCATCAAGATGAGCGAAGATGGTTTGGAGGACGTGATTTGGGGACGCCTAGCCGCCGCTGGTGCGGACATGAGCCGCATTAAGGCTGTCACCGGAGTAATTGTCGGCGAGGAGATGCGCCAGAAGAAAAAGAAGCGCCTCAGGGCACTGAAAACTGAGTTGGCGGCATTACGCTCCTTCGTGCGGAAATATCCTGAGGCGGGTCTGATCACTGTTGATCCCATTTCCTCCTAACTACGGGTGCAACGCCAGCTAAGTCTAGGAAGTCAAACCCGTCTTGGATGGTCTGAAGCAACTGCGCGAAGAGGCACACATCGCCATTTTGGCGGTGGCCCGCACCAACAAACGAAGCGACGTGGACGCCCTGCAAGCGGTCAGCAGAGACACCAGTGTGGGCGGCTCTTTCCGCGCCGGATGGAAGTTCAGCGAAGACCCGGACAAAGAAGGTGAGTTCCTGATGACCAACAACAAAGGAAACCATGCCAAGGACAAAAGCGGACTGCGGGTACGCCCAGTAGGTACGCTGGTGCGGTTTCCGGACGGCACCGAGCATGAATATCCGAAAATCGAATGGCGTGGCAAAACTAACCTCTGGGCGCAGGACGTGCAGGACAAGGAAAAAGTCAACCGCAAGACGGGCAACCAAGACCGAAAGGTCTCCATGGCAAAATCCTTGCTGCTGATGAAATCTTGTATCTGTCGAACGATCTTATTTGGCGGATGCGGCTAAGGTCGCAGGGTCCAACTCGAGGACCACCCAGTAAGCAGCGCGCGGCGGCGCCGTGAATGGAGTTTCCTTGCGCGTGTAGGACAAGTATAGGGCGCGCAACATGCAGCCCCCGAAGGCGTCAGGACGCTGCTGCGTCTGCGCATTTTCTGCACTACCGTCCTTTCCGATTTGCACGATCAGTTCAAACTTGTGCTGGTCGCCGCTTGATTGCTTCAGGCAGGGATCCTCAAAGGCAGTCAGTTTCTGTTCCAGGTCTTTCCGATACGCTGCGCCTTCCGGAGTTTGCATGTTGTCCTCAGCTTCCTTCCGGGTGGCGCGGGCGCGGATTTGCATCGGAGCAGCCTGAGTCGCTGTATCTCTGTTTTGCTTGAACCAGGCCTCCGTGCTCCATCTGTCCTCGTTCCAGTTGTCGCCGATGCGCTTGAATTGCGGAATCTGCGGCCACCCAGTCGCTAGACTTGGAGGCCATGAGAGCGAAAGAGTTCAAGAGGAACATGGATACGCCGTATTCCTTCTCCAGGGCGGTGAAACCGCTCTGTAAGCGCGGCCAGGAGAAGTGGTCGAACTCAGGCTCCTCACAACCACAGAGAATTCCCTCGGCAATCTGGAAATAGAGGATGTTGCCGGCTTCTCCTCCAACGCGATTGGCGGTCGCTTCCGCGTATCGCGACGTATCGCCGTCCTGTCCGTGCCACTTAGGCAGAAGGTAACTGCCGAACGTGCGGTAATAGTATTGGTAGTCAGGCTCAAACGCGATCGCCTGTTGCAACAAAGCAGAGGCCCGAGGACGATCCCAGCTCTGTCCCTCGGCAACCTTCTGCATTGCGACGTACCAGTCGGGGCACTTGGTAGCTAAGCCCGAGTTCTCGTCGAGAATCGCTTCTGCCTTTGATAAACGTTCGCCAAACAGCTTCCATCCACTCTCACTCACGCTGTCGGCGAAGCCATCGCCGCGCGCGGACCAACCGTAGTTCGTATAGGACTCAGAGAGCGCAATCGTGGCAGTGGTAGAACGAGGTTTGCCGCTCGCCCAGCGTTCGACCAGCTCCAGATGCTGACGCCAATCTTCCTCTGTCGGATGACCGGGCCTTGGAGCTTCGAGCCCCACGTAGATGTTGCGTAGCTTCCACGCGCCTCCGGGAAATCTCGTTTTGCCTGCCCGGGCGGCGTCGGCGAGGCAGTCCAGCTCCCCGAACTTTTCCTGCTTGAGCAGTTGAGCAACGGCGTCACGGTATTCATCCAAAGCGTGAACGTCGGTACTCGTGTCGAATTCGGGACCAGAGGACGCGCACGCGGGAGCGGCCTGTGCTTTTCCGTCAGCGACAACCGCGCTAGCTCCGCAAGAAAGCGCGAGCAGCAGCGTCGCCACACCGGCGACAGGGATACCGCCGGCAAGTGCGTGGAATCTACGATCGAGACGAGTCAGCTGCCAGACACGATAGCTCATAGGTGGGATTCCGATGCGAAAATCTGACTCTCCGCACAAGACTACGGAGAAGCTTGATGCTACTAAGCCACGCCGATACTGTCGACGTTACCGAGGTGAAGGTGGGAGGCGGGAATCCGGCTACGAGAACAGCGCCTGTGAATCCCACTTGGGTAGCTTAGCGCTCTTCTGTTTAGCACTTATTTGGGGAATGCCCAGTGGGCATTCCCCGCCCGGCCCGGTCACCACCATAGCAAATATCCTGTCTTGAGGCTTCCTCGCGGATCTGAACGCGCAGCCGGGCCCCGGCCAGACAGCAGTGCACGTGGGAAACACCGGTTCCATGTCGCCGAAAATCGAGATTACAAATGACTGGATGGGGATAATTGGCGAAATCAGGCTGGCCGCGACTCAACATGTCAACCGTGTGGTTCCTCTGACGCTTACATGTAAGCGTCGGAGCAAACACAGATTGACAGAAGAGGGTTTCGCTATTTCGCTGATTACTGACGATGGGAAGCCCAGGTGGTTCGGGTGAGGGCAGGCAAGCGTTTCAACGGCGTATCGGCTAGGCCGGGGAGCACGGCTGACAGATAGTCTCGGGCTGAGATCTTGATCCGCCGGCAGGTTTCGATCACCGACATGATGGCGGTTACCTTCGGTCCCGCTTGCGGACTTCCGATATGGATTCAGTTCTTTCTGCCCAAAACGATCGGGCGCATCGAGTTCTCTGCCAGATTGGTGCTCAGTTCCAACTCCGGGTACTCACGCCGGCCGCACCCGGTTTAGCTGCTAAGGGACGGAAGCGGCGAAGGCGACACGGTCAACGCGGATATTTTTTGCGAGCCAGAGGTACCATCGTGCACGGCCGGTATCGAGTAATCTTGATAGGGCGACTGAATTCCGTTCGTCGCTACCCTGGACGATTCCTAATTCGCTCCGGGGGCACAACAGACAGGAGCGTTGACCCAATCATGCCCAAGAAACGTGCCGGTTCCGCTGCGGTTCCTCTCGATCGATGTTTTGTCAGGGAACTTGCGGGCGAAACTCCACCGACCTTCTCCGCCATGGAAAAGCTTTATGGATTGGCCACCCAATTGTATGGGCTGCGCCCCTGGCAACTGCTCGACGAAAGCCAGCTGACTCTGGTTCGCGACAGCGCCAGCGGCGAGCCCTGCTACTGCTCGATCATGGGCGCGCTCGGCGAGGTCTATGCCATGCACGCCTATATCGGCACACAGAGCCTGCGTCTGTTTCGCAAGATGGAGGCTGAAGAGATCACCGAAGCCGGCGAGTTCTTCGCTTCGCAGCACAGCGTGTACGTGGACTTCGTGCCCAGGGCGGAACTGGAGCGACAGGACCGCGAACTGCTGGCTGCCCTGGGCCATCCGCAGGGCAGAGGCTCGGCTTCACCCATCTTCCGCGCCATCCGGCCCGGCTATCACGCATGGTTCGTAACCGAAGAGGAGGCGATGACGCTGGCGGAATGCATCCGCGGTGTCATCGTAGTCTGCACCGCGGTTGCTGGCCACGAGAGCGCGAAGTTTTGGGATCAGGCCGATACCTATCCGATGGTCTCACCAGCGGAGGGGGCTGAGCCGCGATACCGGATTGATCTGGTCAAGTCGATCTTGCCGGCTGAGCCGCCCGTCTGTCCGGTACAGATGGAGGAAGAAGCTGTGCTCCAGTGGCGCCGCCAGGACTACGCCTTGCGCGGAGTGATGGAACTTGACCACATTCTCACCGGTATCCCGATTGGAAAGAAGAGCGAGCGCAAAGCCTGCGCCTCGATTGCTCTGGCCGTCGACGCCGAGAGTGGAATCGTCCACGCACCTGAACTGACAGACTCCAGCGTGACGGCCGGAGACGCGGTGGCCAAGGTCTTTCTCAAGGCGATTCAATCCAGCCGCGCTCTGCCCAAGGAAGTTCATGTGCGCAGCCAAAGATTGAGGGACTGCCTGGTTCCGGTCATGGAACACCTTGGCGTGACGATCCGCGTCAACAGTCGGCTTCCAGCCCTGGATGAGGCTCGTTCGCATTTGCTTCGTCAATTCAATGAGGGATTTGACGGCGGATAGAACGTCGCGTGCAGTAGCTTCCCGCCTTGAGCATCGTCTGGATGAGACCTCTGGAACAAATGCCCAGGTCGTCTGATGAGCAGCAAGCCGAGAATTCCGCGATGCACGGTGAGCCGGAAAGTGCCCGAAATAGCCAATAATGATGAGATTTCGCGCGGTCTCCGTGTGTCTCTAGCCCCGCTCGTTGACTTCGCCTTCGCTGCGTCCCTAAGATTGCACCCTGAGTTCGTTCGCAATGTTTAGCAGGAGGGCACTATGCGTCGAGAACTGGCGCTGAAGGTTGTATTGGTCTTAGTGGGCTTGATTTTTTCCGGTTTAGTTTATCCCTTGACGATGTTTTTCCGGCAGGAGCCTGCGTTGGCAATGATGCTTAGCGTTTACGTCACACTCGGCCTTTTCTTGCTGCTTGCGTCACGTAACCCGCCCGCGAACCGTAGCCTGATCGCTTTCACGGCATGGTCGAGCTTTGCTCACGCCGCCGTCATGGGGGTACAGGCGTATCGCAATCTGATCGCACGCGGGGAACTGATAGGAGTGGCTGCTCTGGTTGTCATCGGCTCAGCCCTGATCGTCCTGGCTCCGGCGAAGCAGCCAGTCGAGCAGGTATCGGCAACCGTCAGCGCATAGGCTGCGACTTTGGGGGAATGCCGACCCCGATATCCCATCCCTAAGCAGGGGGAAGTCCGAGTGCGCAAAGCGGCGATAGCTCGCTACGAGGTACCGGATGCGCCGCCCGGTTACGCCTGCGGCGGGGTTTCTATCCGGTAACCGGCTGCGAGACGGCGAAAGCAGACGTAGGCAGCAACAGCGACGGCGAGCAAGGCGGTCACTGGCCACGCAAGCCAGTGAAATCCCGGAGTTGGTGGGACTTTGAACTCGTGCCCGCGTTCGAAGCCCTGAGCGAACGGTGATGGGGCGATAAAGAACAAACAGAGGGGCAAGCAGAGCACATAGTCTCGGATCACCGCCTTCGCGCCGTGTTTACAAGTACGCCAGCGATCAATTCATTGCTTGGTACTGTTCCGAGCCTCGGCTGGCCTTCAATCGCCCCGTCGTCGTTCACTATCGTATGTACCTGGAATCGCGGCACCTGGCCGCCACCACCATCAACCAACAGCTTGCAGCCGTGCGTCGCCTCGCTCACGAAGCCGCCGCCGCGGGCTTGCTGAGTCCCGAGTTGGCCGCCGGGGATTAGCCGCGTCAAAGGAGTGAAGCAGTTCGCATTCCGATCCAACAATTGGTTGAGCGCAGGGCAGCAATACGGCGCCAAGCTGGCCGGCCTGTCATAACCACTTGCGTCACACCGCTCGAAACCCCTCGCCCTAGGGGCTAGCGTTCCGCCCCAGGTCGTCGCCGAGCAGTTCGGCAAGTCAGTCCGGTGCTCAGACTCGATGTTTATTTACGCGTGCTGCTGCCTATGCAAGAGCGCCGGTGATGAAGTTGGAAGCGGTTCTGATGGGCCGTACTTTGTCAGGACAGTCAGTGTAACAATTGGCGTCCAGTTATAAACGGGCCGCCTCTCCGTGGCGCGACCGCAATCGACGACGTTGACATCGCCGCGAGACCATCGTAAAACTCGGTAGGTCGAGAGTTAAGCGTTTAAGCTGGATTTCCATGGCAACCCTTGCGCTCCAGGCGCGCGCAGCGTCATTTGAGCTGCGTCATGAATTCGAAATGGGAGATGGGTGACCGAGAGGTTTGACCCAAATTCTTTGCCGAGAGACGGTGATGCCCAATCGCGACGTGATGGCGGATGATGTTGTGCCGGAGCAGGGCTTAGGAGACCGCTTTGCGGCCTTGTTTCAGAAAAAGCCGCGCATTTACCGGGCGCCGGGACGAGTCAACCTGATCGGGGAGCACACGGATTACAATGACGGTTTTGTCATGCCGGCGGCAGTCGGGTTTTATACGTGGGTGGCTGCCGCTGCACGAATCGATCGCAAGCTTGTCATTCGGTCGGAGAATCTTCACGAGCAGGTCGAGGTTTCGCTCGACGAATTGCCCGCGAAGGGAAAACATCACTGGAGCGACTACGTCGTCGGTGTCGCGAAAATGCTGGACTCATCCGGCCGCCCGCTCTCTGGGGCCAATCTCCTCATTAACGGAAACGTACCTCAGGGAGCTGGGCTCAGTTCTTCAGCGTCACTGGAGGTTGCGGTTGTTTCCGCTCTGCTTGACGTGACAGGCAAGACGGCTGAGCCGAAGGAAGTCGCACTGCTGTGTCAGCGCGCCGAAAACGAATTTGTGGGAGCTCGATGTGGAATCATGGACCAATTCATCGCAAGTCATGGACGACGACGCATGGCTCTACTGCTGGATTGCCGATCCCTGGAATACCGTTTGCTGCCTCTTCCGGAAGAGGCGCGCTTGGTTATTTGCAACACGATGGTGCGCCACAGCTTGGCCGCCGGCGAATACAACAAACGACGGAGTGAATGCGAACAGGGCGTTCAGATACTTGCCCGGCATCTGCCCGGGGTGAGGGCCTTGCGCGACGTGATGCCAGCCGATTTCGAGGCACTTAGCCACGAACTGCCCGAGAAGGTGATGCGCCGCTGCCGGCACGTGATTGCTGAGAATGCCCGTGTCGTTGAAGCCGCGGACGTTCTGGAACGCGGAAACCTCGAAGAATTCGGAAACCTGATGAGCCAATCTCATCAGAGCCTTCGAGACGATTTTGAGGTAAGCTGTCCCGAATTGGATCGGATGGTGGAACTCGCCGAAAAGGTGGAAGGCGTGTATGGCGCCAGAATGACTGGCGGCGGGTTTGGAGGGTGCACGGTAAACCTGGTGCGCGCGGACTGCGTAGACACTTTCAAGACGGAAGTCAGCAAGGGATATGAGAGGGCGACAAGATCCATGCCCGAGATCTATGTTTGCTCGGCTGCCGACGGAGTAACGCAGGTGATCTAGAGGCAGCAGTTCGGGCCGAGATCGTCAAGGACGCTGACATTCGATGATTTACGGCCCGCGGACATCGCGAAGCGAAAGGGTGAGTTGATGAGGGCAGTTGCTTTTCTGTTGGTATCACTTCTATTGGTCGCCGTTCCCACGGCAAATTCCCTCGCGCAATCGAGCTACGACCTGCGGTCGCCCGACGGACGCATCGAAATCAGAATCCGCACTGCGACGCAGTTCCGCTACGACGTGGTGCTGAAAGGAAGGGCCGTGCTGGAGAATTCCACGATCTCTCTGGACGTGGAGCATCAGAAACTCGGCGTCCAGCCAAAGGTGATGGACGCCAAGCAGCGCACCAACGACCAGACGATCGAACCTGTGGTTCGGCAAAAGTTCGCGAAGATTCGCGATCACTACAACGAACTGCGGCTGAACATGGAGGGCGGATATGCGGTCGTGTTTCGTGCTTACAACGAAGGCGTGGCCTACCGCTTCGAAACATCTCTACCGCAGGCGCAGGTAAAGGTCTATGGTGAAGAATCCGCGTTTAATTTCCCTTCGAATTTCAATGTCTATTACCCGCAAGAAGACAGCTTTTTCTCGCACAACGAACGCAAATATCTTCCGCAGCACTTGAGTGAGATTGCTCCGGAGTTTCTCGCGACCCTGCCGGCGGTGGTGGACGTCGAAGGTGGCGCGAAGGTCGCGATCGCAGAATCCGATGTGGACTCTTATCCGGGCCTCTGGTTGCGCGGAACAGGCGGCAGCGCCTTGGTCGCCACCTTCCCCCCTTACCCGCGCAAGGAGAATCTGACGGGAGATCGCGACTATCGCGTTGTGGAGAGCGCCGACTACATCGCTGTGACTGGCGGGACTCGCACCTTTCCATGGCGGGTGATTGGCATCGCCGATAAGGATGGAGACTTGCTCACTAACCAGATCGTTTATTTACTAGAGAAGCCGTCGCAGGTGCAGGATACCTCCTGGATCAAGCCAGGAAAAGTGGCTTGGGACTGGTGGAATGCCAACAACGTTTACGGTGTCGACTTTAAAGCGGGAATCAATACCGAAACATACGAATACTTCATCGACTTTGCGTCGAACTATAACCTTTCCTACATCATTCTTGACGAGGGCTGGTACAAACTGGGGAACGTATTGGAAGTTGTTCCCGAGCTCAACATGGAGGAACTCACTGCATACGCGAAGAAGAAGAATGTCGGGATCATTCTATGGGTGGTATGGAAGACATTAGACGATCAGTTGATTCCTGCTCTCGATCAGTTTGAAAAATGGGGAGTGAAAGGCATCAAAGTAGATTTCATGCAGCGCAGTGATCAAATATTGATGGACTATTACTACAAAGTAAGCAGGGAATGTGCCAAGCGCAAAATGCTTGTCGATTTTCACGGGGATCAGAAACCCGCGAGCATGACCAGGACGTGGCCCAATCTGATCAGCACCGAAGGCGTGCGCGGGATGGAGTGGAGCAAGTGGAGCGCCGATTCCGAACCGAAGCATAACGTGACTCTCCCTTTTACCCGGATGTTTCTCGGCCCAATGGACTACACGCCCGGTGCCATGCGGAACGCGACGAAGGCTACGTTCGCAGCCATCCATGAGCAACCCATGGCGCTGGGAACTCGCTGCCACCAATTGGCGATGTATGTGGTATTCGAAAGTCCGCTGCAGATGCTGTCCGACAGTCCTTCAAATTACATGCGTGAGCCGGAGATTATGGATTTTCTAGGCCCAGTGCCAACTGAGTGGGACGAAACGAAGGTACTCGATGGGAAAATCGCGGAGTTCGTACTGGTGGCAAGAAGAAATGGACGGGACTGGTACATCGGGGCAATGACCGACTGGACGCCGCGCACTGTGGAAGTCGACTTGTCGTTCTTGCCCGATGGCAATTTCACGATGGAAGCTTACCAAGACGGTGTGAATGCGGATCGCAACGCCAGCGACTACAAGAAGACAACCACCCAGGTGAACCGAACCACTAAACTAAAACTTTCACTGGCAAGCGGAGGAGGTTGGGCTGCCCGAATTCACCAGTAGCTCAGCCTTCTTTCACAAACTGCGATCCGCAATCAGCAGCGCTAACTGAAGCATCTGCTGGCGGGCGACCATCGGTATTGGCTGGCCTGTGGCAGGAGCCTTTGCAGGGGCATTCGACAAGGTTGCTTCGATCCGGCCGACATCCAAACCTCCGGCATTACTGCCCTTGAAACGGCTGAGCACTTCACGCGCCTTCTCAATTTGCCCGGTCTGATAATAAAAAGCTCCGAGCGTGGAATAACTTCCGACCCACTCCGGCAGCAAATCCACGGCTCGCTCCAGCAGTTCGGCCGCCTGGGTGGCATTCCCTCGCAAGACTGAGACGAGACCCAAGCCCCACACAATCTTTCCCGAGCCTGGAATTCTCGCAAGCCCTCTCTGCAATGTCTGTTCCGCACTGTTGAGATCATTGGCGCGAAGCTGTAGCAGGGTGAGTGAGAGATAGTCTTGGTCGTTATCAGGATTGCGAGTGATGGCATTGCGGAAGACTTCCATTGCCTTTGCAGTTTCTCCAACATGACCCTCGATGTCTCCCACCAACGCCTGATAGGCATCATCCTGCTGGCCTGCGCTCGAAACTTTTTGCGCAGCATCGAGTGCATCCGCGTACCGACCCTTGCGGAAATAAGCGTCGGCTAAATCGAATTTGACATCATCAGAGTCGGGATTTGCATTCAAAGCTGCCTGAAAATGTTGAATGGCATCGTCGTACAACCGGTAGCGTGCCAGCAAGACGCCGATACCGGTCTGTGTGCGATAGTCCTCCGCACTAATGTGATCAAGCTGAGCGATCGTGTCTAGAGCGTCATGCGGCTTGCCGAGCTTCAGGTACGCTTCGGCAAGCAAGTACAGATCCTGGGGCTGCCCGGGATGTTTCTGGATCTGTTCGGTCAACTCGGAGACATCGAACTGGGTCCGTTGCCGAGGAGAAAGGGTGGAACGGTTGTCGAGATAATCGAAAAGGTGTTGATACGGGTAAGGTCCGTTCGCTGAATTCTTGGACAGCGTTTGGAACACGTTTAAGTCTCTTTGCGCCGCCACCATCTGATGGAGACTCCGCTCAGCCATTGCCAGTTTGTAATAGCCGTCGGCGGGGTTGCGGCTGACTTTCACAAATCTCCGAAGCAACTCCGCGGCTTCGGCAAATTTCTTGTCTTTCGTGCGGAGATTCGCAAGCTCCAGAAGCGCCTCCGGAAAATCGGGGTTCGAACGGAGGGTCTGCTGAAACAAATCTTCCGCTCGCGCATAATTTCCTTGCCGCTCTTCGATATAGCCAATATTGAACAGACACGAGGTGTTGCGCGGATCCTGTTTCAGCCCGTCCTCGAAATACTTCAGAGCCTCGTCAAATCGACCGAGATGCCGATACGAAAGTCCCATGAAAGCGTAGGAGCGCGCTGCCGGGTCTAATTCGATCAGTTTCTTGAACTGCGCAATTGCGCTCTCGGTTTTGCCCGACATGAAATAGCTTTCGCCGAGGGCGGCGTGAAGATCGGCGCGTTGCGGGGCAATGTTCAGGCCGGATTCCAGTAGCGGAATCGCGTCTTCAAAATAGTTCTGGGTCATGCTGACACGGGCCATGAGGAAGATTACGTCAGTGTTCTGCGGGGCCAACTTATGAGCGCGTAACAGGAGATCGAGAGCGTCGACGGGCCTCGATTGTTCTGAATCAGCTTGGGCCAGTAGGTAAAGCGTTTCGGCAGACTCGGGCTTGATCTTCAGCGCGCGATTAAGGGCGAGGTCTGCCTTCACATATTCGTGCCCTCTGATGTATGCCTGCCCGAGGTTATATAGGATCTCGAATGTTTCCGGCCGTAAAGCGTTTGCCTTTTCAAGTTCGGTTTGCGCAGACTTGTATTGTTTCGCGCTGGCGAGCAGCACGCCGAGAGTGAAGTGCAGCTGAACGTCCTGCGGATGCGCAGCCGACAATTCGCCCGCTGCTTTCAGCGCATCGGAAGTTCTGCCTGCTTGCAGGTAAGCGCGCTCCAGGTTGAATCGAGTCTCGACGTTCAGAGGATGCACTCGCTGAAAACGTTGAATGGCCGCGAGGGGCGCTCCCTTTGCCAGGAGAAGCAGGCCCAGGTTGTAATTTGCATCGCGATTCGCCGGAGATATCTTCAGGACTTTTGTGAACTCTTGCTCGGCGAGGTCGAGTTTCTGCTGGGTGACATAAAGATTGCCCAGATTGTTGCGCGTGTTTGCAGAGTTGGGAGATAGTTTCAACGCCTGCTGGAAAGCGTCGTTCGCGCGGTCGTAGTCTTTTTCGCCGGTGTAGGCGATTCCGAGCAGGTTGTAGGCCTCTAGGCTGGAGGGATTGATTTTGAGATCGTTCTGGAGGATTGTCGTTGCTTGCTCGAAAAGGCCTTTCTGAATCAGATCTTCGGCTTCCTGCAAGCTTGAAACAACTGCAGGAGAGTGGCGGGCGTCGCGGTTGGAAAGAGGGGATCGCGGTGGAGCCTGTTGTCCAAGACTGGGAACCGAAAGCATGGCCAAAGCAAGAACGCCGACGAGTCCAGGACTGCAATTGGCTAACTGGAGATGAATCGAGGCGCAACCCGACATCTGCACATGCCTCTCCGAAAGGAATCAATATAGCATCTGGAGCATTTGCCGGGCCATGGTGTGTTGCGGTTGTTTCTGTAGAAGGGCCTGCAAAACTGTTCGTGCCTTTTCCTTGTCGCTCAAAATAACGTACAGGCGGGCGAGGTTAAGGTAGGCTTGGTCAAAATCCGGGGCTTGCTGGATGCATGTCTTGAATTTCGTTTCAGCTTCGGGATACTGCCTCGCTTGAACAAACAGTACTCCCAGGTTATTGAGCGCGTCAGAGTAATCCGGGCGCAGGCTTATTGCTTTCTCTAAATACAGAACGGCGTGCTCGGTTTGATCCCGGCGAGCATAGAGCATTCCCAGGTTGTAGCTAATCTCGGCATTTTCGGGCTCGCTATCGAAGGCACGTTTTAGGAGTTTTTCCGACTCATCAAAATTCCCTTGTCGCCGATAAACGTTCCCCAGATTCAGAAGCGCAGTAGCGTAGGAGGGGCGCAACTCGAGCGATTGCCGGAAGTTTCGAATCGCCTCCTCGGTATTGCCTTCCTGCGCGGCGAGCATGCCCAGATTGTTCCAGGCCTCGGGATAGTTCGGCCGCAGCCTCACGGCCTGCTCAAGGTATGTTTTTGCTTCTTCCAGGGAATTTCTCTGGAGACTAAGCGTTCCTAGATTGTAATAAGCGCCAGGATCGTCGGGCTTTGCTCGGACGACTTGCCTGAACGATTGCGCGGCTGGATCGAGAAATCCGCGTTGAAAGAAAGCCACGCCATAGGTAAACGCGTTGCGCTGAAATGTCCCTTGATAAAGAGTCCCCGGGAAAGGAAGCGCTTTACGTGCGCGATCTTCTGGAGTACCAGGGATCGATGCCAAGTCTCGTAACAAGGAGTCGGCAGGAAAAGTTCCCTGGTATACCTTGACTATGTTTCCCGTTTCGTCGATGAGGAAAGACGTTGGGAGCGGAAGATCCCGGTGACGGTCGAACATATATCGATAGACGATGTTGTAGATGCCAGCCACTTCCGCAGTTGCCAGCAGCACCCGAAATGGCAGCCTTTCTCGGGTGACGAATGACTGTATCGTTTGAGGTTCGGAGGGGTCATCGGCGTTGATGGCAACAATGCGAAGGCCGGTGGAGGCTAACGACAGTTGAGATTTCCCGAGATGCTGCAATTGATCGCGGCACGCGGGCGAATGGGTAGTCCAGAATGTGAGCAAGCTGAAGCTGCCTTGAAACGAGCGTAGATCGCGCAGTTTGCCCGCCAGGTCGGGCAAAACAAAATCCGGGGCTTTCACCGGTTCGATCAGCCAAGTTCCGACCGACGACGGCAGAATATCCGCAACTGGGGTATCTCCGGCACGGGCCCATGATGGCGGGGAAGTCGTGAACGGCTTTGACCGGAAGTCTGGGACGCCTTCCTCCATTTCCAGGCGATGGTTGACCGGCAAACCGGAAAAGGCCTGCGTCAGACCGCTAGGCCATTGGATTGTCGCGTGGACCGGGCCTTGATTTTTGCCGACACCGAAGAAGAGTTCCTTCGTGTGCTGTGACAAAAATCCAGACCCGGCCTGCAGATATTTCGTCTGGCAAAGCCTTCCAACTTCGACCGTCACCGCAGCACCAATCGCGTCGCGGTTGCTCTTGTGTCCTCGCAAACGGAAAACGATCGCATTGCCGATGCCGTCCATTGCCAGTCGCAGGATACGGACTTGCGGCGCGTTTCGGTTCTTAAGCACGATTTCGAGCCTGCCGTCGCCGTCGAGATCGGCGAGCGCAAACGCCCGGCTGTCATCCCGAAAATCCATGCCAACGACGCCGGAGACATCCGAGAATGTGCCGTCGCGATTGTTGGCCAAAAAAACGTTCCTCTCGTGACCGTTCCAGGTCGAATCAGAACGAATGAGTTCATTCATCGCGCTCCACCCGCGCTCGTAATCGGGCGAAGGACTGGAATCCGACGGCGATTTCGCGACGACCTGCCGCCAGAAAAAGCTCGAGACATCACGTCGTTCGACGCCTGAGATATATCCATTCGCCACGTACAGATCGGGAAAGCCGTCATGGTCAAAGTCCCACGCATCGGTGGACCATGACCAGCGGCCCATTTCAACCCCCGCTTTCACGGCAATGTTTTGAAATGTGCCGTTGCCCTGGTTCCGGTACAACGAATTGCCCGCGGTGTGTCGCCGGTAAAGATCGCGAATGTTTTCCGGGTCAGCATTGTGAAAATGCGGATCTCCAAAAACTCGCATGCCGGCCGCCACCCACATGCCCGCTGCGTAGATGTCCTGCTTTCCGTCGTTGTCGAAGTCCAGCCAGCAGGCGCTCATGCCGGCTCCTGCCTCATCGACTTGGGCTGCGCTCGCAACGGCGGCAAAGGTTCCGTTGCCGTTGTTCCGGTACAGATTGTTGCGGCCAAAATCATTTACGACGTATAAGTCCGGCCAGCCGTCTCGGTTGCAGTCGCCCCATGAGCAGGCGAAACTGTAACGATCATTCTCGACGTTGAGGCCCGCAGCTTCGGTTTGATCTTGGAAGACTCCGTCTCCCAGGTTGCGGAAGAGATAGTTGGGAGGCCCATTTCGAGCGTCGAAATACGGGACGGGATAGCGATACTGATCCAATCCCTGATAGTAGTTGTAGAGGCAGAAATAGAGATCGAGCCGTCCGTCGCGATCATAGTCGGCGGCAGCGCAATGCGTGAATGCACCTTGGGGCGGACGCGTGAAGCGGAACGCGTCCCGCTTTAGAGAGAACTTCCCCTTGCCTTCATTGGTGAAAAGCAGAGGTCCGCCGGACGAGACCACGAGCAAATCCTGCGTTCCACGATTCTCGAAATCGGCGAACAGTGCGCACGCCGTGAAGTCCAGCACACCGACACCTGATTTTTCAGTCACATCTTCGAATGTTCCATCGCCACGATTGCGATAGAGTCGGTTCGGCAGTCCGGCAGGTTGGCAGACGTACAAGTCATCCCATCCGTCGTTGTCGTAATCTCCGACCGCGAGACCGTTGTTTCCATAAACGTCTGGCCCGATTGCCCCGTCCAAGGTTGTCCGCCAATAGTCGGCTCCGCGGAGGAGTTGTTCCTGGTATGAGCCGGTTTGTCCTAGGGCTTGGGAAGTTACGTCGATGAATACCGGCCCGGCAACCCGGCTGACGGTTTCCTCCGCCACACTCCACTGCAAAATCCGCCACGCATCGGATCCATTCCGCGACCACTGAATTACCCAGGAACCGATTCGCTCTTCCCGCGAATTGTCTTCTCGCTTCCCGACAAAGTCATAGCGAACCTTGGATTCGAGGGTTAGCGGTGAGTCTGCCACGCGCTTGCACTCATAAATTTCAAAGTCAGCAGTTTCAAATTGCCCGAGGGGAGCGAGGTAAGTTTTCATTGCCTCAAGGAATCGGTCTCGGCCCGGTACCAGGGCGGCCGCGAATTCCCTGCGAAGCACTTCGATTCGATCGTCCTGGCGCACGCGGGATTGACGAACCGGGACAAGCGCCGTCGATTGCATCGCAGGGTCTGCGACCTGGCGGATAACTGCAATTGCCGGTGGATCGACTTTTAGATGTTGGCTCCACTCTTGAAGCAACATCAACAGTTCAGCTGCGTAGCCTTCGGTGACGTATTCATCCGTGCCAGGCGCAGCCCGGCGAAGAACGTCATCCAGCGGAGACTTCGTCGGATAGTGCGGGCTCAGCCTAACATCGACCGGGGAGAAAGAGGGAAGCTGGGCAGGAGCGATCGGTCGCGCACGTGAAGGAATGAGCGGACTCGCAATCGGAGCAGGCAGAAAGAGAACGGGCGCCCACCCCATCTGTTTCAAGAACAGGCGACGTGACATAGACTGATCTTCGTCGTTTCGATGCGGCATGCCGGAGCGTTCCGTTGGAAACATCGTCAGTCTATCAACTGGAGTGACGCTTCAACCGGAAGCTTTCCCTGAGGAGCCTCCTAACACGAGTTCGGCGCCGATCTTATACTCACGGCCTTGAGGGTTGTCAGAGTTCGAGAGTTCATGCAGAGCGTCTGCCGCCACTTGGCCGAGAGTCTCGCGATGAACGTCGACCGTGGTGATAGAAGGGTTGCTGTATTCGGCCAAGCGAGTCTTATCGAATCCCGTGACTGAGATGTCCTGGGGCACGCGGCAGCCAGAGTTCAACAGGCCCTTAACCACGCCGACCGCCGTGAGGTCATTTACTGCCACCACTGCAGTGGGCCGGGAAGAGAGCTTCGCGATGCTAATGCCCGCGGCAAGGCCACCTTCGAAACGCAGATCGCCGGGCAACACCGGTCCAGGTTCGAGTCCTAACTCCCGCATGGATTTTTCATACGCTTCCAATCGCACGATGTTGGACTTAAGACCGGGCCTGCCAGCGACGAATGCGATGCGCCGATGTCCCTTTGCGTAAAGGTGCTGAACGATTTGATGTATGCCGGAGAAATAATCGATCCGCAAGTTGCTCATGTATTTTCGGACGGGCGCAAGATCGAGAAATGTAACCGCGATTCTTCTTCGGGCGAGTTGATGGATGAGCTTGATGCTGATTTCAGAGGTCATGACCGCCACCCCGCGGACCTTGTGCTCCATCATGCGCTCAGCGGCTTCTCGAGTCCGGCGAGGGTCGTAGTTGGTATCGCTGAGGATCACGTCGTAGCCGAGTTGCCTCGCCCGTGTCTCAAAACCCTTCACTACCTCCGGAAAGAACGGGTTCTCGATATCGGAGATGATGATTCCAAGCGTGCGGTGATCGCGCGAGGCGAGGTGGCGCGCATGAACATCAGGAATGTATCCCATGCGCCTCACGGCCCCGAGGACCAGTCGCCGTGTTTCCTGTCCGACCTTGCCTGTCTGGTTGAGAACATTCGAGACGGTGGCTGTGGAGACGCCTGTGGCCTTCGCAACATCACGAATAGTTACGGTCATGTTTGGCGGTACTCGGCCAGCTAAAGACGCAAGCTTATGTCGGGGCGCGGAAAGTCCGCACCGCGAGCAGGGACAGCGCGGAGTGTAAATCAAGAAAAAAATCTTGACAACGCGCCCGGCAGCGTGATATTTCGGACCACTAGTATTTTTAGGTTAAGCGTTTAATTCGTGTCGCATGCGTAGGCACTTAACCAACGAAATATCTTTCCGCAATCTGGGGAACCAGTTCTGAGCAGTTTCGTGAAATAGCTTGCCAGGAAGCAAGCCAGTGAGGCTCAAAGGAGAGCTCATGAACCGATACGGATTCGCCTCGGCCGTCCGCCCCATATTGGCCGTTCTGTTCCTGACTGCTATAGGCGTCACCTCGCTGCGAGCCCAAGTCGACACCGGTTCCATCACTGGGACGGTTACCGACCCCTCAGGCGCAGTCGTCAGCGGAGCCAAAGTCACCCTCACCAACGAAGGTACGGGCACGAGCCTGTCCACGACAACAGGAGCGGATGGAGTTTACGAGTTTAGCCCGGTCAGGATTGGTTCCTACAAGCTGGATCTTTCCGCCGGAGGGTTTAAGAAAGAGATCCAAACGCACGTGGTCGTAGACGTGAGCGCGCGCGTGCCGGCAAACTTTAAGCTCCAGCCCGGCGCTGTTAGCGAAACCGTGGAGGTCACATCGGCCGCTCCTGTGCTTCAGAGCCAGGATGCTTCGGTCGGCCAGGTGATCGACCAGCGCAGCGTGAATGACCTTCCTCTGAACGGCCGGAATTTTACATTTCTTGCGCAACTTGCCGCGGGCGTGAACACGCCTCAGGCAGACACGCGGGGCAACGCCGGAAGCGGCGCCTTTACCGCCAACGGCAACCGGCCGGCGCAGAACAATTACATGCTCGACGGTATCGATAACAATTCGGATACTGTCGACTTCCTCAACGGCACCAATTTTGTCGTTCTGCCCCCCGTCGATGCAATTCAGGAATTCAAAGTCCAGACTTCGGACTTCAGCGCGGAATACGGACGTTCAGGAGCAGCCGTCCTGAATGCCACTATCAAGTCGGGCACCAACCAGTTTCATGGAGCTGCATGGGAGTTTTTCCGCAACGACAAACTCGACGCCCCGGATTATTTTGAAGACGCCGGCCACGTACCCAAGGGTGAGCTTCGCCAGAATCAGTTTGGAGGAATGATCGGCGGACCAGTTCTCACGAACAAAATCTTTTTCTTTGCCGATTATGAAGGACTGCGGAGGATTCAGGGAACGATTCTGACGGGCTCGGTACCCACCGCCGCGGAGCGCAGCAGTGGCTATACCGATTTCACCGACCTAATCGCCTTGCAGTCCAGTTCGGGCACATTAACTGATCAGTTAGGCCGAACGATGCCCTACGGCACCATTCTGGATCCCGCAACTACTCGCGAAACAACTCCTAACTCGGGGGTCTTTGTCCGCGACCCCTTTGGCACGTGCCCCGCAAGCACCACCAACTTCACACTTGCCGCGTGCAATCTGAACATGATCCCTGTCGGCCGCTTGGATCCGAATGCTATCAAGTTGTTGAATCTGTACCCCAACCCGACCGGGTCTGGCCTTTTTTCGAACTTCGCCAATTCTCCAAAACTGGACGAACACAGCAATGCATTTGATGCGCGGCTCGATCTCAACGCAAACGACAAAAACCAGTTGTTCTTCCGTTTCAGCTACAAGGATGATCCGCAGCTCATTCCTGCTATCTTCGGCGGCATCGCCGATGGCGGTGCTTTCCAACAAGGCAACCAGACGGCTCTCGCGCAACAGAGCGCTCTCGCCTATACCCATGTCTTTTCACCGAACTTAGTGAACGTCGCACGTGCGGGACTGAATTACCTGCACACCACGCGCGTTTCGCCCGAGGCCCTGAATTCGACCGATATTCCTTCGACTTTCGGGATCCCGGACATTCCTCAAGGGCACGAGAATGGGGGCTTGCCCGCGTTCGGGATCAACGGACTGACAACTTTGGGCAGCAACGCCTTCTTGCCCTCCGATGAAGTGAGCTCTACATTCCAGTTGACGGACGATCTCACTAAGATTTACGGCAAGCACACGTTCAAGATGGGGTTTGAGTGGCAGCACGTCAAGTTTTCTACGCTGCAACCACCGTGGTCGCGCGGAGAATTCGATTACAACGGTAATTACACGGAAATCCCGAGCGGTGTGCCCAGCGGCGATCAAGGCAACACCGGGCGGGCGGCATTCTTGCTGACCCCCGTCCCGGCGCAGAACGGCGGATCGGTTAACTACGTCGGAGGCTCGACCAACATATACGCTTCCAATATCTCGCTCACCGATAACGGGAAGAACTATTACGGCACCTACTTTAACGATGACTGGAAAGTCAATTCCAAGTTGACCGTCAACCTGGGTTTGCGTTGGGATTTCTTCGGACTCGTGTATGAGCACCACGGGGCACAAGCGAACTTTGTTCCGAGCGGAGCCCCCACCGGCGGTCCTATGTACATACTTCCGGGGGGATCGAACCCTGCGAACCTCTCGACAAGCTTCACAAACCTGCTGGCGGCGGACGGCATTGCGCTCGCCATCACGAATAAGTACGGCAAGGGCCTGGGTAATTCCCAGAAGGCGAATTTTGCGCCCCGGCTTGGTTTTGCCTATCAAGTGACGCCAAAACTCGTTGCCCGGGGCGGGTTTGGCATGTTCTACAACGGCTTTGAGAACCGCGGATTCTCGCCGAACCTGGGTGAAAACTATCCGTTCCAATTCAATTTCAACTACGGCCAGCCCAATGATTGGACGCCTCGCACGTTCCCAGGTTGCAGTGCGGTGTCGTCGGTCGGCTATACCGCAACTTTTGAAGCCGGGTTCGCCTGCACACCGCTCAATCCGACTTTGGTGCAAGCCAACGGCTTAGGCTTACGCGGAATCCAGTTTAACTATCAAACTCCCTACACCATGAGCGGTAACTTTACTCTGCAATATCAACTGACACCCACCCTAACCGTTCAGGCAGGCTATGTAACGTCGCTGGCGCGTCACCTGGAGGTGTTTCCCGGATCCAACAACCCTACTCAAATCCTGCCAACTGGCACGCAGCTTACAAACACCGCGGGTGCGAATGGTGGACCAGGGAGTGGTGCCTTCGCGGCATCCCAGGGCGGACTTCCGTTCCCGGATTTTGGGGGGAACAACAGCTATGCACTCACGGCGGGCAACAGTTTTTACCATGGACTTCAGACCCGGGCGGAAAAGCGATTTGCGAGCGGGCTTAACTTTCTCGCCACATACACTTGGTCCAAGACGCGCACGGATGCAGTCGATCTGCTGAATGGCGGAAGCAACGCTGGCTACCGCGCTCCCGACATTGTCGGGCTCGGGATCCACTATGACTATGGCTTGGCGCCGTTTGATATTCGCAACGTTTTCCACCTGAGCGGCGGATATGAACTTCCATTCGGCAAGGGCAAGCGCTACCTGGCCGACTCTGGTGCCGCGAGCAAGGTGTTCGGAGGGTGGAGTGTCAACACGAGCCTCGTACTTCAGGGCGGCCAACCCATTACCCTGACCTGTCCTTCGAATACGGTTTCCACGAGCGCATCGTCCAATTGCTATGACCTCATCGTCCCGGGACAGTCTTTGGGAAGAGGGTTTCACATAGACTCAAACGGCAAGTTGAGCTTCTTCAACAATCCCAAGGCGTTTAGCCAGCCAGCACCGTGCACGGCCCTCCCGTGCCCTGTGTCTGCTTTGGGCGGCCCGCCGGACCAAATTGCCGGACCGCCGTTCAAGCGGATGGATTTCTCCATCTTCAAGAATATGCAGCTCAGCGAGCGGTTCAGGCTGGAGTTCCGGACCGAGATTTTCAACATCTTTAACCACCCGAACTTCAATGCTCCAAATTTCGGTGGGAATGGCGTGGTTGCAGTCTCCGGATCGGGCAACTACACCAGTTCCAGTTTTGGCGAGATCGGATCGACCCGCGATGCACCTTATGATCCGCGTCAGATCCAATTTGCTTTGAAATTGTACTTCTAGTTTCGGAAAAAGCTTGCGGGACGTCGTTTGCGGCGTCCGCGCGCAAATTAGCTGCGTGGGTTGTTACCTTTCCGCTGTGCATCGGCGGGGTGGTAGCATGCGAAGAGCGTGAGCCCGAACCACTGGTCGATTCCCATCCTATTGGCGACCCTGGCGGCGATGCCGATTGCGGCCGTCGGTCGGGCGCAAAGCCCCGGGCTTGACCGCGCATTCCAAGCGGCCGTCGCGCAATACAACGCAGGTAAATTCGTGGAAGCTGCCTCTGAGCTGGAGAAGCTGGTGCGCGATGTACCTGAAAGCTTCGAAGTTCACGAACTCCTGGGATTGGTCTATGCCGGGGAATCGCAGGATGCGCTGGCCAACCCGCATCTTGAGAAGGCCGTGCTCTTGAGGCCTGGCTCGGCTGCCGCCAGAACCAATCTCGCCGCCAATTTGGTTCGCCTGGGAAAGCTGGAGGGGGCGCAAGCACAGTTGAAGAAAGCAGTCGTCCTCGAGCCCAGAAGCTTTGATGCCAACCACAACCTCGGTGAACTCTACGTTCGGATCGGAATCCTTCCAGACGCTATCCCTTTTCTCCAGCAGGCACAACAAATCAGCCCATCGTCCTACGATAATGGCTACGACTTGTCGCTTGCCTATCTGCTTACGGGACGGCCGGCCCAGGCGCGCCAGATAGTCCAAAGCCTTCTGCGAGGAAAAAACACTGCGGAGTTGCACAACCTATTAGGTCAGATCGAGGAAAAAGACGGGAAGTTCGTAGCTGCGGTCAATGAATTCGAGATCGCTGCTCACCAGGATCCGAGCGAGGGTAACCTCTTCGACTGGGCCAGCGAACTCCTGCTGCATAGGACGCTGGAGCTGGCGATTGAGATTTTCCGGCAGTCAGCCCAGCGCTACCCGAGTTCACCCCGGATGGCGATCGGTCTGGGTATTGCTCTGTACTCTCGCGGCAACTACGACGATGCGGTCAAGTCTCTTCTGCGGGCGGCCGATCTGAGGCCTGCCGACCCGATCTGCTATTTCTTTCTATCCAAGGCCTACGACAGTTCGCCAAACCAAGCGGATGAAGTCATCCAGAGCTTCCGCCGTTTTTCGGAACTGCAGCCGGGAAATGCGCGAGCCTTTTATTACTATGCGATGAGCTTATGGAAGGGGAGAAGGGCACAAGATCCCAGCCTGGATCTCCATCAGATCGAATCACTCCTCCGGAAGGCGGTCACGCTTGACTCCAAGCTCGCCGAGGCGCATTTGCAGCTGGCTAATCTTTACTCGGACCAGACGCAGTACGCGGATTCGATTTCCGAATATGGGAAGGCGTTGGACAATAAACCAGATCTCGTCGACGCGCACTATCGGCTCGGGCAGGCTTATGTACACACCGGACAAAAGGATAAAGCGCAAGAACAGTTTCAGGTGTATCAGCAACTGCGGGCGCAACATTTAGCTGATCTTGACAAACAGATAGCGGACATTCGGCAGTTTGTTTCCTCGGAGAAAGATGAGACTCCAGCGAAACAATAATCGCTGTCACGGCTGACTCAAAGCAGCGTAATGGATCAACGATGATATCTTCCCGGCAGAATCGCACCGGTCGAGTGGCTCCGGTGAACGCATCTGATTCTCAAGAGGTTGGTCGCCGTCTTGCTCGTACTCGCCGTGATTTTCTGCGCAGCGCCGCTGGAGTGACGCTAGGGAGCGCCTGGATGCACTCCCCATGGGCTCGTGCTGCAACCTCTACCTTGAAAAGAAAAGTTGTGGTCGTCACGTTTGGCGGGGGAGCTCGCGATCAGGAAACATTTGCGCCCGAAGGCCAGGAAAACATTCCGCACCTGATGCGTGAACTGATCCCGCAAGCTACTTTTTTTACGCAGGTTGTGAATCGTGGGATTCTGGGCCACTACGTGGCGACCGCGAGTCTGGCCACCGGTGTATATGAAACCATCAATAACTTCGCCTCGCTCCCTCCGCAGTCTCCAACCGTGTTCGAGTACTTTCGGAAAGACTTGAAACGTCCATCCTCGGATGCCTGGGTCGTGGCTCCCAGCAACGGTTTCAACCGGATCGGCGAGAGCAGCCATCGATCGTATGGCCCCGGGCTGGGCGCGCGTGTGATCCTTCCCAAACATCTACTGACAGCGGCTATTTCCGGCCGCAGCAGCGACTACCAACATTTGCTGCGCGACAACTATGAAACGCCCTTTTACGCCCCGGAATTAGAAGGCCGCGAGTTCGAGTTGCAACAACTCGAGAGGATGCTCAAGCTCTCGGTCGACGATTTCAAGAGCCATGCGCAAACCCTGTCGAGCCCGGATGAGCTCTCTGTGTACATTGCTCGCCAATTGATGCGGCAAGTTGCGCCCAGTCTCTTGTGGATCACTATGCACGACATTGACATCGCACACTCTGGTGCGTATTCGCTCTACGTCGAGGGAATCCGCCGCACCGATCGTCTATGCTCTGATTTGTGGAAGACGATCCAGAGCGAGCCGGAATACGCCGGCAAGACCACCCTTTTCATCTTGCCGGACTTCGGTCGAGATTCCGACGAGGATGCCGCAGGAAACGGCTTCCAGCATCATCGCACCGGCGACGTTCTCTCGCGCACAACCTGGATGCTGGTTGCCGGTCCGGGCATTCGCCAGGGTGTGGTTTTCGACCGGGCGATGCAGTCTACGGATCTGGTGCCCACGCTGGGATCGATGCTTGGATTTTCTCCCTCGTTGGCTCAGGGCACACCGATCAGCGAGCTGTTGTAGCCATGCTTCCACGCGAACTCAAACCCGAATACTTCGCCGGCTATCCGCCGGAATCGCGGAACCTGGTGGTCAACTATTTGGGCACACTGCAGCAATTGCCACTCAGCTTCGTTCCAGCCTTGCTCCGGGAACTCATTGATTACGATTTCAAATTTCCGGCCGAGCGTAAAGCACGCGAAAGAGAACTCGCGAACCTCGGTTCGCTGTCGATCGGGCAGGTGAAAGAATGGTTCAAGGGATTTTCGGAAATAAGTCTTTCTCCTCAGCTCGAAGCATTCGATTGGGCAAAATCTCCAGCTCAGTTCGTCGAACAGTTGGCGGCCCATCTCTGGAGCACACATCAAATCGATGCGTTTCGCATGGCCTCGAATGACTACGCCGATCGTCTGCGGTCGGCCGTGCCACCGGAAGCTCCTGCGATTCCCAGACTCGGGATTACGGTCATCGGTCAGGGCGTTGCTTCCTACGACCAGCCGCTGTTTCGCAAGTTGCGTTCCCATGGCGCATATTTCAGCGGCGTGAAGCCTGAAAACGGACTGCGACGGCTTCTTGATGCGGTGGTTGCGAGAGCTACGGCTCACCCGTCTCCCTATGATCATTGGTACATCGATGGCGGTGAACCAGTCGATCATTCTCCGGCCATCACATGCGTCTCGTACCAGCGGCTTGAGCCCGCCCGGGCCGCACTATTGCGCAGGATGCAAAGCGAGTTGGAGCGGCCGGGCATGGGCCCCGAAGCGTTGCGGACGTTTCTAGCGCGGATGCGCCCTTCAGATCTCGGCATGGACGGAGTGCGAAGTGACAGACCAAAAGACGAGGTTCTCGGCCACTTCGAAGTCAGCCTGCTGACCGAAGGCTCAGGAACTCAAATCTTCAGCACAGTTTTCGCTCAGTGGGCTGCGCGCGAAGCATTGCGACGGGCTCAACCACTCACGCTGCTGGTGCGATTTGCTCCGCGGCAGCGGCAGAAGCCCATGAACGAGATGCTTTCCGCGGTCCCCGCCGCTGCAGAAGTTGATTTCGCAGGTTCCCTGGTCGACGCCGACATGGGTGCGTATTACAACTGGTTGAACCAGCAGCGCCTTCCGGGAGCTGAGCAATCTTCATTCCTGGTTTGGTTTGAAGGGCACAGTCAAGCGCTGGTGGTGGGTCCGTCCACGCCACGCGGAACCGAATCCACATCATCCGTCGATCTCGGGCAGTTACTTGCATGGACGGTGTAAGCAGCGCATTCCACTTTTACAGGACCTGCGTTCCCGGTGTGCAATTTGCGAGAAAGAGTAGACAACATGGATCGACGTAGATTTCTGAAGCAAACAGGAACACTGCTGGCGGGAGCCGCGTTCGCACCTTACGCGCTCCCGCAGAATGGCGCGCAATCTGGCGCCTCACGAGCTACCGGGCGCTTGGTTCTTCCGATCAATCGAAAGTGGCGTTACAGTCGCAGTGTTGTAGAAGGCGGCCATAGGCCAGATTTCGACGACTCCGCATTTGATGAAGTCGTGATCCCGCATACGAATGTCCGGCTGCCGTGGCATGGTTTCGATGAGAAGACCTACGAGTTTGTTTCCCTCTACCGCCGCCGCTTCAAGCTTCCCGAAGAAGCGCGTGGGAAGCGGGTCTTCGTCGACTTTGAAGGCGTGATGACCGCCTCCACAGTGTGGATCAATGGAGTGCGGCTCGGAGAATATAAAGGTGGATACACTCCATTCTCGTTTGATCTGACCTCCCACGTCGATTTTGACAAGGAAAACCTTCTCGCCGTGGATGTAGATTCCAGCGAGCGTCCCGACATCCCACCTTTTGGGTATGAAATCGACTATCTCACCTTCGGTGGCATTTATCGCGAGGTCTCTTTACGCATCGTTCCGGGAACATTTATCGAAAATATCTTCGTGCAAACCAAGGATGTGCTGACGGCGAACCCGGGTCTTGAGGTGGAATGCTTTGTTCAACATCTTGAAGGAACGAAAGATGCGCTGACGGTTGAGGTCGAATTGCTCGACGACGAACGTGTCGTTGCCAAAGCTTCGCAGTCATTGCCGTCTTCCAGTCCGGCGGCCGAACCGGTCGCGCATGCAGTCCATTTGGAAGGCCTAAAAGCAATCAAACTCTGGGACCTCGAAAGGCGGAATCTTTACTCTGCTCGCGTGCGCTTACTTCGCGGAACGCAAGTGCTGGACGAGGATTCACGTCGTTTCGGTTTCCGCCAGGCCCAGTTTACCGATCACGGCTTCGAGCTAAACGGCAAAGTAATCAAGCTTCGTGGGCTCGACCGTCATCAGACTTTTCCATGGGTCGGGCAGGCGATGCC
>Ga0073928_10001404_pt1 | contig 46731 bp, 47 predicted proteins | sample PaiPotPPA55metaG_FD_76969 | JGI IMG/M metagenome (GOLD analysis project Ga0073928, IMG submission 76969) | Iron sulfur acid spring bacterial and archeal communities from Banff, Canada, to study Microbial Dark Matter (Phase II) - Paint Pots PPA... ...
CGTCATGCCCGGCCTTGTGCCGGGCATCCACGTCTTACTTCGCTTAAGTCAGGAAAGACGTGGATGGCCGGGACAAGCCCGGCCATGACGAGCATAGCTAGAAGGCCCAATTTTGTGGGCTGCCTTTTCGGTCAGGCTCTCACAGGATGGTCGGTGAATGCGGCGACCGGTGCGCGCTTAAGCCACCATCAGCATATAAAACACGATGACCGGCGACAGGGTCAGGATCACCGACCAGATGCCGAGCGCCCAGAGAATGTCCTGCGTGCTAAAGCCCCGATGTTCGGGCAAGCGATTGTTTTGAGATTTCATGACGCCCCGCGCTTTTTGTTTTTGTGGCGGCATTGATACCGGCCGAATTTTAAAAACCCGGCCGCAACTTCGCTCGCATTTTGAACACAGGTGCTACCGTGGATTAACCACGGTAGCCGTGGGCTGGAGCCGGATCGGTTCTGATTGAATCAGACCCGGGGCCTGTCGTTTTTGGTTCGACGCGTTGTCTTGACGCGAACCGGTATCCACCCCGGATCAGGTCCGAGGGCAGGCTTTGCTCGAAACGCCCTAGCTTCCCATCAGCAGGCGGAAGGCCAGTACCGGCGAAAAGCCGAGCAGCGCCGCCCACAGTCCGAACGACGACACCAGAAGAAGATCCTGGATTCTCTCGGCCCGTGCGGAATTCGGATATCTGGTTTCCTGGATGGTCTGAGTGGTCATTGTTTCCCCCGTCTTTTGTTGTTGGGGAAATCAAATAGCCTCAAGTTCTAAAGATGCGGACCGCCGCATGGTTCGGATTTGAAACACCGCCGTCACCGGGCGTTAACCACATGCGCCGCCGGCCCAATGGGCCGATACCGGACTATCGCTCGGCGCGGCCGACCACGTCCATGAGTTCCGCGATCTTGCGGCGCTGATCGGCCTTGTCGCCGGAATTGATCGCGTGTTCGACGCAATGGGCGACGTGGTCGCGCAGGATTTCCTCCTCGACCCGGCGCAATGCCGCCTTCGCCGCCGCGATCTGCGTCACCACGTCGATGCAATAGCGATCGTCCTCGACCATCCCGGCGAGACCGCGGATCTGGCCTTCAATTCGTTTCAGCCTTTTTAGGCAGGAGGTCTTGATCTCGTTGCGCATGCGCTTCATATACCCCCCTAGGGTATACAATTCAAGAGGCCGGGAGAGCCGTAATGTCAGTACTGAAGCATGCACACGGAACCAACGCGGCCCACGCCGGCCATCAACATGGCGGAAAGGCGCAGGCCCATTCCTGTCGCGGCGGCCACCATCACGGCGGCGCCAAAGACCCGGTCGCTGAAGATCCCAACGTCGCGGTCGATCCGGTTTGCGGCATGAACGTCAACCGGGACACCGCCAAGCACCGCCTCGATTACCGCGGGCAGGAATATTTCTTCTGCTCGGCGCGTTGCCGCGAGCGATTCGAGGCCGAGCCTGCGAAATTCCTCGAGCCGAAAGCGCCCGAGCCACCGGCGCCGGCCGGCACCATCTACACCTGCCCGATGCATCCGGAGGTGCGGCAGGCCGGCCCCGGCAGCTGCCCGATCTGCGGCATGGCGCTGGAACCCGAACAGGTTTCGCTCGACGATGCCCCCGATCCCGAATTGATCGACATGACCAGGCGGTTCTGGATCGCGCTGGTGCTGACGCTTCCGGTGTTTGCGATCGAGATGGGCAGCCATCTCGGCCTGATGCGGCTGGTGCCGCCGATGTGGTCGAACTGGATTTCCTTCGCGTTGTCGACGCCGGTGGTGCTGTGGGCGGGCGCGCCGTTTTTCGTGCGCGGCTGGAATTCCCTGCTCACGCGTCATCTCAACATGTTCACGCTGATCGCGATGGGCACCGGCGTGGCCTTCCTCTACAGCGTGGTGGGCACGCTGGCCCCGCAATGGTTTCCGCCTGCGTTCCGCGACATGCACGGCATGGTCGCGGTGTATTTCGAGGCGGCGGCGGTGATCACGGTCCTGGTCCTGCTCGGGCAGGTAATGGAATTGCGGGCGCGTGCGCGCACCTCCGGGGCGATCCGCGCGCTGCTCGGCCTCGCGCCGAAAACCGCGCGGCGCATCACCGATCATGGCGACGAAGACGTCGCGATCGACAGCATTGCGGTGGGTGACTTGTTGCGGGTCCGTCCGGGCGAGAAGATTCCGGTCGATGGCCTCGTCACCGAGGGCCGCTCCTCGGTCGATGAATCCATGGTGACCGGCGAGTCGATGCCGGTGTCGAAGGCCGAAGGCGCGCAGGTGATCGGCGGCACCGTCAACCAGGGCGGCGGGCTGGTGCTGCGCGCCGACAGGGTCGGCCGCGACACCATGCTGGCGCGGATCGTCGACATGGTGGCCCGCGCGCAGCGCTCGCGCGCGCCGATCCAGCGTCTCGCCGACCGGGTCGCGGGCTGGTTCGTGCCGGCGGTGATCGCCGCGGCGCTGCTGGCGTTTGCGGCCTGGGCGGTGTTCGGACCGGAGCCGCGCTTCAGCTTCGGTCTGGTCGCGGCGGTGACGGTCTTGATCATCGCCTGTCCCTGCGCGCTGGGGCTGGCGACGCCGATGTCGATCATGGTCGGCGTCGGACGGGGCGCCCATTCCGGCATCCTGATCCGCGACGCGCAGGCGCTTGAGCAGTTCGAGAGCATCGACACCATCGTCATCGACAAGACCGGTACGCTCACGCAAGGAAAACCGGAACTGGTGTCGATCGTCCCGGCCGCCGGGATCGACCAGACCGCATTGCTGCGGTTTGCCGCCAGCGTGGAGCGCGGCAGCGAGCATCCGCTGGCGCTGGCGATCCTGAAGGCCGCGAAGGCGCGCGGCCTCACCCCCGGCGAAGTCGTTGGCTTCGCATCGCCCTCCGGCAAGGGCGCGACCGGAAACGTCGAGGGCAGCGCGGTCGCGCTCGGCAATGCCGTGCTGATGGCTGAGCTGAACATTGCCACGCTTGAGCTCGACGCCGCCGCCGAGACCGCACGGCGCAATGGCGCCACCGCGATCTTCGTGGCGATCGACGGCCGCGCTTGCGGCGTCCTTGCCATCGCCGATCCGATCAAACCTTCGGCGAAAGCCGCGCTTGCCGCGCTACGCGCGGAAGGCCTGCGCATCGTGATGCTGACCGGTGACAACGTGACGACGGCGCGCGCGGTGGCGTCGCAGCTCGATATCGACGAGATCGAGGCAGGCGTGTTGCCGGAGCGCAAGAGCGACGTGGTGCAGCGTCTGCGCAACGAGGGCCGCCGCGTCGCCATGGTCGGCGACGGCGTCAATGACGCGCCGGCGCTGGCCGCCGCCGACGTCGGCGTCGCCATGGGCAGCGGCACCGATGTCGCGATCGAAAGCGCCGGTGTCACGCTGCTGACCGGCGATCTCGCGGGGCTGGTGCGGGCGCGGCGGCTATCGGTCGCGACCATGCGCAACATCCGCCAGAATCTTGCGTTTGCGTTTCTGTATAATGCCGCCGGCGTGCCGATTGCGGCCGGGGTGCTCTATCCGGTGTTCGGCATCCTGCTGTCGCCGATGGTGGGAGCGGCCGCGATGGCGCTGTCGTCGGTCAGCGTGATCGGCAATGCGCTGCGGCTGGCGCGGACGCGGCTCGATTAGAGCGTTTTCCAGCGAAGTGGGCCCCGGTTCGCGTAAAGAAAACGCGTCAAAACAAAAAGCAAGAGCCTCCGTTCCGATTCAATCGGAACGGAGGCTCTCGCGCGATGACCTCTTGGCTGCACGCGGCTGTCGTGCCAATGGTTCAAGTGGAGTCCAGCAACCATGCGCCGCAGCAACGACCGTATTCTAACGACCCATACCGGAAGCCTGCCGCGTCCGCCGGGGTTGACGCGGTTATATGCCAAAAGCGCGCGTGGAGAAGCCGTCGACGCCGCCGAAATCGCGCAGGCCGGCCACGCCGCCTTGCAGGCGGTCGTTCCGAAACAGCTCGAAGCCGGAATCGACATCGGCAATAACGGGGAACAGCAGCGCGAGGGGTTCTTCCTCCATGTCAGGCACCGGATGACCGGCTTTGGCGGAACCTGGAAGCGCTGGCCGCGCGCCGATGTCGAGCGCTACCCGGTTTTCAAGCAGTCGCTGGAACGACAGAATGCGGCCAGGGAAATGGTCAGCAGCTTCGCGCCGCCAAAGGTGATCGGCGAAATCCGCTACACCGGCGTCGCGCAGGCGACGCGTGAATGCGAGGATTTCCGCGATGTCCTGAGGGCCCGCGCGACGGCCGGCCAGAGCGGGTTCGTCGAGGCGTTTCTCACCGCACCTTCGCCCGGCATCGTCGTGGCCGCTATCCGCAACGAATATTACGACACCGAGGACGCCTATCTCGCCGCCGTCGGCCGTGCCCTGCAGGTCGAATACGAAGCCATCGTAGCGCAAGGCTTTCTGCTTCAGCTGGACTGCCCGGATCTCGCGCTGGAACACCATATTTCGTTTCAGGATCGTCCCGAGTCCGATTTTCTCGATTTCGTCGAGCGCGTGGTGGCGACCATCAACGAGGCGCTGCGCAACATTCCGCGCGACAGGGTCCGCATGCATGTGTGCTGGGGAAATTATGAGGCGCCGCACGATCGCGACGTCCCGCTTGCGACGATCCTGCCGCTGATCGCACGCATGAACGTCGGCGCCCTGGTGTTGCCGTTCGCCAATCCCCGCCATGCCCATGAAGTGCGATGCCTCGAAGGCCGCGCGATCGCCGACGACCAGATCGTGGTCGCCGGCGTCATCGATTCACTGACGAACTTCGTCGAGCATCCCGAAGTGGTGGCCGAGCGGATCGAACGCGTCGCCAGGACACTCGGCGATCCCGGCCGCGTCATCGCCGGAACGGACTGCGGGTTTGATACCTCCGCCGGCGCCGGTCGCGTCGCGGAGGACGTGGTGTGGGCCAAATTTTCGGCCTTGAGCGAAGGCGCCCGGATTGCATCAAGCCGGCTGTTCCCGCGGGCCTAGCCGAAGGTGGTGCGCCGCCGCCCATCCGTTTTCGCGCCCGGAGGTCTGCCGCACCCCTCCACGATCGAATTTGAGGGTGCCGGTTCAGGTTAGGCATCAACAGCGGAAAGAACGCCGCCGGATTTGAACAGAAAACCCGCGATCCCCGCTCCGATCAGCGGGGCGACAATGAACAGCCACACCTTTCCCAGCGCAGCCGGATTGGTACCCATGCCGACGATCGCCGGACCCAGCGAGCGTGCCGGGTTGACCGAAACGCCCGTCACGTTGATGCCGACGATATGGATAGCGACCAACGTCAGTCCGATGGCCAGGCCGGCGAATTGTGTAAGACCGCCTTTTTGCGTCACGCCGAGAATGCAGACCAGGAACAGGAAGGTCGCAACGACCTCGAAGATGAACGCCGAGAGCAGATTGTACTGACCGAGGTAACCCGGGCCCCAGCCATTCTGTCCAAGGCTTCCGGTCCAGCCTTCCGATTTTCCGGAGAGGATAATGTAAAGCACGACCGCTCCGGCAATTGCGCCCAGGACCTGCGCAATGACGTAAGAAACAAAATCGCTCATCGTCATGCGGCCCGCGACCAGCACTCCAAAGCTCACCGCCGGATTGAGGTGGCAACCGGAAACGTGACCGATCCCATAAGCCATTGCGACGATGGACAAACCGAACGCGAACGCAATTCCAAGGATGTCAATGGCCGTCGGTCCGGTTCCCATCCCGGCGATGACTGCCGCGCCACATCCGAAGAAAACCAGCGTAAAGGTTCCGATGAATTCTGCAGTCGGCTTTTTCATGTGGCCTCGCTCGGTGTGATTGATCCGCTTTACAACCCTACAGCAAGTTGGATTCCTCCGCACCGGAGAAAAAACGCTATCAGCACGCCTGATGTTGATCCGGTGCAATGTCCGGGTCATTCGCCCCGTCGCCGTGCTGGCGTGACCGAAGCCGCCGCTCGATCTCCGCATCAAGCCGTGCGGCGAGTTCGCTGCTTACTTCCACCATCGGCAAGCGGACTTCGGCGCTGTCGATCAGGCCGGTACGCCATAGCCAATATTTCGCCGCGGCCGGGCTTGGCTCGGCGAACAACAACCGCGTCAGATCGGATACGCTCTCCCAGCGCGCCCGCGCGGCGTCAGGGTCGCCTTGCCTGAGCAGCGCGCCCGCTGCCGCGAAAGTCTCGGTCTCGATGTGGGCCGAGAGCAGGATGCCGCCATCGGCGCCGTCGCTCAGCGCCTCGTAATATTGCGCGTCCTCGCCGGTCAGAACCCGAAAGCCGGCCGGCCGCCGCCGCAGCAGATCGATCGACTGCGCGCGGTCGGCGCAGCAATCCTTCAGGCCGACAATGTTCGGATGTTCGGCGAGCTCGAGCAGGGTCTCGTTGGCAAGATTGACCGCGGTGCGGTAGGGAATGTTGTAGAGCACGATCGGCCAGGCGGCATGATCGGCGAGCGCGCTGAAATGTTGCGTGAGGCCGCGTTGCGATGGTCGCGAGTAATAGGGGCTCGCGATCAAATAGCCATCGATCGGCCACGCCGCCGTCTCGTCCAGGGTGTGGCACATCTTCCGTGTATGGCTGCCGGATACCCCGAGACAGATCGGCATGTAACGCTTGCCCTCGGCCATCTCGGATCGCGCCAGCTCAACGATCCATTCAAGTTCGGCCATGCCGAGCGTCAGGCCTTCGCCCGAGGTCGCGGCGATGATCAGTCCGTTGACGGGCAGCGCCACGTAGTGCCGCAGCAGCCGTCGCAGCGAGGCTTCATCGAGAACGCCGTCGCGAAACGGCGTAATCAGCGGCAGCCAGAGGCCGTGCAGCAAAGAGCGAAGGCCGGAATATCCGATGTCAGTCATTGGTCCATCTCCTCAAGGGATTGAGCCGGAGACGGGACAAGAAAAAACCCCGGACCTCGCGGCGGGGTTTTGCAGATCGGGCTGAAGCGAGAAGTTTATCGCGCGCGTCGATCCGAAGCCCCCGGGAGGGAGGCTTTTTTCGACAGCGCAGCGATGCACGAATTTGTGATCATGGGCCAATGATGATCGGCGGCACCGATCCTGTCAACGGGCGGTAACGGCTCCGTGAGCCGGTTGGATGCAACTCGAACAAGAGCCGGGCCGTGGCGGGCCGGGAAGGACCTGGCGTGAAAAAAAGCCGGGCTCGCAAGAGCCCGGCTTAAGGTATTGGCCACGTGAGGCCGACACAATCACCTTCCAAGAGGGATTACTGAACAGCCGCGCCACTGGAGGAGGGGGACATGGCGCAACGCGAATGCTCAGCGTGGAAACATTATGGGCCGCGTTGGCGCCCTGCAGCAACCGTCCACGTCGCATGTCAGTCATGCGGAGACTGCGGGTTATCGGGCGATAATTAGGACGGCCAGCGCTGCGCCTTGCTGACCACGAAGTCGCGGAACACCTGGACCCGCGCCACCGTCTTCAACTCTTCGGGATAGACGAAGTAGGTATCGAGCTGGATAGAATCCGATTCTCCGAACAGCTGCACCAGGCGGTTATTTTCCTCGACCAGGTAGTCCGGTAGCGCGGCGATCCCCAGCCCCTGCTGGCACGCGCGCACCAGGCCAAGGATGTTGTTGACCTTGAAATACGCCTCGCGCGGACCGGAGCCATTGCGGCCGGCCTCGATCAGCCAGTTGCGGTTCTGCAGATGCGGCGCGACCTGCCCGTCGGAGAGCGTGATGATGCGGTGCGCGTCGAGTTCGTCGAGGGTGCGCGGCGTGCCGAAGCGCTTGATGTATTCGGGCGAGCAGTAGGCGTGGAATCCCATCGCGAACAGCTTGCGCTGGATCAGGTCAGGCTGCGTCGGCTTGCGGGTGCGGATCGCGACGTCGGCCTCGCGCATCGAGAGGTCAAGCTCCTCGTCGGTGACGATCAGCGAAATCCTGATTTCCGGATAAAGTGCGGTGAATTCGCCGAGCCGCGGAATCAGCCAGTTGATGCCGACGCCCGGGGTGGTGGTGATCTTGAGGTCGCCGCTTGGCCGCTCGCGGCTGTCGGTGAGCTTGGCGCGCGCGGCCTGCAGCTGCATGAACACGTCATGCGCGGTTCGAAACAACAGGTCGCCTTGCTCGGTCAAAATCAGACCGCGCGCATGGCGATGAAACAACGACACCGAGAGTTCCTGCTCCAGCGCGCTGACCTGCCGTGAAACGGCCGATTGCGACAGGCCGAGCTGCTCGCCGGCATGCGTGAAGCTGCCCGCTTCGGCCGCTGCGTGAAACACCTTCAGCTTATCCCAGTCCATATCGGTAAATCCGTCGCGGGTTCGAGGCATGATTATTCCGCCGCCGCGCGGTCGCTGGCGCGAAGCGCGAGAAAGCGTTCGGCCTCAAGTGCGGCCATGCAGCCAAGGCCAGCGGCCGTCACTGCCTGCCGCCAGGTTTCGTCGGCGACGTCGCCGGCGGCGAACACGCCGGGCACCGAGGTCGCGGTCGAGTTTGGCGCCACCTCGACATAACCGGACGGCTTCAGCTTGATCTGGCCGGCGACGAGGTCGGTCGCGGGCGCGTGACCGATCGCGATGAAGACGCCGTCGGCCGGCACCTCCGTGAGCGTGCCGGTCTTGACGTTCTTCAGCCTGACATGGGTGACCTTGCCCGGGCTCTCGGTGCCGCAGATTTCGTCGATCGCGCTGTCCCATACCACCTTGATCTTGGGATTTTTGAACAGGCGCTCCTGCAGGATGCGCTCGGCGCGGAAATGATCGCGGCGGTGCACGATGGTGACTTGCGAGGCGAAATTGGTGAGGAACAGCGCTTCCTCGACCGCGGTGTTGCCGCCGCCGACCACGATGACTTGCTTGCCGCGATAGAAGAATCCGTCGCAGGTCGCGCAGGCCGAGACGCCAAAGCCCTTGAATTTCTCCTCCGACGGCATGCCGAGCCAGCGCGCCTGCGCGCCGGTGGCAAGGATGACGGTCTCGGCGTGATAGACGTCGCCGCTGTCGCAGGTCAGCCGGAACGGCCGCTGGGCAAGCTCGAGCTTGGTGACGAGATCGGTGACCATCCTGGTCCCGACATGGGCGGCCTGCTTCTCCATCTGCTCCATCAGCCAGGGTCCCTGGATGACGTCGGCGAAGCCCGGATAGTTCTCGACGTCGGTGGTGATGGTGAGCTGGCCGCCGGGCTGAATGCCCTGGATCAGCACCGGCTCGAGCATGGCGCGGGCAGCGTAGATCGCGGCGGTGTAACCGGCCGGGCCGGAACCGATGATGACGACCTTCGCATGGATGGGGGCAGGCATGGTTAGATCGCTCGCTTGAGGGAATTTGGTCGGCGCTGGAGCGAAATACGCCCGGAAAGGCATCGCGACGGCGCCGAAAGTGTCAAATCCAAGTCTAGGATATCTGGCGAGCTATGCAAGAATTGCAATCCAAATCCGCGAAATTTCCCGTGATCGGGGGATATGGCGCAGCGCACGCGCAATAAAATTGCGCCCATGACGTGAGCTGCGCTAAGAGTGTTGCCGTAACAACCCGCAAGCTTTCTCAGCCCAGGACCGGGACCCGCGTGTCGAAGAACCTTGACGAGATCGACCTCAAAATCCTCGGCGAAATCCAGGCCGACGGCCGAATCACCAATGTCGAACTGGCCAAACGGGTCGGGATTTCCCCGCCACCCTGCCTGCGCCGGGTGCGGACGCTGGAGGAGGAAGGCTATATCCTGGGCTATCGCGGGCTACTGGATCCGCGGCGGCTGGGTTTCGACGTGACCGTGTTCGCTTCGGTGCATCTGTCCAGCCAGGCGGATGCGGATTTGCGCGCGTTCGAGGATTTCGTGCGCGCCGAGCCACTGGTGCGGGAATGCTGGATGCTGTCGGGCGAAGTCGACTTCATCCTGAAATGCGTGGCGCCCGACATGGCGACGTTCCAGAATTTCGTCACCCATCTGACCGCCGCGCCGCACGTGCGCAACGTCAGGACATCGCTGGTGCTGCACAATTCGAAATACGAAGCCGCGGTGCCGCTTGATTTGAAGGTGCCCCATCCCTGAACGCCCCATTCCCGGACGTCGCCTCGGCTGAGGCTTGCCGGAAATCGGGTTCAAACGGCCGGAACGGTGGACCGCTTCTTGGCGGATTTCCTTTTTGCGGACGCGTCTCGCGCCAGAAATACCACGCCGATCTGATCGCCGGCGACACGCACTAACTGGCAGCGGCGATACGCGAGGCCCGTCGCCGACAGAAGCAGGAAGAACTCCTTGAGGTCCAGTCCTTCGAGAGAGCCTTCGATGAGCAGGCGCGCGCCGGTCTGAGATACGTCGATCATCGTGCAGTCCCGTCGCCAGGTTCCATCAATTCCCATCATGTAAACAGGAATGCCACGCTCGAAATCGACGCGTCCGCTCTTTCGATCTCCATAGGCCATTGTGCAATCCCATCTTCAACAGGACAGAAACGATATCGGGCCCGGCGGCGGCTTTGCTTTACTCCGAGATAGCTGGATCAGGTTGGCGCGGCGGAACATCCATTCCAACTGAAGGTTCCGGCCGCGCCGGTTCCGCCAATCGGCGTGGTTCAGGAATTCTGTTCGCTCGAAACAGCCGCGCTGCATGGTAGGCGTAATGCCGTTCAAGCATTCGCAGCAGCGAATCCATCGAAATATCTGTTGGTTCCTGGCTCATAGTTGCCTAGCAAAAATGATCTGGCCACTTGAGAAAGTCAGTTGTCGTAATCCGCATGAAGCGGAGGTCATTGAAAATGCTTATTCACAAAATTGACTATGAGAAGAGCGGCTACGGCAGCCTTTGCGATCCTCACGCCAATAACATTACGGGGGTAATTCTAAGGATTCCTTAATGAAGGGTCGCGTGTCGGCCTGGCGAGTCGCGGCAAAAGCAAAAGCCGCCCGAAGGCGGCTCTTTCTTGGAATTCGTGATGGACGCTCATGTCGGGCGGAACCAACGCCAAGGAACGGTAACGGGTTCCGGCCAGCCGTGCGCCGGTCGATTTATGGTTCACCGGAACCGATCGTGCTCCAGGTTTTCTTCCAGGTTTTCTTCTAGGTTTTCTTGCCCATCACGGCGTCCAGGCTGTAGGGCCCGCCTCCTGCCGTCGCCAGATAGAGGCAGCCAAAGCAGAACATGATCGCCAGCGAGCCGTTATTGAGCAGCGGAAAAAAGCTGCGGGGAAAGTGGCTGATGAAATAGGCAAATGCCATCTCGCCCGACAGGATGAAGGCGACGATCCGCGAAAACAAGCCGACCATCAATAACCCGCCGAGCACCAGTTCGATGGCGCCCGCCGCGCCGATCAGCGAGAACAGCTCGACTTTGTCGAATGCCGTGCCGGCGGGAAACTTGAGAAGTTTGGCAACGCCAAACTGAAACAGCAGCAAGCCGGTCATAAAGCGAAACAGGCTGAGCGTGATCGGCTGATATTTGGCAAGCATTTGGTCCATGTCATATCCCCTGTTTGACATCGGTCGGTGGTTTTGCAGTGCACGCAACCCCGGCGCTGTCCTGCAACCGAAACACTCTTACATGAAAAAAATTCCGGCGGGAAACCGCATTCGCAGTGCAGCAAGAAAGCCGCGCAGGCTGCGCGGCTTTCTCCGATGCCAATTCGTTCAATTCAATTGCGCCGGGATCAGCGCCACTCGACCTTGGTGATCTCGTAGGCCTTGGCGCCGCCGGGGGCTACGACTTCCACGGACGTGCCCTTCTTCTTGCCGATCAGCGCTCGCGCCAGCGGCGAGGTGATGGAGATGCGGCCCTTCTTGGCATCGGCTTCCGGTTCGCCGACGATCTGCCACACCGCTTTCTTGTCGGTGTCCTCGTCGACCAGCGTCACGGTGGCGCCGAACATGATGGTGTCGCCGGAGAGTTTGCTGATGTCGATAATGTCGGCGCGCGCTAGCTTGTCCTCGAGCTCGGCAATACGGCCTTCATTATGCGACTGCTCTTCCTTGGCGGCGTGATATTCCGCGTTCTCCGAAAGGTCGCCATGCGAGCGCGCCTCGGCAATGTGTTCGATGATGCGCGGGCGCTCCACCGACTGGCGCTGCTTCAACTCGACCTCAAGGGCGGCATAGCCGCCAGCGGTCATTGGAACCTTTTCCATCATCTTTCTTCGTCCTTCAACTTCATGCGGACCAATCCGCTGGCCGCGCACAAACGCCGAAACAGAACACCCTCACGACGGACGGGTTCCGGTCACGACGGCTCCATTGCCGATCGATTGCCGGACACGAAGTCCCGGCCCAGGGATCAGGTTTCGGAAAAATAACTCTGCAGGGTGCGGACCTCAAGGTCCCCGCCCAGATAGGCGCGGATGCCTTGGGCAGCCGCCACGGCACCCGAAAGAGTGGTGTAATATGGTACTTTATGCAAGAGGGCAGCACGCCGTAATGACCGGCTGTCGGCCATCGCCTGCGGTCCTTCGGTGGTGTTAAAGACCAGCTGGATGTCGCCATTTGTGATGGCGTCGACGATATGCGGCCGTCCCTCCAGCACTTTGTTCACTTTTTCTGTCGGTACCCCGCTATCGGTGAGGAAACGCTGCGTGCCCGACGTCGCCATCACCTTGAAGCCAAGCGAGAATAACAGCCGCACCGCGTCGACGATGCGGGTCTTGTCGGTATCGCGGACGGAAACGAACACGGTGCCCTTGCGCGGTACGCGCGTGCCGCCGCCGATCTGGCTCTTGGCGAATGCCACTTCGAACGAGCGGTCGATCCCCATCACCTCGCCGGTCGATCGCATCTCCGGACCGAGCACGGTATCGACGCCGGGGAAGCGGGCGAACGGGAACACCGATTCCTTGACGCCGACATGGCCGAGCTTGCGCTTCTTCAAGGCGAAATCCGCAAGCTTCTCGCCGGCCATCAGCCGGGCCGCAATCTTCGCCACCGGCATGCCGATCACCTTGGCGACGAACGGCACCGTGCGCGACGCGCGCGGGTTGACTTCGAGCACGTAGATCTCGCCGTCCTTGATGGCGTACTGCACGTTCATCAAGCCCACCACATCGAGGCCAAGCGCCAGATCGCGGGTTTGCCGCTCCAGTTCGGCGATCATCCGGGCGTCGAGCGAGTGCGGCGGCAGCGAGCAGGCGCTGTCGCCGGAGTGAATGCCGGCTTCCTCGATATGCTCCATGATTCCGACGATGAAAGTGTCCTTGCCGTCGCACAGACAGTCGACGTCGATCTCGGTGGCGTCGGACAGGTAGCGGTCGAACAGCAGCGGATTGGTGCCGAGCACGGTATTGATCTGCCCGGTCTTGTCGTTGGGATAGCGCGCCTTGACGTCCCCCGGCACCAGTTCCGGCAAGGTGCCGAGCAGGTAATCGCCGAGCTGGGTATCCTCGCGGATGATCTGCATCGCGCGGCCGCCGAGCACATAGGACGGGCGCACCACCAGCGGCAGCCCGAGGTCGGCGGCCACCAGACGGGCCTGCTCGACCGAATAGGCGATGCCGTTCTTCGGCTGCTTCAGGCGCAGCTTGTCGAGCACGCGCTTGAAGCGATCGCGGTCTTCGGCCAGATCGATCGCATCGGGCGAGGTGCCGAGGATCGGCACGTCGGCCGCCTCCAGCGTGTGGGCGAGCTTGAGCGGGGTCTGGCCGCCGAACTGCACGATCACGCCGTGCAGCGTGCCGTTCTGCCGTTCGGTCGCGATGATTTCGAGCACGTCCTCGGTGGTCAACGGCTCGAAGTACAATCGGTCGGCGGTATCGTAGTCGGTCGATACCGTCTCCGGATTGCAGTTGATCATGATGGTTTCATAGCCGGCGTCGTGCAGGGCAAAGCAGGCGTGGCAGCAGCAATAGTCGAACTCGATGCCCTGGCCGATCCGGTTGGGCCCGCCGCCGAGAATGATGACCTTGTCCTTGTTCGAGGGCGCGCTCTCGTCCGCCGCTCTGCCTGCGAACGGCGCCTCATAGGTGGAATACATGTAGGCGGTCGGCGAGGCGAATTCCGCCGCACAGGTATCGATGCGCTTGAATACCGGACGAACCCCGAGCGCGTGGCGGCGCGCGGTAATTTCGGCCTCGGTGGTCTCGGCCAGCACCGCCAGCCGTGCGTCGGAAAAGCCCATGGCCTTCAGGGTCCGCAGGCCGAACGCATTGGCCGGCAGGCCGTTGTTCCTGATCTTGGCTTCCATCTCGACGATGCCGCGCATCTCGCCAAGGAACCACGGATCGATCTTGCAGGAGGTGAAGATATCCTCATCGCTCCAGCCGAGCCGCATCGCCTGCGCCACCTGCAGGATACGGTTCGGCGTCGGCGTGCCGAGCGCGGCGCGGATCGCGTTCTTGTCGTCGCTGCGGCCGAGCCCCTCGATCTCGATCTCGTCGAGGCCGGTGAGGCCGGTTTCGAGGCCGCGCAGCGCCTTCTGCAGGCTCTCCTGAAAGGTGCGGCCGATCGCCATCACTTCGCCGACCGACTTCATCGAGGTGGTCAGCGTGGTGGAGGCGCCGGGAAACTTCTCGAACGCAAAGCGCGGAATCTTGGTGACGACGTAATCGATGGTCGGCTCGAACGAGGCCGGCGTCGCGCCGCCGGTGATGTCATTGGCGATCTCATCCAGCGTATAGCCGACGGCCAGTTTGGCGGCGACCTTCGCAATCGGAAAGCCGGTGGCTTTCGAGGCCAGCGCGGAAGAGCGCGACACCCGCGGATTCATTTCGATCACGACCATGCGCCCGTCGGCCGGATTGACGCCGAACTGCACGTTGGAACCGCCGGTCTCGACGCCGATCTCGCGCAGCACCGCCAGCGAGGCGTCGCGCATGATCTGGTATTCCTTGTCGGTGAGCGTCAGCGCCGGCGCCACCGTGATGGAATCGCCGGTATGCACGCCCATCGGGTCGAGATTCTCGATCGAGCAGATGATGATGCAGTTGTCCTTCTTGTCGCGCACCACCTCCATCTCGAACTCTTTCCACCCCAGCACCGATTCCTCGATCAGCACCTCGTCGGTGGGGGAGGCGTCGATGCCGCGCTCGACGATCTCGATGAACTCCGCCTTGGTGTAGGCAATGCCGCCGCCGGTGCCGCCCATGGTGAAGGACGGCCGGATGATCGCGGGCAGGCCGATATCATCGAGCGCCCGCAGCGCATCCGGCAGGTTCTTGGTCTGGATCGAGCGCGGCGTTTCCAGCCCGATCCGTGTCATGGCTTGACGGAAGCGGCCGCGATCTTCCGCCTTGTCGATGGCATCGGCGGTGGCGCCGATCATCTCGACGTCGAATTTCGTCAATGTCCCCTGCTTGCGCAGCGACAGCGCGCAGTTCAAGGCAGTCTGTCCGCCCATGGTGGGCAGAAGCGCGAAACCGCCGGGGACGACGTGACGTTCCTTCTCGATGATCCTGGCGACGATCTCCGGCGTGATCGGCTCGATATAGGTGGCGTCGGCCAGTTCCGGGTCGGTCATGATCGTTGCCGGATTGGAATTGACCAGGACGATGCGGTAGCCCTCGTCCTTCAGCGTCTTCACCGCCTGGGTGCCGGAATAATCGAATTCGCAGGCCTGACCGATCACGATGGGACCGGCGCCGATGATCAGGATGGTGGAGATGTCGGTTCTTTTGGGCATCAAGTCTCACGGGCAGGGATTTGGGCACAAAAAAAGGGCGCGCATGCCGCGCGTCCCTCGAGCACGAGCGCGATCTGCAACTTTGGCGGATCATGCGCTGGCGCCAGGTTGCCCTCGCGCGCGGCTGTCTTTAGACCAGATTCCGCAGCCGCGAAAGGGCTTCAGAGCCCCCATCAACCGGCATTTTCCCGCCTTCGCTCTTCGAGCTACGGCGTGGCGAGCCCGCCCTGGTCCCCGGCTGGCTTGCCGGGCTTCGAGCTACTGGCGTGGCGACCCCGCCTTGGTCCTTGACTGTCCTGCCGAGCCCGTCTTGGCCCTGGCTGGCCTGCCCAGCCGAAGCGGCGCAGCCGCGAAGGCTGGAGGCCCGGCCTGGATTTGAACCAGGATAAAGAGCGATGCACTGCTCTCGCGTCGACGCTTTCCGCCACCGGGCCGGCGCCATCATGGTTGATTGCGCGGCCGGGGGCCATGGCTAGCCGCTGTTAACCCTAACCGGCCGGGCGCGACCGGTAAAAGTGGAAGTCCGGTCTTGCCGGGCAACCGGCTTGGCTATTGGGGCGAAAACGCATGGCGCGCCACGAACGTCATCCGCCACGGATTGTGCCCGATGTTGAAATGCGCGCGCGAGGCGGCAAATCCGCCTGCGGCGAGTTTCGCGATCATGTCGGCTTCGCTGTAACGCTGCAGGCCGACGCGGCTGCGCAAATGCCGATAGTCGGATAACGCGGTCGAGACCAGCCCGATCAGCGCATCCCTCAGAAAGCCGTGGGTGAGCGCGAAGCGCAACAGCGCGGTCACGTCCCTAATCATGCCGACTTCGGGGCGCAGGACATCGCCCACAATCAGGCGGCCGCCGGGCTTCAGGAGCCGCTTCATGACCGCGAAGGCCGAATCCAGCTCGGTCGGGGTCATGTATTGGCTGACCGAATTCATGACCGCCAGATCGACCGATTTCTCGGCCATTATCCGCAGATCCTCCAGCGAACGCACCCTGATCTTGGTGTTCGGGGCAAAGCGCGCGATCAGCCGGCCGCGCACGCCCGGCGCGGGCTCCGCCAGGTACAGCTTGCCGCAGGCGTCCGCCACCGTGGCGGCAGACAGCGCCTCGCCGCAGGCATAGTCGAGCACCGCCGCATCGGGGGAGGGGATGTAGCCGATGATGTCCCTGGCGATCAGCTGGAAATGCAGATCGCGATGCAGCTTGCTCGCATAAATTGTATGCGTGGAATCGTAGTAATCAATCCAGTCTTCCATGAGCTCGGGGGTCCGGCAAAACGGGGTTCCGGTCGATGGAACCGGTGCGCGCTCGATGCGTTAGATGGTCCGGCCGCCGATGTCCATCGCCGCCAATCTGGTTCCTAAAGTGTCCCGGTTCCTAACAGGAAGGTGCATCGTGAGCAAAGCCAAGCCCGACAACAGGTCCGCCAAAGTCTCCCCCGATCTCGATACCCCGACCGATCTGCCGCAGGCCGCAACCGAGAAGATATCGGCGGCGCTCAACACGCTGTTGGCCGACGCCTTCGCGCTCTATCTGAAGACCAAGAACTTCCATTGGCATCTCAGCGGCCGGCATTTCCGCGACTATCATTTGATGCTCGACGAGCAGTCGGACGCGATTTTCGCGACCACCGACCAGCTCGCCGAACGCGTCCGCAAAGTCGGCGGCGCCACGCTGCGCTCGATCGGCCAGATCGCGAAATTGCAGACCATTCAGGACAACAACGAAGCCTATGTGCCGCCGCGCGAGATGCTGCGCGAATTGATGGCAGACAACAAGCACGTGGCGGCCGCGATGCGAAAGGCCCACAAGCTCTGCGATGACCACGAGGATTCCGGCACCGCCGGCCTGCTCGAGACCTTCATCGACGAGACCGAGCGGCGGACCTGGTTCCTGTTCGAGGCCAGCCGCCAGGAAGGCAGCAACGCGGCGTAGGGCTTGGCGAACCGTCCGCGAGACGGCGTTGAGTCGAACGCCGGCGCCTAAAGGCGCCGATTCACGGTGGTCCGCGCTTCACATTCCCTTTGGTGTATCGGTGGGAAGCTCGAACACCAGGCAGGTCGTGGTGGCATGCGCCAGCAGGCGGCCCTTGGCATCGGTGATGCGGGCTTCGGCCGTGGCGGCGCGGCGGCCGACATTGAGTATGCGGCCCTCCGATCGCACCACGCCCGTATCCTTGGTCATGCCGCGGATGAAACTGATCTTGAATTCGAGCGTGGTGTAGCCGGTCCCCGCCGGCAGCATCGAGTGCACGGCAAGCCCCATCGCGGAATCCAGTAGCGTCGCGGCGTAGCCGCCATGCACCGAGCCGATCGGGTTGTAATGCCGGAAACCGGGGATGCTGTGGAAGGTGACCACGCCCGGCTCGGCGGTGGAATCAAAGGGCTCGACGGTCTGCATGATCGGCGGCGCCGGCAGTCTGCCGTCGAAGATGGCGCGGACGAAATCGATGCCGGCCATCGATGCCATGACTTCGACAGGTGTCACACCGTATTCGACTTTGGGGGTGGGTTGGGCGTGCATGGGTAGATCCTGCGTTCGGTATGATGATGATCATACTGTAGGGTCAGCTATTCCACCAGTCACACCTCGTCATGGCCGTGGGCTTGTCCCGGCCATCCATCATTGTTTAAAAAGATGGATTGCCGGGTCAAGCCCGGCAATGACGATTCTAACGCCGTCATTGCGAGCCAACGGATCGCACGAATGTGCGCCCGATGACAGGCTCCGCGAAGCAATCCGTACACCATCGCCTGGAGAGGCTGGATTGCTTCGTCGCTTGCGCTCCCTTGCGCAAACGCTTCGCGTTTGTCGCAGGCAATGGCGTCAGCGCTACGCGCGCTTCGCCCGCATCAGATCCGCAAACCGCTTGAACAGATAATGCGAGTCGCGAGGGCCGGGGGAGGCTTCCGGGTGATACTGCACCGAGAACACCGGTCTGCCCTCGAGCTGGATGCCGCAATTGGAACCGTCGAACAGCGAGATATGGGTTTGCGTGGTGCCCATCGGCAGCGTCGCCTGGTCGACGGCAAAACCGTGGTTCATCGAGGTGATTTCCACCTTGCCGGTGGTTTCGTCCTTGACCGGATGATTGGCGCCGTGATGGCCCTGATGCATTTTTTTGGTCTTGGCGCCGACCGCCAGCCCCAGCATCTGATGGCCGAGGCAAATGCCGAAGGTCGGAGTCCCGGAGGCGATGACTTTCTGAATCACCGGCACGGCATATTTGCCGGTCTCGGCGGGATCGCCGGGGCCGTTCGACAGGAACACGCCGTCGGGCTTCATCGCCAGGATGTCTTCGGCCGAGGTGGTCGCCGGCACCACCGTGATCTTGCAGCCGACGCCGGCGAGCAGCCGCAGAATGTTGCGCTTGATGCCGTAGTCGATGGCGACGACGTTGAATTCGGGCTCGGCCTGACGGCCGAACCCTTTTTCCCAGGCCCACGGGGTTTCGTCCCAGGTGAAGCGCTGGCCCGAGGTGACCATCGGCACCAGGTCCATGCCCTCGAGGCCCGGCCATTCGCGCGCTTCTTCCTTCAACCCGTGCAGATCGAAATCGCCGTCCTCGGCGTGCGCGATCACGGCATTGGGCATGCCCTTCTCCCGGATCAGCGCGGTCAGCGCCCGGGTGTCGATGCCGGAAAGGCCGATGATGCCGCGCGCCTTCAGCCAGGAATCCAGATGGCGGGTGGCGCGGTAGTTCGAGGGGTCGGTGATGGCGGCGCGCAGGATCACCCCGCGTGCGCCCGGCGTCGCCGCCATGTTCACCGTCTCGATGTCTTCATCGTTGGTGCCGACATTGCCAATATGCGGAAAGGTGAAGGTGATGAGCTGCCCCGCATAGGAGGGATCGGTGAGAATCTCCTCATATCCGGTCATCGCGGTGTTGAAACAGACTTCGCCGACCGCATGGCCCTCCGCGCCGAGGCCGAAGCCTTCCAGCACGGTGCCGTCGGCCAGCACAAGGAGCGCGGTCGGCTTGTGGTCCGGCCAGGCTGAGGCGTTTTCGGTGGGTGTCATGCGCGCATTACATAGACTTCGCATGCGCAGGCGTCAAAGCCGGAAGTCGCCGATTCACGTGCGAAATCCGGATATTTTCGACGGGCCTCATGCTGGGGAGGCCGCATCGCGGCCGTCTCGAAGCATGGGCTGGCGAGAACGGTGACTTTCGTCCATCCTTCGAGACGCGCGCAAGGCGCGCTCCCACGGGTGAACGCATGCGTTCATCCCGGGGATGAGGGCGGAATTGCGGGAGACCAAGTACGATGTTTTCGGAGAATGCCGTGACGAATACGATGCCGATCTTGCTGGTTCCGGGGCTGGTGTCGTCACCCAGAATCTTCGCCCCTGTGGTGCCGGCGTTGTGGCGGCTTGGCCCGGTCACGGTGGCCAATCATATTCGCGACGACAATATGGGCGCGGTCGCGCGGCGGATTCTCGCCGAGGCGCCGCCGCGCTTCGCGCTGGCCGGGCATTCGATGGGCGGCTACATCGCGTTCGAAATCATGCGGCAGGCGCCGGAGCGGGTGGCAAAACTGGCGCTGATCAACACCCAGGCGCGCCCCGACACGCCGGAGGCGACGACCCGCCGCCGCGGCCAGATCGCGCGGGCGCAGGCGGGCGAATTTCGCGCCATCCTCGATGAATTGTTTCCGGGCTTCGTGCATCCGTCGCGGCGTGAAAACGCCGAGCTACATCAACTCGTGCACGACATGGGCGAAGACCTCGGCGCGGAGGCCTTTGTCCGCCAGCAGACCGCCATCATGAGCCGGCCGGATTCGCGTCCGACCCTGGCATGGATCAAGTGCCCGACGCTGGTGCTTTCCGGCGACGAGGACAACACCATCCCGAATTCGCTCTCGGTGGAAATGGCCGACGGCATTCACGGGGCGAAACTTGTGATCCTTTCGCATTGCGGCCACCTTCCGCAGGTCGAACAGCCCAAGGCCACGGCGGACGCCCTGGTCGAATGGCTGCGGATTTAGTGCCGCCGTGCGGCACAAGAGTTGTATGGATGCCGCGAACCGCCTAGATCAGGAACTTCGGCTACCGCGGTGTGATGGCCAGTGAGAGGATGAAAGACGATGCTGCGCGACGACATCAACAACGCGGTCAAGGATGCGATGCGGGCCAAGGACGAGCGCAAGCTCTCCACGCTGCGGATGGTCAATTCGACCATCAAGAATGCCGATATCGCCGCCCGCGGGGAAGGCAAGCCGCCTTTGTCCGACGCAGACCTGCTCGGCGTGTTCCAGAAAATGATCAAGCAGCGCCAGGAGTCGGTTGAACTGTACGACAAGGGCGGCCGCGCCGAACTGGCCGAGCAGGAGCGCGAGGAGATCGCGATCATCTCGGCTTATTTGCCCAAGCAAATGTCGGATGACGACGTCAAGGCCGCGATCACGGCCGCCGTCGCCGAGACGGGCGCGGCGGGAATGAAGGACATGGGCAAGGTGATCGCCGTGCTGAAGGCGAAATATGCCGGCCAGATGGATTTCGGCAAGGCCAGCGGCCTGGTGAAGGCGGCGCTGACGGGGTGATTCCACCATAACGGAGGTCGATATGGCAGATCAGCAAGCTTCACCCGCCGGTCCCGATCTGTCCCAGGGTGTCATGCCCTCCGAATTCTCCGGCGACCTGCTGCTTGGGCATGTCGGCGACGAAGACGTGCTGCTGGTGCGTTCAGGACCCGACATCTTCGCCATTGAGGCCCATTGCAGCCATTATCACGGCCCGCTCGCCGATGGCGTCATCGACGGCTGGCACATCCGTTGTCCCTGGCATCATGCCTGTTTCGACTTGCGCACCGGGGAAGCGACCCGCGCCCCGGCGCTCTCAGCCATTGCGGTCTGGAAGGTGGAGCGGGAGGGCGAGCGCATTTTTGTCCGGCAAAAGCGCGAGCAACCCAAGCCGCGCCTGAAAAGTGCTGTCGATGCGCCTGCCCGGATCGTGATTGTCGGCGGAGGTGCCGCGGGGTTTGCCGCCGCCGAGATGCTGCGGCGGCAGGATTATCGCGGCAGCATCGTGATGCTGAGCGATGAGGCGGCGGCGCCGGTGGATCGGCCCAACCTGTCGAAGGACTATCTCGCCGGCAGCGCGCCCGAGGACTGGCTGCCGTTGCGGCCCGAGGGTTTTTATGCCGGCGCGGGTATCGATTTGCGGCTGCGGACCGAGGTCGCATCGATCGATACCAGGGCTGGAGCCGTGGTGCTCGCCGGTGGCGAAGCCATTCCCTACGACCGTCTGCTCCTGGCAACCGGGGCGGAGCCGGTGCGCCTGCCGATCCCGGGCGCGGACCAGCCCCATGTCCATGTGTTGCGCTCGCTGGCCGATTGCCGCGCAATCATTGCGTCACTGAACGGCGCGCGCCGCGCGATGGTGATCGGGGCGAGCTTTATCGGGCTCGAGGCCGCGGCGTCGCTGCGAGCCCGGGATATCGAGGTTCACGTCGTCGGGCTCGAGCAGCGGCCGATGGAACGTGTGCTCGGACCGGAAATGGGAGACTTCGTTCGCGCGCTGCATGAGGAGCGCGGCGTCATCTTTCATCTCGGCGATACGGTCACCGCGATCGATGGCAAGCGCGCGACGCTGAAGAGCGGCGGCATGCTCGATGCCGATGTTGTGGTGATCGGGGTTGGCGTGCGCCCGCGTCTGGCCTTGGCCGAGAAGGCCGGGCTCGCGATCGATCGCGGCGTCACGGTGGATGCGTATCTCGAGACCAGCATCCCCGGCATCTACGCGGCGGGCGATATTGCGCGCTGGCCGGATCCGCATTCCGGCGAAACCATTCGTGTCGAACACTGGGTGGTGGCGGAACGCCAGGGCCAGACCGCCGCACGCAACATGCTGGGCCAGCGCGAAGTCTTCGATGCCGTGCCGTTCTTCTGGAGCCAGCATTACGAGGTGCCGATCAACTATGTCGGGCACGCCGAGAAGTGGGACGAAATCGCGGTCGACGGCAATATCGCCGCGAAGGATTGCCTGCTGCGATACAAGAGCGGCGGACGCGTGCTCGCGGTCGCTTCGGTCTATCGCGACCTCGCGAGCCTCGAGGCGGAGATCAGGATGGAGCGGGCGGCGCGCTGATTCCCTTTGCGGTGACGATTGGCCCGTCCTAATGCCCGTTGCGAGTGTCGCTATGGGCCTACATGCTGGCCGGATTTTGAAGGGGTATTAATCAGCCGATATCCCGTTATAGTCATTCGCAAAGGTCGACCTGGCGGTTAAAGGTCGACCTGGCGGTATCGCCAAAGAAATCTCGTGTCACTTTTCCGCCCATTAACCTGCGCCGACGAGGTGATCGAATGAAGCGACGCGAGTTCATCACGCTGCTTGGTGGCGCGTCGGCATGGCCAGTGGCCGGGCGCGCGCAGGCGACGATGCCGGTGGTCGGGTTTCTCAACCCCACTTCATCAAAACTCTACGAATTCAATGCGGCTGCATTTCGCAAGGGTTTGCAGGACGCCGGTTTCGTCGACGGCGAGAATGTCCGGATCGAATATCGCTGGGCCGAGGGCGACTACGGCCGGCTGGCGGCGCTTGCTGCCGAGTTGGTGGCTCTCAAGGTTGCCGTGATCGGCGCCACCGGCGACGTCGCGTCGGCGCTCGCGGCCAAGGCATCCACGTCGACCATCCCGATCGTCTTCACCATCGGCGCGGACCCGGTGAAAGTCGGCCTGGTCGCCAGTTACAACCGCCCGGGCGGCAATATGACCGGCATCAGCGCCATCACCAGTCAGATCGGTACCAAGCGTATCGAGGTCCTCCACCAGATCGCCCCGCGGTCCAAGGTGGCCCTCTTGATGAATCCGAACAATCCAAGCGCTGCCATGGAACAGCACGACGCCACGGCCGCGGCGACGATCCTGGGACAGAAATCACTGGTGCTCAATGTGACGAGCGAGGATGATTTTCCCGCGGCGTTCGACACTTTTGCCCGCGAGGGCGCGGATGCGATGTTCGTCGCGACGGATCCGATGCTGCTGAGCCAGCGTGAGGCGATCGCGGCTTTCGCGGTGAAGCAACGCGTGCCGGTGATCCATTTCGAGCGGCAATTTCCGCTCGTCGGCGGGTTGATCAGCTATGGAACGAGCATCAGCGGCATGTACCGCCAGGCGGGCGTCTACAGCGGCCAGATCCTCAAGGGCGCCAAGCCCGCGGAAATGCCCGTGATGCAGCCGACCAAGTTCGAACTGGTGATCAACCTGAAGGCCGCGAAGGCGCTCGGCATCGACGTTTCGCAAAACCTGCTCGCCATCGCCGACGAGGTGATCGAGTGAGGCGGCGTGCTGTCTGGTTTTCGCGCGACGCGGGCATGGCACGATGTCCGGCCCTGATGATTAAATTCGATTTTTTCACTATGCACCGGATGGCGATCGTCTAGCTTAGCGAAATGCTCACCGAAACCACCGAGTACGCAAAACTCTACCGCGATTTCCGCTGGGAGATTCCGGCGCGGTTCAACATCGCGAGTGCCTGCTGCGACCGCCATGCGGACGGCAGCGGACGTCTGGCGCTGATCTATGTCGACGAGGACGGCTCCGCGCAGCGCACCTCGTTCGATGAGCTTGCCGCGATGTCGCGCCGTTTCGCCAATGTGCTGAAGGCCGATGGTCTGACGCGCGGCGACCGCGTCGCGGTGTTCCTGTCGCAGTCGCTGGAACTGCCGGTCACCCATCTGGCGGCATTCCGCTCCGGGCTGGTGTCGGTGCCGCTGTTCATGCTGTTCGGCGAGGACGCGCTGGAGTTTCGCCTCGCCAATTCCGGCGCCAGGGCTGTCGTGACCGACGAAAGCGGCTGGGAAAAACTGGCCAAAATCCGCGACCGGCTGCCTGACTTGCAGCATGTCTATGTTACCGGCGCCGCCGCTGCGGAGGGCACAAAATCGTTCTGGTCGCAGGTCGAAGCCGCATCCGACCAGTTCGCGACGCTCGATACCTCGACCGATGATCCCGCGATCATCATCTACACCTCCGGCACCACAGGCAATCCAAAAGGCGCGCTGCACGCGCACCGGGTTCTGCTCGGCCATCTGCCGAATGTCGAGATGGTGCATGATTTCATGCCAAAACCCGGCGATGTGATGTGGACGCCCGCCGACTGGGCGTGGATCGGCGGGCTGTTCGATGCGCTGTTTCCGGCCTGGTATCACGGCGTGCCCGTGGTCGGGCACCGTGCCCGGAAATTCGAGCCGCAGGCGGCGATGCGGCTGATGGCCGATCATGGCGTGCGCAACGTGTTCCTGCCGCCGACCGCGCTGAAGCTGATGCGCCAGGCGGAGGTCAGGCATCCCGGCGTCATGCTGCGCAGCATGCTCTCGGGCGGCGAGTCGCTCGGCGCCGAACTGCTGGAATGGGTGCGCGCGACCTTCGGGATCGACGCCCACGAGGTCTATGGCCAGACCGAGTGCAATCTCGTGGTCGGCAGCAATTCAAGACTGTTTCCGATCCGGCCGGGCTCGATGGGCAAGGCCACGCCGGGTTTCGACGTTCGCATCGTCAATGAGCGCGGCGAGGAGCTGCCTATCGGCAGCCGCGGCATCATCGGCGTGCGCCAGCCGAACCCCTGCACCATGCTCGGATACTGGAAGAATGAGGAAGCCACCGCGAAGAAATTTGCCGGTGAGTTTCTGTTGACCGGCGATCTCGGGGTTCGGGATGAGGACGGCTATTTCTGGTATGTCAGCCGCGAGGATGACGTGATCACCACGGCCGGTTATCGCGTCGGCCCATCTGAAATCGAGCATACACTGCTGAAACATCCGGCGGTGGCGATGTCGGCGGTGGTCGGCATTCCCGATCCCGTTCGCACCGAATCGATCAAGGCCTGGATCGTGCTGCGTCCGGGCTTTGCGCCGAGCGAGGCGCTGGCGCGGGAGATCCAGGAATTTGTGAAAGTGCAGCTCGCCGCGCATGAATATCCGCGCTTCGTGCAATTCACCGACAGCCTGCCGATGACCGCCACTGGCAAGGTGCTGCGGCGCGAGCTGCGGGGGCTCGGGTAGTAAAATGACGACGTCGATGAACAAACTCGGTCGTCATACCCCGCGAAAGCGGGGTATCCAGTACACCGCGGCTTCGCGATTTATCGCGACTACTCTGGAATACTGGATCACCCGCTTTCGCGGGTGATGACAGTCACGGCGTAGGTCCCAGCGCTCGTGCGAAATTGCGCACCAGGCGCCGGGACGACGAGGTAGGTACCTACGGCGTCTTGATCCCGATCTTCTGCAACGCCGCCAGCATCCGCTGCGGCGGCTGCATCTTGACCACGAGCGCTTCTCCGGTTTCCAGCAGGCTCTTCAGGCTGGAGAGGATCGCAGGCCAACCCTCGCGGCCGCCGGAGAGGATGTCATCGCTGAGCGGCCGGTCATGGGATTCGGTCATCGTCAGCCGGACGGCATCGCCGGCCGGCTCGATCTCGTAGGTCACCAGCGTCGGGCCGAGCTTTTCGATCAGCTCCGGCCAGTTGACGTTGAAGGTAATCGAAAGCTTCTTCGGCCGATCGCATTCGAGCACCTCGCCGCTGATGTGCAGCGCGCCGTCCGGCGCGCGTACGATATACGCGCCGCCGATTTTCAAATCGACTTCGACCGCATTGCCGAAAAAATACTTCCGGCTGAATTCGGCACTGGTCAGCGCCTGCCACACCTGCTCCGGCGTGGCGGCGATGTAGATCGTGTAGACGGTGGCGGGTTTGAATTGATCGATGTTCATCACATTCTCAGCTATCGAGTTTCAGCGCGGCGTATGGGATCTCGAGCGGCTGTCCGGTCTCAAGGATGCTCTTGAGGCTGGACAGGATAGCGGGCCACCCCTTGGAGATGCCTTCGAAAAACTTGCTGCCCTCGGCGAAGCCTTCATGGGTCAGCGTCAGCTTGACGAGCTTGCCATATGGCTCAAGTATGAACGTTGCGAGCGCGGGGAATTCGTTTCGAAACCTGTCCGATTGATTCACGAACGTATAGGCCAGCCGCCGCGGCGGGTCGCATTCGACGACCTCGCCGGCATCGGAAACGGTGCCGTCGCTTCGCACCATCTCGAATGATGAGCCCACCTTCCAGTCCGACCTGAGCCGGGCGCCGAACCAGTAGCGTTCGGTGAAATTGCCATCGGTCAAGGCATGCCAGAGTTTTTCCGGCGTGGTCTCGATATAGGTGACGTAGATGAATTCGGGCTTAGGCATGGGTCTGCTCCCTGGCCGCATTGGTCGCAAGGTCGGCCGGCAGCGGGCGCCCGGTTTCGAGAATGCTCTTCAGGCTCGCAATCACCATCGGCCAGCCTTCCGAAATGCCGAGGAAGGTCTTGCCGCCTTCGTCGAGGTTGTCATGCGTGACCGTCAATTTGACGATATTGCCGCGCGGTTCGAGATCGAAGGTCACGCGTGAGGTTCGTTCCTGCTTCAAATCGTCGGAGCAGCCGTTCCAGCTGTAGGCGAGCTTTTTCGGCGGATCCGATATCAGAACCTTGCCCTCGGGCGACGGCCTTTCCGGGTGGGTGAAGCGAAAGGGCGATCCGACCTTCCAGTCGGAGGCGACGCGGTGGCCGAACCAGTAGCGCTCGGTGAAGTCGCCGTCGGTCAGCGCATGCCAGAGCTTCTCCGCCGAGGTCTCGATATAGGTGGTGTAGACGAATTCCGTTTTACTCATCGCGTTTCTCCAGTTGCCGTTTCAATTCGCTGAGCGCGGTCAGCTTGCCGCGCTCGAATTTCTTGATCCACCGCTCGCCGATCTGATGGATCGGCACCGGGTTGAGGTAGTGCAGTTTCTCGCGGCCGTGCCTGAAGGTGGTGACGAGATTGGCGGCCTCGAGAATCACAAGGTGCTTGGTCACGGCCTGCCGCGTCATGGCGAGGCCGTCGCAGAGTTCGTTCAGGGTCTGTCCGTTTTTGCCGTGAAGCCTGTCGAGCAACGACCGTCTCGATGCGTCGGCCAGTGCTTTGAAAACGTCATCCATGGGTCTGGATAATAGGCAACCAAATGGTTGCATGTCAAGGGGGTGTTTTGGCGGCCGTGCCGGGCTGTGCTAAGCGTTCCCGATCAGCCAACACAGATTGGTTTCGACAGCCTGGGTGGAAAAAAACATGAACCGTTACGTCAAGCCGGCAACCTATCTCTCGGTCTTCTTCTTGCTCTGCGGCGGTGCCTATGCGCAGCAACAGGTGATCGGGGCTCCGCCCGAAGCCTCCAACATGAAACTGGTCGGATACAACGACCTGCAGGCCCGCAGCGCCTACCAGCCGACCATCCATCACCAGGGCGACCGCTGGATCGCCTATGTCGGACATCACGGCGGTACCAACGAGATTCCCGATCCGGTCAATCCGATGACCGGCAAGGCCGAGCCGAACGGCACCTCGATCATCGACGTCACCGATCCCGCGCATCCCCGATATCTGCACCACATTCCCGGTCAGGAAGGAAAATACGAAAGCGGCGGCGCCCAGATGGTGCGCGTCTGCGACGGCAAGCAATTGCCCAAGGGCGACCCCAATGCGGTCTACATGCTGCGTGCGGTCGGCAGCACGGGGCATGAGATCTGGAATGTCGCCGATCCCTCCAATCCCGTTCTCGTCACCCGTATTGGCGAGGGCCTGAAGGACACGCACAAGAACTGGTGGGAATGCAACACCGGCGTCGCTTACCTCGTGTCGGGCTTGCCCGACTGGCGTACCCGCCGCATGACCATGATCTACGACCTCAGCGATCCCGCCCATCCGGTCAAGATCAGGGATTTCGGGCTTCCCGGCCAGGAGCCCGGCGCCACCGGCGCGGTGCCGACCGAAGTGCACGGACCGATCTCGGCGGGTCCCGAGGGCAACCGCGTCTATTTCGGATACGGCACCGACAAGGGCGGCTTCCTGCAGATCGTCGATCGCGACAAGCTGCTCAATGGGCCCAAGGAACCAACGCCGGACAATCTGCGCTATCCGGAAATCTCGCGGCTGGCGATGTCGGCCTTCAACGGCGCCCACACCACCTTTCCGATGCTGAAAATGCCGATCGCCGAATTTGCTCACGACAAGGACGGCAAGACCCGCGACATCGTCATGATCGTCGATGAGGAGATCGTCAACGAATGTGCCGAGGCGCGGCAGATGGTCTGGTTCGCCGACGTCACGATCGAGAACCGGCCGATGATGATTTCGAGCTTCACCGTGCCGGAGGCCTCGGGCTCGTTCTGCGAACGGGGCGGGCGGTTCGGTTCGCATTCCTCCAACGAGAGCATGGCGCCGGTGTTCTACAAGAAGATGGCGTTCATCTCGTTCTTCAATGCCGGGGTGCGCGCGCTCGACATCCGCGATCCCTACCACCCGACCGAAGTGGGCTATTTCATTCCCGCCATCACGGCCGCGACCGACAAGCGCTGCGTCAAGATCGACGGCAAGGATCGCTGCAGGGTCGCCATCCAGACCAACAATGTCGAGACCGACGAGCGCGGCTACATCTATATCGTCGATCGCGCCAACACCGGCCTTCATATCCTGGAGCTGACCGGCCCGGCGCGTGCCGTGGCCGGCCTGCCATGAGGCGTGAGCTGAAATGCGTGGACTGCTGATATCAGCGTTTGCCGTTGCGGTTTTCGCCGCAACCGGCCTCGCCGGTGATCAGCATGTCCGCCTCGCGCGTGAGGGCTGGCGCGAAATCGCCTGGCCGTTTCCGCGCGACGGATGGCCGGCCGGGCGCGCCTTCCGTTGCGAAACCGAAGGCTGCGGCGGCGAGGTCGAGGTCTATGTGCGGCCGAAGATCGGCTTCTGCAATTGCGACACGGGAGTGGCCGATGACGACGAAGTCGACCGCGTCGCCGATCTCGATCTGATGAGCGAGCGATTCGTGCCGCTTCGGGAAGGTGAGGTGGTCCGCGTCGCCGATATGCCGGGGCGATTGCGCGCCTATGATTTGCGGATGTCTGATGGCTCGCGGCACACCGCCGTCGGCATCGCGGTGTCGCGCGGCTGTGACCTCATGGTCGCGGTGGCGCAGGGCACGGGCGCGGCGCCGGGTGTCCAGCGCGTTGCGCTGGATTTTCTCGGCACACGCGACATGGCGCGCTGGATGACGAAGGCGATGGATGGCGGTTGAAGCCGCATCGTCGCAATCGGGCTGAACCGTCGCTGATGGCGGCCACGGCTACCGGTTCGATTGAGCGGCTATTGCCCGTGGCTGACCAACACGTAGCGGCAGGCGGGAGAAAGCTTTGGACGATTGTCCTTGAGGCAGCCCAGAATGGTAAGATCGCCCTGATCGATCAGCTTGCGGCAGAAACGGTGCACGTCGGGCGCGCAGGCCTTCTCCTCCTGCTCTGTGCCGCTATGGGCAAGGGCGCCGGCCACAGCCGGGACAGACAGCAGGGTGAGTGCCAGGAAGTATTTGTGCATTGTGTTGCCTCCTGTAGATTTCAGACAACTCGGCGACGTTTCGGGCACGGTCTCGCTTGTCGTTAGCACGCCGCCTTCCTGTAAACGATACAGTATAGTTTTATATTCGGCAAGCCGTAGGGCAGGCTTTTCGCGGAGACGATCCGAGAATTCAGGGACAGGCATCCCTGCCGCGGGCTTCGCAGCCGGGCTCGAACGCATGCTGATGACGGTCATCCTCGTCATCAAAACCGCATCAGTGCCGGATGACGGCCGGCGTCGGACGCGGCTGCTGATCATTGCGGGCCGGATTGCTGCCGCCGTCCGCGGATGCGAGCTTTTGGTCCCACCACCCTCCGCCCATCGCCACCAGGAGCTGAACCGTGTCCTGGTAGCGCTGCGCCTCGGCGCGAACATAGCCGAGCTGCGCCTGTTGATATTGCCGTTGCGCATCGAGGAGACCGATGATGCCCGAACCGCCGCTGCCATAGCTGATGCGCTGCAGACGTACCGCCTCCGAGGCCATCGACAGCGCGTGCCTTTGCGCAGCCAGGAGATTCGTATCATGCGTTAGTGCCTGCAGGATGTCGGCTACTTGCCCAAAAGCGCGCAGCACCGTCTGCTGGTAGTCGGCCGCGGATTCTTTAAAGGCAGCAAGCGTAGCGCGACGCTCGGCCTCTCGCATGCCACCGTCGAAGATCGGTTGGGTAAGTCCCGCGGCGATGCTCCAAACGAGACCGCCCGGACTGAACAGTTCGCCTCCGTTCAACGAAGAAGCGGTGATACCGGCTGAAAGCGTTATGGAAGGATAGAGTTGCGCCGTGGCGATTCCGATCCGTGCGCTCGCGGCGTGGAGCTGCGCCTCCGCCGCCTGAATATCGGGGCGCTGATGGACTAACTCTGACGGGATGCTGACAGGCAGACGATGCGGTAGCGTGAAGACCGCCAAATCAAAATCCGGCGGCGACCAGTCGCCGGGCGCACGACCGATCAGGACCGCCAGCGCGTGCTTGGCCAGGCTCAACTGCTGTTCAAGTCCCGGCTTCAATGTCTCATCCGCTGCAAGTTGGCTTTCAGCAACGATTACATCGCTATCGGGTACAGTTCCGGTCTGGCGCTGCTTGCGCACGAGTTCCACATTTTGACGATCGATAGCAAGGATATCATTAAGGGCCTTCAATTGAGAACGGACCGCGGCTACCTGAAGCGCCAGGGAAACCGTGTTGCCGGTCAGAGACAAATACGCCGCGTCGAGTTGGTCGCTCTGATATTCGGCCAGCGCGACCTGCTGCTCGATCCGGCGGTGCGTTTGACCAAATAGATCGGGCGTGTAGCTGGCGGTTGGACCGACCTGAAACAAATTGAAGCTCGATGGCAGCGGAGCAACATTGGGAGTCAGTCCGAACGCCTCGGCGCTTTGTTTCTCTTCCGTTGCGCTGGCGCCAAGTCCAATTTGTGGATAGAGCGCGCTGGAGGCCACCGCGATCGCCTCCCGCGCCTCTGCCAGTCTGGCTTTGGCGCTTTCGAGCGTGAGGTTGCCTGCGATAGCCTGCTTTACCAACAGGTCGAGCTTCGACGATCGAAAGAGTGTCCACCAATTCGCCGCCACCCTCTCACCAAGCGCGATCGCCTGCGCCGGCACCGCCTTTGTGGCATCAGGACCAGGCACCGTCGTCTCGCCGGGTGAGGTATAGCGCGTGACCGATGGAGGCCTTGGCACCTCAAAATCCGGGCCGACGGTACACCCGGCGACGGCCGCGCCAAGCACGGCCACGACGATCCGCGCACCCGAACGCGATACATTGCGAAGGAGCAGCTGGCGAAGTAACACCCGGAATGACCTGGTCAATATCGTCATTCCATAACGTGCATGGAATCGGCGGCAGCACTGGGCGGCGGCTTCTTGAAGATGACGAGAAGCGGGATCGCGGCGAGCGTCGCGATCATCAATAGTTTGTAATCATCCATGTAAGCAATGATCTGGGCCTGTTGGGTAATCACCGCATCGAGTGCGGCGCGTCCGGCGGCACTGATCGGGTCCCAGAACTGCGTAATCGTGAGGCCCTCGAACGCCCGATTGACCGACGTGACGCTTCGCGCGATTTCGGCGTGGTTCACCTGCGTATTCCGCGTCAGCAGACTGTTCACCACGGAAATGCCGATGCTGGAGCCAATATTGCGCGCCAGGCTGTAAAGGCCGGCGCCCTCCGCCCGACGCTCGGGTGCCAGCGTCGATAACGTCACCACGCTCAACGGCACGAAGATAAAGCCAAGGCCGACACCCTGGATTATCCCGACGACGACGATAGTCTTCTGCGACACGTCCGGCGTCCAGCCGGTCATCACATAGAATGACCAGGCTGTGAGCCCGAGCCCCAGGGCCAGAAGAAGTCGGGTGTCGACGCGCCCAATCAGCTTTCCCACAATCAACATGGAGCCCATGGTGCCAACGCCCCGAGGTCCCAGTACAAGGCCCGCGCTGACAATCGGGTAGTTCATGAGATTCTGCAGGTAGGGAGGCTGCAGTGCCAGCGAGGCGTAGTATGTGAGACCGACAATCGCGATGAACAGAACTCCCGCGGTGAAGTTAGGATCACGGAACAAAGAAAGCCTTACAAAGGGCTCGCGCGCGGTGAAGGTATGGACGAGGAACAAGTAGAACGCCGAGGCAGCTATGATAGCCTCGGCAACGATCTCACCGGAACTGAACCAGTCGAGCTCTTCGCCACGGTCCAGCAAAACCTGCATGGCAGCAATCGCCAGGCTCAAGGTACCAAACCCGAACCAATCCAGCTTCGCTGTCGCGTTCCGTGCGGTGTCGGACAGAAAAGTCATCATTCCGAAAAAGGCAAGGATGCCGATGGGCACGTTGATGTAGAAGACATATCGCCAACTAAAGGCCTGGGTCAGCCAGCCGCCGAGCACCGGCCCAAGAACGGGACCGGCCATCACCGCAACTCCCCATAACGCCATCGCGGATCCTTGCCGCTCTTTCGAATTGATGTTCATCAGTACAGTTTGCGAGAGCGGGACGAGCGCCGCGCCGAACAGGCCTTGCAGAACCCGGAACAGCACAATCTGCACCAGGGACTGCGCCATGCCGCACAGCACCGAGGAAACGGTGAAACCGGCGATCGAAACCAGGAAAAGACGCTTCAGTCCGAACCGGTTTGTGAGGTAACCGGTCGGCGGCGTCATGATCGCGGCCGCAACGATGTATGAGGTCAACACCCAGGCGATCTCATCCTGACTCGCCGAAACACTGCCCTGCATATAGGGAAGCGCGACATTGGCGATGGTCGTGTCGAGCGCCTGCATCAGAGTGGCAAGAATCACGCAGGTGGTGATCGCCACCCTGGTATGTTTGGGCAGTTCAATCGGCGCTGACATCACCGCCCCTGCCGATCATGACCGAACATTGCGGTCAGGAAGTGTGGCAGGCCGCGGCTATGCCCGGTATCGACGTCAACCTCAACGCTCATTCCGGGGCGCAACGGCGGCAAGCCCTTGTCATTTGTGTCGATCCGCACGCGCACCGGGATGCGCTGTACGACTTTTACCCAGTTGCCGCTGGTGTTCTGTGCGGGCAGAAGCGAGAATTCTTGCGCGGCCGCAGGACTGATGCTCTCTACGCTCCCGCTCCATTGCGTGTCGGGATAGGTATCCACCGTCACCGACGCTGATTGTCCTGCCCGAACATATGTCAATTCGGTCTCTTTGGGATTGGCGACAACCCACACATGATCCGCGGCGACGAGATAGAAGGCCGTTGCTGATGCCTGGAGATGTTTGCCGGGAGCAATCGAAGGAACGTTGGTCACAATGCCGGCGAAAGGTGCCTTGACAACGGTGTGCGCGAGTTGCCGCGCGGCTTCATCGCGCTGCGCCACGGCGTCGAGGTAGCGAGGCTTGTTCTCCACCGCGCCGGTGGGGTCGTCGTCAAGATTGGCGGCAATGGCGCCAAGTTGCTGATTCAGGGAAGCGAGCTTCTGCTGCGCATTCAGCAGGCTTCGGCGAGCGGTATCGAAGGTCGCCTGCGACGCGACATGCGCGGCCAAAAGATCCTGCTGACGGTGGAATTCGGTGTCGAAATAGCCGATGTCGTTCTGTGCCTGCTCGATTTGAGACTGCATGTCCCGGTAATTTGCCTTGAGTGCATTCAAGGCGTCTCGGACCGTACCGATCTGCGCCTCGGCGCGCGCCAACGCGAGCCGCAGCTGAAGATCATCCAGGCGATAGAGAATTTGACCAGCCTGGACATGCTGATTCTCCGCGACAGCGACTTCCGCGACGATTCCCGGCACATCGGTTGAGACGCCAACCTTGTCAGCTTCGACATATGCGTCGTCCATCGAAACCACTTGGCCGCCCGTGACGTACCAGTACGCGCCGATGATGAGCGCCAACGGCAATAGCGCAAACATCAATGGCCGGAGCCGCGACTTTTTCGGTGCGTCCACGGTATCCGGCCCCGGATTGGCTGGTGGCTGCACCGCGTCCTTCACCTCCGCTTCACGGCCGCCCGGTTTCAAGACCCTGACGTCCGGCGGCGCAGCCTGGCCAAAAGGCGATGCATCTTTCGCGTCGCCCGCCTGGCGGCCGAGCCGACGCACCCTGTCATCGCGAACGCCGGCTCCGTCCTGCGGAGAACTGGCCGCTTCATTCAACTTGTTTTCTCGATTAGCCATGGTTTTCTCGTTTTTGTCCTGCAAGCGGCGCATCGCATGCATGGGTCAGGTTCTCTTTCAGCGCCTGCAACGTCTTCAACAGATGCAGCCTGTCGTCTTCGGACACGCCAGCCAATGCCTCGCTGCGGGTGACATCGCCAAGCTCGGAAACCTGTTCGAGTTTCGGGCGTGCCGCCTCCAGGAGATGGAGAAGCCATCTGCGGCGGTCGGTCGGATGCGGGTGCCGCTCGATCAATCCAAGCGTCTCGAGCTTGTCGAGGATGCGGCCAAGCGTGATCGGTTCGATTTCGAGAAGCTCCGCGAGTCCCCTTTGATTAATGCCTTCGTTCTGCGCGAGGTAGGCCAGAACTTGCCATTGCGACCGGGTGAGCCCGGATCCACGCGCATTTTGCTCGAATCTCTTTCTGAGCAGCCGAGCGACCTCGTGCAGCAGGAATCCGAGCGTGGGCGAATCGATTTCCAATGACCTGAAACTCCTAAGCAAGCTGACTTTAAGCGTGCTTATTAAAAACCGAGTCGGCTTTGACCTGGTTTCGTGACGGGCGCGCGTAGCCCGCGCTCTTAAGACCGGCTTTACAAATTGTTGTCATACCGCTTATGAGGTATAAAACCAAACTGTATCGTTTACATAATCCAAATTCGGGGAGCTGACAAGAAGGATTGTCGATGGCGAAGGATGGAACCGACGTCATGAAGCCCACGACGGAATCGCGCGGGCGCGAGATTCGAAGCAAACACTCTGCTGGAAACGAGGCGGTCGCTCGCAACCGCGGCGGATCCTGCGTCGCAAAATCGTTGTTAACGTAAACCGAGAAAGTGTCATGTGTTCGCGTCGCCAGTTGCTGGTCCGGCCATTCGCGCTTTTGGCGGCAATGTTCATTCTTGCCAGCTGCAGCTCGCTTCCGCGAACGGCGTACACCGCATCCGATGCAGCATCCTCGACGGTACTGGATCTCGACGAACTGCGCAGATACGCCGACGAGCCTGCATCGGCGTTTCTCAAAACAGATGTGACGTCGCGAGCCGGTCCTCTCAGCTATCTTGCGTTATCCGGGGGCGGCGCCGATGGCGCCTACGGTGCGGGCGTGCTGAATGGCTGGACCGCGGCGGGGACGCGTCCCCGCTTTTCCGTCGTTTCCGGGGTGAGCACGGGTGCCCTGATTGCACCATTTGCATTTCTCGGCCCGGCCTATGACGCGACATTGCGAGACGTTTACACCAGCGGCATTGCCCAAAACCTGCTCGACAGGCCAAGCATCGTCCATGCCCTGTTCGGATCGGGCCTGTTTGGAAATACGCAGCTGCGCGAACTCGTCGCCCGCTATGTCGGCCAGGAGATGCTCGCAGCAATCGCCGCCGAACACGTCAAGGGCAGAAGCCTTCTTGTCGTAACGACCAATCTCGATACCCAACGCACGGTGATCTGGGACATGGGTCGTATCGCCACGATCGGGTCTCCCCAGGCGTTGAACCTATTCAGGGATGTGCTGGCCGCGTCCGCGAGTATCCCGGTGGTTTTCCCGCCGATGCTGATTGATGCGGAGGCGAATGGACATCGCTTCCAGGAGATGCATGTCGATGGCGGCGTGACGGCGCCGGTGCTGACTTTGCCGGAAGCGTTCCTGTTGCGCAACGGCGCGATTACCCGAGGTCTGCGCATGAACATCTATGTCCTGGTCAATGGCAAGGTGGAGCGGGATTTCCGGCTGGTGCCGAACAGCACGATCGACATCGCCGCACGCGCTTCCGCTTCCGTCATGAAGACGCAAATCCGCTCGGTCCTTTTCGAGACCTACGACTCCGCGCGCCGTAACAATTTCGGATTCAACCTGACCTATATCGCCAGGGACTTTCCGTCACCCGGCTCATCCGGTTTTGGAACGGGTTATATGCGTTCCCTTTATCAATACGGGTTTGACAAGGCCAAAACCGGGGATTTCTGGGCGAAGGCGCCCCCATCGGATGATTCCCTGCTCAACGGCTTTCGCTACCGGAGCTCAGCTGCGTCGCAATAAAAGGCGGGGTCGGCGCGCGAAAACGATCCCTCAGCGAGGTCTCACGTCCCGCCGTCGCCCCGCACGCGTTGACAGGAATCCGTCAACCCTTGAGGTTACCGGGCGTCTGGAGGATCAAGTGCGATGGACGAAAGCGTGTTCGGACCACTCATCGGGACTGCCTTGAGAAAGTGGGCGATCTGGCACCCGTTTCTCTGGTAGACGACGCTGTATCAGCGGAACGTTCTAACCGCATGGCGACCTTGCGTAGTAAACCTGCGTCGCGGAGGACCGACCGCAACCGAGCAGCATCGCAAGTGAGCCCTTTTAGGATCCGGCCTGGTTCATTTGGTGCGAATCCCGTTCAGGAAGAAATCAACAGCAGCCTTTCGATGCCGCTCCTCGGTTTCTGGATCCATTGCGATGCCGTAGAGTGTGAGGCGCTTGGAATGCCCGAGCACGAGATTGAGGAACATGTCAGCCGCAAGTTCCGGGTCATCTACCCTGATCTGACCGCGGGCGGCAGACTGCCGCAATATACTTGAAACTCCTCGCACCGCACGCAGCCAGCCTTCTTCATTTGCAAGTTTTGCCAACTCAGGAAATTGGACAGCCTGCGCTGAAATGATCCGGTGCAGCGCGCCTGCCTCCGGCGCCAATGTGTAGGCAACCAGATGGCGGCTAAGCTCATGCAGAGTCGTCTTGAGGCTTTTGGGGCTGCCCTCGATAGCCTGGGCTTCGGCTGCCGCTGATAGCGGAGCAAGCCACCTTCGTATCCTGCCTCGCAGCACAGCCGCGAAGAGATCCCGCTTGTCGTGGTAGCGCGCATAGACAGTTGGCTTGCTCACGCCAGCCGCCTCCGCGACCGCATCAATGGACGTGCCGTCAAAGCCTCGCTCCATGAACAGCCTCGTTGCGACGTCGAGCAATCGCAGGTCACGCGCCTCAGCCTCTTCCCGGGTGGGACGGCCGCCGCCGCCCCGCCGGATCGTCCGCTCGAGAGTTTTAGTCAACCAAAATTCTCCTTGTCATCTCGTGGAAGGTGAATTATATAAACGATACAGTTTGGTTTTTAAAATAGACTACTGGCTTGAATGCTCTTCGTAAAGGTGTCTGTCGGCAAGGGTGATCGAAAGGTGTCCTCGCTTGGTGCCGCAACAGAGAGACTGGATCGCCGCATGAACTCTTTGATTGAAGCTTATCAGGGCGTCTTTGCGGGGACAAGAATCGCAACCTTAGGGTTGTCGATGGCGACGACGGCTGGCCTGGCGCTTCCCGAGCCAGCGGGCCTGGACGTCGTAAGAGAGGCCGGCCTGAGGAATCCGCCCCGATTCCCGGGCCGGCGCCTCGCGGTTTGTCACAGCGGGGACGCAGTCCGCTAAGGACGGTTCCACAGGAGAGTTGGCCATGCGCAATCGGTCAATGTCCCGGCACGCCACGCTCTACGCGGTGGTCTTTCTTTGCCTCAGCCTGGCGGCTGTACCCCTTGTGCTTCTTGCACTTCTCCTTTTTTGACAGGCACCGCAAACTCAAGCGATGATTTGCCGTGATCTGCTGTTTGATTATTTCATCGAGGCATTTTCGACGAGATGGCCTAACCTGCTCATCAACCTGCCGCCCCCTGGTCCGGATTTTCGTGAAAGCGGACATGCGGGAGAAAATACTTCAGGCTTTTACCGAAGGTTGCCGCGACGTTGTCCGGACTGGAAGTCCGTCAACTCTTGACGCTCCCGGGCGCGCGGCCGCCTTTCAAAGACGTCCGCCGGTGGACGTAGTGCACTGAATGCAGGCCGGCCTCGCGAGGGGCTTCGCGATCGAGCGGACTGCGGCCGATTCTGGACTGCAAATCCGTCAGATCAGTGAACTCGTCCGCCTGGCGGCGCAGTTCGTCGGCAACGACCGGAGGCTGGCTCGAAATCGTGGAGACCACTCTGACGCGAACACCGCGTCGCTGCACGGCTTCGACCAATGAGCGAAAGTTTCCATCGCCGGAGAAGAGCACGATGTGATCGACGTGGTCGGCAAGCTCCATCGCATCGACTGCAAGCTCGATGTCCATGTTGCCCTTGACCTTCCGGTGGCCATTGGCGTCGATAAAATCCTTGGTAGGCTTGGTAACCACCGTGAAGCCGTTGTAATCGAGCCAATCGAGCAGCGGACGAACTGACGAGAACTCCTGATCTTCAATGACCACGGTGTAGTAAAATGCGCGTACTACCGTTCCATTGCTCTGAAATTCCTTTAGAAGCCGCTTGTAATCGATGTCGAAGCCGAGTGCCTTGGCGGTCGAATAAAGATTGGCCCCGTCGATGAACAGCGCAGTTCGGTTAGCTGAAGTGGCAGTTCGGTTAGCTGAAGAGACTGTCATTTGCCGCTCGTTCGTTGAATTCTGAGCTGATTTCCTTGGCGTCGCCGGCGCCCCTGCCGAACCATCGACGAAACGTACCGTTCTATGCCTTGCAACTTCCAAGCTCGAAGGTGACTATTTACGCCGCATTCATGGCATCCAACGGCGTCATTCACTCCTTTGTGCGCGATGGATACAAAGCCGTGAGGGCGCTTACCGCCCAGCCCAAATGGCCTGCGCGAGTCCCGCAGCCGTCGTGATGGTGGCCTGCCGCGGAAAGACCTTCTCCAGCAGCACCCGATGCGCTTCCTCGTTGCCGTCCGAGCAGCAATCGCCGACGACCAGCAGTCTATAGTCTGCGTCGGCGGCATGGCACAGGGTCGAGAGTACGACGCCGCTGGTGATGATCCCGGTCAGGATCAGGGTCTCGATGCCGTTGGCGCGCAGCACCAGGTCGAGATCGGTCCCGGCGAAGGCGCTCACCCGATGCTTGGTGACGACGATTTCCTCGGCCAGCGGCGCGACGTCGGGATGGATCTTCGCATTTTCGGCACCCGCGGCGAATGCGCCCGAGGTCTTGAGTCCGTTGAACGTCGCATTTCGGTCGCTGACCTCCGGATAGCCGGGACGGAAGCCGACGACCACATAGATCACCCGCATCCCGGCGGTGCGCGCCGCGGCGATCAGCTCCGCCGTCCGATCGAGCAGCGCCTCCGCATCGGCGGCATAGTTGTCGACGATCAGCGTCTGGAAATCCATGACGAGCAGCGCGCTCGTCCGGCGATTGATCGAAAGATTGTCTGCCATCGCCGGTCCTGCTCCTGTGCTGCTCGCGGCGCGACGGGCGGGCGTAACCCGCACTTCCAAGACCAACTCTGCCAACAGCATTCACGTCGCTAAAAAACCACACTGTATCGTTTAATCCATTTTCGGGCGGCTGACAAGGAGCATCTGTGAATGACGAAGGATGGAACTGACGCGGAATTGGTGAGGAACTTGGGTAGCTCGAGTTCCGAAACAAACGCGCCGTTGCAAGCAAAGCAGCCACTGGTGCCCGGCGATCGCGTGCGAATGAGCGCACGGGGGCGTGCGCGTCACCCCAAATACGGCGATCGCCAAGGTCTCATCGTCGGACGGGGATCCCCGAGCAGCTGGCGGGTCAAGTTCGACGAACGAAGGTATATCCAGGCCATCCATCGTGACTACCTGGAGAAAGTGGAGCGATCCGGCGCCGGCCCTTCCCGACGGTCTGACAGCAAAGAAATTTCCTAGATGTGGATGGTAGCTTGCTGAACGGCTTTCGCGATCGAAAGAGCCGCTTCTCCGCTGTGTTGTTTGGTGCATAATCGCATCATGACCTGTCCCCGCCCACGAGTCCTGCCATGTCCCTCCAGCTCTACCTCGCCTTCGTCGCCGCCTGCATTGCGCTGGCGCTGCTGCCGGGTCCGGTCGTCACACTCGTCATCGCCAACGGCCTGCGGCACGGCACCCGCGCGGCGCTGACCAACATCGCCGGCGTGCAGGCGGGGCTTGCGATCGTGATCGGCATCCTCGCAATCGGGCTGACCTCGCTGATGGCCACCATGGGCTACTGGTTCGACTGGGTGCGCTTTGCCGGTGCCGCCTATCTGGTCTGGCTCGGCATCAAGCTGATTCGGGTGCCGATCGCTGGCGTTGAGGCGCAAGCGCCGCCGCCGCGCGGCGGGTTTTTTCTGCAGGGGCTCCTGGTGGCTCTCTCCAATCCGAAATTGCTGGTGTTCTTCGGCGCGTTCATTCCGCAATTCATGGACATGAACCAGGATCATCTCTCGCAGGTGGCGGTGCTCGGGGTTACCTTCATGATCATCGCGGGAATCACGGATGCGATCTACGCGCTGCTCGCCGGCCGCGCGCGACTGTTCTTCTCGGCGCGCCGCACCCGGCTGTTGTCGCGCGTCGCCGGCGGCTTCATGATCGGCGGCGGCATCTGGCTGGCGCTGACGCGGGCAAGGTGAGCGGTTGTCAGCGGCAACGGAAGTGCGCTTGGCGATTCGACCTCTCCCCATGGAGTGATGCGGAGTTCGCGGCGCCAGCTACAGCAGGCGCCGCGCGCGCAACTCCATCTCGATCTCGCCGAAGATATTCGCCAGCCGATCCGCCCATTCTCTCTCGCCGGCAAAATCCGCGATCAGGTCCTGGCGGATCTCGATGCCGGTGTTCATCAGGCCGCGCGCCTCGCCGTGAACGGGAATGGTGTAGTCGGTCTCGTCGCTCACCGCGTAAGGCTCGTTGTCGCCGACCACGAGATCGCCGCCTGCGCGCAAGCCCTTGAGCAAGAGCGGCGGCAGGCGGGTATCGCGTTGATAGAGCGTGCCGACATGCCAGGGCCGCGCGATCCCGGCATAGACCGGCGTGAAGGAGTGCAGCGCCACCAGCACCGTCGGCTTGCCATTGTGAAGACGGTTGTCGATCACCTCGCGGATGCGGCGATGGTAGGGATCGAACACCTGCCGGCGCCGCGCCTCGGCCGCATCGCGGGCGAGGCCTTCATTGCCGGGAATGACGGTTAGTTCGCTGATGCGCGGGATCGAGCTTGGCGCGTCCGGCGGGCGATTGCAGTCGATCACCAGCCGCGAATAGGGTTGCGCGATCAGATGCGCATCCAGATGTTTCGACAGCGCGTTGGCGACGCCGGCAATGCCGATGTCCCAGGCGATATGCCGTGCCAGTTCGTCCTCCGGCAGCCCGAGATCGCCGAGCACGCGCGGGATGGCCCGGCCGTAATGATCCGACGTCAGCAGGAACGGCGAGGACCCGGCGGCAGTTTCCTCCAGCACCGGTGGAACATCCTCCTCACCCAGGAGTAATGATGTGTCCCCGGCGCCGTTCAAAATCATTGTTCGTTGACCATTTTGCCTAGCGAATCAGCACATCGATTTAGAAATGTGCAGCGATCGGTATAGATTACACACCACAAAGACATAATTATTGCATCAACGATGCCGCTCCTGACGATCCATCACAAGACCGAATATCGCTATGCGCACCCGGTCGCGTTCGGCGAACACCGGATCATGCTGCGCCCGCGCGACGGGCACGATCTGCGCGTGCTGTCCGGCGATCTCAAGATCGTGCCGCAGCCGATGTCGCTGCGCTGGATCCATGACGTGTTCGGCAACAGCGTCGCGATCGCGACCTTCGACGAGCGCGCCGAAACCCTGTCGTTCATTTCGACCGCCACCGTCGAACACAACCCGGCCGAGGAGTATGCGCTGAGCCCGGACGAGCCGGCCTATTTCTATCCGTTCGTTTACGACGATGACGAATTTCCCGACCTCGTCCAGTTCATCACGCCGCAATATGGCGATCCGCAGGGCGAGCTGTCGGCATGGGCGCTGAACTTTCTCGACGCCGAAGGGCCGACGCCGACGTTCAAGATTCTCTCCGATATGACCCACGGCATCCGCGAGGCCTTCACCTACCGCAAGCGGCATGAGCAGGGCACCCAGCATCCGCTCGATACGCTGCAGACGAGATCGGGCACCTGCCGTGACTACGCGCTGTTCATGATCGAGGCGCTGCGGCGGCTCGGCATCGCCGCGCGCTTCGTGTCGGGCTATCTGTTCATCCCCGGCGATCGCGCCCATGGCTATAAGGGCGGCGGCTCGACCCATGCCTGGGTTCAGGTCTATTTGCCGAGCGCCGGCTGGATCGAGTTCGATCCCACCAACGGCATCGTCGGCACCCGCGACCTCGTGCGCGTCGCGGTGGCGCGCGATCCGCGCCAGGCCATCCCGCTGCACGGCTGCTATCTCGGCTCGGCCGACGCCTTTGTCGGCATGGAGGTCAGCATCAACGTCGTCGCTGCCGATCAGGCGGTGGAGGCCTGATCATGGAAATCAGGGTGGGCTTCGAGATCGCCTACGCCGCGGCGGCGCCGACGCCGATGGTGATGATGCTGTCGATTCATCCCTCGCGCCGCCATGACATCATCGGCACCGAGCGCATCATGGCCGAACCCGACGTGGCAATCGGATTTTACCGCGACAGTTTCGGCAATATCCGGCTGGTTCGAGGCCTATCTGTCCGGCCAGTGGTACACCTTCGACGCCCGTCACAATCATCCGCGGATCGGCCGCATCCTGATGGGCACCGGCCGCGACGCCGCCGACGTAGCGCTGACCACGAGTTTTGGCCGGATGAATCTGGCGAAATTCGTCGTCGTCAGCGATGAAGTGGTGGCGGCTTGATCCGGCGTCGTCCCCTGCCGTCATTGCGAGGAGCCAACGGGTCGCGCGAATGCGCGCCCGATGACAGGCTCCGCGACGAAGCAATCCACAGCCTCGCGTGCAGTTCCATGGATTGCTTCGCTTCGCTCGCAATGACGGATAATGCTTCGCTCGCAATGACGGTTATCGAAATCCCATGACCTCCGACCATCTCTTCGTCTACGGCACGCTGATGCGCGGCTTCGATCATCCGATGGCGCAGCTGTTGGCGCGCAGCGCGGATTTTGTCGGCGCGGCGCGGTGCTGCGGCCGGCTGTATCTGGTCAAGCATTATCCGGGGCTGGTTACGTCAGATCACGCCGACGATATCGTGTTCGGCGAATTGTTCCGGCTGCGGCAGCCGGCCGAATTGCTGGCTGAGTTCGACATGTATGAGGCCTGCGGCGAAGGGTTTGCCGAGCCGACCGAATATCTCAGGCGGATGCTGCCGGTAACGTTGGACGGGGGCGCGGCGAGCGAGGCCTGGACCTATCTCTACAACTGGCCCGTCACCGGCCTGCCGCGCATCGCCTCGGGGCGGTTTTTGGAGGGGTGATGCGCCGTCATTCCGGGGCGCGAATGAAATGAGCGAACTACGATGTGCAATTGCACATCGGAGAATCTCGAGATTCCGGGTCCACGCTTGCGCGTGTCCCGGAATGACGGCAGGGAATCCACCCCTGTGAATAGCGGCGAGAAGCCCGAGAATCTTCGTATTTCGGGCCCGCCGCCCTATATCTCTAGTCGGTTGGCACCGCCCCCGACTCACCGCAAACTGCCAGGCAAATGCGCTTCACGCCCCAATTCCTCGATGAGCTGCGCGCCCGGCTTCCGGTTTCGGAAGTCGTGGGCCGGCGCGTCAAGTTGAAGAAGTCCGGGCGCGAATGGAGGGGCCTGTCGCCGTTCCAGCAGGAAAAGACACCCTCGTTCTTTGTCAATGATCAGAAACAGGCGTGGTTCGATTTCTCCTCCGGCAAGAACGGCAATATTTTCGACTTTCTGATTCAAACCGAAGGGCTTTCATTTCCCGAAGCCGTGGAACGTCTCGCCGCGATGGCCGGCGTGGCGCTGCCGGCGGTGACGCCTGATGCCGCGCGCCACGAGCAGCGCCGCAAGACGCTGCATGACGTGATGGAACTCGCCGCGAAATTCTTCGCCGAGACGCTGGCCTCGCGCATCGGCGCCAAGGCGCGCGGCTATCTCGCCGACCGCGCGATTTCGCCCAACACCCAATTGCAATTCCGGATCGGCTACGCGCCGGGCGAACGTTTTGCGCTGAAGGAATATCTCGGCGCGCAGGGCATTCCGGTCGACGACATGGTGGAAGCGGGACTGCTGGTCTCCGGCGACGATATTCCGGTGCCCTATGACCGGTTTCGCGACCGCGTGATGTTTCCGATCGCGGATCTGCGCGGCCGCGTGATCGCGTTCGGCGGCCGTGCGCTGGAGAAGGACGTTCCGGCGAAATACCTGAACTCGCCGGAAACCCCGCTGTTTCACAAGGGCGACAATCTCTACAACCTCGCCGCCGCGCGGCTCGCCACCCATAACGGCAGCCCGCTGGTGGTGGTGGAAGGCTATGTCGACGTCATCGCGATGGTCGGTGCCGGCTTTCCCGCCAGCGTCGCTCCACTCGGCACCGCGCTGACCGAAAACCAGCTCGCGCTGTTGTGGAAGATGGCGGACGAGCCGATCCTGTGTTTCGACGGCGACCGCGCGGGACAGAAGGCGGCCTGGCGCGCCGCCGATCTGGCGCTGCCGCATCTGTTGCCGGGAAAAAGCCTGCGGTTCGCGCTGTTGCCGGAGGGGCAGGACCCCGACGATCTCGCGCGCTCCGGCGGGCGGGCGGCGATCGAGGAAGTGATCGGCGCCGCGCGGGGCCTCGCCGAGATGATCTGGTCGCGCGAAATCGAAGGCGGCAGCTTTGCCACCCCGGAACGGCGCGCGGCGCTGGAGGCGCGGATCGGCGAACTCTCCAACGCTATTCGCGATGAAAAAGTGCGGCGTTATTATCGCCAGGATCTGGCCGAACGCCTGCAGCGGGCTTTTGCGCCGGAAGGCGGCCGCGGCGGCTATGCCAGGGGCGGATATCGCGGCGGGCCTGCGGGCAATTTTGGCGGCGAATCAGGCCGGCGCTCCGGGTCGCGGGTCCCGTTTACCCCGGGGGCGGCGGGCCGATTCGAGCCACGATCCGGTTCTTTTAGCGGCCGGGCGCACGCGTCCGCCGGCAGCCAGACCATCAACCGCGGGCCCTATCAGGCGGCGAGTTCACAGCTTGCGACCAGCCCGATCATGCGCGGCCAGCGCAGCGCGATGTCGCGCCGGGAGGCGCTGATCCTGCAATCCCTGATCAATCACCCCTGGCTGTTGCACGACCATCTGGAAGAGGTGGCCGCACTGGAGTTGGCCCATCCCGAAGCCCACAAACTGCGCGCCGGCGTCATCGCGGCCTTCGCCAACGACCATCACCACTCGCCGGAGCCCTCGGAACAAACCGAGAAGATGCGGGCCGACCTCGAAGCGGGCGGATTTTCGCAAGGACTCCAAAGGGTTGGAGCGGCGATCACGACCTCGGCGGTGTGGGGCGCGCAACCCGGCGCGGCGCGGGAGGACGTTCTTTCCACCTGGCACCAGCTCGTCTCCTTGCATCGCCAATGGCACTCATTACTTAGGGAATTGAAGGATGCCGAGCTCGCCTTGGGTGAGGAGGCAAGCGAGGCAAATCTGGCGTGGCTGCGGGACGTCAAGGCCCGGATAGAGGAAGTCGACGGCACCGAGGCCCTGATCGAGGGGTTCGGCGAATCGTCGGGCCGGTTCCAGCGCAGCGTCTAGTGCCCGATGAAAAAATTGATGCGGACGGCGGGGTCCGGAACCGCGAAAAGACTCGCCAAATCCATGGTTTGGCGGCAAAAACAGGGTTAATCGAAGCTTAATGGCTTTGATGCATTTTAGGTCCCGGGTGGCCGTCTTCTCGCCGTCAGAAAAGTGTCAGGATAAACTGACGCCGCTTCTGTTCGGAAAGCGGGCAACACCTTTTCCGCAATATGCATCGGGCCGTTGTGCGAAATCCGGGCGAGACAGATTTGGGGTGGCGATGTTCTGCGCCGCCTTTTCCGCGTCGCAAGACATCTAGTGATTCAGGCGGGCGCGGCAACGCATCCTGATTGAAGCGCGTTTGGGAGCAATGAATGGCCAGCAAGGCAAAGACGCTGCAGGTTAAAGACAAGGAAAAAGACGACAAGGCAGCCGACGCTCCTGAGAAGGATTCAGCCGAAGCGCCGTCGCCGTTGCTCGATTTGTCGGATGCCGCCGTCAAGAAGATGATCAAGCAGGCCAAGAAGCGCGGCTTCGTGACCTTCGATCAGCTCAACGAAGTGCTGCCTTCCGACACCACCTCGCCGGAGCAGATCGAGGACATCATGTCGATGCTCTCGGACATGGGCATCAACGTCTCCGAGGCCGAGGACGCCGACTCTGAGGAAGAGACCAAGGAAGAGGCCGAGGACGAGACCGACAACGAACTGGTCGAGGTCACCCAGAAGGCCGTCACCGAAGTCAAGAAATCCGAGCCCGGCGAGCGCACCGACGATCCCGTCCGC
>Ga0073928_10001409_pt1 | contig 46568 bp, 69 predicted proteins | sample PaiPotPPA55metaG_FD_76969 | JGI IMG/M metagenome (GOLD analysis project Ga0073928, IMG submission 76969) | Iron sulfur acid spring bacterial and archeal communities from Banff, Canada, to study Microbial Dark Matter (Phase II) - Paint Pots PPA... ...
CGGCAAGCTGCACGCCGACGGCAACTCGGGCACCTCCGGGCATACCTACGGCATCCAGATCACCGGGTCCACCGTGCCGATCGCGATCACCGGGGTGAACGTCGAATCCGGCGAGAACATCAACAACAGCACCTTCTACCCGGCCAGCGCGATCGGCATCGGCACGAGCTCCAATGTCGCCGTCACCGGGAGCATCCTCCAGGGCATCACCGCGGCGTGGACGGACAACGGCGGCAACACGATCGTCTCCCGGGAGGGCTGCCTGGGCGCGACCGGCAACCCGAACACGCAGGTTTTCACACAGCTCCCGGATCTCTCGCCGACCGTGCAGCCGGACTACCTCCCCTCGGACCTGCCCACCCCGCTGCTCGCGTGGAACTTCGACCCGGCCTACTGCGCGTCCGGCTCAGCGATCACCCTGACCGACATCACGCTGATCCGGGTGAACATCCGCTACCCCATGAAGGTCACCAACGTCGTGGCGTACATCACCGCGCTCGGCGCCACCCTCACCAGCAGCGAGAACTACGCCGGCATCTACAACTCCGCCGGGACCCGGATCGCGGTGACCGCGGACCAGACGACGAACTGGGAGACCGGGGGCACCGTCGGCGAGAACGTGATGCCGCTCGTCGGTGGCCCGTACGACCTGGCGCCCGGGTTCTACTGGGTGGCCCTGCTGGCCAACGGCACGACGGCCCCGACGTTCCTGCGGATGCCCACCCCGTTCTCGTCGAGCTCGGCCGACCTCGGCCAGTCGGTGACGGCGTCGCGCTGCGCCACGAACGGCACCGGGACAACGCTGCCGTCGAGCGTCACGCCGTCGTCCAACACCAACGCAGGACAGCTCTGGTGGGCCGGAGTGTCCTGATCGGCAGTGATGCGCTCTACGATGGTTCGTACAGATGTTCGAGGAGGGAGATGCTGATGACGCGCACGATGTACGACGCGATCGACGTGGCCAACCTGCCGCCCGGCGGCGACCTGTACGCCGGATACGACGACGGCCGGTGGCCAGACGCGCCCGCGATCGCCGCGCGGTTCCCGGGCAAGGAGGTCCTCCGGATCACCGTGTCGCCCTCGGACGATCAGGGTGTGATCGGGGACGGGCCGCCGGACAACGGGACGTGGCCGCAGTGGGTGACGTGGGTCGGGATGCGCCGCGCGGCCGGGGTGGACCCGTGGATCAACACGAACGCCTCCAGCTGGCAGGCCGGGAAGGACGCGTTCGCCGCAGCGCAGGTCGTCGAGCCGCACTGGTGGATCGCGGACTACGACAACGACCCGACGATCCCGCCGGGCGCGCTGATGAAGCAGTACGCCTCGAACGCCGACTACGACACCTCGTCGGCCGCCGACTACCTGCCGGGGATCGACCCGGCACCGACCAGCGCGGCCCCGGCCGCCAGCACCGAGGAGGACGAGATGGCCATCTATCCGATCCAGGTCGGCCCCAACCCGACCACCGGCGCCCCGTGGTCGTGCGGCGTCGCCTCGTGGCCGGCGGGACCGGCTGGCCAGCCCGGCATCCCGCATGTGCTGCAGCTGGTCGCCGACCCGGGCGGCTGGGGCGACACCGAGGGCCAGTTCCGGCTGGACTTCGACATGGAGAGCGGCCCGGACGTGGACACCATCGTCCTGGCCAAGCCGGCCGAGTCCGTCGCGCTCGAGCTCGCGTCGGTGCCCGGCTACAACCCGGCGCTGTGCCGCGGCGTCCTGATCACGCGGCCGGACGGCAAGAAGTGGCCGTGGGGTGGCCACGCCTCCTGATGTCTGCGCACGTACGGGTTTGGACGGGATGATCCATGGAGTCGTTCCTGATAGCGCTCGTATCCATCGAGGCCGGCGCTATAGCCGGGCTGATCGGGTACGTTTTCAAGGCGCGGTCGGACGCTTTTGGCTGGAAGACCAGCTACGAGCGCGAGAAGGAGCGCTCGGAGCTGTATGCGGAGGCCGAGCGCGACACGAAGCTCGCCGCGATGATCGGCGCCAAGTTCGTCGAGGCTCTTGGGCAGCTACCCAAGAGCGGAAGCGGAGCGTGAGGAGGATGCGCCTAGTATCCTGGATCATGGAGAGGGTGGGATTCAGCAAGGAGGTGGAGGAGGCGATGGCGTCGAGCGCCGAGGGGGAGGCCCGCGCCAGGGCGTTCCGCCAGGAGATCAAGGAAGTGATCGACCCGTTGCGGCCGACGCTCGACAGGAATCATTTCGAGGAAGCGGTCAGAAAGACTTTCCAGCGGCGGGCCGTCTGATGCGCTGGGCCGATCTGCTGCTCACCGGGGCGTCCTGCGCCGGGTCGCTGCTCCTGCTGTGGACCTACGCATGGGGCAACGACTGGAAGGCCAGCCGCGTCGGCCGCGCCTTGGTTTTCATGGCGACGACCGTCGCGCTGTTGACCGGCACGGGCACCTGGCACCGCGCCCAGGGCGACGGCGAGGTCGACGTGTTCACCACGATCGCGCTGGGCGCCGTGTTGTGCATGGTGCTGATGATGGACGTCGCGTTTTTCAGGGAACGGATCGACGTCCGCAAGCAGCAGGCCCGGGAACGGGAGCACGCCGAGGCCTAGTCGCCGAGCGTCAGGATCACGCTGTTCTGCACGACCTGCGCCGGGGTGAACACCTGCGTACCGCGACCGGTGATCGTCACCGTGTAGTCCGAGAGATCGCCCGTGACGTCGGCGCTGAAGTCGAACTCGCACACCGGCGATGCGCTGGATGCCGGTTGGATGACGGAACCGGCGCTGAGCGCGGTGACGGCGAGGGTCTGACCATTCGGTCCGCCGAGGGTGACCGCCGTACCGGCCGCCACATCGGCGAATCCGCCGACGGCCCGGCATGTGTCCCCGTCGTTCAGGGTGCTGGACGAGGTGGTGTCGAGCGCTTGGGGGCTACCGGCGCCACCGACGAAGGGGAGGTAGAGCGAGCCGGTCATGAGGATGCTCGCGGTCGCCGGTTTGGCTGCGGCCGTTGTGCTGGCGCCGCTGACCGCTGCGCCGATTCCTATGCCTACGCCCAGGATGGCGACGGCCGCTATGCCGATCTGCAGGGCGCGCTTCCGGCGCTTGCTGCCGTTCGCCTGCGCGTGTTCGGTGGTCTCGTGCTGGCTGTCGATCATGGTTCCCCCCTCAGGGATTGGTCGGATAGGTGGTGGCGCTATGCGCGCGGCAGCCAAGCCGGGTCGTCTGCGGGCTCGCGCGCTGCCGTGGCCCGTGTGTCGCGGACGTGCTTGGTGAGCCGGGTTCCGGCGCGCCAGGACGCGGTGGTCAGGTACCAGAGGATGACGATGGTGAAGTAGGCGATGACGAACGGCGCGACGATCAGGTACACCATGATCTCGGCGCCGGACGGCCCGCGCTTGCGGCTGCGTCGCTTGGTTTTGAGCAGGTTGCCGGTGCCGACGTAGAGCGGGCCGGCCCGGAAGCCGAGTGATGCGCGCATGGTCTCCCCCTCAGGAGTGTCGGACGGTGACGGTACTCTGTGCGGCCCGTGATCGCCAGTGGTCAGTTCTTCTCGCGGGGCGTGTTCTTCGCTGCCGCGTCTTCAATCTCCTGGGCGACGCGGACGGCTTCGGCTGCTCCGTCGTGGTCGCCTTGGGCTGCCGAGTGGATCGCTTCGATGCGTAACTTCTCGGAGAGTGTGAGGTCGTCGTCGGCCATTAGGCGGCGCGCCAGGCGGTGACGTTGATGCCGGGCGGGATGCCGAGGGTGTCGCCGTCGTCGTCGAAGTGGATGATCGCGGCGAGGAACGGGCCGTCGGGGGTGAGCTGGACGTGGTGGATGGTGCGGGTGCGGCCGTGGTCTTGGATCTGGTCGCCTGCCGCGAGCTGCTGGGGTTGTACGTTGGTGCGTCGGGCGTGTGCCGCGTCGCATGTGACGGTCATCCGGACTCCCTCGATTGATACAGCTGCACTATGACAGGTGTATCACTGGCGTAGTACGCTGCCAAGACCGGACGCACCGTCATCTGAGGGGATGCCAGATCGTGACACCGAAGCAACGCCAGGAGCCCGAGCGCCGCCGCGACGAGATCGCCGCGAAGCTGCTCGCCCGTATCGGCAAAGGCGAGTTCGCCGTCGGCGCCGAAGTACCCTCCAGCCGGGAGTTGGCGACTGCCTATGAGTGCGCGCCGATGACCGCGCTCGCCGCGCTCCAGATACTGTCCGACGCTGGCGTCATCACCATCCGGCCGGGCCGCGGCTCGATCGTCGCGCAGGCAGCGCAGTCCATCGCCGGGCCCACCGAGCGGCTGCACAACTCCCGCACCGGCAGCCTGTTCCGCCCGGGTGAGACGCAGGAGATCCTGCGCGCCCAGCTGGACGTCGGGCATCTGGAGGCGCGGGCCGCCCTCGGCGTCGATGTGGGCGAGTCTCTCGGCGCGCGCGAGTACGTGGTGCGCAACGCCGCGGGGACGGTCGTGACCTACGCCACCTCGTTCGTGCACCCGGACGTGTGGGCCGCGGTGGCCGAGCTGCGTGAGCCCCGGCCGATCCCGGACGGCATTATCGGCGCGGTGGACCGGGTGCTCGCCCGGCGCACGGTCGAGCCTCTGCGGCGGCGGGTGGAGGCTGCTCCGGCGACGGAGGAGGAGGCCGCGCTGCTTGGCGTGGTGCCGGACTCGCCGGTGCTGGTGGAGATCGTCGAGTGCCATGACGAGGCCGGGCGCGTGGTGGAGTGGAACATCAGCGTGCACCCGTCGCGCTATCGGATCGGGCGGTAGACTGGCGGCGAGTTACCAACTCACGCCTTGGCCGGCGCGCACGACAGAAGCCGCCCCGGTGCAGCGGGGCGGCTTCGTCGTTCCCTGGGCGTACGCTGATCCTCGGTTCCGGGGGCGCACGGAACGCGCCGGGGGCCGTTCCGCGTCCGAGGCCCAATCTTCGCCGAAGGTATTGCGGAGCGCAGTGATTCCGCACCACGTGCATCTACCCAGCTGGGCATATTGGTTTTGTAGAACATAGTCCGCTACTACCTCGGCTAAGAATCTGGATCCCCGGCTAGCATTTTCCCTGGTGGCGCACCGATCATACGACTGGTGCGCTATTTTCGTGGTGGGCGTTATGGCTCTAACCCAGATATCGCCACGAACGATCATGGAGGGGTGCTGTGGACATCGACATCGAGGACATGCTCGAATCCTGGGCTCTCGCGCTCAAGACCCAGCGCAAGAGCGCCGAGACGATCAAGAGTTACACGAACGGTGTCAAGGCGTTCCTGCGCTGGTGCCGCGAAACCAAGACCGAGCCCGACCTGACCCGGCGCAACTTCCAGCGGTTCATCGCGGCGATCAGCGACACCTGCCAGTCCACCACGGTCGTCTCCCGCCACCTGTCGTGCCGCCAGTTCACCGCATGGCTCCTCGCGGAAGGCGAGACCACGTCGGACCCGCTGCTCGGCCTCCAGGGCGGCGCACCCGACGAGAAGATCATCATGCCGCTGGCGCAGGAGGAGCTGAAAGCCCTGATCGCCGCATGCAAGGGCAACGGCTTCCGGGAGCGCCGCGACGAAGCGCTGATCCGGCTGATGGTCGAATGCGGGTCCCGGGCGTCGGAGACGGTGGACATGCTGCTGTCCGAGACGAACCTCGCGGCCGGCACGGTGGTGATCCGGCGCGGCAAGGGAGGCAAGGGCAGGATCGTGCCGTTCGGCCCGTTCACCGCGCGGTCGCTGGACCGGTATGTGCGGGCGCGCCGGTCGCATGTGCTGGCCGCGACGGACGCCCTGTGGCTCGGCGGCCGGGGCCGCGGTTTCGCGTACGCCGGCCTGTACGACACGCTGCACGAGCGCGCGGAGGTGGCGGGGCTGCGCGACTTCCATCCTCACCGGCTGCGCCACACGTTCGCGGATCGGTGGCTCGACAAGGGCGGCAGTGAGGGCGGCCTGATGGCCGTGGCGGGGTGGGAGCGGCCGGAGATGCTGCGCCGGTATACGAAGGGGCGGCAGGCGGCGCGGGCGCTGGAGGAGGCGCGGGGGTTGAACTTGGGGGACCTGTAGCCGCGCAAGGTCCAGACGCGGCTGCAGGTCGTCAGAAGCGACCGAGAGCGCTCACAGGCAGGACGTCGAAAGTGACCTCGGTGATGGTGCGGCTCACGAGGCGCCGCGCGCCGCGCTGGTTGGTGTAGCAGGCGTCGATCGACGTCGCGCGCGCCGGATCGACCAGGACGGCCCCGGCTACCTCGGGGGGCAGTTCTCCGGGGTCGGACGGATTGAGCTCAAGGTGCATAGCGCATCCCCCTATCGGACCGCCTCTACCCACCATGGTGAGGCAGACTAACCACTGAACTGCCGATAGGGAGTGCGCGTCAAGACCTACGGTGACGCATGGTGGGGTTGTTACGCACCGGACGTGGCTGACGGTGCGTCAGGGGGCGGCTGTACGACGTCGCGGACGGCCTGCTTGATGCGGGCCCAGTCCTCCATCTGCCGTTTCACGGAGGCGAGCTGCTGCGCGCTGGTGATCTCTCCGGCCTTGACGATGATGTATAGATGCATGTCAGTGCCCTCGATGTCCCAGTCGATGCGCTCGTAGTCGAGGGTTTCCCCGTCGGCGAGCCCGACTCGGACGGAGAGCGGCAGCGTTCGGATGCCCTCAAGGGACGCGGCTGCACTTGCATCGGCATCTGTGGGTGCATCGGCGATATCAGGTGCGGGCCCGGGTTGCCGAACCAGTGTCGGCTCCCCGCCGGCCAGGACTGCCTGCGCTGACCCGTGTTCCCATCCGAGGGCGCGCTCGACGGCGCCGAGGCTCGGGGGTAGTCGGGTGTAGGCGCGGGCTGCTTCGAGGTTGCGCACGGTCATCGTTGACACGGCGGCGTTCTCCGCTACCTGCTGTTGGGTCATGCCGATCTGGTCACGGCGCTGCCGAATGGCGCTCGCGAGGTGGGTCCAGTCGTATTCCACGCGCCCCATCTTGACGCACGCACCAGCAAACCGCATAGCCGGGTGGCCATCACACCACGTGCACGGGAGCGCGTTGAGGGTTGGCCGCGCGCCGGGCGTTACCGATTTGCGCCCCCGGTTTGCTGGTAGACACTTGCGACCGTTCACGGTTTGCTCTACGGTACCGGTATGACAGCAAACCGACACGCCATCAGGGCAATCCGTGAGGGGCGCGGCCTCGGCTTGCGGGAGTTCTCACGGAAAACCGGTATCAGTCGGGGCTTCCTCAGCCAGATCGAGACGGGGGCGCGCGGTGCCTCCGTGAGGACGCTCCAGCGTATCGCCGAGGCCCTGGGCGTGCCGCTTGAAGCCGTGAGCCGTGATCACGCTGGGAGTACGCAGTGACCGAGATCACCCCTTTCACCTTCCCGACGACCGGGCAGTCCGTCCGCACTCTCCTCGTGGACGGCGAGCCCTGGTTCATCGCGACCGACGTGGCTGCGGTGCTGGGCTACCGCGACGCGTTCAACGCGACCCGGCTGCTCGACGACGACGGCGACGAGAAGGGTACTCATCTGGTGAGTACCCCCAGCGGCGACCAGATGGCGAGCATCGTCAGTGAGCCGGGCCTTTACTACCTGATCATGCGCAGCAACGCGATCGGCGCCCGCGAGTTCAGGCGCTGGGTCACACATGAGGTGCTGCCGTCGATCCGGAAGACCGGCGCCTACTCGGCCAAGCAGTTGTCGCGCAAGGACCTGGCGCGCATGGTGATCGATGCCGAGGAAGCGCTGGAGCTCGCCGAGACGCGAGCGGCGGCCGCCGAGCACCAAGTGCTCGAACTGGCCCCGGCCGCGCGGATGCACGACGAGCTCATGAGCGCGGCGGGCGACTACTCGGTCCGCGAGGCCGCGCAGATCCTCGGCCGCGACCCGCAGATCACGACCGGCCAGAAACGGCTGTTCGAGTACCTGCGGGAGATCGGCTGGCTCGACCGGCACAACCAGCCCTACCAGCGGCACATCGCCTTCGACCGGCTCAGCGTGCGCGCCCGTTTCTACGAGCACCCGAACCGCGACGAGCAAGTCGCCACGCAGCAGGTCCGCATCACGACCAAGGGCCTCGGCGAGCTGCACCGGCTCCTCGGTGGCGGCGCGCAGTTCCAGGCGCTCATGGCCGAGGAGGTGTCGGCCTGATGCCCGAGTCGCCGACCGAGCGCCGACTGCACGCCCAGGCCGCCGCCCTGACCGGGTGGGCCATGGAACGCAACCCGACCGCGCGCACGCAGGCATGGCGGGATGGCTTCCTGGCCAAGCTCGAACGCCAGGTCGACCCGGACGGCGTGCTGCCGCCGCAGGAGCGTGCGGAGCGTGCCGAGCGGTTACGTCTCGCGCACCTGGCGAGAGCGTCGGCCGCGGCCAGCGCGGCGGCCCGCCGGCGGCGTGAAGAGCGCGCAGCCCAGTCCCAGTAGCAAAGCGCGCCCACCCGATGTGAGCGGGAGGGCGCGGATGGACCACAACCCTAAGAGAGGTAGTCCAGTGACCATCCTGACAGATCACAAGCCGCACGTCCCGTGGCGTCGCGTCCGAGCGGTCATCACGAGGCACGGTGACGAGCACGAGCTCGACTTGCACGTCGCCGACGAGCACGACCCGTCGATCGCCGCGTGGTTGGCGACGGGCGACCGCCCGGCAGCGGGGCGCATCCCGGTCATGCCGCACGCCGAGCGCCGCGCGTTCCCGCCGTCGTTCGACGACGACGAGACGTTCTCGGCCCGGCTGAATCAGATGGCGCGGCTGATGCACTCGACGGCGGATCGGCTGGCTGCGGAGAACGACCTGCGTGCGGCCCGGCTGCTGCGGTGGTCGGGTGCGGCGATCAGCCGGTCTGCTGCTGCGGGTGTGGAGTTGGCGGCGTGGGCGGGCCAGCGGTTCCAGCCGATGCGGCAGGCCGCTGTCGCGGTGCGGCGGCGCAACCGGAACGTCGCGCAGACCGGTGAGCTCGGGCAGCTGCTCGTCGCCGGCCAGCTGCCCCCGGCCGCGGTCGTGTCGGCGATGGTGCGCCGGTCGCTGCACGCGACGAACACGGCGGAGGACTCGCAGCGGATCCCGGCGATGACGCCGGCGTTGCTGGCGGAGCTCGACGCGCAGAAGGCGACCGCGGCATGAGCGAGTACGAGCTGGTCAAGACGTTCGAGGAGCTCGCTCTTCTCCCGGTCGGCACGGTCGTGGTGACCGATGAGGCTGTGGCTCGGCAGCTGCTGGACGTGGACATGTGGGTTGCTTTCGGAGATGCCCCGCTCACGTCGTCGGCGCTGTTCGAGGCTGCCGAGTCCCTGCGCCTGGTGTTCGAGCCGGAGTCGGGGGAGGAGTTCTGATGGCCCCGATCCTGCACTCCGACGACCCGATCCAGGTCCACCAGCATGCATCCCGCTATGACGGTGCGTTCGGCCGCGTGTTCGAGCCGGATGAGGAGGGCGGTTACGAGGTCGACGTGCTCGGTGCGCGCCTGCACTTCGAGCGCTCCGAGCTGGAGTTCCTCGGACGTCCGACCGTGGCACCGATGCGAGGTGCGTCGCGATGACCGTGATCACCACCGTCGCCGAGCTCGACGCCCTGCCCGTCGGGACGCCGCTCACGGACCGCGACGCCGACGAATGGTGCAAGCAGCGGTCCGGGCGCTGGTCGATGCCGGACAGCGGGGGTTCGTCTTCCGCCTCTCACCTGCTTCGGGTCTGGGGGCCGCTCACTCTGCCGCCGACGCTGCACATGACTCGCTGCGTCCACGACACCTGCACGATCACGCACCCGCTGCCGCCCGGCTCGGTCTGGGCCTGCCCGCAGCACGGCGACCAGCACCACAACATCACCCTGGGGGGATCATGACCAGCACCGTCAGCACGAAGCCGCTCACCACCCTGGCCGCCGAGATGACCGACTTCCTGGCCCTCGGCCCGGACTTGGGGCTGCCCGCGCTCGACCGCGTAGCCCTCTCGCGCCGCCAGCGCGACAGCGGTTGGCACGTCGTCGCCTACCCGGACGAGCGCGACGCGGCCAGCGCGATCGACACCGTCTACGCGTGGGCTGCGTTCAGTGGTTCCGCGGTGCACCTCCGGACGCCGTACGCGGCCACGCATCAGCCGTCCGGCTGGCAGTTGTCGCTGGAGACGCGCGTCGTCGTGGCCGAGGTGCCGATCGAGATCCACGCCAACCTCGACGCGGACGCGTACGCCGCCGCCCGCGAGCCGGTGCATGCGACCGGTCCGTTCGCTGGCCTGCTGCTGCTCGGCGACGAGGTGGCGTCGTGACGCTGTCGGATTACGCGAAACTGCACGCCGGACGCTGGCTCGACCGGCACCTCCCGCCCGTCGAACAGCCCAACCCCGCCCCGCAACTGGCGCAGCTGGCCGTCTACTCGGAGCGCTTCGCCGACGTCACCGACAACGAGGACGACACCGGCATGTGGCTCCCCGCCGGCCTCGTGCGCACGGGCGAGCAGGTCCAGGTCGCTGGCCGCTGGCACACGGTGTCCGGGACGGACGTGCTCTATCTGGACGGCGAGCCCCGGCGTTCGACGCTGTTGTTCGACGGTTGGCAGGAGTCGTGCCGGTACACGCAGCTGGTGTATGTGCGTGACGAGGCGACGCTGGTAGCAGCCGAGATCGGGGGCGGCTGCCATGGCGTCGGCTGAGACCGTCCCGGCCGGGCTGCTGATGCTCCAGGAGGAAGTCCCGGAGAAGCTCGTCGGCTACCTGCCGCGAGTCACCTGCAAGGGCTGCAAGGACAACCGCTGCGACAACCAGTCGCACCGCAAGGCGAAGTGCCCGAAGTGCAACGGCTGGTTGACCACCGCGCACATCGACCTCGACTACGTGGGCCACGCCGAGACCACCGCGCAGTTGCTCAAGGCCGATCCGGGCTGGACGTGGGAGCCGCTGGCGTTCGGTGACGACGGGCTGCCGAGGTTCGACGACCTCGGTGGCCTGTGGATCCGGCTGACGGTGTGCGGCGTGACCCGGCTCGGCTACGGCACTGCGGATAACGGCGGCTTCAAGGCGAAGGGCGACATCCGCAAGGAGATCATCGGCGACGCTTTGCGGAACGCCGCGATGCGGTTCGGGTGGGCGCTGAACCTGTGGGCGAAGACCGACATCCACGACCGAACGCCCCTGGAAGGCGAGTCGGCCGGGCAGCCGCAGTATCAGGTGGCCGAGGCCGTGGCGCGCAAGGAACAGCGCGAGCGCGTCGACATCGCCCCGCGCGACCGCAACCCCTTCGACGACGAGTTCGACCTGCCCCCGACCGTGAGCGCGATGAGCGACGACGAGAAGAACCGGCTCATGGCCAGGATCGCGATCCTGTGCAAGGAGAAGCGGGGCATCGCCGGGAGCACGAAGGAGGCCCGGCAGGCCCGACTGGCCGTGCTCAGCCAGATCCTGCGGCATGAGGTGAAGTCGTCGAAGGATCTCGGTCGCCAGCAGCTGAACAGGGTGATCGACGCGATGGCGTTGGAGCCGCTCTACGCCCCGCCGCAGCCCATGGTCGGTGAGGAGATGGCGCAGCTGGCCGCGGACTTCGCGTCCGCCGTCGAGGAAGCCGGTACCGAGCCCGAGCTCGCGGCCGTCGAGGCGACCGTGGACGGCTCGGTCGCGGCCGGGAAGCTCACGCCCGACCAGGGCAACGAGCTGCTGGCCGCGGTCGGGCAGAAGCGCGGCGGATGGTCGCACCGCGTCCTCGCCGAACAGGGGGCAGCGCTGTGAGCGAGCACGGGACCCGCACGAAGTACGTCCACGACAAGTGCCGCTGCGCCAAGTGCCGCACGGCGAACGCCGACTACCAGCGCGACTACATGTACGAGTGGCAGCAGCGCAAGCGCAAGCAGGCCCGCGCCGAACGCGCCGCCACGTCAGACAGGAGCGCGTCGTGAGCCTCCTCGTCGGCGCCGTCATCATCGGCGCCGCCACACTCGCCGGACTCCTCTGGATGCGCTGGGAAAACCACCGCGACCAACGCGACATCGCCGAACACGAGCAGTGGGAACTCGCCCGCCGCACACCCGGCGCCGCATACGCCGCCTGCGACGACCACAACCAATGGATCCACGACCTACCCCAGATGCCACCACACAAGTGCGGCACCCTCACCCGCCGCCGACACGAACGCACCCGACTACACCGCGAGCTCGAACTCATGCTCTGCCTCGCCGCAGCCAACCGACCCAAAGACGACGCATGACCACGCACAAACCGCAGCAGCGACCGGACACCAACCACCCAAGGACCACGATGCCCAAGAAGATCGAAAAACTCACCACCGAACAAAAAGCCCTCCTCCCCACCGTCCGCGACGAATGGCTCGCACACGGCCTCTCCACCGCCGCCGCCGACCGACCCGCAGCCGAGGCCGGCGTAGCAGCCGCCTACCGCGCCGCCGGCCTCGAACCCCCCCGCTTCGTCATCTGGCTCGACTCCCCGTGGGCTGGCGTCATCGGACAGGCTGTCGCACCGGAGATCGTGGCTGAAGGGCTCCGGCACCTGGGTCGCATGCAGCGCGACCAGGTGCACGGCCAGGTGGGCGGCCAGGTGCGCGACCAGGTGCACGGCCAGGTGGGCGGCCAGGTGGGCGGCCAGGTGGACGGCCAGGTGCACGACCAGGTGCACGACCAGGTGGGCGGCCAGGTGTACGGCCAGGTGGGCGGCCAGGTGCGCGACCAGGTGCACGGCCAGGTGGACGGCCAGGTGGGCGGCCAGGTGCGCGGCCAGGTGGGCGGCCAGGTGGGCGGCCAGGTGCGCGACCAGGTGGGCGACCAGGTGGGCGGCCAGGTGCGCGACCAGGTGGGCGGCCAGGTGGGCGGCCAGGTGGGCGGCCAGGTGGACGGCCAGGTGCACGGCCAGGTGCACGGCCAGGTGCACGGCCAGGTGGACGACCGAGAATTCAAAAATCGCCTCACCAACTGGTACCGCAGCCGCATCCTCGGCCAGCACTGGGCCGGCTACTACTCCTACTACGACGCCATGGAGCGCATCGGTGTCGCCGGCATCGAGCCGATCCACGGCACGCAGCAGGTCGCCAAGTCAGCCGGCTGGTGGTGGTGCTTCCGCGACTTCGCGATCATCACCGACCGGCCTGCCGAACTACACCGCGACCAGCTCGGGCGCCTCCACAGCGAGACGGGCATGGCGATCCGATACCGCGACGGGTGGGGCTTCTACGCCTGGCACGGCACCCGCGTCCCGGCGTGGGTCGTGCACACCCCGACAGTGCAGCAGATCGCCGCTGAGACGAACGCCGAGACCCGCCGATGTGGGATTGAGTCGATGGGCTGGGAGCAGTTCGTCACGGCGGCCGAGCTCTCCCCGGTGGATCGCTGCCCTGATCCCGGTAACGACGGGCACGAGATCGCGCTCTACGACGTCCCCGAAAAGCTGTGGGGCGAGCGTGTCCGGGTTCTGCTGTGTACGAACGGCACGATCGAGCGCGACGGTACCCGGCGCCGGTTCGGCCTGACCGTTCCCGAGAACATCCAGTCCGCGCTCGGCGCAGCGGCCTGGGGATACGGCCTGACCGAGCAGCAGTACGCGCTCGCTCAGGTGCGCCGGTAAGCACCACCCGAATCCCATCCAACCAATCTGAAGGAGACACACCCGTGTCCCAGATCACCACCCTGGCCGATGCCGAGCGTACGTTCGGCGTCAGCCACCACGAGCACCTCGACCGGTCGGCCGAGCTCCCCATCGTCGACACTCTCGGTTTCCAGGGCGACGTCGCGATCATCCGCGACGACACTTCCCCGGCCGCGTCGACCCCGATTCCGGCTGCGGGCTACCCGGTTGTGAAGGGCGAGAACGGTGGCAACACGCATGCCCTGTTCGGCGCCGGCTTCTACAGCCCGTCCACGAACGCGGGGATCGACCCGTCGGATCTGGACCTCGGCGTCCTGACTGTTCCGGCCGGTCCGTCGGCGCTGCTCTCGCACCCCGAGCACGGGGGTCTGTTGGTGGCGCCGGGCACGTACGTGCTGCGTCGTCAGCGTGAGCAGGCGGACGTGCAGCGGTTCGTCCAGGACTAGCCCGGTTCTCCCGGCATGCGCGGTGACGGAACCGCCGCGCATGCCGGGGCCTATCTGAATGGAGGCGCTGGTGCGCCGACGTCGCAGGTCCCTGGCCGCCGAGAATGCCGCGTTGCGCGAGCAACTCCAACTACTCCAGACCAACGAGACCCGCCACCTCATCCAACTCGCCGCGCAACGCATCGCCATCGCCGACCTCGGCAGGCAGCTACACGGCACGCAAGCCGGCCCGCTCGGCGACACCGTGCCCATGCGGGTCCGCAGCCACGCACCGGCATCGGAATGGCCACCGGAAGCATGGCGACCGCGGTGACCCGGGTGCTCGCGCTCTGCTCCGGCTACGGCGCCCTGGAGATCGCCGCCGAGAGACTCTTCGGCGCCGACGTCGTCGCACACGCCGAGAACGACCCCCACGCCGCCCAGGTCTTCGAGGCCCACCATCCGGGCGTCCCGAACATCGGCGACATCACCAAGGCCGACTGGCGCAAAGTCCGGGACTACTTCGAGCCCGAGATCCTCGCCGCCGGCTTCCCCTGCACCGACATCAGCAACGCCGGACTAAGGATCGGAATCCATGGCAAGCGCTCCGGAATCTGGAAGAACGTCGCTGAGGCTGTTCGCGTCACTCGACCGCGCCTCGTCCTGCTGGAGAACGTGGCGGCGATCCGCTCCCGCGGGCTGGACGTCGTCGCCGCGGACCTGGCCGCGATCGGGTATGACGCAAGGTGGACATGCGTACGAGCTGGCGACCCCGAAATCGGCGCGCCGCACCAAAGGGACCGATGGTTCTGCGTCGCGTATCCCGCTGCTGAAGACCCCGACCTCTCAGCTTGGCGTGAACGGCGGCCAGCAGCCGCCGGCGAAGCGGAAGGCCAGGGGGCACGGGCCGACGCTGGAGGACGAGGTGGTCTTCCTGCTGCCGCCGAAGGGCTGAGCCCGCTCCCGACGCCCACCGCCAGCAACCCGAACGACACGGAGTCGCTCGAGTCGTGGGAGGCGCGCCGCCAGCGCAACCTAGCTAAGGGGATCAACGGCAACGGCCAGGGCAAGCCACTTGGCATCGCCGTTCGGCAATTGCTCCCGACGCCTGCAGTCCGGGACTGGAAGTCGGGCGCGTCGAACCTGATGGAGACGAACTCCCGCCCGCTCAACGAGTTCGTCGTCAACCTGCTGTCCACCCCGAAAGCCTCCGACGGTCCGCACGGAGGTCCGAACCAGCGCGACGCCGCCGGAAACTACTACCTCCCGGCCCAGGCGGACCGCCTGGGCCGGGACTGGGTGGCCACTGACGGAACCGACTACGGGCCCGCGATCCGCCGCTGGGAGGCGGTTACCGGTCGCCTGGCACCGTTTCCCACCGAGCCCGGCATGCGCGGCAATCGCCGGCTGAATCCGGCATTCGCCGAGTGGATGATGGGCCTCCCTTCGGGCCACGTCACGGGCCGCGGCATTCAGCGCAAGTACGAGCTCCAGATGATCGGCAACGGCGTGGTGCCGCAGCAGGCCGAGTACGCGTACCGGCTGCTGCTGGCCGGCTTGTGACCACCGAACGACGACGAACGGGAGCATGACGTGGCACGCGCATTCGGCCGCATCCTCAGCACGATCTGGGATGACCAGGACTTCCTCGACCTCGACCCGGAGGCCCAGCGGCTCTACATGTTCCTGGTCTCCCAGCCCAACCTGAACCACGCCGGCCTACTCCCGCTCACGATCCGCCGGTGGGCCTCGAGGGCCAGGAAGCTCACCGCGAAGCAGGTCCGCCAGTCCCTCACGGACCTCGACGCGGCGGGGTTCCTGGTGGTCGATGAGGATACGGAGGAGGTGTTGGTGCGGTCGTTCGTGCGCCGGGATGAGGTGTACAAGCAGCCGCGGGTGATGGGTGCGGCGGTGTCCGGGGCGATGGAGATCTCCTCACGCCGACTCCGACGCTCGCTGCTGGCCGAGATGTATCGGCTGCCGCTCGACGAACTGTCCGACGAGCCGACGAAGCTGCGGAACGGCACAGAGGCGCCGTCGATTAAAGCGCAGGTCGAGGGCCATATCGGCGAGTTGATGAGGGCCTTCTCGGAGCCCTCGGGACCCCCTTTCGGAGGGGGATCGCCAACCCCCTCCGCACCCCCTTCCGGATCCCCTTCGCCAGGGGTATCCGAGGGACTTCCGGAAGGGGGTGCGGAGGGGGACTGGGGTACGCGGGCGCCTGCGCGCGGTCCCTTTCCCCTGTCCCTATCCCCTGTCCCCTACCCCAATACATCTTCTCGTCCCGAATCCGAGCCGGACGCCGAACCGGCCGAAGCGCGGGCCAAGCCAGACCGGAATGCCGAGCGCCCCGACGTCGATGCGCTTTGCAACCGCCTCGTCGAACTGATGATCGCCAACGAGTGCAAGCCGCCCGAGATCAAAAAAGCGTGGCGCGACGCCGCCCGGCTCCTGCTCGACGCCGACGGTCGCGAGTACGCCAAGGCGATGGCGCTCCTGGACTGGTGCCAGAAGCACCACTTCTGGCGCACGAACATCCTCTCGATGCCGACCTTCCGCCGCCAGTACGAGCAGATGCGACTCCAGGCCCTCGCCGAATGGGAGCGCGGCCAAGGCGCCACGGTGCTGCCGTTCCGCGGCCGCCCGGCCGACGAGCTCGGCGGAGACGCCCACATGGAGCGATACCTGGCCCGCGTGGCGTCCCGAAAGGCGGAAGCATGAACGAGCTCGAGACCGCGCTCCTGGTGCGCACCGTCCGCGCCACCTGCCCCGCGCAGAAGATCGACGAATACACCCCCGACGCCTGGTACCGGATCTTCGCCAGACAGCCCGTCCAGTTCAGCCTCGCGGAAGGCGAGGACGCCGTCGCCGCCCTCGGCGCGACGATGGCCTTCATCGCGCCGTCGGACATCGTCCAGCACGTCGGCAAAGCTCGAACCGGCCGTGTGCAGCGCGCCCCGATGCCGTGCCCCAACGACAACCCGGGCGTCTCCGAGGGGGACGAGATCCGCGCCATCCAGCGCGCCATGGCCGAAGGGCGCATCACCAACCTCGCCGAGGCCTACGCCTACGAGCGCTGGGGGGGCTCGATGCACCTGGCCTACCAGCGCCAGGAGCTGCCCGCACTCGAAGGCCCAGAACCCGCCGGCGACCCGGATCGTGTCCGCAAGGCGATAGCCCCCGCATTCGGCCGGGTGCCCCGTGCTCAGTGAACGCGAACTCGTGCTCGCCCAACCCGACCTCGCCGCGCAGCTCACCCGGCCGCCGCTCGGCTTCAAACAGCCCGAACAGTGGAACGGCTACATCCCGCCATACATGACCCCGGCCGAGAAAGGCCACATCCGCAACGACTCGCCGCAGCGCGTCCACCTCGTCGCGATCGTCCGCACCGCGATGGCCCGGCAGTACGGCGAAAAGGTGGCCCGCGAATGGCTCACCAAGATCAACGCCAATCAGTGGCCGCACGACGGCTGGTCGCCGCACGACGCCATCCGCATCGCAGCAGCACGCGCGGACCGCGACGTCCCCGCCTACGAAAGGAACTGATCATGCACGAGATCCGCGCCATCCCGATCCCCGGCGACGTCGCCCTGTTCGACGCACCCGACCCGCCGGCGCCGACGCCCGGACGCAAGATGCCGATCGCCCCCCCCGCCGACTACCTCGCCGCCGTCGAGCGCACGGACGGCCAGTGCGAGCACGTCAAGGTCCCCAAGCGCGGCAACGCCAAGCCCGAACGCTGCGCGCGGACCCTGCGCGGCGGCCACCGGCTCTACCTCGGCGAGAACGGGAAGCTCTGCTGCCAGCAGCACTACGACGAGGCACGGAAGGTGCGTAGGCCGTGACCCGTCTCGCATCCCGCCACCTGCCCGCCACCCGCGGCGACGACTGGCGCGAACAAGCCGCCTGCCGCGCGATCCCCAACCCGAACACGTTCTTCCCCCACTCCGGCGAATCCGTCTACGCCAAATCCATCTGCCACGCCTGCCCCGTCGAAACCACCTGCCTCAACTGGGCGCTCACCCAAGGCCCCTACCTGAAGGGAATCTTCGGCGGCACCAGCGAAAACGGCCGACGCCAGATCCACCGCGAACGCGGCACCATCTCCGACAACCCCGGCTACCCCACAACCACCCGCAGCAACGCCGTCGCCCTCTGGACCCAACACCGCGCCTCCTACGCCAACGACACCTCCGCGGCCCGGGCCATCGCGAAATTGCTCGGCATCGACTCCGGCAGCACCGTCCTGACCTGGATGCGCACCGCAGGAGTCGCCAGCCCACTCAAAACCCGGCAGCGCACGGCGGCCGAGCGCACCGCGGCCATCGCCGACTACGAGCGCGTCCGCGGCGACTACCGCACCGAGACCGCGGCCCGAGACGCCGTCGCCCTGCTGCACGGCGTCGCATCCTCGGCGCTGCGCGGATGGCTCACCGAAGCCGGCGTCATCAAGCCAAAGCCACGCCAGCCCCGCAACGACCAGAGGCGAAAGCCCGCAGAGCCCGCGTAAGCGCCCCGCACGACCCCCGGAAGGAAAAGACCCATGGAAGCACCCCCCAGCCCACTGGCGCCCCCAACGCCGCCCGACACGACCCCCGAAACCCCCAAACGCTCGCGCCGACACCAACCCAACCCCCAAGAACAAGCCCTCGCCGACAAACTCGCCTGCACCGCAATCACCCTCCGCGACGCAGCCGACGACAACGGACTCTCCATCCGCGAAGCCATCGAACTCGCCGCCATCCAAATCGGAGGCGCACGGTGAGACCACCCGAAGTTGTCCTCGAAGAACTCGCCATCCTCGTCAGCGCCGAATGCAAACGACGCGGACTCTCCCGCCGCGCGGCAGGCCGCGAACTCGGCGTCGGAGCATCCACCATCCATCGCGTCATCAGCGGCGACGGCATGGACGTCAAAACCTTCCTCACGCTGATCCAATGGCTCGGCATCGGACCCGACTGGTTCGCCACCACCGCAGTGCCCGACGCCTACCATCGCGGCTGGAACGACTGCTCGGCCGCCATCCACCACGCCATCGGCGCCGTCCCGAATGTGACGTGCACCTCAGCATCAACCCACTCCCCGACTGGCTCACCGCCGACCAGACCGGAGGATCGACCGATGACTGAGCCGACCCAGCCCCCCCAACTCATCCTCACCCTCGTCGATGACACCTTCCAGCAGCCAGCCCGCATCCAAGCCCACTGCCACGGCCACGACCCGAAGCAGCTTCTCGGCCAGTGGGATGCACCCGACGACGAAGCCTCCGAAGCCGGCTATGTGGCCGCACTCCAGGCGGCGGCGGAGCGGCACCTGCGTGAAGCCCATCCCGAGGTGAGCACCGATGTCTAGTCCGGTGGGTGGGATCGATGCGATTCCGCATCCGGCGAATGGTCGTCGGTGCGTGTGTGGGCAGCCGGTTTATCTGACTCCGTTCGGTTGGCGTGATCGGTTCACGAGCGGTTGTCATCCGGAGCCGTTGCAGGTCAGGTGTTGGTTGTGATGTCCGTGGCAACGATTGCGGACAACTGGCGTAAACCCGCCATTGGCGGGATGCCGCCACTCCCTTTCGACGACAGGAGCCTGACGTGAACGGTTCGCCCTCGCCAGCCGCGATGCCCGGCGCACGACCACCCGCACCCCAGACCATCGCCATCCCCGGACCACTCGGCCCGATCCACGTCAACCTCCCGGACGCCGAGCCGTTCATCGGCCAGCCGCAAGCCACCACACCACCCACCGCGCCGCGCACCACCGGCCCGCTCTACGGCCTCCAATTCCTCCGCAAGGAAGCCGTCCGACTCGCCATCGACTCCTACCGCGACACCGACCGGCCCACCGACGAGCAGTTGCTCGCCACCGCCGACGTGCTGGCCGAGTTCATTCGCGGCGGACACCTCCCCGACAACCCGAAGAAGGACTGACGTGAGCATCACCGAGATAGACACCGACGCCTTCCACCTGCGCCCCTTCATCCGCGAGATCCTCGAGCACGCCAGCGAAGCCGACCCGCGAAGCATCGCCAACATCGCCATCGAGAAGATCGCCGACGAAGACCTTCGGAGCGCACTCGGCGCCGCACTCCCGGACTACGTGCGCCTCGTCATCTCCACCGAACGCATGCGCGTCCTGCGCCCCGCACCCGACGTCCACGGAGCCGCCGAACTCGCCGGCCAGCCACGCGGAACCGGCCACCGCTCCTGGAAGGTCCGCGGACTCCAGGACTACGGGGAAGCCCTGCGCCAGCGCATCCACATCGGCCTGAAGCCGCAGGACTGGAAGCCTCTCGGAGACTGCGACGCCGCCGATCTGCGCGCGGCAGCGGACGAACGTCTCGTCGCCGCCGCACGCACGCAGGCGACCGCCGCCTACTACGCCGATCTGGCCGAACTGCTGACGCGGCACGCCGTGGCCAAGGTGCGGGAGCTGCCCGCGAACGTCCTCGCCGAGACCTTCGGGGGACAGGCGTGACCACTGGTAGCATCGACGACACCCCGGCGGCCAAAGCTGATGCCACGCCCAATCGAGTACCGTCGCCGGGCCCACAGACTCCGCAAGCCCCGCCCATGGATGATGCGCCCCCCAAGCTCGGCACGCCGGGGCTTGCGGATCCCCTTCTCGCACTGCTCGCCGAAGTCCTCGACGACCTCGAACGCACACGCATCGCCAACGAGAACCGACTTCGGCAGCTCACCCGGACCGAGGAAGACTCCGACGGCGTGACGCGCGGACTCGGACTCTTCACCGACGATCCGGCCGTCGCCCGCATCGCCAGCGTCGTCCACAACCTCGCGAAGCTTGAGCGCGAGGTTGAACTCGGCCTCGCACGCCAGTTGCGCGTCCATCCGCTCGGTCCGTGGACCAAGCGGACGCTCGGCCTCGGCCCGAAGCAGGGGCCGCGCCTACTCGCCGCAATCGGCGACCCGTACTGGAACTACCTGCACGACCGTCCGCGCACCGTCTCGGAGCTGTGGGCGTATTGTGGCTACCACGTACTTCCCGCCAGCCAGGCCGTCACCGACACCCAAGATGACGTCGCTGGCGGGAGCAGTCTTCACCCGGGCCAAACACCCGTCGATAGCCATACGCCTTGCGCCCGGGTGAGCAAGCTGGGCGACCCCGACCATGGTGGGGCCGATCCCCACGCGAGCGCCGTCGGGGTCGCTCCTTCCCGCGCCAAGGGCCAGCGCGCCAACTGGTCGGCCAACGCCAAAATGCGCACTTACCTCGCCGCCGAAGCCTGCATGAAAGGCCTCCGCAAGCCGTGCCAGCGCGCAGACGGCGATGACTACGCCGTCCACGTCGAAGGCTGCACCTGCTTCCCCTACCGCCTCGTCTACGACGCCGCACGAGTGAAATACGCCGACGCCCTGCATAAGGTTGAATGCAAACGCTGCGGGCCGTCCGGAAAACCCGCAGCCATCGGCAGCCCGCTCTCGGCGGGACACAAGCACGCCCGCGCGCTCCGCGTCGTCTCCAAAGAGATCCTGAAAGACCTCTGGCGCGAGGCCGCGACGATCCACGCCAGCCAATACCAGTCGAACTGACGTGCGAGTATCGTGAATGCAGTGCGCACCCCCCGTGATCAGCCACTCGTCACCGTCGAAACCAACCTCGGCGGTGACCTGCTGCTGACCGCGGTGCGTCAAGCCCTAGCCCACCTACCCGTGCGCGTCGAATCCGTCGTCAGCACGCTAGCGATCCTAAGGAGCACCGTGTCCGAGCAGGCCATCGTGTCCGCAGTCGTCCCCGCCGCCGAAGCCGTCGCCAAGGCGCTCGCGCCCGAAGCCGAAGCACTCCTCAAGTCCGCCGAAACCCGCCTGATCGCCGAGGGCGACCGGCTCAAGGCCGAGATCGACGCCTCGCACAACGGCGTCCTGGTCTGGCTGCGCGGCGCGCTCGGCGACGTCGCCCCGGCCGCGACCGTGGACCCTACTTCGGCGGTTCCGGCACCGCCCCAGTAACCGAGCACCGGGCCCTCGCCCACTTCGCCGGGATCCGCCAACTCCTCGGCCGCAAGGTCCACGCCGACTTCGACGAGATCGAACACGCACTCGCCGCACTCGAACACGACCTGCGACACGCGTTGAAGCACTGCCACAGCGCACCGACCAGCAGCGCGCCAGCCCGCATCACCGTCACCCCCACCAACCAGAAAGGCAACACCATGACCACCTTCGCACCCGGCGCCACCATCACCTTCACCGCCGTCTCCGACAACGCCGAGAACGCGCCGGTGACCGACACCTACACGTGGACCACCACCGCCGGCACCATCGTCGCCGGCGCCGACACCACCACCGTCACCATCTCCGACGCCCCGCTCGGCGACGTCACCGTGACCGCGACCGACCCGACCGGCCTGTCCGGCTCCGTGACGGTGACGGTCGCCGACTCGACGCCGACCAGCGTCACCGTGACGGCGGCCTAAGCCATGGCCACCCGCGCGAAGTTCCGCTGCACCTCGGTCACGCGCACCTCGTACACTCCCGCGAACGAGGAGGAGCTGCCGCGTCAGTTCGTCTTCCAGGCGATCTACGACCAGAGCATCCCCGAAGACCAGCGGTACGCGAAGTACTCGCCCGCTGGCGAGCTGAAGATCACGGTCGACAACCCGGCCGTGGACTGGGAGATCGGGAAGTCGTACTACCTCGACTTCACGCCGGTCGCCGACGAAACCTGACCCACCCCCGGCGCGCCGTGCCGCCGCACACGCACGGCACACCCAGCCTTCCGAGCCCTCGACGGAGAACCATGGCCCGCTACCACTACGTGCTGACCTTCCAGCGCCAGACGCCCGACGGCACGCTGCACATCGGCACGCACCAGAACTACGCCCACTTCGACGGCCTCGGCGAGAAGCAGATGTACGACCACATTTTCGATCAGGTGGCCCGGGAAGAGGGCGCCCCGGACTCGATGGCCGTCCTGTTCTACCGGCTCACGCCAGACCCGGAAGCGGCCAGCTGATGCCCACGATCCATACCTGCCCCATCCCCGCCTGCGACTGGCAGCGCACCGACGACGGCCCCGAACCCATCGAACAACCCGTCACCCTCACCGACGCCACGGCACTCGTCGAAGCGCACGCCTCCGTCGTCGCAGCCGAGCTCGGCGCCCACTTCGACACCCACCCCGCACGCGACTGGGTCCTGCTCGTACACCAGCTCCGCCAGGAACTCGCCAAACGGGCGCCGCTACTCCTGTGCGCGCCCTGCATCTCCGACCGGCACGACGCACAGGCCGCTGGGCGCCCGCTGCCGTCGATCAGCCCGGCACAGGTCATCGTCGGCGGGACGGGGTCGTGCCTGGGTCACCTGTCGTTCGGACAGCAGCAGCTGCCCGGGCGCACGCCGGGAGGACTGATCGTCTGATGGCCGAGTCCCTCGACGTGCTCCACGTCATCCCGGTCGGTGATCTCGTCGGCCACGACACCGGCACCGCCGAGCCGGACTGCGCGTGCGGCCCCCGCGTCGAGCCCGTGCAGCGGGACGACGGGTCGATGGGCTGGCTGATCGTGCACCACTCTCTCGACGGCCGCGAGAAGACGGAGACCGATCATGCAACATAATCGGCATTATGCGGACGGCTAAGCGATCACCGGAAACGCAGGGACGGCGCCGACCGAAGCCGACGCCGTCCCTCTGCTCTGCCAATTGAGCTACAGGCGACCTCGCGATCGCCCGGCGGGACTTGAACCCGCAACACGTGGCAGTGACGGGATTTGAACCCGTGACCTTCGGGTTATGAGCCCGACGAGCTACCGAACTGCTCCACACTGCTCAGGCCACGATAGCTCACCACCGCGACCCGAGCCCAGACGTATTCCCGGCGTGCCCCGGCGACCCGATCCCATGATGCCTCCAGCCCCAGGTCACCTTCGGCACGTGCACGACCTTCGCGCCAGCAGCGAGGCACCCGAGCGTGAACCGCCAATCCTCGCCCGCGACCTGACCCCCGACCGTCTCACCCGCGACCGGCGCATCGAACCCCACCGACTGGGCGAGCTCCGTCCGAACCAGCGTCGTCACCGTCGTCTGCGTCGGCCGGTCCGGATCGAACGGCTTCCCGAAGTGCTCGAGCGGATCCTTCACATGCACGACGGTGCCATGCCGGTTGATGATCTCGTACCAGGAATAGACGTAGTCGGCGCCGTGCACCTTGGCGCCGGCGAGCAGCGTGCTCAGGTGATCCGGATACATCACGTCGTCGCTGTCGAGGAACGCGACCCACTCCGTCTCCACCTTGCGGAGTCCGCGGTCCCGGGTGATAGCGGCGCCGTTGTGCTCCAGGTCCTCCACCACGTGCACGAGTCGCGGCATCCTGCGCTGCGCCCAGGCCGACTCGACCGCGAGTTTCAGGTACGGTTCGCGGCCGGGATGCGTCGGGATGACCACCGAGATCCCCGGCTTCACTGGGCTGCCATGCTCGGCTTGGCGAAGTACGCGCCGATCGCGCTGCCGCACCACCACTCCTCGACACCGCCAAGAATGGCGAGCACCTGATCGTGCGACCAAGCATGCAAGTGGGCTTCGTGCCGATTTCCGTCTACGGGGCCTTGGGGCCATTCGATGATTGGCAGTGATGCGAAAACCCCGAGCCACGCTGCGGCCCGCGCGCGTTCCCAGACGGCGACTGCATCGGCGACCGCCAGGTGCTCAAGCACGTCCCCGAAGATCACCACGTCTTCAGAGCCGAACTCAAGATCGCGCACATCCCCTACGATCAGCCGGTCGTACTTCGCGACCAGACCGAACCGTTCAATATACGGCTCATGCACCTCGATGGCAGTGAACTTAGCTTCCGGCAGCAGGGGTCGTAGCAGGTCCGCGTATGCGCCAGCGCCGCATCCGACGTCCAGGACAGTCCCTGGATTCAATGCCACGACATGCCTGCGCATCCAGTCCTTGCCTTCGTCACTCGACCAGGGCATTGCGCCTCCCTCGAACGCTCGTACGAGTAGAATAAACGCAAGGACCCCGGCGACCGCGTCAACGGCCCCGGGGCATGGAGACGACCTGATCAGAGGTGCCTCATGGGCGATCGTATCTGCTCGATCCCAGAATGCGCACGACAGCACTACGCCAAGAACTTGTGCAAAATGCACTATGCTCGGCTGCGCAAAACGGGAAGCACGGTCCTCGCCGCGCGCAAAGATCAACTGCTCGCCAACGTTCGAGTGACCGAGACGTGCTGGATTTGGACCGGGAAGCCCACTTCCAACGGCTATGGCCGCTTTGGTCTCGACGGCAATATGATCGCAGCCCATCGCGCGTCCTACCTGCTGTTCGTCGGACCGATACCCGAAGGTCTCGAACTCGACCACCGGTGCCACACGGACGACACCGAGTGCCCCGGTGGTTCCTCGTGCCCGCATCGCCGCTGCGTGAATCCCGAGCACCTAGAGCCCACGACGCATCTGGAGAACGTCCAGCGCGGGCGCGGCGGCCAGCTCCAACTGGCGCGCACTCACTGTCCGCAAGGCCACCCGTACGACGCGGACAATACCTTCATGAGGGCGGACGGCGCACGCGGCTGCCGCATCTGTCGAAATGATCGATCCCGCAAATGCAAGGCGCGCAAGCGCGCTCAGACGGCGCCTCGGTAGGCGCGCTCCCACAGGTGCGCGTGGTCGTCCACGATCCACTTCGCCGCCTCGGCGCGCGCCGCAGCACCCATCCGCGCACGCAGCTCATCATCCCGCACCAGCAGGTCCAGGTATTCGGCCCACTCACGCTCGTGCTCGACCAGAAAGCCCGTCTGCCCGTGCCGCACGAAGTCCCGATACGGACCCACATCCGACGCGATCACCGGGATGCCGCGAGCACCATACTCCAGAGCCTTCAACGGCGACTTACACCGGTTGAACTGCACATTCGCCAACGGCGCCAAGCCGATCTGCACGTCGATCCCCGCCATGTACCGGACCGGGTCACGCCAGATCGGCCGCCACGGACGCACCTCCGCATCCACACCGAGGAGCTCACCGTAGTCGACACCACCCATCACCACCTTGGTGTCGGGATGTGCGGCGAACCAGCGGCCGAGCGGACGCCGTAGCTGTTCGACGTCGCCGAGGTGCGTGTTCGACCCGTACCAGCCCACCGTCACCGCACCCGACTGGTCGACCGGCGGCAGGTCGAACACCCGCCGCTCCAGGCAGTTCGGCAGCACATGCACGGGCGCCGTCACGCCGTACTCGGCGCGCACCACCTCGGCCAGGTATTCGGTCGACACGGTCACCGCGTCCGCCGTCCGGATGTTCTCCAGCAGCCGGGTACGCCGGATCGGCATCGCGTAGAACGAGCGTGCCGTCTTGCTCGTCGGCTCGACGTTGAGCAGGTCGTCGTCGGTCTCGAATACCCGGCGCACGTCGCCGCGTGCGGCCTGCCAGCGTTGCGACGGCCATTCGTTGCTCACGCGCTGCCCGACGAGGACGTGGTTCGCCGGGCGCTTGCCGTGCTGCCACTGCATGTCGCCGCGGTAGACGGTCGAGTGGCCGCGTCGTGCGAGCGCGTCGAACGGGACGCGGATGCGGTAGTAGCCGACGCCTTCGTGGTCAGCGAGCCAGCCGCCGAGGACTAGCGGTTTCGAGGTGTCCACGAACAGATGTTCGCACATCTGTTCGCTCTCGCTCTATCATCCACATATGGCCATATGCGTGACTGAGCAGATGATCGATGCGGCGCAGACGCAGCTGCCCGGCGTCTGGAACCGCGCACGCGTCCGCCGAGCCCTCGAGGCCGCCATCGCCCAAGTCCCGATCGAAGACGACATCCCCATCCCGACGACGCTCACCGTCCACTGCCTGGTCGACGAGCAGCAGCTCCGCGCCGACGTGGTCGCCGCCGTCGAACGCACCCGGGCCATGCTGCCGATCGACGCACGCGGCACCCTCGACCTGGCCGAGCTGAAGATGCAGCTCGGCAGTCCCCAGCCGACGATGACCGTCCACGAGCCCGTGCTCAACCCGGCACTCGGCCTGCCGCTCGAACTCGGCAGCCAATCGGACATCGCCAACCGGCTGCACGTCGGCCGCTCAACCGTCTCCGGCTGGATCAAGAACCGTGAGGCCAACGGCATGCCGGGCCCCGTCGACGGACTCGCCTACGACCTGCCAGCCGTCGAAGCATGGCACCGCGACTGGAAGGCGGCCGGCTGATGCCCGGCGGCCACCGGAACAACCAGCAGCGAGTCAGCGCCGAACTGAACGCCCGCATCGTCGAACTGCGGGACGCCGACTGGACGTTCCGGGAGATCGCCGCCGAAGTAGACCGCGACGTCGCCGTCGTCTGGCGCCACTACCAGCGCGCCATGCGCCGCATCCCCGCCGCCGCCGTCGAACAGCACCAAGCGAAGATCGCCCTCCGGCTCGACGAGCAGCTCCGCCGCATCGACATGGAGCGCGAGATCCTCGATGACATCGTCGCCAAGCGGCACGTGCACATCTCCAACGGCCACGTCGTCTCCGAGATCATCGGCCAGGACGAGCTCGGCAAGCCGATCTACGGCGAGCCGTACGAAGACGACGCCCCGACCATGGCCGCCATCGACCGGCTCGGCAAGCTCGACGACCAGGAGGCGAAGCTCCTCGGGATGTACCCGAAGCAGCAGGTCTCCGTCACCCGCGAAACCTCCGAGCTGGACGCCACCGTCATCGACATGATCAACCGGGCGAAGGAACGCGCCGCAGCACGCGAAGCCGCCATCAACGCCCCCGAGCCCGAGGCGCCATGACCGCGATCCTCGACGCACCCACCACCGGCGACTTCGACCTCGACGCATTCCTCGCCTCCGTCGACCCGGCCGAACTCGCCATCCCCGAATGCCGCAGGCTGCTGGCCAAATATTCGCCGCTCTGGTTCGCCGTGATCTACCTCCCGCACCACCTCGCATCCAAGGAAACCCGCGACCAGATCAGCTTCTCCCGCTTCCACCTCGACCTGTGCGAATGGGCACTGCGCTGGTGCCTGCGCCAGCACGCCGAAGCCGCCGAACGCACCGCATGGGTCGCACCCCGCGGCTCCGGGAAATCCACGTGGGGATTCCTCATCCTGCCGATCTGGGCACTCGCCTACGCCCACCGCCGCTACATCTCCGCGTTCGCCGACTCCGGCAACCAGGCGCAGCAGCACCTCATGTCGTTCAAGCTCGAGCTCGCCACGAACCAGCTGCTCCGCGAGGACTTCCCCGACCTCGTTGCGCCGGCCACCCGCGGCGGCGTCACCGTCGCCGACCGCCAGGACATGTACATCGCCAAGTCCGGCGTCGCGTTCACTGCGAAGGGCATCGACTCCAGCACGCTCGGCGCGAAGATCGGCAACCAGCGCCCGGACCTGATCCTGTTCGATGACATCGAACCCGACGAAGCCAACTATTCGCCGTACCAGAAGGATCAGCGGCTCAAGACCGTGCTGCAGGCCGTTCTGCCGATGAACCTGAACGCGGTGGTCACGTTCCTCGGCACCACCACCATGGACGGCTCGATCATCCATGACCTCGTGCGCCAGGCGACGGACCCGGAGTCGCCGCCGTGGCCGCGCGAGGAGCGCATCCGCGTCCACTACTACGACGCCATCGTCCCCGGCGGGGACGGCGTCGAACGCTCCCTGTGGCCCGAACGCTGGCCGCTGGCGTTCCTGAAGTCGATCCGGCACACCGCGAGCTACAAGCTCAACTTCGAGAACCAGCCCGTCTCCGAGGGCTCATGGTGGAGCCCGGGCGACATCCACTACGACCGGCGCCCGCACTACGACCGCACCGTCATGGTCATCGACGGCGCCGTCACCGTGAAGAAAACCTCCGACGAAACCGGCATCTCCATCGTCGGCCTCGCACTCGCCGAGCGCCGCCTGTTCGTCCGCGAAGCCATCGGCGTCCGCCTCACCGGCGAACCCCGGCGCGCCAAGGTCATCGAACTGATCCTCGACTACGACGTCGACTACGTCATGGTCGAAGCCAACCAAGGCGGCGACCTCTGGTTCACCGAGCTCAACAACCTCCCGGTGAAGATGACCACGTTCACGCAGAAGGAACCCAAGCCCGTCCGCATCAAACGGGCACTCGCCGCCTACCAGCGCCGCGGCGGCCGCGTCGCCCACGAAAAGCCCCTCGCGCAGCTCGAACGGCAGATGAAGGCCTACCCGAACGTCCTACACGAGGACGTCCTCGACGCCACCGCCGCAGCCCTCGAACACCTCGTCGCGATCATCTTCAAGTCCGCCGCCGCACGCAGTGACCGCGCCCTCGTCCACCAGCTCTCCTACCGGCAGAATCGAGGCGTCTGATGCTGACGGGCGACTACACCGTACCGAGCTACGGACCATGGATCGACGTAGCCCCCAACACCGACATCGAGCTAGTCCTCTCCGAGGTCAGCGAAGCCCTCGAGGGCTACGAGCACGCCGAGGAATACGACTCGATCAACATTTGGGAGCGGTTCACCCTGTCCCGCGAGGGCAGGACCCTGCGGCAGGCCGACATCGAGTTCAACCCGAACCTGTGCTCGCCCGTGATCGACGCGGTCAACGACCGGCTCCTGATCACCTCCGTCGTCGCCAGTGCGGGCGCCGCAGCCGACGCGGCAGCGAGCGACACAGCGACCAACAAGCTCAACCAGCTCATCCGCGAGAACGAACTCGACACCCGCTACCGGTCCTGGAACCGCAAGACGCTGCGCGACGGCGACGGCTACATCATCGTCTGGCCAGACCAGCCCATCGCGCCGGGCGCCCAGCCGGAGCTCACCGGGAACATCGACGTCGAGGACGTCGCCACACCCCTCGGCATCAACATCACCTACGGCGACCCGCGGTACTGCCGCATGTTCTACGACCCGGACAACCCACGCCGCAAGATCTTCTTCGCGCAAATGTGGGAGCAGGCCGGCGACGACCAGAAGAAACGAATCAGGGTCAACCTGTTCTACCCGGACCGGGTCGAGAAGTGGATCGGCACCCCCGGCAGCAAGCAGAAGAAGGCCGCGGACTTCCAGCCGTTCATCGACCCCGACCAGGACGGCGACAACGACTACGCCGGATCCGGCGACGACCCCGACCACGATCCCGCGCCCGTATCGTCGTGGCCGATGCCCAACCCGTACGGCCAGGTCCCGGTGTTCCATCTGCGGACCGACGTCGACTACGGCAAGCCGGAGCACAGGAACGCATGGGCCGAGCAGGACGGCCTGTCGCAGACCGTCGAGATCCTGATGGTCACGTTGCAGTTCGCCGGGTATCCGCAGCGGTGGGCGATGCAGGAAGCCGACTCCCTCGGCAACCAGTCCGTCAGGGAAGACCCGTTCGCCGACCACTCGCCGGCCGACTGGGACCACGACTACGCCGAAGAGGCCCTGTCGACGACGACCGTGAACGCTGGTGCGATCTCGAACGAGACCGGCAGCGAGTGGGAAGCCAACCCGGGCTCGATGCAGCTGTTCAAGAACTTCAAGGCGGTCGGCCAGTTCCAGGTCACCAACCCGGACGTGCTGCTCGAGCCGCTGAAGCAGTTCGCGAACCTGATCTCCACCGCGACCAGCACGCCGCTGTGGAAGTTCGCCGGACTCGGCACCTCGATGCCGTCCGGCGAAGCCCTGAAGATCAGCGAGATGCCGCTGGTCCAGAAGTGCCGAGACAGGCAGGTTTTGCTGGCCGGCGCATGGCAGGCCGCGTACGAATTCGCCCTGAAGATCCTCGGCATCACCGCCGTCGTCACCGTGTCCTGGGCGAACCCGGCCACCAACGACCTAAAAGAGGTCTGGGACCTCGTCGAGCAGAAGGTCCAGCTCGGCGTCCCCCGCGACGTGGCGTTCATGCAGGCCGGTGTTCCCGAGGCGCAGGCGCAGGAGTGGGCGAACACCTACTCCACCATCTACGCGCAGGCCGAGTACCAGCAGGGCCGCGCGAAAATGTACGGGGCACAGGCGGACCTGCTGACGCAGCAGGCCATCGCCGCGAAGATCGCCAACGGCATGCCGGAGCTCACCGCCTGGGTCGAAGCCGGATACGACGAGGCCGAGGTCAACAGCTGGCTCACCGACAACGAGCAGCAGAACTCGCTGTCGCGCAAGATCGGCATGTTCGGGCAGATCACCGCCGGACTCCAGCAACTCGGGCTCGCGATCGGCATGGAAGTGATCAGCCAGGAAGGCGCCAACGCGATCGTCGTCCAACTGTTCGGCGACCTCCTGCCGGAGATCCCGCGCGCCATCCTCGAAGCCGAACCGGACGACGACGAACCCGACGACGACGCCGCGGCCGCCGGCCAGCCGGACGCCTACCAGCAGCTCCTCAACACCGACCCGACGCACCCCGAGGACGCCGGCTACAACATGCCCGCCGGCTTCGCACAGCAACTGCCGCCCGGCGCCGCACCGCCCGCGCCGATCCCGATGGAAGACCGGTAGCCGATGGCCGCCACCATCCTGGATACCCGCGACCAGGTCGACGCCGAGGCGCTCGCCCTGGAGATGGCCAGCGCCCGCAACGTCACCCGCCAGTTGCGGAAGGCGGCAGCGCGGCTGATCGCGCTCGCACTGACCGAGGCCGCGAAGGCCAAGCTGGCCAGCGGCGCCCAGCTGACCCCGGCACAGCAGCAGACGGCGCGCACCACCCTGAACACAGCCATCGCCGCACTGTCGGTGGACGTCGCCGCACAAACCACCACAGCCATCGCCGCGGGCATCGCCCTGGCACTGCGGCAGGAGAAGACGCTCCTGCCGCAACTCGACCTCACCCCGGCCGACGTCCGCGCCGCACTCGACGACCCCGTACTCACCGACGCCGGGAACGCCACGACGCAGGTCCTCGAGGACGCGATCGGCGCCGTCGAACAGGCCGCAGCCGGCCCGCTGGACACCGCCGCCAGCCTCGAGGCACTCGCCGCCCGCGCCGGTGGCGTCGCGCCGCGCGTCGAACGACAGGTGCGATACCTCACGAACCGGTCGATCAACCAGACCACCGTGCAAATCGTGCTGCTCGCCCCCACCCAGCCGGAGCCCGCCGACGCCATCCCGCCGGCCACACGCACGCCGATGGGACCGCAGCCGCAAGACGAGATCCCGCCCGGCCCGGCCGAGCCGCCGATCTCCGCGAACAACCGGTCGCCCCTGCTCGACAACGGGCTGCGCGTCGTCTGGGTCGCCGAACGCGACGCCTGCCTCGTGTGCCTCGCGCTCGCCGGCCGCTCCATCGACCCCAACTCGGGCGCCGGCTTCGACGAGGAGGCCACGTTCGGCAAGCCCGGGTCCGCGCCCGCAGTGTGGCCGCTCGGCATGCCGCTGATGTCGCCGCCGCGCCACCCGAACTGCCGGTGCAGGCTGCGGGTCATCTCCGCGACCAACACGATGGTTCCCGAGGCGCTGCGGCGTGAGGCCGAGCGCACGGTGGCGCGCGGCTGGTCGAACCATGCCTCCCGCGTCCAGCGCCTGTCCGCCGCGGATCGGCTCGTGGCCGCGCCGAACCGGCTGCCGATGACCGTGAACGAGCGCGCCCGCACGGACGTCGGGCGCGGCGAGTTCTCCACCCGACACCGCCCGCGTACCGGGCTGCGCGTCGGATAGCCCTCAACCCGAAGGAGCACCATGGCCGACCAGACAGCCACCCCCCCCGCTGCGGCAGCCGCAGCCGAGGGCGGCGAAGGAGATCCGCTCGACGCGCTCGATCAGGCACTCGCCGACGACCCCGCCGAGGGAAGTGGCGAGCCCGCGGAGTGGAAGGCGCCGACTCAGGCGGAGTGGGAAGCGGATCAGGCCGCGCACAAGAAGGCGCTCGAGACCGAGCAGGGCAAGCTTAAGCGCGCCCGCGACCAGGCGAAGCGGCTGCGCGAAGGCAAGAGTGCCGACCCGGCCGATCCCGCCGAGGAAGGCGCCCCGGCGCCCGCGCCGGATCCGAAGCTTGCCGTGTGGCAGCGGCGCGCCGTGCGCACGGCGGCCGAGGCCGCGCTCAAGGACCGCGGGGCGCGCCCGGAGTTCGCGAAGCTGGCGTTGAACGAGCTGAACGCGGCCGAGGTCGAGTTCGATCGCAACGACGAGCCCGAGCTCGATGAGTGGCTCGACGAGATGGAGGAGCGTTACCCGGCGCTGTTCGTCAAGGAGGAGGCCCCGGCCGCGGCTGGCCGTCAGGCGATGGGCGGTGTGGATCAGGGCCGGGCCGCGAAGGGCGCGGGTACGGCGAAGAAGAAGAGCTTCGGCGAGCAGGTGCTGGAGAACTCGCGGCGGGCCCGCGCTGGCCGGTAGGCGCGGGGGTCGCACAACTGTTCGATCTGGCGTATCATCCGAATGATCGCTGAGCCAGAGCGCCCGGCGGTCACCGCCGCCAGGGTGCGGCCCACAACTTAAAGCACGACACCGTGCGCTTGGCAGAGTCCGGCCGGTTCCAGATCTCCTGGCACCGGCCGTCGCCGTTCCAGGAGTCCAAAACTCCCGGAAGGTGCCCCCAGTGGCAGTGTCAGACTTCTCCGCCTGGACCCCAATCGTGTGGGATGACCAGGCCGTCAACGAGGAGATGCAGCCCTCGGCGATGTACCAGTCCGCCCGGCTGATGAACATGACCTCCTCGAGCTACGAGATTCCGCGGTTCACCGACGCGGATGTCAACGGCGGCAGCACGCTGACCGACGACACGAACAGCGCCGACGAGATCATGCTGTACAGCTACCAGTTCAACGGCAAGTTCACCCTCGACGAGGCGCAGGTTGAGGACTCCGCGGCGGACGTCATCGAGTCGACCTCGTTCGAGTGGCTCAACTCCCTGCGCATCAGCTACGACAACGCGTGCTTCGGCGTGTCGGCCGCGCGATCGACCACGGTGGGGAACTTCCAGCCGTTCAACTCGATCTACTACGCGGTCACGAACAACGACTCCGACGTCGGCTACACCGCGAACACGAACTACACCAACACCGGTACCGCGGGTCTGACGTACGCCACCCTGAACGAGGGGCTCGGCCTCGCCGAGGACACCACGTTCTGGAACGAGTCGAACGGCATCGCGATCATCCACCCGCGGCTGAAGAAGGCGCTGCGCGGAATCCTGGACCTCAACGGTCGGCCGATCCTGACCGAGTCCACCGGCGGTTTCCCCGGTGGTGGTGCGAGCCTGCCGGAGTTCATGGGCTACCCGGCCGTGTACTCCCGTGGCGCGATCGTCACCTCGAACTTCCAGGGCGCCCGCGGCAAGGCCGGCGCCGCAGTCGGCAACCCGCTGATCATCTTCGCGAACCCCAAGATGATGGTCCGCGGCTCCCGCATCGAACCGCAGTCGCAGTTCATCAACGCGAACATCAACGTCAACGCCCTGGAGCACACCCTCCAGTGCCGTGCCCGCCTCGGATTCGCCGCCACGATCCCGCAGGCGTTCTCCGTCATCGAGGTCGCCTGATCCACCTGACCGTGGGCGGCGTCAACGAGGGCTGACGCCGCCCGCAACCACTCGATGGGAGGTGAACGCCATGACCGCTGCGACCGTGACCGGGACGCTGGTGAACCCGGCCGAAGGCGCGCTCGCGTCCGCGACCGTGGCGTTCACCCTCGTCGACTTCAACGACCAGCCGGCCGCCGGCTTCGACGCGACGGACCTGGCCGAGACGATCGACACCGCGACCGTCACCCCGGACTCCGTCACGGGCGCCTGGTCGCTCGCGCTGACGCCGAACGCGCAGATCACCCTGTTCGACGGCTCCGGCGACTCCGCGTACCGGGTCGTCGAGTCCTCGGCCGGCGCATCGTCGACCTACTGGATCGTCGTCACCGCCAACGCGGACCCGGTGTGGGTCGGGACCTTGCGCACTGCGGCGGTGTCGCCGGGTGTGCCGTCGCAGCTGCCGGGGACCTGGTGCTCGCTGACGGACGTGACCACCTACACCGGGTCGACCGACGTCGTCCAGACTGACCTGAACGTGGCGCAGGTCATCCTCGAGGGCACGATTCACCGGATCTGGCGCGTCACCGACGTGGAGAAGCGGGACATCTACTGGCTGTCGCGGGCGACCGCGTTCCAGGCGCTGTACGTGCATGCGCATCCGGAGCTCCTGACGATGATGGACGTCCAGTCGATCTCCCAGGACGGGCTGTCGATCACGTTCCGGCAGGGCACGCAGACGCTGCCGATCATCGGGCCGATGGCGAAGCGGATCCTCGACGCGCTGTTCCGCGGGTCGAACACGACGGTGCGGCTCAACTCGGCGTTCCAGAAGAACCGGATGGTGCGCGCGGGTGTCGGTTCGGGCGGTTCGAGCCCTTGGAGCCCGATGTGATCGCCACCGCCACCACGACGATCGCGATCCTGCGCGGCCAGGGCACCAACGACTTCGGCGACGTCGTCGACCTGCCGAACGTCGTCATGGCCGGAGTCCCCGCGTCGATCATCGAACGGTCGCAGCGCGTCCACGGCCCGAAGGACTCCGAGGACCGCATCATCCGGATCTACAAGCTGCGGGTCGCCCGCGGCACCGGGGTCCAGAAGGACGACCGGGTCCGCGACTCGGCCGGCCGGGTGTTCATCGTCGACAACGTGTATCAGCAGTCGAATCCGTTCTGGCCGCAAGACCAGTCCGCCGACCTGTCCCTGACGAGCTGAGGAGCAAGTCATGGCCAAACTCACCGCCGCGCAGCGCAAGAAGCTCGCCCCGAGCCAGTTCGGGCTTCCCGCGACGCAGCAGTACCCGATCAACACGGCCTCTCGGGCGCGCACCGCGCTCGGCCGGGCCAAGACGAACGCGACCCCGCTCCAGCAGAAGCAGATCAAGGCGCGGGTCAAGAAGAAGTACCCGAAGATGCACGTCTCCTGACCGACCCGTCAGGAACGCGGCACACGGCCGGGCAGACCGGCCGCCGCACCCAGCACTATCACCGGCCCGCAGAGGACGGAGAGGACCATGACGCGCACACGCACGACCGCACACGCCGCGCTGGCCTCTCCTGCCGTCCGCTTGGACGGTGCCGCATGAGCTTCCTGGCCCACGTCCTCGGCATCGACAACCTGAGCGGCCCCTGGTACGGCTTCTGGTCGGGGATCTTCGGGGACGCCTCGATCCTCGCGATGCCCGCGCTCCTGCTGCGCCGCCACAACTGCCACGTCAAGGGCTGCCCGCGGATCGGCCGCCACCCGGTCGACGGCACCACGTGGACGGTATGCCGTCGCCACCACCCCGACGACCACCCGACCGCACAGGACGTGCTCGGAGGTGGCGACGATGCCCACTGACACTCTCAAGCACGCCAACAACGAGCTCGTGGCCGTCGCGTTCCTCCAGGCGATCCTCGGCCAGACCGGCGGCGTGGGCGCACGGCTGCCCGGCGACACCGCGTCGTGGGCGACCACCGGGTTCGTGCAGATCGGCGTCGTCGGCGGGTCCCCGAACGTCTACGGTCCGCTGCGCCGCCCGGTGATCGAGGTCAAGGCCACGGCCATCGCACCGGCCAGCAAGCAGCCCCCCTGGTACCAGGCCAACGACCTGGCCGAGCGGATCCTGGCCGGCTGCTACGACGCCTATCAGGCGCCGGTCCAGACGATCCTGCCGCCCGGGTTCGAGAACGCGTTCGTGCAGTCCGCGTACGCCCTGACCGAGGCGCGTCGTCTCGGCGGCGACGATTCGAACATCGCCCGCTACACGTTCGACCTGCAACTCAACTGGGTCCCGGCAGGTGGCGCATGACCGAGATGCGGATCGTGATGGATCCGGACTGGCTCGGGCATCTCCGCGAGGCCGAGCAGGTGTTCCTTGATGAGCGGCTCGGCCCGGACATCACGGCGGACGCCAAGCGGTACTGCCCGGTCGACACCGGCCGGTTGCAGGCTGCGATCGACTTCCAGGTGCTCGGCGGCGCCGGGTCGGTACCCGAGTTGCAGGTGGCGCCGTTCCCAGACGAGGACGGGCCGATCGAGTACGCGATGGCGGTCGAGTTCGGCTACCACGGCCTTGAGGTGGTCCGCGAGCACATGGCGCACTCCAGCAAGGGCCGCGAGTTCGTGGTCCGCGAGCACACCCGGCACGGCAATTCACCGGAGCAGCGGTATCTGCGGCCCGCCCTCTACCAGGAGCGATACGAGTGACAGTCAAGGTTCGCACGCGTTTCCAGCCGTGCCACGAGATCGAGGTCGACGAAGCCGAGGCCGCGGTGCTCAAGCACCAGGGGCATCTCTGGGCCGGCACCGACGCCGAGCTCGCCGAGCTCCTCGAAGAGGCAGGACTCGGCGCCCCCCCGGCGTCGGAGAAGAAGACCAGCGCCGGGCCGACGGCCGCGGCCGAGACGAAGAAGGAGACGCAGCCGTGACGCGCCAGTCGCTCACCCCGCAGCCGTGCACCAAGACGACGCTGCTCAACCCGACCTACGCATCCCTGTCCGCGGTGACCGGGATCGAGTGGCAGAACACCGGCAAGGAGGTCCTCGCGATCATCAACGGTTCGACCGCCTCGACCGCGACGATCAACCTCGCATCCACCGTCGAAGGCCAGACCGTGACGCCGTTCACCGCCGCGCTCCCGACCTCCAACACGGCCCCGCAGTTCCTCGGCCCGTTCAACCCGTCGCACTACAACAACCCCGACGGCAACATCTACATCGACCTGAGCAGCATCACGGGCGTCACCGTGGCCGTGCTCCAGATCCCGGGAGTGTACTGAGATGTCCCCCACCCTCGTAGCCAACAACACCGTCCGGGGCCCGGCGAACATCTGGGTCGGCAGCTTCGGCGTCACCGAGCCCGCGCAGACCAACGCCGCGCTGATCGCGGACCCGTCGACCGGCTGGACCTCCATCGGCCTGACCACGGGCGGTTGCACCTGGGACGACGACCAGACCGTCTCGGACACCGAGGCGGACCAGGTCATCGACTCCATCGGCGGCCGCGTCACCAAGCGCAAGACCATGGTCACCTTCAACATGGAAGAGCCGACCTTGGCCAGGCTCGCGATCGCGCTGAATAACTTCGGCACCGTCTCCACCCCCGGCAGTGGGGTGAGCCTGTACGACCCGGGGCAGTTCACCGCAGGGTCGATCCCGGCGTACACCGCGATCCTGGTCGACGGCTGGGCGCCGCAGATCTCCGGTGGTGGTGCGGCCCGGCGGCGGGCGATCTTCCGCAAGGTGCTGAACACCAGTTCGAAGGTCGAGATGGTCGCCGACCCGACGAAGGACGCCGTATGGGCGTTCTCGGGTCAGTGCTACTTCGTGTCCTCCTCGATCAGCCCGTACATCGTGATGGACCAGACCGCATGACCGCCACCGTGACGGCCAAGCCGCGCAAGAACGGGCGCGCCCCGGCCAAGGTCCAGACCGCGACGGTGGCTCCGTTCGCGGCGCTGTCCTTCGCCAAGCGCGGCCCGGACGAAGACGGCGACCGCATCCCCCTGTTCGAGATCGACGGCACCGAATACACGATCCCGGCCGTCGTGCCGACCGGCGACGCCCTGCTGCACCTCGCGGTCACGAACAACCTGCCTGACGAGGCGATGCGCGGCATGTACCTGCTGCGCGAACTCGCCGGCCCGGACGCGCTCACCGCGCTGCTCGGCCAGGCGGACATGTCGGACACCGACTGGCACAAGCTGATCTCGATCCTGTCGACGCACTGTTTCGGGCGCCTGGAGGCCCCGGGAAACTGACGTCGCGGCTCCGGCAGATCACGTGGACGCTCTCGCATCTCGATGACCTGCGCAGTGATTTCAGTGTGCTGCACAGGGTGGATGAGATCGAGCAGCTGCCGGGGCCGCGGTTCTTCGCCTACTGCTACCGGCTCTCCGCCTACCAGGGCGTGATCTCGCTGGAGGCGCGGCGTGCGGCGGCCGTGCGCACGCAGCAGCGGGCCGCAGGGCCGGTGAGCATCGGCGATTGGGCCAAGACGCACAGGGCCGCGATGGAAGCGGCGTCCGAGACGAACGGGAGGAGGTGAACCATGGCAGGCTTCAAGATCGCTGACGGGTATGTGTCGGTCACCCCCGACGACGACGGGTTCGAGGAGCAACTGCGCGAGAAGATCCAGGCGGCGGCCGAAGGCGTCAAGGCGAACGTCGGACTCGGCCTGACCGACGACGCGGTGATCGAGCTCGACGAGGATGTGCACGCCGCGATCGACCTCGCCACCGAGGACGCGAAGGCGAACGTCGGGCTCGGTCTGAAGGACGACGCCGTCGAAGCCCTCGACGCGGATGTGAAGGCGGCTACCGATCTGGTCGGCGAGGACGCCAAGGTCAAGGTGTCGGTCGACGACAAGTCCGCCGAAGACTCTGGCGAGGGCATGGGCGGCCTGATCGTCGCGGGGATCGTCGCCGGCCTCGGGCTGGGCGCGCCGCTGCTGCTCGCCGCGACCGGCGCGGCGTTCGTCGGGATCGCCGCATATGCGCTTAAGTCGAACAAGGTCATCGCCGCCGACTACACGCAGCTGGGCAAGACCGCCGAGACCGCCCTGACGCAGGCTGCTGCGCCGCTTGCCGGGGTGATGAACCAGAACCTCCAGACCCTGAACTCTTCGATCAAGGAGTTGCAGCCGACTCTCGACGGCCTGTTCGCGAACCTGGGCCCGGACATCACCTCGGTGACCGGTGGGATCATCTCGTTCACCTCCAACGCGCTGCCGGGGCTGTCGCAGGCGGTCAACGACTCGCACGACGAAGTCCAGGCCTTCGCAAGCGGCCTTGGCTCGCTCGGCACCGGTGTGGGCGGCTTCTTCACCGGCCTGACGAGGGACTCGCTGACCACGAGCGCGGGGATGCAGGCCACGTTCGGGCTGCTCGGCAACACCCTGACGACCCTCGGCAGCGTGCTCGGTTCGGCGTCGTCGGCGATCAGCGCGGACCTGATGGCGATCGTCCCGGCGGCGGATGCCGTGCTGGGCGCCATCGACAAGATCGCTGACCCGGCGACCGTCGGCGCGGCGCTCGGCGCGTTCTCCGCGTCGAAGTTCTCCGGCCCGATCAAGTCCGGCCTCCAGTCCGTCTCCAACGGGTTCCTGAACGTCGCGGCCAAGGCCGAAGGCGCAGGCGGCGTGCTCGGCTCCGTCGGCGGCGCCGCGGAAAAGGCGTCGGGCGGCTTCAGCACGATGGCGGACGTGATGGGCGGCCCGTGGGGCATGGCCATCGGCGCCGGAGTCGGCCTGCTCTCCGGTCTGGCTGGGTCGATGTTCAACGCGGCGAAGGCTTCCGACGCACTCACCCTGTCCCAGACGACCCTCACCCAGTCGGTGTCGCAGGACAGCGATACTGCGGGCGCCGCGACGGCCGCTCTGGTCGCCCAAACCTTCGCCACCGACGGCCTGTCCAAGAGCGCTGCCGCGGCGGGGGTGTCCACCTCGACCTGGACGCAGGCGGTCCTCGGCAGCTCGACCGCACAGCAGAAGGTCCTGGACGCCGTCGACAAGACGAACCAGGCGACGCAGAACCAGGCCGCCGCCACCGACAACGCGACGCACTCCACCGGCAAGTTCTCCGACGAGCAGAAGGACGCGCAGGAGGCGGCGCAAGGCAGCGCGGCGGCGACGAACAAGCTCACCGTCCAGAACCAGCAGCTCGTCAACTCGCTGAACGCACAGACCAAGCAGGTCGCCACCACCATCGCCCAGCAGACCACCTATGAGCAGGCCATGGCCGCGCTGACCAACACGCAGCAGCTGTTCAACGCGTCACTGACCGCCGGATACAAGTCGATGGTCGCCAGCGCGCAGGCCGCATCCCTGACGACGGTGGCGAACCTGAACCTCGGCACCTCGAACTACGCCCTGAACACGTCGCTGGACCAGACGCTGACCACCTACCAGGAAGCGTCCACGCAGGCGAGCTCCTACAACACGGTGCTCGGCGCGCTGAACGGCACGACGATGAGCCTGGACGAGGCGCAGAACACGCTCGCCCAGCAGATGCTCACGGCGAAGACGTCGTTCAAGGCGAACAAGGACTCGCTCGACGAGAACACTCAGGCCGGCATCGACGACCGGCAGGCCCTGGTCTCGGCGGCGCAGGCGATTACCGCGATGGGTGTCGCGCAGGAGCAGGCGACCGGCAGTGTGAACGCGGGCAACGCGAAGATCCAACAGCAGATCACCGCGTTCGTGGCCACGACCGGCGCGACCGGGAAGGCCAAGCAGGCAATCATCGCGTACCTGGAGCAGATCGCGAAGATCCCGGCGAGCACGAGCACGACCGTGAACGTGAACACAGGCGCGGCGATGAATTCGCTCAACCAGATCTCCGGCAAGCTGGCATCGCTGATGAGCACCGAGTCGACGGCCGGGGCCACGGAGTCCCAGCTCAACTCGAACGCGAACTCGCTACTGCACTCGCTCGGCCACAAGGCCGCCGGTGGGGACGTCTCCGGCGGCACGGCGTACGTGGTCGGCGACGGTGGCCGGCCCGAAGTGTTCGTGGCACCGACGGACGGCTACATCTACCCCTCGGTCGGCGCCGGGCAGCAGGCGATCGCCCAGCACAACGCGCAGGTCGCCGGGAGTGCCAGCCGCGGCGGCGCGTCGGTGACGGTGCACCAGTACTACTCCGGTTCCGCGCTCCCGACGGTCGAGCAGTCCGCGAACATGCGCCGCGAACTCTCCTACACCCTGGGGGTCCCGGCATGACGACCTGGGCACCCGGCAGTGCTCCGAACCCGCCGCCGACGCTGAACTTCTACGACCAGGCATCCGGGACGCTCGTCGACCCGACGTCCGTGCAGCTCGACCTCACCTACGGCGACACCCTCGGCAACGGGGCGCCGGACTTCGCCGGACCGTACACCTACGCGGGCGCGTCGTCCCCGACACCCGGACAGGTGTACCGGATCTCGACCGGCGTCTACGCCTACCAGTGGACGATCCCGAACACGGCGCCGAACGGCGTGTACATCGCGAACTGGACGGTCGTCTACGAGGGCAACACCTACATCGGGTTCGACAACCTCACCGTCGCGGGCGGCACCGTCACGCCGGTCGCATCCCTCGACGTCGGGTTCTGGACCGGGTCGATCACCTACGGGTCGGTGGTGCTGCCGCTCGGCGCGGTGGACGCGAACGGCACCTCGTGGGCGCTGATCGGCGTGGACGGCCTCGACGGCGATCCGACGGACGGCCAGGTCGTGCAGCGGGCCGGGGATCACGGCGGATATCCGACGCCGCAGTATTACGCGCCCCGGCCGATCACGTTGCGGATCTGGGCGTCCGCGCAGTCCCATGCGCTGCGGGATATCGCCCGCGCGTTGTTGCAGCAGGCGGTGCCGGTCAGCGATATGGCGACGCTCGTCTACAACGAGCCGGTCCCGAAGGCGCTGATGGTGCGCCGCTCCGGTGCGATCAAGGAGTCGTATCCGACGCTGCTGGATTGCGTGTTCTCGGTCGGGCTGATCGCGCCGGACCCGCGCAAGTACGGCACGCAGTGGACCGTCAGCGTGACGGCGAACGCGACGAATCTGGGCATCGTTTTCCCGGTCGTTTTTCCGATCACCTTCCCGGCGCAGACGCCGCCGGGGGTGGCGGACGTGGCGAACGGCGGCAACTTCGAGACGCGCCCGGTCATCACGGTCAACGGGCCGATCACGGCGCCCGGCGTCTACAACGCGACCACCGGTCAGACGATCTCGTTCTCGATGCTCGCGATGCAGTCCACCGACACGCTGATCGTCGACCTGCTCAACAAGGTCGCCCTGCTCAACGGCGCCTACTACCCGGCCGACCTCCAGTCCTCCTGGTGGGTTCTCGATCCGGGCGCGTCGCAGATCATCCTCCAGGGCTCCGGCGCGGCCGGCGCGGAGATGACCATCACCTACCAAGACGCCTGGATGTGACGCCATGACCACGTCGTACGCGATGAGGAATTTCGCCTTCGGCGACGGCCTGACCTACGGCTCCCAGGACGTGCGGCTCGCACTCGGCGCCCTGATGGCCGCGCTCGGCGGGAGCTCCGGCAACGCGCTCGCCGTCGGCTCCGGCGTGCTCGACGCGCCCGGCACCCCGCTGAAGGCGGCGGCATCCTCGGGCCTGTCGGTCACGGTCAGCCCCGGGTTCGCGGTCATCCAGTCGGGCTCGGTGAACGGCGGCGGCTACATAGCGACCCTGGACGCGACCCCGACGCTCACGTGCGCCACCGCCTCACCCACCTACGCGCGCATCGACTCGGTGTGCCTCACCATCACCGACCTGGGCACGTCCGGTTCGACGATCGCCGTGCAGATCGTCACCGGCACCGCGGCGGCGTCGCCGGTCGCCCCGACGCTGCCGGCGCTCTCACTGCTGCTGTGCAACATCAACGTGCCGGCCAACGCGACCACCCTGACGTCCGGCAACTTGACCGACGAGCGGCAGTTCACGGCCGCCCGGGGTGGCATCACGCCGTACCTGTCCTCGTCGGACTGGCCCACCGTCGGGCCGAGCTCCGCCTACGGGCACGACGACGCCACCTCGCGGCTCAAGCGATACAGCAACACCGCCGGGACGCTGGTTGCGCCGTCCACCGTCGGGTTCGCGCCGGCCTACGGTGCTGCGGGCACCGTCAGCGGCGCGGGTACCGCCGAGACCGTCTCCTCGGCGAGTGTGGCCGTGGACGGGTCCACCAGCGTCCGCATCACGATCACGTGGGCATGGGTCTCCACCGCCGGCACCACCGGGGGTAACGGCGGGGTGCTCGCGGCCAGCCGGGGGGGCACGACTCTCGCCGAGGCCATCGTCTACACGACGGGCGCCGACTCGAACATCGCCGGCGGCAGCGCGGTCTTCTACGACCAGACGCCCGCAGCCGGCTCGTACACCTATATCTTCACCGTCAGCAACCAGGGCGCGGGCACCTTCCAGGTGCACGCGGGCACGATCACCCTCGAAGCGGTCCCGTCGTGAGCACCTACCAGTACGTCGCGACGAACGTGCTCACCGGGCAGCTGCTCGCCCCGGACATTCCGCTGGTCGTCAAGTCGGCGACGCGCGCCATCTCCGGGATCGGGCGCCTGGACGGCTACCTGTCGCTCAACGACCAGTCCGCGGCGGCCACCGCCGGGTTCATGCGCGCGCTGATCCCGGGCCAGGCGCTGTTGTGGGTGCTCCAGGACGGCTTCCCGGTGTGGTGCGGGATCGTGCTCGACTCGCCGCACCAGTCGGTGCTCACCCACCAGTACCCGATCACGGCGTACACGCTCGAGCAGATCTTCTCTCAGCGCGTCATCCAGGCCCCGCTCACCTACACGGCCGTGGACGTGTTCGACATCATGCGCGCCCTGGTGACCTACGGCACGACGAGCACCGCCGAGGCCCCGAACGCGCAGATCGCCGGACTCGTGCTCGGGTCTGGGGAATCCGGGATCACCGACACGTTGACGTTCGGGGTCTCCAACAGCCTGACGGCCGGCGGGAACACCTACTCGGGCTCCTTCACCGACGAGCAGGCCGTGCTCGACGCGATGACGACGCTCGCGAGCGCGGACGCGTTCGAGTTCACCTTCCAGCCGAAACTGAACGGGACCGCGCTCCAGGTTTCACTCGTGATGGGCGCTCCGGCGCTCGGGCAGTACAACGCGCCCGCGGTGAACCTGCTGTTCCCGGGTCCTGTGATCGACTATGCGCGGCCTGTGATGCGTTCGCAGTCCGGGAATGTCCTGCTCGGCACGAGCGCATCCAACGGGAACGGCACGACCTACGGCTCGCAGTATCCGCATGGTTTCGACACGGCGGACCTGGGCCAGGGCAACATCTTGCAGCAGGTCCCGGTGACGTGGCCGGGCGTCGGCATCACCGGGCAAGCGCAGATCAACCAGTACGTGGATTCGCTGATCAGCAAGTATACGGCGGGCACGATGGTGCCGCAGGTGATCCTCGGCGGCGGCGCGTTCCCGACGCTCGGGCAGATCGGCTTGGGTGACGCCGTGCGGTTCGCGGCGACCTCCGACCTGGATCCGGCGGGCCCCAACGGCGAGCCCGGGCTGCAGGTGACCGCGCGGGTGACCGGCTGGTCGCTGCAGCCGCCCGCGGAGTCCCAGCCGGAGCAGTTGGCGCTCACCCTGGGCGCGCTGCTCGGCTCGACCGGTATCGGAGGGGTGGGGATCCCGTCGTGAGCTCAGCTTTCCCGCGGCCGATCGACCAGCGTCCGGAGGAGTGGGGCCGCGCCCTGGTCGCCGCCGTCAAGCGGCTGCAGGCGAAAACCGCCTTCATCGAGACCGGCTGCACGATGACGTCCTACATCGGCACGATCCCCGGCACCTACACGTCCGGGGATCCGACCGTCGTGCTCGCGACCGGCACCGTGCTCGGGCCGCTGCAGCACCTGAAGAGCTACACGCCCGTCGCCGGGGACATCGTGCTGGTCGTGCCGGTGGGGCAGACCTACATCGTCGCCGGCACCTTCGCTTAGGAGATCCGAATGGTAGCGATCATGTACGGTGCCGACGACAGGGCGTTCGCCCTCGTGCCGACCGGCGTGCAGACCTCGAACTACACGGCGGCGGCGAATCAGCTCGTGGTGTGCGACTCGAGCAGCGGCGCCTTGAGCGTCACGCTGCCGACCGCGCCCGCGGACCGGACGCTGATCGGCATCAAGCTGATCAACTCGGCAGCCGACCCGAACCCGGTCACGGTGCACACGGGCGCCGGCGACGTCTTCAACAAGACGGGCGGCTCGACGACCGCGACCCTCGACGTGCCCTACCAGGGTCTGATCGCGCAGTATGAGGCGTCGACGGGGGTCTGGTTCCCGGTCAGCGATGACCTGCCGCTCGCCCAGTTGGACGTGCGGTACGGGTTCGTCACCAGCGTGAAGACGTTCGGTGCGACCGGGAACGGTACGACGGACGACACGGCGGCGATCAACGCGGCGCTGGTCGCGGCGAACGCGGCCGGCGGCGGCATCGTGGTGATGCCGTGGGGCACCTACCTGGTGTCGGGCACGATCTCGATACCGCCCTATGTGCAGCTCGTCGGCCAGGTGGCGGTGTCGCTGAACCTGAACACGCCGCCGGCCACGACGTCGCGGATCGTGGCCGCGGCCGGTTGGGCTCCGTCGTCGTCCACAGGCATCGTCTCGATCATGTCGAAGACTCCGGGCGGCTGGGCGGTCAACTCCGCGGCGGCCGGGTTGAAGCAGATCTACATCGACGGTTCGCTGAACTCGAACACGAATCTCCAGGGCATCAACCTGGTCGGCCCGGTCTACGACGTGCATCTTGAGGATGTTTTCGTATTCACCGCGCCGCATAACGGAATCACGGCGAGCGGACAGACGGAGTCCGGGATTACGCCGACCTATCCGTATCACGCCCGGTTCGATCGGGTGAACGTCGTCAGCGCGGGCAACTACGGTTTCAATATCACCAACTTCACGGATAGTACTTTCAACAATTGCTTGGCGTTCGGGAATACGAGCAACGGGTGGACGATCAATAACTGCTCGAACACCGAACTGAACTGCTGCCGCGCCGAGTGGAACAAGACGGGCTTCTCGGCCAGCGGGTCGGCGGGGACGACCACCTTCACCGGCTGCACGACGGACCAGAACTCGCAAGAGGGACTCCTGGTCTCCGCGGCGACCGGGCAGGCCGTGCAGGGTGGCGGCATCGTCTGGACCGGCGGCAAGCTGCACGCCGACGGCAACTCGGGCACCTCCGGGCATACCTACGGCATCCAGATCACCGGGTCCACCGTGCCGATCGCGATCACCGGGGTGAACGTCGAATCCGGCGAGAACATCAA
>Ga0073928_10001415_pt1 | contig 46503 bp, 34 predicted proteins | sample PaiPotPPA55metaG_FD_76969 | JGI IMG/M metagenome (GOLD analysis project Ga0073928, IMG submission 76969) | Iron sulfur acid spring bacterial and archeal communities from Banff, Canada, to study Microbial Dark Matter (Phase II) - Paint Pots PPA... ...
CGTTCTTTCTCAAAACTTGATGCGATCACGCACACAACTCTTCGCATTCTTAATCCTTCTCCTGGCCGCCGTCCTTCCCGTGCGCGCGCATGTCGGAAGCCCGGATGTCTTCTATGAAGGCAGTGCTGGCCCATACCGTCTTGTTGTCACCGTGCGTGTGCCTCAAGTCATTCCTGGCGTGGCCGAAATTCAGATTCGTTGCGAATCAGGCGATGCTCGCGCGATTCGAGTCGTTCCCTTGCGCCTCGCAGGTCCAGGCTCCAACCTGCCTCCCACACCTGACCTCGCCCAGCGGTCCAACGACGATCCACAATTCTTCACCGCTAGTCTTTGGCTCATGGAGTCTGGGGCATTGCAGGTGCGCGTCCTGGTGGACGGAGCCCAAGGACGAGGGGAGCTCTCCGTTCCGGTGCCCTCCTCCGCGCAACGCACTCTCCCAATGGAGAAGCCCCTCGCCGGGCTACTAGTTGCGCTCATGTTATTTCTGGCTGTCGGGGTGGTCTGCATCGTCGGCGCCATCGCGCGCGAAGGCAACCTGGAAGCAGGCGAAATTCCGGATCGGTCACATAAGCGCCGCGCCTACGTGGTCATGCTCGCAACAGCAATTCTCGTAGGCACCCTCCTTTATCTAGGCAAAGCCTGGTGGGGTTCCGACGCAACTGAGTTTCAACGCAAGGTAGATTTCTTCAAGCCTCCAGCCGCCGCGCTACAGCTCGTCGATGGCCACCGCCTCGAGATTCGCGCGCAACGCACCGACATCAAATCGTCAGCCTACATCCACCTTGGAGACGTCCTTCCCGATCACGGTCACTTGATGCACTTGTTTCTCCTCCGCGTTCCAGAATTGGACCGCATGTGGCACCTTCATCCGGACCCCACGAAAGGAGGCGGGTTCGCGGTGGATCTGCCTGATCTTCCCCCTGGTCACTACGAAGTCTTCGCCGACGTTGTCGACCCACGCGGTTATCCATGGACATTGATCGGGAGCATCGACCTTCCGCAAATTGCCGGCAAACCTCTCACGGATGACGACTCCACATGGTCCGGCGCACCGCTGTTGGCGCTCGCCGAGGATTCCACGACTTCGCCGCTCCCGGACGGCGGCCGGATCGTTTGGCAACGCCCGGCAGGCGATCTGAAAGCCAACGTTCCCCTGGAATTTATATTCATCGTGCAAGATAGAGACGGCAAGTCCGCACAGGATATGCAGCCCTACATGGGCATGGCGGGACACGCCGAGTTTGTGCGCTCCGATTTGAGCGTTTTCGCCCACCTCCATCCGGCCGGATCAGTTTCCATGGCCGCGTTGGAGCTTGCACAAGCCGGGCTCGTAAACACCGCGCCCTCCGCGCCAGACGCGATGATGTCCATGCCAATGACCGCATCTGGTCCACTACCGCCCGAGGTTCGATTCCCCTACGGGTTCCCACAGCCCGGCGACTATCGCATTTTTGTCCAGATCAAGCGCGCCGGTCGCGTCGAGACCGGTGTCTTTGACGCTCACGTGCAGTGAGCCGTGCGTCGCCGCCCGATCCGGCGGCGCTACTTTGGAAATAAACGCGACTGAAAGACCAATGAAGCGGGAAGATGCGCGGCGAAGTACGTGGCATCATGGCGCCCAGGGTAGATATGGAATTCATGCGGGACGTGGCGCGAGGTGAGCACTTTGTCGAGCGCCGTGGCGCCGGAATCGAAGCCAAAGTCGTCTTCGTCTCCACAATCGAAATAGATTTTCAGGCCGGCGAGATTTGGGCCATGGCAATGGGACTGTTCTGATCCCAGAAGGAGGGATCGGGCGGATTGCCGAAGACGCCGCCGAGCACTCGCGAGCGCGGCGAATTGGGCGCCGTGCCAGCGAGAAAAGTGGGCAGCTTGTCGATCAGCGCGGCGCTGAGGGCGCCGACGGACGAAAAAAGCTGTGGATGGCGGAACGCAAGATGCAGCACCGCCCATGGAATAATGACGGGAGATGTGTTCGAGCTGAGATGGCGGGATTGGACGCAGGCATGAGAATTGGAATCACTCCATGATACGCGAGAGCGAGCAGAAAAAGTTCATATGATTTGGCCAGGGAATATCTGCATATCGCGGCAGCTTAAGTTCGAACCGCGATCGGATGGTCTTCTATCGCAAATGCCCGCACGGGAAATTTTCGAAAACAGTTTTGCACGGTGAGTGCTAGGATACCGCCGCCATGAAAAACCGTTTGCGGTTACGCGTCTACTCGGTTCTAGCTAACATCATTTTCCTTAGCTTGCTTGCCTGTGGCTCGTGTTTCGGGCAGAGCGTGCAGGTCTTCCGCCTTGATGGCGGCAACTCCACTTACGCTTTTGGCGTGAACGAACGCGGAGAACTGCAGCCGCTGTATTGGGGCGGGCGGTTGGGTGCACGAGACACCGTTCCTTCGGCGCATTCGTTCCCAGAAGTGGCTTCATTTGATTCTCCGAATACGACGACGCCGCAGGAATACGCGAGCTGGGGCGCTGGCCTGTTTACAGAGCCTGCCCTCAAAGTGACATTTGCCGATGGGAACCGCGATTTGGTCTTGCATTTTGTGAGCGGCAAGCCAGCTGGCTCGGGAGCGTTTGACATCTTGCTGAAAGATATTTCCCGCGAGATCTATGTCACGCTGCACTATTCGGTCGACCCTGACAGCGGAATTCTGGCGCGATCGGCCGTAATCGAAAATCGCGAGAAACAACCGGTCGTGATCGAGGAGGCCGCGGCAGCGCAATGGACGCTGCCTCCGGCGCGCTACACGCTGAGCTATCTAACCGGCCGGTGGGCTGGAGAGTGGACCCTCAATCAGGAGCCTATCCAGGGCGGAGCGCGCGTCATCGAAAGCCGCCGCGGTACGACCTCGCATCAAGCCAACCCTTGGTTTGCAATCTCGCGGGACGATGGCCAGAAGAGCGTGGGACCGTTCGAGGCCGGCGAAGAGCATGGCGAGGTTTGGTTCGGCGCGCTGGCATGGTCAGGCTCCTGGCGGATCACCGTCGAAAAAACGCAACTCGACGCGATCCGCGTGACCGGCGGATTCAATCCGTTCGATTTCGGCTACAAGTTGAAACCAAGCGAGCACTTGGAGACCCCAATTTTCTATGCCGGTTACACAAATCACGGTTTGGGCGGTGCGTCCAGGATGCTGCATCACTTCGAAATCGCTCACATTCTCCCGCACGCGCCGGACCCCAAGCCCCGTCCGGTCATTTACAACTCTTGGGAAGCAACAGAATTTCGCGTCGACGAAGCCGGCCAAATGGCGCTCGCCGAAAAAGCCGCCACAATCGGCGTAGACCGATTTGTCATGGACGACGGCTGGTTTGGCCAGCGCAAGGACGATCACGCTGGACTCGGCGACTGGTACGTGAACGCGGAAAAATTCCCCCACGGTCTGAAGCCATTGATCGACAAAGTCCATTCGCTGGGAATGGATTTCGGTTTGTGGGTCGAGCCGGAAATGGTGAATCCGGATTCCGATCTATATCGCAAACATCCCGACTGGGTTTTGAATTTTCCGGCACGCCCGCGCTCGGAGTCGCGCAACCAATTGGTGCTGAATCTGGCTCGGCCCGATGTGCGCGACTACGTCGAAGGATTCCTCGACAAGCTGCTGACGGAAAACGATATCGCCTTCCTGAAGTGGGACTACAACCGCAACTGGTCCGAGCCCGGCTGGGACGCCGTTCCCATCGACGAACAGAAGCGCGTATACGTCGAGTTCATCCGCAATCTCTACGCGATTCTCGCGGACCTCCGAAAGAAACATCCCAAGATCGAAATTGAGAGTTGTTCCGGCGGAGGCGGCCGCGTCGATCTCGGCATCCTGCGCTACACCGACGAGGTCTGGCCATCCGACAACACCGACCCTTACGATCGGCTGTCAATGCAGGATGGTTTCACCTACGCCTACACGCCGCAAATCATGATGGCGTGGGTCACCGACTCGCCGCACTGGCAAAATCACCGCTCCACTTCTCTCACTTACCGCATGCTCAGCTCCATGCAGGGCTCGCTGGGCATCGGAGCGAATCTCAACAAGTGGACTGCCGACGATTTTGCAACCGCGAAGCGGCTGATCGCCGCATACCACGAGGTGCAGAAAACAATCGTACGCGGCGATCTCTACCGCCTTATCAGCCCGCGCGACGACAGCAAGTTTTCCGCCACCGAAACGGTCTCAGCTGACAAGAATCAAGCGGTCGTCTTTGCGTTCGCGAATGCCACAACAGAAGGCCGCGGGTTCCCTCCACTGGAATTACAAGGGCTCGATCCCGCCGCCGAATACAAGCTCGCCTGGATCGAAGGCAAAGCACTCCCGGGAACGCCTGAACTCGCATCTGGCGATTGGTGGATGCACTACGGAGTGCAGCTCGACTTACGTGGCGACTATCAGGCGGCAGCGTTTCGACTCGACCAACAGCGCTAGCAATCTAACCGCGCCCTAGCTTGATGCGCTGCTCTTAGCGCCCACCAGCTTCTTGAATTCCGGGTCGTCCTGCAAAATCTTCAGGTCCGGGTCATTGATCGCCCAAGCAGAATTGGAGTAGCCCGATTTAATGCAACGCTGGAACATCTCCAATGCGTCCGCCTTCATCGCCAAAGAGCCGTAGGTGCACGCGGCGTTGTACAGCACGTTGGAATCGGTGGGGCGCATGGCCACGGCAATGCGCACGTGCAACACCGCCTCTTCCGGTTGACCAAGATTTGCCAGATCCGCCGCCAACAAAATGCGAGCTCGCACGTCATCTGGAAATTGTCTCAGCTGTAGCTCCAGCACTTCCTTTTCGCGCCGCCGCAGGCGCTCCGCATCCGCCATGCGTCCCAGAAGCTCGAAGGAATTGATCAGCGGAATCAAGGCATTGTAATCACTACTCACAATTTCCAGCGCACTTTCCGCGAGCTCAACGGCCTCTTCGTATCGCCTGGAAGCAAAATAAGAACGTCCAAGTACGTCGTGGGCCCCTTCGCACTCCGAGCGCAGTTCGATTGCTCGCCGCGCCAACCGGATACTCTCGTCGTAGTTATGCTGGGCGTATTGGATACGCGCTCTGGCGGAAAGCACCTCCGGGAGGTCGGCCGCCAGCCACTCCGCTTTCGCACAAGCGGCCAAGCCCTTTTCGACGAACTCTGGGTTGGGACTCCGGAATTCGTGCATTCCACCCCAGACATGTGCGATTCCCGCATAAGACAACGCGAAATTCGGGTCCAGCTTCACCGCCTCCTCATACATCGCTAGGGCGTACTCGAACTGGCGCTGCCGCAGATAACTGCGGCCACGTAGATAAAAGTCGTAAGCCACGGGATTCGCGGTCGGCTTCTTGGCAATCACTTTTTCTTCTTGCGGCGAAAGCTTGATCTCCAGCGCTTTGGCGATGCTCAGAGAGATTTCCTCCTGAATCGCGAACACGTCTTCCATCTGGCGGTCGTAGCGCTCGGCCCAGATCGAATGCCGCGTGGCGCTCTCAACCAGTTGCGTAGTGATGCGCAAACGGTTCCCCGCGCGGCGGATGGATCCTTCGAGCACGTACATGGCATTTAGCTTTTCCCCGACCTGCGGTGCGGTTACCGGCTTGTCACGAAAGGCCAGCATTTCCGAGCGCGGGAAAATCTCAATCCGCGCAATTTTCGAAAGCTCGGTGATAATGTCCTCGGTCATCCCATCGCGGAAATATTCATCTTCTTTTGCGCCGCTGAGGTTTTCGAAATACAGCACCGCAATGCTTTTTTTTGTCGGCGCGACCGGACGTGTGACCACAGCCGTCGGCGCGCTCGTCGAAGAAATACGCGCATCGGAATCGCTGCGAACCGTGGAATCCAGATCGCGTTTCAGCCGTTTGAGGTCCGCGCGCAATTCGGTCGCCGTCTGGCAGCGCAGGTCGCGATCTTTCTCCAGAGCTTTGGCGATGATGCGGTCCATTTCCGCGGGTATCTTGGCGTTGACGCTGTTGACCGGCTTCGGCGTATCATTCAAGATGCCATTGAAAATGATCGCCGCGGTACTGCCGCTAAATGGCAGTTCACCCGTCGCCATCTCGAAAAGAACTACGCCCAGCGAGAACAAATCCGTGCGATTGTCCAATTCCTCGCCACGCGCCTGCTCCGGACTCATATAAGCGACCGTACCGATCGAACTTCCCGGACTGGTCAAGTTCTCCTCGGTAATGTCGTGACCCACGGTTCGCATGGCGGACTTGTTGACCGTCTCGTCACCCAACCCCCGTTTGCTCTCCAGTTTGGCCAAGCCGAAATCGAGGATTTTCGCTTGCCCCCGTTCGGTGACAAAAATGTTCGCCGGTTTGATGTCCCGGTGCACGATGCCTTTTCGATGCGCGGCATCCAGCGCGTCGGCGATTTGAATACCGAACTCGATCACCTGAGCTGCAGCCATGGGCTTGCCCGCCATGCGGTGCTTCAGTGTTTGCCCCTCAAGCAGCTCCATGGCGATAAACGGCTTACCGTCTACCTCGCCCACGTCATACACCGTGCAAATGTTCGGGTGGTTCAATGCCGAGGAAGCTCGCGCCTCCCGCTGGAAGCGATCCAACGCCTGGCGATCACCCACGGTTTCGGGCGGCAGAAATTTCAGCGCGACGTTGCGGCCCAGCCGCGTGTCCTGGGCGTTGTAAACCACGCCCATGCCGCCGCCTCCAAGCTTCCCAACGATTCGATAGTGAGAAATGGTTTCGCCGATCATGCTGGCCAGCGATGTTAAGGGTTGCGCTAGTCGATGTCAAAGCTCGCTCGAGAATGCAGACAGGACCCGCTCTAAGCGGGTATGCAGGCTGCGGAAAAGTCCTTTTCTTCAGGAGGTCGACGCTTTAGCGTTCTTCAGGAGGTCGGTGCTTTAGTTTATCCTGAGCCTCGAAGGGCGCCGACGTAAACTGCATGCTCTCAACGGGCTTGAGTTTGTCCCTGAGGAACGAAGGGCCCCTGAAGGAAGCTTTTCCTCGTTTTGTTGCATTTTTCTTTAGGAGGTCGGTGCTTTAGTTTATCCTGAGCCTCGAAGGGCGCCGACGTAAGCTTCGTGCTCTCAACGGGCTTCAGGCCCCTGAAGGAAGCTTCTTCCTCGTTTTTCCGCCGCCTGTATACCCGGTCGCCAAGATCTACCCAAATCTACATTGTTAGGACGATGCGGAATTGGGCCTTGCCGCTGGTCATGCGGTTGTAGGCTTCGTTCACCTTGTCCAGCGGAAATTTTTCGATCATCGGGCGCACGCCGGTATAAGCCGCGAAGCGCAATGTATCTTCCGAGTCGGGGGCAATGCCGGAGGCCCAGCCCTTTAGGTCTTTGTTACCGAAGATCAGTTGTCCGGTCTGCACTTCGATGGGATCGGGGCCGGCACCGAGGACCATCATGGTGCCGTTTGCGCCGAGTCCGTCGATGAGTGAGGCCATGGCCTTGCCGCTGGGTGCGGTGGAGAGAATGGTCTTTGCGCCGCCGAGTTTCTTGAGTTCGGCGGCGGCGTCGACAGCGGAGCTGTCGATATAGATGTGAGCGCCAAGTTTTTTGGCGAGGGCTTCGCTTTCTTTGCCGCGGCTGATGCCCACCACCTGATATCCAAACTTATTCGCGAACTGAATGCCCAGGTGGCCGAGGCCGCCGACACCTAGAACAGCGACGAGGTCGCCGGGGACTGCGCCGCTATGTCGCAAGGAGTTGAACGTAGTAATGCCGGCGCAAAGCAGGGGAGCGGCTTCAACGGGATCGAGCGCGTCGGGCATGGCGGCGACCGCTTCCCACGGCGCGATCATGTATTCAGCGTAGCCGCCGTCGTAATGCGTACCAGTCCACTTTTCGTTGATGCAGTTGACGAAGTCCCCGCGGCGGCATTGGAGGCACGTGAAGTCATGTCCGCCGTGCCAGCCCACCCCGACATGTTGGCCTTTTTTCCAACTGGTAACGCCGGGGCCGACTTCGTCGATGATTCCGGCAACTTCATGCCCGGGCGAGCGCGGGTATTGAATCCAGGGCATCAGGCCGTCTTTCACGATGTGATCGCTGAAACAGACACCACACGCGGTGACCTTGATGCGGACCTGCCCTTGGCCGGGCGTGGGGATTTCGCGTTCCACGAGTTCGAAGTCGGCTCCCGGTTTCGGGACTAGGGCAACTTTCATTTTTGGCATGGTGCTCTTCCTTCCGGTCTCTATCTTGGGAATGCCCGAATTTGATGCGAAGTAGCTTCGATCGGTTAGGCCGAAAGCATGGAAGCTGGAAAGAAGCGAGGAACTTTGCTCCCGCGTTACGCAGACCCTCGTACGGGCGCAGCACTGCTACGCCCCAAACGCCCAGTCCTATACGACGACCCAGCGTTTAACTTTCGAAAGAGCCTCACTTCATCTGACCCGCAAGCGTTCATGCTACAGTTTTGCTTTCAAGCACCCGCCGTTTGCATGCGTTCAGGAGGAAAGCGTGGCGTATCGGGATTTGCGGGATTTTGTGCGCAAGCTGGAGAAAGAGGGCGAACTGACGCGCGTGCGCACGGAAGTGGACCCGGTCCTGGAGATTACGGAAATCACCCAACGAGTCGCTCGCGACGCCAAGCGCAAAGCTAATAGCGTTGGGCCCGCGCTGCTTTTCGAGAAGCCGAAAGGTTCCCGTGTGCCACTGCTGGTGAACACATTCGGCAGCGTGCGGCGAATGGAATTGGCATTTGAGGTTGGCAGGCTTGAAGAAGTAGCGGACCGCATCAAGGGATTTTTGGCGATGGAGTCGCCGCAGGGCTTGTTCGACAAAATCAAGATGTTGCCGAAATTGGCGGAACTAGGATCGTTCTTTCCAAAGACCGTGAAAGATGGCGACTGCAAGGAAGTTGTGCGCACCGGCGCGGACATCAACTTATTCCATTTTCCGATTTTGAAATGTTGGCCGCAGGACGGCGGACGATTCATCACTTTCCCGTTGGTGTTTACCCGCAATCCGGAAACCGGGAAGCGCAACGTCGGAATGTACCGCATGCAAGTTTATGACGAGCGCACCACCGGGATGCATTGGCAGACGCAAAAGCATGGCGCGGAACATTTCCGCCGCGCGCGCGCCGCGAATCCCGACGGCCGAATTCCCGTTTCGGTGGCTATCGGCGCCGATCCCGCGACCGCGTTAGCCGGCATGCTGCCGATTCCCCCGGACCTCGACGAAATGATGTTCGCGGGATTCTTACGGCGCGAGCCCGTCGAGATGGTCAAGTGCGAGACCAACGATCTCGAAGTCCCCGCGAATGCTGAGATCATCCTGGAAGGCTACGTAAGCCTGAACGAGATGCGCACCGAAGGCCCGTTCGGCGATCACACCGGATTTTATTCCTTGGAAGGCGAGTTTCCCGTTTTTCACGTGGAGTGCGTCACGCACCGCAAGGATCCGATTTATCTGACCACCGTCGTGGGACCGCCCCCGCAGGAAGACTATTTCATGGGTTACGCGGTGGAACGCATGTTCCTGCCGGTCATGAAAATGCAGTATCCGGAAATCGCCGACATTGCCATGCCCGCCGAGGGGATCTTCCACAACTTGATGATCGTGGCGATCCGGAAGTCCTACCCAGGCCACGCGCGCAAGATCATGAATGCGATTTGGTCGCTGGGCCAAGCCATGTTCACAAAAGTGATCGTGGTGGTCGATCACGACGTCGATGTGCACAACTACCGCGAAGTCGTTTGGAAAGCGCTCTGCGCCATCGATCCCGAGCGCGACGTGCAATTCACAATGGGTCCGGCAGACACCCTGGATCACGCGCAGCGCATGCAGGACTACGGCTCGAAAATGGGAATCGACGCCACGCGAAAATGGGCAACTGAGGGATTCACGCGCCCGTGGCCCGACGAAATCCTCATGGACGAATCAACAAAGGCCCGCGTCTCCGCGCTCTGGAAAACGCTAGGTTTGTAGCCGCCCTGTAGCACAGACATTCTTGTCTGTGTCGGCCTAAAATAATCCCAATACGTTCCCGAGTGAGCAAGTCGCTTATCTTGCGTCTCCCAAGTCCTAATAAACATTCCAAAAACCGCAAAGCCAAGCCACCAACACTCAAGCAAATCCAAATCCTGCCGATACGTACGCCGTGAGGTTCGACGATGAACGATCAGCATGGCTTCCCAGTTCTAAAGGCGGACTCTCAACCCGCCACCGAGCGCAGACGCAGCCCTCGTTATCGCTTCAGCGAGGCCATGGCCGTCCAGTGCCCAGGCGGTACGCTGATGACCGGAATCAGCGTCGAAATCAGCCAAGGCGGCATGTCCGCGATGGTGAACGGGTTACTGCAGGTGGGCGACGCCGCGGAAGTTTATCCCGTAGCGGGTGCCCCCGTTAGGTCAGGGTGCGGCACAAACTCGGGCTACTCTATGGTTTCGAATTCACGGAAATCAACACGGCGCAGCTCCGGCAAATTGCGGAAAATTGGAAGAAATCGTATGCGTGGCGCCTGCGCGCGCGGAACACATGATCGCAAACGATAACCGTCCCATGGAACAGGTCGAAAGCGCGTAAAACTTCAACATATTGTAGTACTAGTAGTCAAGCGACGCTATATATAGGGTCACATACCATAAATACCCAACAACTATCGGAAAGAACCCATATACATAGGACAACTCGCGCACAAAATCCCTTTGACCCCCGAACTCCTGCGATGTCATAAACGCTAGCACAGGGCGCGCCCTCGTGGTTCTGCTGTGTCGGGTGGGGTGCTCCAGTTGGTTGCAGTTCGGGCGTGTTCGGGCGCCGGGGTAGCGTTCCTCGTGAATGAATCGCGTGAAGTGATGAATGTGCGGCAAGCGTCGCAGTATCTGGGTATCTCCCCGGATACGCTGTACCGTTACATCACTGAGGGCGAGATTCCCGCATTCAAGCTCGGCAATCGTTGGAAACTACGTAAGACCATCCTGGATCGCTGGATGGAACGCAAGATGAGCCAGGCGCACGTTCGGCGCCGCTAGTCTGGCGAGGGCGACAGGGAAAGAGGCCGCGAATATGTGGTTACTGGGCGGACGAAAAAATAGGCAGCTCGTGGGACTCGACATCGGCTCCAGCTCGATCAAAGCGGTGGAGCTGCGATCCACCAAGGCCGGTTATGAACTGGTGAGTTTCGGTATGGAGCCGCTGGCGCAAGACACTGTCGTCGATGGCGCGATCATGGATGCGCCCCAGGTGGCCAACGCCATCAGCAAAATATTCGACGCGGAAAAGATCAAGACCAAAAATGTGGCCACCTCCGTTTCCGGGCATTCGGTCATCGTCAAGCGCGTTCCTCTGCCACTTATGACCGAAGAAGAGCTTTACGACCGCATCCCCTCGGAAGCCAGCCAGCACATTCCATTCGACATCGCCGACGTGAACCTGAGCTATCAACTTCTGGAATCGATGGACGCCCAGATGGACGTCCTGCTGGTAGCCGTCAAAAAAGACAAGATTCTGAATCACACCAACGTGCTTGCCCAGGCCGGAAAGACCCCTGTCGTCGTGGATATTGACGCCTTCGGCCTGCAGAACTGCTTCGAAATGAACTACGAACCGGACGCCGGTCAGACCGTGGCGTTGCTCAACATTGGCGCCAGCGTAATGAATATCAATATCGTGCGCGGCGGCATTCCACTGTTCACTCGCGACGTCAGCGTCGGCGGCAATCAATTTACCGACGCGCTGCAAAAAGAGCTCGATCTGAGCTACGAGGACGCCGAGCGCCTGAAGAGGGGCGAAACCCTCCCCAGCGTCACTGACGAGCAAAAGCAGCAGATTCTGCGCAGCGTTTCCGACATCCTGACGCTGGAAATTCAGAAGACCTTTGACTTTTTCCGCGCCACCGCGAGCGGCGAAAACATTCAGCGCATCGTCGTCGCCGGCGGCACCGCACGCGTTCCGGGGCTGGTCGATCTGCTCCGCGAAGAATTCGCGATGCCGGTCGAAGAACTGAATCCGTTCCGCAAAGTGCTGGTGAATCCGGGCAAGCACAGCGACGACACCATTCGCGAAATGGCGCCGCGACTCGCGATTGCCGTCGGGCTGGCGCTGAGGAGCTTTGACTAGCCATGATCCGAATAAATCTTCTCGGACAAGCCAAACCCAAGGCCTCTCGGCGGCCCGTCGATACCGGGGCAGCTCTCCCTGCGCTGTTCGTCGGCGCCGGCGTTCTGTTCGGCGCCCTGATCCTGGGCTACCTCTATTACTCCTGGCAGCGCCAGTTAAACGACGAGAATACCCGGATCAAGCAACTCCAGGCGCAGAAAACCGACCTCGAGCAGGTCAAACAGCAGGTCGAAGCTTTCGAAAAGCAGAAAACCGTTTTGCAGCAGCGCGTCTCCACCATCGAACAGTTGCAGCGTGATCGCACCGGCGGCCAGGAATTGCTCGACGAAATCGCCAGCACCGTGGCGCGCACCGAAAATTTGTGGCTCACTACCATGATTCGCAAAGGCAACGCTCTGACCATCGACGGCGCTTCGGCATCGGTCAATGGCGTCGCGAACTTCATTACTGCGCTGAAGCGTTCCGGTTATTTCTCCAAGATCGAGATCAAGGAATCCAAGCAGGACGACAAGAACACGGCGGTGCAAACCTTCATGTTCGAGCTCTCCGCCGATATCACTCCACCGCCTGCGGGCGTTCCTGCGCCGCATGCGCAAGCCAAGCCGGCCAGCGCCCCGACGCAGCCCGCGCCAGCCACAGCGGCTAGGCCGAAGGTAGGGTAAAGATATGGCCAATCCACTTCGCGATATGTCCGTGATCATGCAGGGCCTGCTGGCGGTCGCCATTACCGTCGTGCTGGTTGTCGTCGGGGTGTACGTGCCCCTGTCCCCGGTTGCGCAAGAGCGCGATGAGGTTGACAAGGCCGTCCGGCAGCGTTCCCAGCTCAACCAGGAAGTCACCCAACTCCAGGTTTACCGGCAGCGTTACGGAGAGTTGAAGTCGCAGATGGATGCGCTTTCCAAGCAACTGGAGACCCTCAAGACCATCGTGCCGGACGAAAAGGATGTCGACGAATTCATCCGCCTGGTGCAGGGTGCGGCCGTTGCTTCCAACGTTCAGATTCGCCGCCTAACCGCCCAGCCGGTGGTCGCCCGCGAATATCACTACGACATGCCTTTTGAAGTGCAGGCGGACGGTCCCTACTTCAACATTCTGGACTTTTTCGGGCGCCTGAGCCGTTTGTCCCGAATTATCAACGTGGGTGATTTGGACTTCGAGGATGCCAGTGGTACCAAGGCCGCGAAATACCCGCTTCGCCCAGGCACCTCAGTTTCCGGGGTCTTTACAGCAACTACATTTTTCACCAAGCCGGCCGATACAGGTGCCGCTCCCGCCACGGGCGCGAAGCCACAGCCGGCTGGAAAGATGTAAGCGGAATGAGCGAACTATGCGTTCTGTGAACACTCTCGTAGTAGCGATCTTGCTGGCGGCCACTTCTTCCAGCTTATTGGCGCAGGCCAATTCCGCGGGCGCGGCAACCGTAGCCCCGCCGGCGGCAAAGACTACGCCGCACCCGTCGAAGACCTCCGCCAAGCCCAAGGCCAAATCCTCTCCGCGAAAACCCGTGGAAGGCGCGGCGTCGCCAGCCGAGGTGCAAGCTGCCGGCGAAGCCGACAAAACCGCGCGGCGCGACCCTTTTGAGTCCCTCGTCAACCGCAACAAAGACAACAACGCCGGCAAAAATCTGCCGCCAGGAAAAGCGGGCCTGCAGGTAAGCACGCTGCGGCTGGACGGCATCGTGCGCTCGTCCAACGGCATGATCGCGGTGGTTTCCAATCCGCAAGCGCGCACCTACTTCTTGCGCGAGGGCGACCAACTCTACGACGGTCGCGTGGAAAAGATTGCCATGGATGGAGTTTCCTTCCACGAACTGGGCAAGGATGCTTTTGGAAAGCCCGTGGAACGCCAGGTAAATAAGAGAATCTACGCCAGTGCAGGAGAACAGCAATGATGACGAACCGGCCGGCCTTTCGAATTGGCTGCCTGATATTCGCGGCGACAGCGTTGACCGTGACCCCGTCGTTCGCTCAGACCCAGGAGCCCGCCGGCGCCTCCGCGACCGCGGGCGTGATCTCCAGCGTGGCCGTCAGTCAGGTGTCTCAGCGCTCCAGCGTGCGTGTCGAAGGCACCGGTCGCTTGGAAGTCCGCGCGTCGCGCATGCAGAATCCCGAACGCCTGGTCTTGGACTTCAGCTCCACTCGGCTCGCGACCCAGAAATCCGTGATTCCCGGCGTTGCCGCTCCGGTCCGAGGCGTCCGCCTGGGTCAGTTCCGGCCCGATGTTGCGCGTGTGGTGGTCGATTTGACGGCTGCCGCACCCTACCAGATTTTGCGCGAAGGCCCTGCGGTGGTGATTTCGTTCGACATGCAGCCGGAATCCCCCGTGGATGCGCCGGTTGCGACCACCACGACGATCGCATCGCAAGACATCGCCCAGCAACGACCCAATTTTCGCTATGACCTGTCCGCGCCGCGCGTCATACCCGTGCGTACGCCTAAAAAAGTTTCCAACCGAGTTCCTCGTTTCGCTTTGCCTGGCGAACTGACCCAGCCCTCATTCGTTCTGGCATCGTTCAGCGCGAAAGACGAACCCACACGTCCGGTCGCCGCCCAGGAAGCCGCCCAACAGGCGATGGCCCAGGCAGGCAATGCCGCGGCCACTGTGGCCGCGACGCCCCAGGCAGCAGCTCCTGCGGCACCATCCAGATACACTGGTGAACCCATCTCCGTAAACTTGAAAGACGTCGACTTGCGTGATTTCTTCCGCTTGATTCATGAGATCAGCGGGCTCAACGTCGTGCTGGACCCGCAGGTGAAGGGCACCCTCACCATCGTTCTCGACGAAGTTCCCTGGGATCAGGCACTCGATATCGTGTTGCAGAACAATGGTCTCGACAAGCAATTGCACGGCAACGTTCTGCGCGTCGCGACTCTGGACACCATCAAGAAGGAAGCGGAAACCGCCCGCGATGTGCGGAAAGCGGAAAACGACGCGCAAGAAATGATCACCGTAACCCGCGTCCTCAGCTATGCAAAGGCCGACTCTCTCAAAGATACGCTGAAAAAGTTTTTGACCACACGCGGCGATATCCTTGCCGATTCCCGTTCCAACCAGCTCATCATCCGCGATATTCCAGCGGTGATTCCGGCCATTGACAACCTGATCCACCAGCTCGATCGTAAATCGCAGCAGGTCGAGATTGAAGCGCGAGTCGTATCCGCGACGCGCGCGTTTGCTCAGGACATTGGTGTGGAATGGGGCTTCGCAGGCGTTACCACCAGCGGTCGCTCGCTTTACAGCGGCTCTCCGGCAGTGGGCGGAAGCGGCGTGACCACCGGAACCGGAATCCCGCCATCTCCCGTGGGCATTTCCCCGGGAGCAACCAGCGGCAACGGCCAGACCTCCGGTATCCCGCTCAACGTCAACCTCGGTGCGGGCGTCCCGACCAGCGGTTTCGGTTTCTCTCACCGGTCCCCCAACTTTGCGGTGGACTTCTTTATCACTGCCGCGGAGTCCAAGGGCGTTGGCAAACTGCTCTCCAAACCCCGCATCGTGACCCAGAACAACGAAAAGGCCACCGTAAAGCAGGGTGTCAAGATTCCGATCCAAACGACCATCAACAACACCATTTCCGTGCAATACATCGACGCCGTGCTCAAGCTGGAGGTCACTCCGCAGATCACCGCCGAAGGCACCATCTACATGGATGTGCTCGTCGAAAACACCCAGATCGACAACGGTATTCCCCGAATTCAGGGCGTTCCGGCGTTGGACACAGAGTCCGCGGAAAGCAAGGTTACCGTTGCCGATGGCGCCACCATTGTTGTCGGTGGAGTGATCATTACCCAGAGCCAGGTCAACATCACGCAAGTGCCCGTCCTGGGCAGCCTGCCTTTGATCGGAAACCTGTTCAGGCGCAACAACACCAGCGTCAGTACCGGCGAACTACTCTTCTTCCTGACGCCGCGCATTATTCCAGCGGCTTGATAACGGTATAATTCTCATGTAGCGGACTTCCCATCGAGGCCCACATCGAGGAGACTGCGGTCTCCTCGATTCGTTTATGAACACTCCTTTCGCGCAACGCAGACGGGCGCTTTTATCGCGGTTAGCCAAGAGTCGTCTCGGCTGCCTGTTGGTCACTCGGCCGGCGAACTGGTACTACCTGACCGGTTTCACTGGCGAGTCAGGCGCCCTGGTAGTTTCCCGGCGCGGGACCACGCTGATCACCGACGGCCGCTTTACCGCGCAAGCTCGCGCGGAGATATCCGGAGTTCGCATCGTCCAGCAAAAAGGCTCTCTGGTCGCGGCGGTCGGAGAGTTTTTGAAAGGTGCGGGCAACGTGGGCTTTGACGCCTCGCATGTTACCGTCGCCCAGCGCGCGGCGTTGCGCGGGGCTGGCGGGCGCCGCGTCCGTTGGGTGCCTTCGGCGGGTCACGTGGAGGAGTTGCGCAGCCGGAAGGATCCGCAGGAACTCGCCAAGATGCGGCTAGCGGCCATTCTGGCGGGCAAGGTCCTGGAGGGCGCGCTGAAAATGCTCAAGCCCGGAGTTCGCGAGCTGGAAATTGCCGCGGAGATTGAGTACCAGATGCGCCACCTGGGCGCTTCCGGCCCGGCCTTCGAGACCATCGTGGCTTTTGGCGAGCGTTCCGCATATCCGCATGCGCGCGCTACGGCCAAGCGATTGAGGAAAAATGAATTGGTCGTCTTGGACCTGGGTGCTATACTCTCGCACTATTGCAGCGACATTACGCGCACCGTGGTGGTTGGGCGAGCGTCAACAAAAATTCGCCAGTGGCACAAGTCGGTCCAGGAAGCGCAGGCCGCGGCCATCGGAGCGGTAAGGGCCGGGGCCAGCTGCGGAGAAGTGGACGCTGCGGCCAGGACGGTTTTGGCGGGACATCGCCTCGATCGCTATTTCGTGCACAGCACCGGGCACGGGCTTGGGCTGGAAGTGCACGAGGATCCCCGGGTGGCCAAGGGACAGAAGCAAACCCTGGAGCCGGGGAACGTGGTCACCATTGAGCCGGGCGTTTACGTCCCGGGCGTTGGGGGAATCCGCATCGAAGACGACGTCGCCGTACACGCATCGAACACCGAAGTACTCACCCGTATTCCACGGGATCTCATTGAGATTTAACAAAAGGCATGAAACGCAAACAGCCCTCGAAACCGACTGCTAGCCCCGCGATAGGGAACCCTGAACTCCAGATTATCGAGCAGTTGCTTCGCCATATGAGCGAGCACAACCTCGAGGAATTCGAGTACTCGCACGGCGACCTGAAGATTCGGCTGAAGAAGCCGTCGGCTGGAACCGTGATTAGTGTTCCCAGGCAGATGGCTGCGCCAGAGATCATTGTCGCGAGCGCAGGGGCATCGCAATCGTCTTCAAATCCTCCAGCGGCGCCGCTAGCGCAGGCACCGGAAGGGCGTTCAGCGGAAGACTTGCATGTGGTGAAGTCGCCGATCGTGGGAACGTATTACGGCTCGCCCAGTCCCGGCGCCGAGCCTTTTGTGAAGATCGGCGGATATGTCGAAACCGGGCAGACCCTGTGCATCGTGGAAGCCATGAAGCTTATGAACGAGATTGAATCCGACATCAGCGGCGAAGTGCTGCGTACCTTCGTCGAAAACGGACAGCCCGTGGAGTACGGGCAGCCGCTGTTCGGCATCCGTCCGAGCCGGAAGAAGTAGTCTCGCCTGCCTATGTTCCAGAAAATCCTAGTCGCCAACCGCGGGGAAATTGCCCTGCGGATCATCTGTGCGTGCAAAGAGCTGGGTATCTCGACGGTCGCCATCTATTCGGAGGCCGACCGCAATTCGTTGCACGTGCGCTTTGCGGACGAAGCCGTTTGTATCGGCCCTCCGCGGAGTAGCGAAAGCTACCTGAATATTCCCCAGGTGATCAGCGCCGCGGAAATTACCAACGTGGACGCGATCCATCCCGGATACGGGTTTCTGTCCGAGAACGCCAACTTTGCGAAGGTTTGCGAAGCGTCGGAAATCACCTTCATTGGTCCCACCGCCGAAGTGATCGAAATCATGGGAGAGAAGGACCGCGCGCGGCGGGAGGTTAAGGCCGCCGGGCTGCCGACCGTCCCCGGTAGCGACGGAATTGTGGAAGGCGAAGATCAGCTAGCGAAGGAGGCCGCGAAGATCGGATATCCGCTGATTCTCAAGGCCTCAGCGGGCGGCGGCGGACGCGGCATGCGCATTGTTCGCAAGCAGGACGAGTTGCTGGCCATGTACCAGACCGCCCGCAGCGAAGCGCAGCAGGCTTTCGGAACGCCGGACGTTTACGCCGAGAAATTCATCGAGCATCCGCGGCACATCGAGTTCCAGGTGCTCGGCGACCAGCATGGCAAGGTCATCCATCTGGGCGAACGTGAATGCACGATTCAACGGCGGCACCAGAAGCTGCTGGAAGAGTCCCCCTCGCCGGCCATGGATCCTAAGCGCCGGAAGGAACTGGGGGCCAAAGTCGTGCGGGCGTTGGAGAAGATCGGCTACACCAACGCCGGTACCGTCGAATTTCTGATGGACGAAGACGGTTCCATCTACTTCATCGAAATGAATACGCGCATTCAGGTGGAACATCCGGTCACGGAACTCGTTACCGGCGTGGACCTGGTCAAGGCGCAAATCCGAATCGCCGCCGGGGAACGCCTCGAAGACGCTGTCGGTGAGATGACGTTTTCCGGGCACGCGATTGAATGCCGGATCAACGCTGAGGACCCCGACACGTTCGTTCCTTCGGCAGGACGCATCACTACGTTTCAAGCGCCGGGCGGCACCGGCGTGCGCGTGGATTCCGCAGCCTATGCCGACGCTGTCATTCCACCGTACTACGATTCGATGATCGCCAAACTCATCGTGAAAGGCCGCGACCGTGCCGAAGCCATTGGCCGCATGAAGCGGGCGCTGGAAATGTTCGTAATCGAGGGAATCAAGACCTCCATTCCGCTGCACCGGAGGATTCTCGCCGACCCGGATTTTGCGGCCGGAAAGTTCGACACCCACTTCATCGAAAAATTGCTGGGAACAAACGGAAAATAGGTGTCGATGCGGCTTGTTCTGCCCAGACTGTATGTGATACTAGACTCAGCATTGCTGACCATTCCGGTACAAGATTGCGCCCAAGAATTAGCGGATGCCGGCGTCAGGTTACTGCAATACCGCGACAAAACGGGGCCCTCGCGGGACTTGCTGCATTCGTCACGAAGCCTCGCCTCGCTTCTCACTCCTCAAGGAATTACCTTCATAGTGAATGATCGAGCGGATGTCGCCGTGTTGGCTGGAGCCAGCGGCGTGCATGTCGGGCAAGACGATTTGGAAGTGGAGCAGGCGCGCGCGCTGGTGGGCAAAGAAAGGTGGGTCGGTGTGTCCACCCACAACGTCGAGCAGTTTCGAGCGGCCGCGGCCACTTCGGCGGACTACATCGCCGTGGGACCCGTGTTTGCGACTACGTCGAAAGCGAATCCCGATCCGGTGATTGGCACGGAGTTCCTACGCCGGGTTCGCGACTTGAGCGACAAGCCCATTGTGGCCATCGGTGGGATCACTCTGGAAAACGCGGCTTCGGTGATACAAGCGGGCGCTGATTGCGTTGCCGTGATCAGCGATATTTTGCGGGCGCCGAATCGCGGGCGGCGAGCGCGACAATACCTGGAGACATTAGGCGCCGCGAATCGTACGACGACGGTTTGAGAATTTTACATATGGCAGACAGTACGACGAATACGGTGGCACAACGGGGCGAGGTTGGCGCTCAGGGTCCTGGATTTGTGCGCGCGATCGGGTTGTTCGACGGGACCATGATCGTGATTGGGTCGATGATTGGCTCGGGGATTTTCCTTGTGGCTGCGGACATTACCCGTCAGACCGGATCGTCGGGCGGTTTGCTGCTCACTTGGATCATCACCGGATTGCTAACTGTCGCGGCGGCGCTATCTTACGGAGAATTAGCGGCGCTGTTTCCGCATGCCGGCGGGCAATACGTTTATTTGCGGGAAGCGTATTCGCCTTTGTGGGGATTTCTTTACGGCTGGACACTGTTCCTGGTAATTCAAACCGGCACGATCGCGGCGGTGGCGGTGGGATTCGCTCGTTACCTTGGCGTGATCTTTCCCGCGATTTCCGGAAATACCTGGGTGGTGCGGCCGATTGCGCTGGGTTCCAGGTATGCGATCAGTTTGTCAGTGCAGCAGTTGGTTGGCGTGTTGATGATTGTGTTTTTGACATTTTTAAATCTGCAGGGCGTGCGGCTGGGTAAGCTGATTCAGAATATCTTTACCAGCGCTAAGACGTTGTCTCTGCTGGGCCTGATTTTTCTTTGTGTGTTTGTGGCGCGGAATGCTGCGGCGATTTCCGATAATTTCAGCCATCTTTGGGCGATTCGAGATGCGCAGCCGATTGAGCCTGGCGCGAATTTTTTGCGGTCGTGGATTCCTACGGTTACGGCGGCGAGTGGCGCATTTGGTCTGTTCGTGGCGTTCGGGGTGGCGCAGGTCGGATCGTTGTTTTCGGCGGACGCCTGGAACAATATCGGTTTTACCGCCGCTGAAGTGAAAAATCCCAAGCGCGACGTGGCGCTGTCGATGGCCTTCGGCACCATCATTGTTATCACGCTATATTGCCTGGCCAACCTCGCGTATTTATGTGCCTTGCCGCTTTCACAGATTCAGAATGCGCCTGATGATCGGGTGGCGACGGCGGCGCTGCAAGCCGTCTTCGGTCCGCCTGGGGCGCTGATCATGGCGGCGGCCATCATCGTTTCCACGTTTGGGTGTAACAACGGGTTAATCCTGGCTGGAGCGCGGGTTTCTTACGCGATGGCGAAGGATGGACTTTTCTTTCGTTCGACGGGAACCTTGAACAAGAAGGGCGTTCCTGGAAGCGCGCTTATGTACCAGTGCGCGTGGATCATTGTGCTGATTTTGCTGCGGACTCAGCGCGTTGGGCCAACCGGTTTGATCACCTACGGGAACCTCTACAGCGATCTACTCGACTACGTGGTGTTTTCGGTCTTGATTTTTTACACGCTGACCATCGCGGGAATCTTCATCTTGCGTGTGAAGCGACCTGAGTTGGAGAGACCGTATCGCGCGTTTGGCTACCCCTTCGTGCCGCTGCTGTATATAGTGGCGGCTTTGGCGATTATGTTTGTGCTGTTGCTGTACCGGACGCAGACGGCGTGGCCGGGGTTGGTGATTGTATTGTGCGGCGTGCCGGTATATCTGCTTTGGTCACGCCGATCTTCGACGGTGAAGAGCTCGGTTTAGACTAAGACGGTGCGGGGTGCGGTGGGTGTACCCTGTGAGTGAGGTGCTTCATGACGAGCAGGCCAAACGACCTGACAACCGCGATTCCGGGAGAAGCCACGCACAACGGTGACGATTCGCTGTTTGCCAAGAAGCCGATCAGCGCGTTGATGGAAGAAGCGAGAGAGACTGGGGCGCACAGCCTGAAGCGCACGCTGGGGCCGTTTCAACTGACGGCTTTGGGCGTTGGCGCGGTAATCGGCGCGGGAATTTTCGTGTTGTCGGGGCTGGGGGCGCACTACGCTGGGCCGGGACTGATGCTGTCGTTCGTGCTGTCGGGCCTGGGTTGCGCGTTTGCGGCGCTGTGTTATGCGGAGTTTGCGGCGATGATTCCGCTGGCGGGTAGCGCTTATACCTATGCTTACGCGACGCTGGGCGAGATTTTTGCGTGGATTATCGGATGGGATTTGACGCTCGAGTATGCCATGGGCGCCATCACGGTTTCGTCAGGCTGGTCGAATCACTTCATTGAATTGCTGAATATTTTTCACGTCAAGATGCCGTTGTGGCTGGCTTACGACCACTGGACGGCGTTGCGAACGGCGGAAAACCTGGTGGCGCGGCAGATGGCGCAGACGTTCGATCCGAACCTGGTGCCTGGAACGCAGGCGTTTCTGGATCGCGTGATGATGATCATGTCGGCGCATTCGCCTGAATTGGTTCAACGGGCGCACGACTTGATGGCGGCTCCCAGGATTTTTGGAGTGGAGATCGGATTTAACCTGCCGGCATTTATCATCGCGCTGGTGATTACGTTTATTTTGTGCATCGGCATTAAAGAGAGCGCCAGCTTTAACGCGACGATTGTGGTTATCAAAGTTTCGGTGGTTTTGTTCGTGATCGGGTTGGGCGCGCGATACATTTCTACTGCGAATTGGGGAACGGACTGGCACAGCTTCGCGCCTTATGGATTTTCGGGAATTGGGGCTGGCGCGGCTTACATATTCTTTGCGTATATCGGGTTTGATGCGGTTTCGACTACGGCGCAGGAGGCCAAGAATCCGCAGCGGGACTTGCCGATTGGAATCATCGTGTCGCTGCTGGTGTGCACCGCTTTGTACATCATGGTGGCGGGCGTGCTGACCGGCATGGTGCGTTGGCAGGACATCAACATCGAGGCGCCCGTCGCCAGAGCTTTCCTGGATCGCGGGCTGCCGCTGGCGTCACACATTATTACTTTGGGCGCGCTAGCAGGGCTGACCAGCGTGATGCTGGTGATGCTGCTGGGGCAGACGCGTGTGTTGTATGCCATGGCCAACGACGGGTTGTTGCCGAGGAAATTCTTTGCAGCGGTGCATCCGAAGTGGCGGACTCCTTACAAGAACACCATGGCGGTGGGTCTGCTTGCGGCGATTGTCGGGAGTATTACGCCGATCGATGATATCGGGCGCATGGTGAATATCGGAACGCTGCTGGCGTTTGTGATCGTGTGCATCGCGGTTATGGTGCTGCGGAACACGAACCCGGCGCAGCCGCGACCGTTCCGGACGCCGTGGGTGCCGGTGGTGCCGATCCTGGGAATCCTGTTCAACGGCTACATGATGTACAAGCTGGGTTGGGTGAATTGGGCGCGGTTGATCATCTGGCTGGTCATCGGTTTGGTCGTGTATTTCGCGTATGGGCAGCACCATAGCCGGGTTCGGAACGTTGCCGCGAAGTAGAGGCTGACGCCATTTCGGAGTTGCGTTGGCGTGTTAGCTGGTTAGATACTCCCCTCCCCCTGTTTTTTTGTAAGTCTATCATTCCAGGCGTAGTTAAAGTGGTTTGTTTTGATAGACTTGTGTAAGTATTGATTCTAGAGGAGTTAGCGTTGTTGGCTTTTGCTTTGCTCGCGCGCCCTGCGTGGGTCTGAAGGTTACGCGGACGTAGTAATCAATGAAGTACTTATACCACTTGGAATGGTGTCCGTCAACTTGAATTTGGGGCTCAGGCTGAGGGTTTGATTGTCGATTTGATTTTGTGGCGGGACCGACCTAAAGATCGGCCACTACGGTGTGCAGCGGGAGGGGCAAGCCCCTCCCCTACAAAGGAAATAGGGCACAAGGGAATCGCATATCAAGGAGTCGCGTACAAAGGGAATCGCGTACAAAGGGAATCGCGTACAAAGGGAATCGCGGACAAAGGGAATCGCGGACAAAGGAATCGGGTACGAAGGAGTCGCGCGGGCGGGATTTGCGATCGAGTGCTTCGGATCGGGGTTGCGGTCGCGGGCGGTCGATTGGGGTTGCGGTCGAGTGCTTTGGTGGGGGGTTGCGTGGACTGCTTTGGTTCGGCTTGGGGGTGGTCTTCAGGTAGAGTAGTGCTTCTGTTGGATCGTCCGGGAACTGATGACTTCCTTCTTTGATTCGTGTCGAGGGGCTTGGCGGCGGTGTTCGCGGCTGGATGTGGCTGCGTTGGTGGTGCTGCTGGCGGGCGTGACGGCTTCGGCTGTGGACCTGCACGGCGGGATTCCGAGCTTCGTCAAGTTTCTGGCGATCCTTTCGGGATTTTATCTCGTTTTTCGGGTGATTGGGTGGGGGCGGAGCCGGCTGCTTTGGAGCCTGCGCAACCGTTTGATCGTCGCGTACTTGTTTATCGCGGTAGTGCCAATCCTGCTGATCATGACGTTTGTGCTTCTTGCCGGGAGGTTTTTGTATTCGCAGCTCGGTGCGTACCTGCTTTACGAGGACCTCCACCGGCGCATCGAGATGATCACGGACATTTCGCACCATATCGCCGCGGCCCATGACTTTCTGCCGCATGGGGTAAGCGAGCAGGATTCCGAGCGAGTTTTGGCGGCGCAATCGCACGTAGTTCACGATCGCGAACTGCCGGGGTTGACCATCGAGTTTTCGAATGACGTGAGCCTGTTGCGGAACCTGGCGCCCGGGCGAGTGTTTTTCGCGGGGTTGCTGCAAGATGAGGGCGGCCTGGCAATGGTGGCCCTGCGAGAGCTGGACCCGCCGACGGGCAAGCGGGTCGTGCGGTTGCGCGTTCCGGTGACGAAGGACTTCCTTTCGACGATCGCGCCGGACCTGGGTGAGCTCCAATTGAACGTAACGCGGCCATACAACGGGGGCACGCCGAAAGGGGTAATTTACACCACGGCGGGAGTCCAGTATGAGACGGCTACACCTATCGTAGCAAGTAACCGGACGCTGCAGCCGGCAGCATTCTGGCTGGAGCCATCGGTGAACGTAGTGTCGAGACTGGACGACGCGGTGTTTGTGGCTCGGGATGGCACGGTGGGGAGGCCGCGGCCGGTATTTGCGGTGTTCAGCGCGCGGCCTTCGAGCCTGAGCGGCAGAATGTTCAGCACGCTGGGGGAGCTGCGCGACACGTATCTGATCTTGTTTGCGGTGCTGGGGACATTTTTCGTTTTGATCTGGATCGCCGCATTTATCACCGGGGTGGTGCTGACACGGCAGATCACGAAGGCGGTAGCGGACCTTTATGACGCGACGCAATACGTGCAGACTGGGGATTTGACGCACCGGGTGCGCATCGAGCGGCGGGATCAGCTGGGCGTCCTGGCAGAGTCGTTCAACCTGATGACCGGGTCGATCAGCGGATTGATCGAGGAACAAAAGAAGCGGCAGCGACTCGAGAATGAGATTTCGATCGCGCGGGAGGTGCAGAACCAGCTGTTCCCGCAGAAAATGCCGGTGGTGCCTGGGGTGGAGCTGGAGGCGATCTGCAAGGCGGCGCGGTCGGTCAGTGGGGACTATTACGATTTTATTCAACTGAGCCCGACGCATCTGGCGATTACGGTGGCGGATATTTCGGGAAAGGGAATTTCCGCGGCGCTGTTGATGGCCAGCTTGCAGGCGGCGCTGCGGAGCCAGATGCTGGCTCCCGGCAGCGAGAGCATGAGCACCGCGGAGCTGGTGTCGCGATTGAACAAGCATCTGGTGCGGAATACGGGGGACGATCGATTTGCGACGTTCTTTATCGCGGTGTACGACAGCGCTACGCGGACGCTGCGGTACACGAATGCCGGGCACTTGCCATCGTTTCTGATTTCGAAAGACGCGGCGTTGCATCTGGATATCGGTGGGATGGTGCTGGGGGTTGACGAAGACTGTTGTTATGACGAGGGCCGGGTCTCGGTGCCGAGCGATTCGCTCTTGGTGGGATACAGCGACGGCTTGGTGGAACCGGAGAATGTGTATGGCGAGGAGTTTGGGATCAAGAGATTGCAGCAGGCGGCGGTGTACGTTCAGGAGTCGGCGCCACGGGTGGTAGCCGAGGCGCTGATGAATGCGGCGGAGGAGTGGGCCGGGACGCCGGAGCAGGCGGATGATATGACGGTGATTGTGGCGCGGTTGCAGTAGCTGCGGGGAGAGAAGCTCAGAGTACGGCCGAAGAGAAAAAGATAACGCTGAGACGCTGAGGGTTCGCAGAGGAAGATCGAACGTGCCGAAAATGTGGTAGTCAGTCTCTGCGCGAGCGTCCAGACGAGCCTTCGCTAATCGCAAGGAAGAAACGGCAATTCAAGACCCAGGTTCAAAAAACCGAACCTGGGGCACCCTCCGTGTCTCTGTAATTAGAGATACCAATAATGATACGGACGGTCTTCGGATCAATAATTACAATCCAGGCCACCCGCCGATTGCGGTAGCTTGGAGATAACTTCAACGGCCAAACCCGCCGTTGAGTCTCTACAGGGGCTTTCGTTCGATGGGGCCACCGGAGCCGGCAAGGATGCCGGCGCTACCAAGCGCAGGCGGGGCCGTTTCGGAGAGCGTGGGCTCGACATCAAGTGGATCGCCGGAAAGCGGGAATAAAGCTCCTGTTGACGAGCAACAGGAAAGTGATAGACTCCTGTTGATGTTCTAAAGGAGTTTATGCCATCTCCGAAATCGGAAGTGCTGCAGGGGACACTGGATTTGCTGGTGTTGAAGACGCTGGAGTCGATGGGCCCGATGCATGGGTTCGGGATCGCGATACGCATCCAACAAGTTTCCGAAGATTTGCTGCGACTGAATCAGGGGACGTTGTATCCGGCATTGTTGCGGCTGGAGCAGCGCGGGTGGATTGCGTCGAAGTGGGGCGTCTCCGAGAACAATCGCAAGGCCAAGTTTTATTCTCTGACACGCGCGGGGCGCAAGAGGCTGGTGGAAGAAGTGGAAAGCTGGGATCGCATGTCGGCGATGATCCATCGGGTATTGAGGACGACGTAGGCGATGGGCGAATTTCTCCATGGCGTGAGCCGGCGTATCGCGGCGCTCTTTAAGAGGCGACGGCTTGAGCAGGATTTCGACGAGGAGTTGCGTTCGCATTTAGAGATGGCCGTCGAGCGCAATCTGCGCCGCGGGATGAGCGGCGACGAGGCGCGACGGGCTGCGCTGCGGGATCTTGGGGGTGTCGAGCAAACCAAGGAGATCTATCGCGACCAGAGAGGTGTGCCCGCGATCGAGAACTTTGTTCAAGATCTGCGGTTTGGTTTGCGGATGCTGCGGCGGAGTCCGGGATTTTCGGTATTGGCGATTCTTTGCTTGACGCTGGGGATCGGGGCGAATGCCGCGGTGTTCAGCTGGATTGAGGGAATACTGTTCCGGCCGTACCCGCTGGTGGAGCATCAGGAGAGGCTTGTTGCGCTGGCGGGAACGGCGCGCGGCGAGGCTGGTGGTACGCCTATTTCGTGGCCCGATTTTCTCGACTTGCGAAAGAACTGCACGCTGGTCGATTCGCTTATCGTGACCAAGATCATGGGCACCACGCTGAGCCTTGGCGATCGCGCCGAGCGTACGATCGGAAGCATTGTATCGGCGAATTATTTTGACGCGATCGGAGTGCACCCGATTCTTGGGCGGGGTTTCGCGGCCGGGGAAGATGTGGGCAGCAACGCGCATCCTGTAACGGTGATCAGCTATCAGCTGTGGCGGAGCCACTTCAAAGGTGATCCCGCAATCATTGGCAAGACGCAGCGCTTGAACGGCATTCCGCACACGATCGTGGGTGTGGCGCCTGAAGGATTTCTGGGGACATTTGTGGGCTGGGGGATGCAGTTCTGGGTTCCGGCGTCGATGGAAGAAACGTTTGAGGGTGGTCCGTACAAACTGGAAGATCATGACGCGCGCTGGATTGAGGCTTATGCGCGTCTCAAGCCTGGCGTGACCATTGGACAGGCTCAGCAAGAGATGTCCGCTGTTGCTGCGCGATTGGAATCTGATTACCCGGCGACGAACCGGGGGCGCGGCATCAAGCTGTGGCCGCTGTGGCAAACGCCATTCAATAATGCGGGGACTTTGCTGCCGACCCTGGGGATCATGCTTGCCGTGGTGGTTTTTGTTTTGCTGATCGCCTGCGCGAATGTCGGGAATTTGCTTCTGGTACGGGCCTTTACGCGGCGGCACGAAATGACAGTGCGGGTGGCGGTGGGGGCGAACCGTGGCCGGTTGTTGCAGCAGCTGGTTACCGAAGGACTCATTCTGTCGGCGGCGGCGGCGACTGGGGGGTTGCTGTTTGCGTATTGGTGCCGGCATGCGCTGGTTCTGCTGTTTCCGGCGCGCGGGGGCGTGGCCATGACGCTGCCCGGCGAGATCGATTGGCGGGTGCTTGCGCTGAGCGCCGGCGTTTGCGTCATCACTACTTTGCTGCTGGGGTTGGTTCCGGCGATGCAGACTGGAAAGATCGATCTTGCCGGAGCGATGAAATCGGAAATGTCGGGTGTCGTTGGTGGGGGTCGTGGAAAGTCGTGGCTTCGGTCGAGTCTCGTTGTGCTTCAGGTGTCGCTCAGCTTCCTTTTGCTGGTTGGGGCAGGTCTTTTAATGCTCAGCTTGCAGCGAATTCGCAACCTCGACCCTGGTTTTACGACACGAGGCGTGCTCTTTACCGCTGTGGATTTGCGAGGCGCTGGATACGACGCGGTACGCGCGAAGACCTTTGACGATGAGTTGCTTGGGCGGGTGCAAGCCTTCCCTGGGGTGGAGTCGGTGGCGGTTGCGCGAGGCACACCGCTGAGTTATGGGAGCTTTTCTTCGTCGGCGATTGCGGTTGATGGCTATCAGGCGCCGTCGGAGGAACAGCCTGAGGTGGAATACAACCAAGTCGGGCCGGGCTATTTCGCGACGATGGGGATTCCGGTGCTTTCTGGCCGGGAGTTTACGCGGGGCGATAACGAAACTGCTGCGCTGGTCGCGGTGGTGAACGATGTCATGGCCGCTCGGTATTGGCGCGGTGGGGATCCTATCGGACAGCGCCTGCAGGTCAAGGGGCAATGGCTGCAGGTCGTCGGGGTGGCCAAGGTTTCGAAATACCAGAGCGTTCGCGAGAATCCGAAGCCGTTTTTTTATGTTCCGCTGCGGCAGGATTTTTCGGTGGGAGCGGCGTTGCATATTCGAACGCGGATGCCAGCGGAGACCATAGCCACGGAGGTAGCGCGGGAGGTGCATACTCTCGACGCGAATCTCGCGCCGTATGAGCTCATCAGCCTGCAAGAGCAGATGGATCGGTCGACGTCGCCGCAGCGGGTTGCGGTGACACTACTGGGAATCCTTGGTGGGTTGGCGTTATTGCTGGCGACGGTGGGACTCTACGCGGTGATGTCGTACACGATCTCGCAGGGCACGCGGGAATTCGGGTTGCGCATGGCACTGGGTGCGGGGGCGTGGACTTTGTTGCGGCAGGTGTTGTCACGTGGCTTGGCTTTGACAGGGGTTGGCGTGCTTCTTGGGATTGTGGCGGCGCTTGGAACGACTCGGCTACTGGGGAACTTGTTGTACCGGGTGAGTCCGCGCGACCCGGCGGCGTTTGGTTCCGCGCTGGTGGTGATGGCGGTCGCTTCGCTGGTGGCGTGTTTCTGGCCGGCTTGGCGGGCTACTCGGACGGATCCGGCGCGGGCTTTGCGGGATTGACTCTCGATTTTTGATGGAGAGACCGCTTCGGCTTTCCTGGCCAACAGGTTTTGGTCAAATTCCACTTGTACGATTAGCGTTAATCCGGACTTTGGGACTCCTAGAGGGAGTTAGTGGAAGTTCTGCTGAGATTGAAGTAAGTTTGCATAGACGCGATGGGGACAAGAGCTTCATTCATTTATTTTGGCCCGCCAACCTTGTTCATCATGCTGTGCATGACTGCCATAGGATGGATTAGCTCCATTTCGAACAAGAAGTTTGTCCAAAAGCTATTTAAATGGGTCACTCGATGCGGCGTGTTGGGCTGTTTCTTGGCGATGTTTCTCGCGGTCACTGCTTGGGTGACGAACACGGACTTTGTGTACAGTCACGCTAGCATAGTCTGGCCCTTTTGCCTGTCGCTCGGAGCACTGAACGGCCATCCCTCCCTTGGAGTTGGTCTGTTGCTCGTCTGCTTGATGGGCGTCATGAACGGTCTGTATTACGCACTTCTGGCAGCGCTCACGTGGAAAATCATCCAGTTGTTTCCCGAGAAATCACGCCTTGAGTGAGTGCAGTGCCCTGGGCAGTGCCCGGTTATCGGAAACTGACCTTGAATGCTGGAGTGGTGTCGGCTGGGCTATACTGAATCGCTTTTATGACTTGGTGCGGGGAGAGGGATGACGCTGCAGAATCGGGTGGCTTTGGTTACTGGCGGGAGCCGCGGGATCGGGCGGGGGATTGCGGTGAAGCTTGCGCAGGATGGGGCGCGGGTGGCTATTGCGTATCGCTCGAATAAGGTGGCGGCGCAGCAGACATTGCGGTTGTTGCAAGAGAAGGGCGCGGACTGCGTGGCGGTGGAGACGGATATAAATGATGCGGCGCGCTCCGAGGATTTGTTGCGCACGGTGGTGGATCGATTTGGGCGGATTGATATCGTGGTGAACAATGTGGGCGATTCCCGGTGGGGGACACTGGCGGAGTCTTCGCTGGAAGATTGGCGGAATATCATTTCGTCGAACTTGATGACGGTGCTTTATGTGAGCCGGGCGGCGCTTCCGCATCTGCGGCGGGGGCGGTGGGGACGGATCATTAATTTGGGGGCGGTGGGGGCGGAGAGGGCTTTCGGTCAGGCGAAGATTTCGGCTTATGCGGCGGCGAAGGCGGCGGTGGTGGCTTTGTCGAGGTCGTTGGCGCTGGAAGAGGCGAAGAATGGGATTACCGTCAACGTGGTGAACCCTTCGAGCATTGATGAGAATGAATTGACTTTGAATGAGGCGCGGCGGATTCGGGATGCGCGATTTCCGATTGGGCGGCCGCCTACTGTTGAGGATGTGGCGAATACTGTGGCGTTTTTTGCTTCGGAAGAGGCGGAGTATGTTACCGGTCAAGTTGTGAATGTCAGCGGCGGCTGGATGCTTTGAGATTGTGGGACATGTTGATTTTGTCAGAGCTTCGGAAAGGCCGCCCTTCGACGCTTCACGCGTTGGGTTTTGGTGGCGCGGCATCTAAACCCCGCCCTCTCGGAGAGGGCGGCTACAGGGTGCCGTACTTCGGGGCGCGTTTGTCGAACCTGCCATGAAAGCTCTTACTTCGGAAGAGATGCGCGAAGTTGACCGCCTGACCACCGAGCGGATCGGAATTGCCAGCTTGCAATTGATGGAGACCGCGGGGACTCTCGCGGCGAACTGTCTTGCCGCGTGGATGCGCGATGCGGGATTGCATACGCCCACGATTGCGGTGCTGTGCGGCAAGGGAAATAACGGCGGAGACGGGTTCGTCGTGGCGCGGCATTTGTATCCGGCGGCGGAACGTGTGCGCGTGTATTTGTTTGCCGGATTGGACGATTTGCGAGGCGATGCCGCGACGAATCTTCATCGGTGGCGGAATTTGGGTGGTGACATCATTTCCATTGGCGATGAAAGGGCATGGGAAGCGGTGCGGGCTGAGGTTGGTGGCGCCGATGTGATTGTTGACGCGATATTCGGGACTGGATTTCGCGGGGTGGCATCGGGGGCTGTGGGGCAGGCGATTGCGGACATCAACCGGATGTCAAGGGATGCGACGGCGGCGCGGCCTGCCGTGATTTTCGCGGTGGATACGCCGTCAGGGTTGCCTTCGAATGGAGGAGCGGCTGAGGGGCCGGTCTTACGGGCGCATCATACGGCGACGTTTACGGCGCCGAAGGTGGGGCAATTGGTGTCGCGGGATTGTGAGGCCGCGGGATCGCTGCGCGTGGTGAATATCGGATCGCCGGTTGCGCTGGTGGAAGAGGTTGGCAAGGGGTCGCTGCGGTGGAGTGAGCCGGGGGAGTTTGCGGAGCTGCCGCTGGTGCGGACTACGGACGGGCACAAGGGTTTGTACGGACATATATTGGTTGTGGCGGGCTCGCAGGGGAAGAGCGGGGCGGCGGTTATGTCGGGGAGCGCGGCGTTGTTTGCCGGGGCTGGACTCGTAACCGTCGCGACGCCGGATGTGGTGCTTCCGATTGTGGCGGCGGCGCACCCGGAGTACATGACTGAGGCGCTGGCGTCGACTATTGATGGAATGGCGTCGAAAGCGAATCTGGCGGGCGGCCGTTTTGCCGCGATCGAAAAAGGGAAGATAGTTCTCGCCGTCGGACCGGGGCTTGGACAGGATCCAGAGACGCAGGAATTTATTCGAACGATCGTAAAGGGGAGCGAAGTGCCTGTAATTGTTGACGCCGATGGATTGAATGCTTTCGGGCGTCGCGCTGACGATTTGCGCGACCGAAAGGCGAAATTTCTGGCGATTACGCCGCATCCGGGAGAGATGGCGCGATTGCTGAACAGTTCGATCAAAGAGGTGCAGGCGGATCGCGTGAAGACTGCGCAGGATGCGGCGAAGAGATGGGACGCGCACGTGATTTTGAAGGGGTCGCACACGGTGCTGGCGGCGCCGGATGGGCGGACTTTTGTTAACACGACCGGTAACGCGGGGCTGGCTAAGGGTGGATCCGGCGACGTGCTGACGGGCGTGCTGGCGGCGATGACCGGGCAGTTCAAGACGGACGATTGGCTGCGAGTTTTGGCGCTGGGCGTTTATTTGCATGGGACGGCTGCGGAGGTTGCGACGACGGGTACGGACCTGTCGGGGCTCGTGGCCGGAGACGTGGCCCGGGCGGTGCCGGCGGCGCGGCTGAGACTTCTCCGGGAGCTACAGCAGCGTGGGTGAAGAGTTGATTACGCGATCGGCGGAAGAGACCATCGCGTGGGGCAGGGAATTCGCGGGGCGCCTGCAACCGCCCGTTCTCGTGTTGCTGACGGGCGAGCTTGGGAGTGGGAAGACTACGTTGACTAAAGGGATTGTGGAGGGGCTGGGGGCGGCGGCTGAGGATGAGGTGACTAGCCCGACGTTTACGTTGGTGCATGTCTATGGACGGGCGGCGAAGGTTTATCACGGTGACCTGTACCGGATTGAGAGTTTTCATGATTTTGAGACTTTGGGGTTGGAGGATGTTTTTGCTGCGCCGGCGGTAATGATTTTGGAATGGTCGGAGAAGTTTCCGTTGGAGTCGCCTTGGCCGCAGGTTCGGGTGCGGCTGGAGCATTTGGGAGGGGATTCGCGGCGGATTTTGGTGGGTTGAGGTTTACTGACCAGCGTGCCGGCAGCGGGGGCTGAGAACAGCCTGCATTATGGGTGCGCGTGGGTGGATTGGAGTCTAAACCCCGCGGTCTCGGCCCTTCGAAGCTCAGGGTAAAAGACCGCGGCTACAGGGCGCTCCGACCACTTACTGGCTAACTGTCTCGCCAACGATGGTACCGGTGGCTATTGCCCGCCTCGCGTGCCGCTGCTAGCTTGGAAAAAGCCCTTCTGGCGAGACTACATGGCTTACGAGATTCTTACCCCTATCGCGAAGGAAGAGGCCCGGATCGAGCTTAAGAGCTACAGCACCACGATCCCGATGGGATCGCTGGCCATTGGTGTGGATAACATCCACCACGATGTGTTTCTTAGCCCGAAGTTCGTCCAGGCCTCGCGCGACTATTTGTTCGACCTGATTCGCCAGAGTACCAAGGCGACCTATTTTTCCGGGATCGAGCTGCGCACCGTCAAAGCTCCGGACAACGCCGCCTACCGGAAGTTGCTCACCGATCTTCTGCAGAGCGCCCTGACGCAGGCCAAATTTCAGAAAAATGTCGAGATCGACTTGCTTTTCCGGCTGGCGCTGCTGAAATTTCTGACCGTCGAGATCGGCAACCAGTTTGCGAATTTGATCCTGGAAGGCAAGGAGTGGATTCGCCAGCGTGGCGAGCATTTCGAGCGCAGCCAGCAGGCGCATGTCATTAAATCGCGCTTGTCAGAGTTGCAGTCATCGCGGCGCGTAATCATTCGAGGCGTAGGGCAGCAAGTCGCCCAGATGGTGGCCGACGCCGAGGATAATGTGGTGTCGAAGGCGCGGCGTGCGCTGTTTGGGGAGGATTTCGCCGCGTACTATGAGCTGCTGAAAAATCGGCTGGTGTTTCTGGATGGCGGCAAGGACGACGTATTCTTTCTGGAGCACTACGTGCTGCTTGGGAATTACGTTCGCGATCCCGACCGTTTCGAGGCCATGGACGAGTTGTTTCAGGATTTCTTGAGAGATGCAGGATTGGCGATCAGCCAGGATTCTGCGTACACCGATGCGAGTCAAGGCCACAGGACGCTGATGGAGTCGGCGCAACGCATGCGCGACGAGATCGCCAACCTGGAAGAGCAGCGTGAAAGCCTGCGAAAACGGCTTGATCGGGGCGACGGCTTCTTAAACAAGTTCTTGAGTTCCGGTGATCCCTCGGATTTGAAAGCGTCGCTCAGCGACGTGGAAGCCCGGTTGAAGCATCAGGAAGTGAAGCTGGAGGAAATCGGGCCTCAGATTGAGGCATCGAAACAAAAGCTGGACTTCCTGACCAAGGACTACAAGGGCCGCTTAGGCGACTACTTGAACGATCCGGAGAATGCCAAGCGACTGTTCGATCACACATCCGTGAACGCGGGAGAGGGAAACCTTCGCGGGAAACTGCTGTCGGAATTGCTGGAGCGTTTGGAACAGCAGGAAATTATTTATCACGTGCTGGCAAGTTATGAGATTCGCGCTATCTCGGCGGAATACAGTCCTCCGGTTCATTTACAGCAGCTACGGAAGGCCCTGGTTTCGAAAGAAGAGATGAAGCGCGTGGAGGGCGTGCTAAAGCAAGTGCCCGCGCGGCAGTTGTCGCTAAAGCCGATCGAGGACTTATCGCGCAAGATCCGGCGTTTCTCTCGCGAAGAAAAACTGAGTTTCGTGGTGCGTTTCGCGGGTGATTTCCTGCGACTTCGGCGAGACGTACGGAACGCCGAGCACCTGAGCACCTGCATGGAACGGGTCAACCTGGTTACCACCGAACAGGCCCGCGAGCTTTCGCGATTGAACAATCGCCTGTACGAGTGCGTGCTGCAAGAGGAGGCCAAGCCGAATCAGGACCAGGTGGTGTCGCACGTGATCATCAAAGCGGACGTGCGCGGTTCGACCAAGATGACGCAGGACCTGTTGTCGCGGGGGCTAAGCCCGGCATCGCACTTCAGCCTGAATTTACACGAACCGGTAAAGAAGCTGCTGGATCGCTACGCGGCAAAGAAGGTGTTTATCGAGGGAGACGCAATTATTCTTGCGATTTTCGAGACGGAGTCGAATCGCGCCTATGCGCGAGCGGTTGCGAAGGCGTGCATCTTGTCGCGGCAGATCCTGGCGGTTTGCAACTCGTATAACGATCGCGCGGCGACGACGGACCTGCCAGCGCTGGAACTTGGAATCGGCGTGGCGTTTCAAGGGTCGGCGCCAACGTACTGGACCGACGGGGATTCGCGCATCATGATCTCGAAGGCGCTCAATTTGTCGGACCGGCTGTCGGGATGCGCGAAGATCGCCAAGCGGCTGATGACGGGGCAGAAGACGCACTTCTCCGTATTCCAATTTCTGACCGCCATGGAAGGAGCGTCTGCCGAGGAATTGGACGAATTTCTGGTGCGCTTTAACATGAACGGGATTGAATTGAACGAAGAAGGCTTTCAGAAATTATCCGAGGAGATTTCGCTGGACTCGATCGAGACCAAGCTGGATATGCCGTGGGGCAAGGAAAATGTGATGTTGCACTACGGCGAAGTGCCTATGGGAGATTCGGTGGAATTGCTGGTTCTGCGCAAAGGGCTTGCGCGGGAACTGCGTCCTGACGGGGCGATCGGATTCGCCTCGAGCCATCCGTACTACGAAGTCTGCACAAGTGGCGCTCTTTACGATTTGGTTGCCGCTCTTATCCGCACGCAAAGTGCGGCGCTGGAAGCAACGCGCGCCTGAGGCCCGCCGCCAGTCCACTAACCTTGTTGCATGTCCGTTTGGGCATCGCCGATTCAGTGCGTTGTGGGTGACGGGGCGACGTTTTAATGCGGGCAGCGCCGGGCGGGGCGAGCCGCGCCTCTACGAAGGAATCGCGGAGCTATTACGCATTTTCAAATCGGCTGTCGTCACACTACGGCGTTGCGCTGGATTACTTCGCGGTACCACTCAGCGCTGAGCTTGGGAGTGCGCTTTTGGGTCTTGAAGTCCACGTAGTGAATTCCGAAGCGCTTGCTGTAGCCGTCGGCCCATTCGAAGTTGTCCAGCAGGCTCCAGAGGAAGTAGCCCTTGATGGGGTAGCCCTCCGAAGCGGCGCGGTGCAGGTGCGTCAGGTGATTGCGAAGGTACATCACGCGGTCGGTGTCTTCGATGTGCCCATTTGCGGCGATCACATCGTCTGACGAACAACCGTTCTCCGTGATGTATAGCTCTTTCGGCTTCCAGATGTCGCTGGGATTGCGGATGGCCCAATACAGGACTTCCGGACCGATGTTGATCCACGGGGAGGCCATGTGCGGATAGGAAGCCGGCCGGGGCTCGATTACATAGCCCGCCGGCGAACCGTCCGCGCGAACATAGTCCGGGGTATAGACGTTGAAACCGATGAAATCCAGCGGGCTGCCAATGGCCTTAAAGTCGTCAGGCTGGACCTTGGGAGCGTTGGCTCCTTCGCGCTGGAGATATCCGTCGGTGTACTTTCCTTCCATGAGGGCGGTGAGGAACTGAGCGTTGCCTTCGCGAGTGGCGCGCCGGGCGGCTTCGATGTGCTCGCGGCTTTCGATGACCGGGACGTAGACGTTGGAATTTTCCGCGAGGCCCACTAGCGTTCCGCTCTTCGCGTTGGCGCGGATGGCTTGCACAGCCAGTCCGTGCGCGAGAATGGCGTGGTGGCGGACCTGGTTGACCTCAGCGGGAGGAAGCTTCTTGCCCGGCGCAAATTGGCCGGTCTTGTAGCCCAGGTCGGTGAAGCAGACGAATTCGTTGGTAGTGAAAAAGTGATTGACACGATCGGACAGATGCTTCGAGACATACGCGGCGTAGTCGGCAAAAGCCTTTGAGGTGTCGCGTGATTCCCATCCGCCGGGCAACGCCTGGGGCAGATCCCAATGGAAGAGCGTGATGTATGGTTGAATATCGTTTGCCAATAGTTCGTCAACCACCCGCTGATAATAGGCGAGGCCTTTTTTGTTGGGCTGGCCGGTGCCGTCGGGGAAGATGCGCGACCAGGAGATCGAGAAGCGGTAAACCTTAGCTCCCAAATTCTTGAGAAGCTGCACGTCTTCTTTGTAGAGATGATAGGAATCGTCGGCTACATCGCCGGTGTCTCCCTGAAAAGTCTTCCCCGGCGTGTGCGAGAAAGTATCCCAGACGGACGGTTTTCGACCGTCTTCGTTAGCAGCCCCTTCAGTTTGGTACGAGGCGGTGGCGCAGCCCCACTTAAAGTCGGCCGGGAATCGAAGTAGAGTCCCGTTCGACATTCGAGCGAGCGCGATCCGCGGCAGGGAAGTGCTGGCCAAAGTGGTGGCTGCGGTCGCAGCGATCGTGCGGGCAAACTGGCGGCGTGAGAGAGTATTCATAAGCCCAACAGTGTAAATCACTTGGCGGCGCGCGCGTCAAACAAAGATTCGAAGCGTGGTCACGCGCTAGAGATCATTGGCTGTGTTATGAGCGAATAAATTCAATTCTTAGGCTGACCCTGTCCGTCACCAGAACGGACACTCAGAACCACCACAAACCGCGTCACTTTCGTCGCATCGGAGACACCCGCGCATGCCGTCAGCTTGCTAAGTCTCTTTCCACGGAATCCAGATAGTTTTTGATCACATAAAATACCACTTCGGGACGTGCCGCTCGAATTCTTGAAATAGCCTCGGCCTGCGAGAATCCGAATGCCCGCAAGAGCGCGTAACACATCGTAGGTCCGCGATTTATTCCGGCGGAGCAATGCGGAAACACTTTGGTGTTCGCCAGCGACAACGCTGGGAGGGCAAATTGAATTCCTTTTCGGTATTGTCCTGGAGGCCGCATGGTGCCGTCGTCCACCTGCGGGAGCCAGAGAATCGTGACGCGACTGTCGTTCAGCGTGTCGTCATCGAATTCCGCGCGCATGTCGATGACGTGGGTGATGCCCGCACCCACGATTTGATCAACGTCGGCTTTGGACGAGATTCCACCGCCAACGGCAATACGTTCGGTCACGAAATTGAAAGACACGCTCAAGATACGCCCCAGCCGATTATTCGGAGGCAGGTAGTGTAACATCTACCGCTCAGTACTTGGACTCTGCCGGACAGGTTTGGGCGCAACCCGAGTTATTTGCCTCAGTGTGATTCTCCTGACAGCACGACTAAAAGGGTCTCTAGGTCGTGAGCCGACCGCCGGGTTTACACCGCAAACCTTTTATGTCGTACCCGAATCTGACTTATGGAGGCCGATTTTCTTATGTCAAAACACATTCTGATCGTCGATGACAGCGATACTTGCCGGAGAGTCACCCGGCTATTTCTAGAGAGCCAATTGGACCTTGAGGTTTGTGGCGAAGCTGTTGATGGGGTAGACGCTATCGAAAAAGCGAGAGCTTTGAAGCCTGATCTCGTCGTTATGGACCTGGCGATGCCCCGGATGAATGGCGTGGAAGCTACATCTGAACTGCGAGCTATGATGCCCCGAGTGCCGATTGTTGTATTCACGATGTATGAGGACAATTTGGGCCGGGCCTCGGCATTATCGGCAGGGGCGAACCTAGTGGTTTCCAAGCCTGACGGCGGCTGGAAGCTAGTAGAGAGCGTGCAAAGCCTGCTTCAAGCCGCCTGACCTCCAGCGAGCGCGACCTATGCTACTGGCGGTTTCCGGCTGTGATGTTCATGGCCGCGTAGACAGAACAAGCTGGTTGGGTTATACCATTTGTCGATGGGAACCCCGATTCGACTTCTAATCGCTGACGATTCTGCAACCATTCGCCGCACCATCTGTTCGCTGCTTCAAGCTCAAACCGACATCGCGGTCTGTGCCGAAGCTGGCAATTATGCAGAACTGCTGAAGAAATTTAACGCGACCACTACTGATGTAGTTCTGATGGACGTGCGGATGCCCGGCGAAAAGATGTTTACCCCTGCCACTATCAAAGCCCATTTTCACGGGTCATGTTTGCTTGCAATGTCTGTGTGGAACGACGCAGAGACTGCCAGCCTTGCCCGGAGCTTCGGAGCCACGAAATTGTTGGACAAGGGACAGCTTGCTTCCACTCTGGTTCCCGCAGTCAAAGAGTGCGTTGACAAGACCGGGAAAGCACGGAGATGACAGGAAAAGACGATTGGCCATCATCCGCAATGAACGATTTGGCGGCAAGGCCAGGCCGCTGACCCAAGGTCCGACCAAGCGCCCTTGCACGACCCATCTTCTTTCTGCTGGTGTCTCCTTCATCGTGATCTTCAGCACGTCTACCTCTCATGTGAGCCAAATGGCATAACGCCTCTTGCCTCAACCCTGCTTCGTTCAAGCGACACCAAAAAAGGCAACTTGGTCGCCAGAAACTGACATGAATCCGCAACAATGGAAGTCATTCAGTTGCATTGAGATAACCGCGAGGCGGGAGGTTCGTCAGATCAGGGTGCCACCCTATCGGTGCCAAGCAAGTAGCAGGCTGCTAAATTCTTCGCACGTCAGAAGAACAGTGTCAGCACGGAGGACTTTTCGTAGCAGGAGCTGAAATAAGAAAGGAGACCGCACAACTATGCGGAAGCTACAAGCGAAATTTTGTCGTTCTTGGCGTCTTCGCCTTCTCGAAAAAATCAGTAACTTACGTATTTTCAATGCCGCTGAATATTCCGACTCCTCCCGCCTGGACCAGTTTGTTTTGGAAACAAGGCAGGGCTGCGACGGTCACGGATCATTTTTTATGTAACCTAGAACAGACTGGTCTAATCGAACTCGTTGTTGAGAATCTGGGGGCACAACGTCAACTTATTCTCGCCTGGGAGGCGCACCACCCGATAACGGAATCGGAGCGTCATGTCGATTAGAAGAGAAGATCGTATGCCATATCTACAACTCGATACCCCCTACGCGTACTCCGTCGAACAAAAACAAAGACTCGCAAAACGACTTGGCGAGATCTATAGCCACACGATGAATTCCAACATCCAGCGGCTGACCGTCGCGATCCGGGAACTCGGAACTGGAAGCATCTGGCGTTGTGCAGAGCAAGATCCGAGGCCAGCTGCTCTTCTCATGTGTGATATCCGACGTGGGCGGCCAGCTGAGTTGCGGGCGGAGCTCTCGCGAAAGCTAATTGATGCCTGCATAGAAATCGTCGGTCTTAGAGAAGACAACCTCAACATCGAGTTCACGCAGCACGATGGAGATGAGATGTATCACACGCTCTACGGTGGCCTGAGCGATGATTGGAATCCCGATAAGCCAGATAGCCTTGGGCAGTGATCACGGCCCTCTCAAAGAAAGCTGCGACCGAATCGAACTCATAAGATTCCAACTTGGCTTATGTGAAGCCAAATAAGAATGCATTGGTCAGTCCCGCGCTGCTCTCGGACATCGCGGACGTCTCTCGAGTCCCTCGATCCATTCCGCTCCTTTAGTTCAGCCGGTTTTCTTCCAGCAACTCCGTGAACAATGTATCTTCGGCGGAAACCGCGAGGATGCCGAAGACGCTGTGTAAGAAGCCTTCCTACTCGCGTTTATTCATCTGCAACTCTTTCCTGGAATTTCTCTACACTCAAAAAATTCCTTGTTCCTCCCAACCTTTCGAAAGCATCTATAGCAGCGGAGGAACGAAGACCACGTGATTTAGTTTTTGCGAATAGTCATCAGGTTGCTGTTTCTCCAAGTGGGGGGGACGGATCAAGCACGAGGACCACAATCGGGTCCTTCCGTGACCGATGCGTCCAGGCTTACCTGCATTTTGATCGACGTGTTCTACGACTGCCTTGCAGCCGCGTCCCCGTGTGGGTCAGGTCGTGGCGACTTTCTGTCACAGGATAAAGAGAAAGGAAGCGACGACAATGGCTACAAGACAGCAGACGGCGCAGTCAGATCTTCGGGATGTTCCCCGCGGGATGGATCTCCTCAACCGGCAACTCCTGAACAAAGGCACGGCGTTCACGGAGGAGGAGCGAAGGCAATTTGGCCTGGACGGACTTCTCCCGCCACACTTCGAGAGCCTTGAAGAGCAGGTCGTTCGCGCTTACGAGGCTTACAAACGAAAGGACGACGACCTGGAGCGGCATATCTATTTACGCGCTCTGCAGGATACCAACGAAGTCCTTTTCTACCGTCTCCTGCTCGATCATATCGAAGAAATGACGCCAATGGTTTACACACCGGTGGTCGCCCTGGCCTGTCAGCAATTCAGCCATATCTACCGTCGGCCCAGGGGATTATTCATTTCTTACCCGATGCGCGACTCCGTTCCGGCGCTCTTGCGGAACCGACCCAATCCGGACGTCGACGTGATTGTCGTCACAGACGGCGAACGCATTTTGGGCATCGGCGACCAGGGCGCAGGCGGACTGGGCATCCCGATCGGCAAACTGTCTTTATATACGCTCATCGGCGGGATCCGTCCGGAACGCACCCTCCCTATCGTTTTGGATGTGGGAACCAATAACCAGGAACGGCTCAACGATCCGGAGTACCTCGGTTGGCGTCACGAACGGATTACCGGTCAGGCGTACTTTGACTTTGTCGATCAGTTCGTCCAGGCCGTGAAGCAGGAACTTCCCGGAACATGCCTGCAATGGGAAGACTTCGCGACTCCTCACGCTCGGCCCATTCTTCAGCATTATCACGACGAATTGCTGACGTTCAATGACGACATTCAAGGGACAGCCGCCGTCGCCCTGGGAGCGATACTGGGTGCCGTCAAGGTGACCGGAAAGAGTTTGAAGGATCAGCAGATCGTCATGTTCGGAGCAGGCTCCGCGGGCATTGGCGTTGCCGATGGATTGCGAGCGGCAATCAAAGGCGAAGGCCTATCCGAAGAGGAGGCGCGCAGCCACTTCTGGGTCATTGACAAAGGCGGTCTTCTTCATTCAGGGCGAAAAGATCTTACTCCGGAACAGAGTGTCTATGCTCAGCCGGAGGAGCGTGTATCTGGATGGCCGCGAACTTCCAACGGACAAATCGGACTTGCCGACGTGATTGGAAAGATCGAAGCGACGGTCCTGATCGGCCTGTCCACAGTCGGCGGCGCTTTTTCAGAAGCGATTGTTCGCGAGATGGCGCGCAAGGTCGAGCGACCGATCATTTTCCCTCTTTCGAATCCGACCTCCAAATCGGAAGCGAAAGCGGAAGACTTGATTCGTTGGACCGATGGGCGCGCTCTTGTAGCTACAGGTTCGCCTTTTGCGCCTGTCAGCTATGGTGGTCGAACGATTCCCATCGCACAGTGCAACAACGTTTTCATCTTTCCAGCCATGGGCCTTGGACTGGTCGCGTCGCGCGCCCGCCGCGTTACAAACGCGATGATGCTGGCGGCGGCCCGAGCACTCGGCGCGAATTCGCCGGCCCTCAAGGATTCTTCCGCGTCTTTGCTGCCTCGCTTGACCGACATCCGAAGGGTGGCTGCGGAAATTGCGCTAGCGGTGGGCGTCGAGGCACAAAAAGAGGGCCTTGCTCCAAAGACGACAGAGGATGAACTCCGTCAACGTGTGTCCGCGGCGCAGTGGACTCCTGCCTACCCATCTCTTATCCCGGCAAAGATGTAGGCCAGAAGCAATAGGAGCTTACCATGCAAAGTTTTCAGGTTTTGCCGATCAAGACTATAGGGAAAGGCACTGCGGGGCTGAAGCGCGAAATGGTTCGATTGGCGCGCTCTGCATCAAAAATGCTTGGTTGTTCCCAGAGGCGGGCCAGTCTAGCAAGGGTAGCCCGAACAGCAGGCTTACTTGTGCTGGTCGCGGGTGCTCCTGCTTCGGCGCAAACGCCGGAAACCACGGATGCCGCGGACGCCTCGACTTCCGTGCAATCTAGTTGCCCCCGCCCAGCCCCGGCCTTTACGCAACTGACGTATGACGAAGACAACCGGTATTTCAGCAATTCGAATTGCCGGACTCAATTCCTGGACCGCTTGAAGTTTATCCCGCTTCGAGGTGACGACGAGAACTATTACCTCTCTTTGGGCATCTTCACACGGGATCGTGGCGAATATTTCAGCCATCCAGATTTGGGAAGCGGCTCTACGGGAAATGCCTATTTGATGCAGCGTTACTTTTTGCATATGGACCTGCATCTGGGTGAGAGGTTCCGCTTCTTCGGCGAACTTGCAAGCAGTCTCGAGACCGGCAGAAACGGCGGGCCTCGCGCAGGTCTGGACGAGAAACAGTTGTACGTTCATCAGGGTTTTTTCGATATCGGCCTTTGGCAGTCCGACAAAAACAGCCTGACCTTGCGAGCCGGACGGCAAGAGATGGTATTGGGTTCGGAGAACTTCGTTTCCACTCGCGATGGACGCAATATCCGGCGCAGCCTGACTGGATTTCGTCTTACGTGGGTTAAGGGCGACTGGACCATCGACACATTTGCCATGCGCCCAACCCTGGATAATCCGGGCAACTTCAACGATTCACCCAACCACGCATCCAGTTTCTGGGGCGCCTATGCGGTCAGGCCATTTGCCTTCTTGCCGCGAGGAAATGTCGACCTCTATTACTTCGGGCTCGACCTCAAGAGCGTGCATTTCGACGGCAGAGGAACCGGCCGCGAGCAACGGGAAACAATCGGGACGCGGCTCTGGGGAACCACCGAACGCTGGGACTATAACGATGAGTTTACCTATCAGTTTGGCTGGTTTGGGCCTGTTGACGATATTCGAGCCTGGGCCATTTCCACGGAGACAGCCTATCGGATCGACTCGAATTCCCTAAAGCCCAGATTTGCACTTCGCGCCATGTCCTTCAGCGGTGATCAGAATCCTTCGAGCGGGACTCTCGGCACGTTTAACTCTATTTTCGAAAAAGGCCCTTATTTCAGCTACGCGGAAGTATTCGCCAGACGAAATCTGATCGCGTTGCAACCGTACGTGGAACTTCATCTCAGCAAGACCGTCACTTTGACGCCCAATCCGGCATTTTTCTGGCGTGAGAGCCCGCGCGACGGCCTTTATACCGTTGGCAACGCGGTGGTAATTTCCGGCCAGAACAGCAACGCGCGCTATATCGCCACCCAAGCCTCTGCGCAACTTCGGTGGAAGATGACCCGGAACCTGACCTGGTTCACCGAGTACGCCCACTTCTTTCCGGGTGAGTTCCTGAAGCAGTCCACGCCGGGGAGCAACATGAATTTTTGGACGGGATGGCTGGACATCAGGTACTAGGGAGAATTCACAATGGCGATAGAGGCAAACACTACCCCTCATGCCGTGTCGAGCAGAGCGCCCGCGAAAGCTGCCACACCCACCGTGGCAAAATCACCCAGCCAGATGTGGAAGGCCATAGCGCCCGTCGCCGTGGCTGTCGTCCTCGCATTGGTGCCCGTACCAACTGGCCTGCCGCAACATGCGTGGTACTTCTTTTCCATCTTTGTCGGCGTAATCGTGGGGCTGGTTTTGGAGCCGTTGCCCGGCGCTGCCATCGCGTTGAGCGGTCTCACATTGGTCGCGGTGTTTCCCCGATTTGTGCTGTTTAGTCCCGAGCAATTATCGCAACCCGGCTTCCGCGCGCCGAGTGCAGCCCTTAATTGGGCGCTATCGGGTTACAGCAATCCGACGGTGTGGCTCATCTTCGGGGCGTTCATACTCGCACTTGGTTACGAGCGAACAGGGCTCGGCGAACGCATCGCTCTCATCCTGGTTAAGCGCATGGGCAAAAACACCCTCTTACTGGGTTACGGAGTTACATTGGCCGATGCGATCCTCGCGCCCTTCATACCCTCCCCAACCGCGCGCAGCGGCGGGATCATCTACCCGATCGTCAGCGATTTGGCGCAGGTCTATGAATCCAAGCCCAACGATCCTTCCGCGCGCCGAGTCGGGTCCTATCTCATGTGGGTAGCTATCGCAACCACATGTGTAACAAGTTCGCTATTTCTTACCGCTGCTTCATTCAATCTGCTCGCCGTGGGCTTGGTTGAGAAGCTTACACAAACGGACGTGCACTGGATGGATTGGTTCAGGACCTCGGCGACCGCGATTATTCCGCTTTTGATTCTGATTCCGTTGTTGAGCTATTGGCTCTATCCGCCCGAGGTAAAGCACTCCACCGAGGTATCAAAGTGGGCTGCACAGAAGCTCGAAAAGGTCGGCCGTCTCTCCCGACGCGAACTCATCTTGGCGGCGATTGTCGTGCTCTCGCTGGTTCTGTGGGTGGGAGGCAGCGCCTTCGTCAGCGCAACGACGGTGGCGTTCATCGCGATAAGTCTGATGTTGATCACCGGAGTAGTGACGTGGAACGATATTACGGAGGACAAGCGCGCTTGGACTACCTTCGCGTGGCTCGGCGCCCTGATCGCTCTTTGCGATGGACTCAATCGCGTCGGCTTCGTCAAGTGGTTTGCCGACGGCATCGCCCCGCACATGGCGGGCCTTTCGCCCCACGTGGCGATGATAATTTTGCTTGCGATCTTTTTCGTAGCCCATTACTTATTCGCCAGCGTCGATGCCTATACGACAGCCTTGCTGCCAGTCATTCTGCTAACTGGCGCGGCGATTCCGGGAATCCCTCTCAAGGAATTCGCGCTGCTTCTGTGCATGGAGTTAGGAATCATGGGGATCATTACCCCCTTCGCGGACGCGGCCAGCCCCATCTATGCGAATAGCGGTTACCTGCCGCCCAAGGATTACTGGCGTCTCGGCACGATTTTCGGAGCTCTCTTTCTCATCTTCTTTCTCGCAGTCGGCGTGCCCTGGGCATCGCTCCTGTGGGAAAAATAGCGCTCTCGAACAAAGGAGTGAGCATCTTGCCTTATTCGTTCCCGCCGGCACGTATGTGGGAGTCGCGGCGGGCCTAACGGTCGAAAAAATGATTCGAGATTGGAGTCAAAGGCGGGCGAAATGCATCGCGGCTCCGGATCGTACCAGGACTTAACTTATCGTCTGAAAGGACAGACTCTCATGAGTGAAGATTCGAAGAAGGACATGTATTCGCGGCGTGGATTCCTGGGGATCGGGTCTGCGGCGCTAGCGGCGGCTGGGATGTCGGTGGCCGATGCCGCGGCTCAGGATCAGAAGGGTAATCGAAGCACCAGCGATCCTGGTCCAGGCAATCCCCCGCTGGATGCCCAAAATCCGGATTCCCAGTGGCCACCTGCCACCGATTCCAAGAGCCTGGTTCAAACGTTCAAATATCCGTTCTCTTTTGCGAACAAGCGGACTTACGAAGGCGGATGGTCGCGCGAGGTGACCGTTCGGGAATTGGCCGTCTCTAAAACCCTGGCAGGCGTAAACATGAGACTGACAGCCGGTGGGGTTCGGGAACTGCACTGGCATACGGCGGACGAATGGGCGATCCTGCTTTACGGGAGCGCACGCATCACGGCCATTGATCGGGACGGCAAGAGCTTCGTTGCTGACGTGAAGAAAAACGATTTGTGGTATTTCCCCAGCGGGATTCCCCATTCGATTCAAGGCCTCGATCCGGACGGCACGGAATTCATGCTGGTATTCGACGATGGAAATTTTTCGGAGTCAGAGACGGTTTTGCTGAGTGACTCGATGGCGCATCTCCCGCCGGAGGTCCTGGCAAAGAACTTCGGGGTTGCCGAAGCAGTTTTTAAGAATCTCCCCAAGCAAGAGCTATTTATTTTCCAGACCGCCGTTCCCGGAACGCTAGAGGCGGATCAGAAAGCAGCTGCGGGAGCGCTTGGGAAGTCGTCGAGCGATTTCGCTTTTCGTACGATGGAAATGCCGCCGACGAAGCGCACCAAAGGCGGAGAGGTGCGCATCGTTGATTCGAGCACGTTCAAGGCCTCGACGAATGTTGCGATGGCCATGGTCACGGTGCACCCGGGAGGGCTGCGGGAACTGCACTGGCACCCCAACGCCGACGAATGGCAGTATTACATTGCGGGCAAGGGAAGAATGAC
>Ga0073928_10001416_pt1 | contig 46493 bp, 41 predicted proteins | sample PaiPotPPA55metaG_FD_76969 | JGI IMG/M metagenome (GOLD analysis project Ga0073928, IMG submission 76969) | Iron sulfur acid spring bacterial and archeal communities from Banff, Canada, to study Microbial Dark Matter (Phase II) - Paint Pots PPA... ...
CGCTGGCGCGCTGCACTTAAAATTCCTTTATAGCTCGCCTAGGCCAAATTGTTCCTGATGCTGACGCAGCAGGAATTGGTCAGTCATGCCGGCAATGTAATCGCAAACCACAATTGCTCTAGGTGACTGGGTAGCCGCGTCTTCGTAGGGGGCAGGCATCGATCTTGGGGACAAATGGTAATGCTTAAATAGCTGCTCCAGACAGTGTACCGAGCGGTCGCGATCTTCCGTGATTGCGGGATGACTATATACGTGAGCAAAGAGAAAGCGTTTCAGCTCTCCACTGACCTTTAACCCTTCTTTGCTAAATTCCGCGAGGCGTTGTGGTGCGCGGCGAATATCATCGGTAACAGTCACGCCCGCATCGCGAACGCGCGCTTGCGTCGTTTCAATCAAATCGGTGACCAGAAAATTGAGGACTTGCTTTAAAGCTTCATTAAATTTTAGTTTGTCACGCGCAGACGGATGCTCTTTTTCGACCGCGGCATAAGCAGAGCCAAAAAATGAAACGCCATGACATAGGGCTTTGAGATCGAGGAGACCGGCTTCGAGTGCGTCATCCAGGTCGGCAGTGTCGTAAGCGATTTCGTCCACGCAGTCTATAAGCTGTGCCTCAAGTGTGGGACGCAAATCGAGAAGATATTCGCTAAGTTCTGGGAAATCCGCGGGACGATAATCGCGCGAATGCTTTACGATGCCTTCGCGAACTTCGAAGGTTAAGTTCAGGCCGGGGAAATCGAGGTAGCGTTGTTCGAAATGTTCGACAATGCGCAGGGCGTGAAGGTTGTGATTGAAGCCGCCGCCATGAGCGCGCATCAATTCATCGAGTTTATGTTCGCCGGCATGGCCAAATGGCGGATGGCCAATGTCATGAACAAGCGCCAGTGCTTCTACAAGTGCGGCGTTCAATCCCAGCGCATCCGCGACGGTACGGGCGATTTGCGCGACTTCGATGGTGTGCGTCAAGCGATTACGAAAATGATCGGAGAAACGCATGGTAAAAACCTGGGTTTTGGCTTCCAGCCGGCGAAAGGCTCGCGCGTGAACAATCCGATCGCGGTCGCGAACATAGTCATTGCGGTAAGAGTGCGCCAGCTCAGCATAGCGACGGCCCCGCGAATTCTGCACATTCATCGCCCATGGCGCGGTGCGCGGCAGGTTGTGTTGAGTTTCGATGGAAGGCTCCGCTGGGTGAGAAGTAGAGATTGCTTCGTTCACTTACGATATTAGAAAGGTCGCCTGAAAATTTCTCGCAATGAGTAAACAAACCCGGAAATTAGACTTCAGGACTTTGGCGCAAGCGTGCCGAGCCCACGATCGGCTTCTTCTGAAACCGTGGAATCGGGAAATTCCTGCTTGATTTGTTGATATACGCTGGCGGCTTCTAGAGGCTTGGTTTGCCGCAAAACGCCGGCAAGTTCCAGCAATACTAGCGGCCGGGGAACGAAGACCAGCTTTTTGTCCGCGAGGGCGCGGTAGATTTTTATGGCCTCGTCCGGTTTGCCGGTGCGCTCGTCAATTACCCCAATCTGATACTGCGCCATGCCAGAGAGTTCCTTGTCGCTACTCTCGCTGACCTTTCGTAGTTCCTCCAGAGCCTGGTTATGTTGCTCCAGATCTTCAAGGCACAGCGCATCGTAGTAGCGCGCCAGCTTACCCGGATTGGTACTGGAATATTTGTTGGCCACTTCCGTGAACCGCCGGGAAGCCTCCCGCGCGCGCGTCGCTTCGTCGGGGAAAGAGGGTTCGTTAGGATCGACCGGCTGGCCAGGCGCTGGCGGACCGACCCTCGCGCTATAAACTTTCTGCGCTGCATCGAACGCCGCGCTAGCTTCGGCGGTCTTGCGATCATGGTAAATTCGCCAACCGCCATAGACGCAAGCGGCCGCCAGCACTACCAGTAAAACCGCCAGTGTGAGCTGGCTATGGGAATAAACGGCTTCTGCCCCATGTTCCAGCGTCTCTTTGATTTTGTCCTGCTTCAATTCTTTGCGTGAAATATGATCGGGCACGAACGTTTCCTCACTTGTTTGGGAATAGTAATCGTAGCACAGTAGGGGCTGCCCGCTCATGAACCGCATCTCTGCTTGTCTGATTACTTATAATGAAGAGCACAATCTGCCTCGCGCGCTAGCGTCGTTGGCGGGGGTCGTCGACGAAATTGTGATTGTCGATTCTGGCAGCACGGACCGCACCGAGGAACTGGCTCAAGAGCACGGTGCCAATCTCCACTTCCGCGAGTGGTCGAGTTATGGCGAACAAAAGAACTTTGCTGCGGAGTGCGCGCAAAACGAATGGATCTTTTCCATGGATGCCGACGAAGAATTAAGTAGCGCCCTGCAAACGTCTTTGCTTGCTTGGAAAAAAGTTGAGCCAAAATTTCCGGTTTATGAGGTGGCCAGAAGAACCTGGTATCTGGGGGCCTGGATCAACCATTCCGGCTGGTATCCGGACTTTCAGCGCCGGCTTTACAATCGCGATGAAGCGCGATTTTCGGGAATCATTCACGAATCGGTGCGTTTTGTGGGACCTCCGGGAAGGCTCAATGGTGATCTGCTGCATTACACGGTGCGCACCTTTGAAGAGCACGAAGCAAAGGTAGAAAAGTACGCTGAGCTCGCCGCTCAGCAAATGCACTGGGAAGGCAAGCGGCAGTGGCGAGTCGCTATGCTGCTGGCGACACCGTGGCGTTGGTTTTACACTTTTATCCTGCGCGCTGGTTTTCTGGATGGATATCGCGGAGCGCTTATCGCCAAAATGGCGGCGCGTTCGGTACGCTTGAAATACGCTAAGCTGGGAAAACTAATTCAAGCAAAAAAACTTGAACGCGAACGCAGGCCTACTTCGTGAACATTCTGCTTGTGGATCTCGAATCGGAATGGCGCGGCGGTCAAAATCAGGCGCTGCTTTTGCTAAAAGCCCTGAATGAGCGGGGTGACTGCGCGGAACTGGTGACGGTCAAAGGTTCCGTCTTAGGCAGGCGAGCTGCCCGCAGGCGCCTGAAAGTGCACTTCGTTATGCCCCGGGGAGCACGGATTTCCGCAGCCCTGAAAATTCGCAACCTTACGAAGCGTGGCTCGTTTGATGTGGTGCATGCGAATGAAGCGCATGCCGTAACAGCTGCATGGCTGGCCGGAGTGCACCGTCGAACAGCTTTTGTAATTTCTAGACGCGTCGGATATCCGTTGGCGAAAAGCCCGCTGGCCCACGCGCGCTACAGAGCTGCGGCCCGAATTGTGGCGATCTCACAATGGGTTGCCGAGCGGCTGGTGGAGTCGGGAGCGCCGAAAGAAAAAATCTGTGTGGTTTATGAAGGCGTGGAAATTCCCGCGAACCCGCGACTACAGTCGCCCCATCTCGCTCGCATGCGATGGGGTGTTGCCGGGGTTTCCGATGATGCAAAAGTGGCCAGAGAATCGCCGCTGTTGGGGTCTGTGGGAGTGTTGTCTCCGGACAAAGGGCACGACTTATTGATTCGAGCTCTCGTCGAGTTACGCAGGGAATATAGGGGTTGCCGGCTTTTACTCGCAGGTGATGGGCCGTCTAGGCCAATGCTGGAAGCCCTGGCAAGAGAACTGGGAGTTCACCAGGCGGTGATTTTTGCGGGATTTGTCACTGATATCGAGTCGGTGTATCCCGCCTTGGATGTGTTTTTGTTTCCGTCATCTTTTGAAGGGCTGGGAACTTCTCTATTGGCGGCCATGAGCTATGCAGTTCCTTCGATTGCGTTTCGATGTTGCGCATTCGGAGAAATTATTGAGAACGAAAAAAGTGGATTACTCGTGGAACCAGGCAACATCGACGGAATGGTCAGCGCCGTCAGGCGTCTATTGCAAGACAGGAAGTTCGCGCGAGACATCGGAGCAGCTGGCCGCGAACGCATCGGGAAAATATTCTCCAGCGATCATATGGTGGAAGAGACGAAGAAAGTTTATCGCGAAGTTGTTCGGGGTAAACTGGATTCGCACCTAACCAAATTCCATGCCAGCAAAACGGCGTGAAGTTCATCCGCGAGCGGGTAGATGAATCAGATTTGCCAGGTGATAAAAAGCAAAAAGCGCCGGACGTTTAGTGCTCGTCGCGACGCTTGAAGCTCAGTAAAAATTTGCGCTAGTTTACTGTTTTTCCCTTTTTCCAGCGGCCCCCTCCTATCCGCCTGCCGAATACGTCAAGCGTTTTTAGAATTAAACAACCCATCGTCCTTTGGCATCCAGGAACTCCACCCCAACTGCAAAGCCGTCGCCTTGCAGCGGTTGGCAGTAGGCCACTCGAGCCATGGAACGAAACTCTCCGGTGCGCGATGCGAAAGTTAGTTTTTCGCCTTGTTCCCAGCGGCGCATACTCACCACACGCGCGCCGCGCGCACTTACATTTTCTGTAAAAGTCGATTCGGTACCAGGAAGCCGGCGATGTCCGTCCAGGAACACCGGGACTTCCATGAGAATGCGCTGCTCTCCGCGGTGATAGGTGAACGGTCGTGTGCGCGGAGCCATAATGTTCACAAGCACGCCGCGATGCGCGTGAGATTTTGTACGTTACTATTGCCGTGATTTTTCATGCGATACAAAGCGCGGTCTGCCGCACCCAGCAATTTTTCAGCGGAGTCGCCGTCCTCCGGGTAGCAAGCGACGCCGGCGCTAGCTGACAGCGTTGGGGCTTCCTCCTCGGAAGACAGCCGTTCGCGAATACGGCTGAACACGCGAGTGGCAATGTCGCGGCCGGCCTCAGGCAGGATCAACGCAAACTCGTCCCCGCCATAACGCGCGGCGGTATCTATAGCGCGCGAGTGGTTACGCAGAATTTTTCCCAAACGGACAAGAGCGCGGCTGCCGGTCAAATGTCCAAAGCGGTCATTGATCGTTTTAAGACCGTCCATGTCCAGCAGAACGATGCTGAAAGGGTGATGAGTACGGCGCGAGCGATCGAGTTCCGCTTCGATGACGCTGATGAGCCGGCGATAGTTGGCTAGTCCGGTGAGTGGATCGGTGACGGCCATGGAACGCACTTGATCAAACAAGCGCGCCTGATCCAGCAAGGCGCCGCCCAACATCACCATGTAACTGGTGGTCTTGCTCAATTCAGCGAGGAAGAACGGTCCATCGAAAAGTTGGCGCGAGAAGGCAGCCGAAATGTGGCAGATAACATTGAGCGAAGCCACGAGAAACAACGAATGGTCATACATGGAGGGAGCCGTCTGAGACTTTTTGTCTCTCTTCAAGCGATGCCAGAAGCACACTGCGGCGAAAAAGAATAAGAACCCAGGAAACAAATCCCATGGACGAGACAGAGAGCTGCCGTGCTGCGCAAGTGGCTCCGAAGGGGCGGCCAGGAATGCCGCACTGGTAACGTAAGCGGCTATAGCCACGACGAATAGCGCGCCGGCGGTTTCGCGGCTAGGCTGCCGGGCCGTCGGCATGTACCGCTCTACAGCTATAGCTGCCAGCAGAAGGATGGCTAAAAGGGTGCGGCTGACCATCCAACCGGTTGGTATCCGGGCAAGATCCAGATGGCCGGAAGCGAGAGCCTCGTTCAACCCAAAATAACCCACGGTCTCGATAATGCCGGAAAGCACAAACCCGAAAGCCAGGATGAGGGCGGTACGGTCATGCGTGCCGCGGAAGCGAACCAATGCGTTGGCGGCATAGCAGAAGCTCAATAACGTGCCGCCAACTTCGAGATACAAATAGGTTTGAGGAGAGCCAACCAGACTCGCTTGCCGCAATTCAACCATCAGGGCCGGGAAAATGGCCAAGGCAATCAGACCGACGCTGAAAATGATCAGCGAGCGACGATAGTCAGCCGGCTGTTCAGCCCGCAGATACCCGACGATTTTGCCCCAACCACCCACAATTGCCCCCAAATGCCTAAGAAAACGTGACAACTACCGAAAGAAATGCAAGTAGGTGCCCGTTCGGGCGGGGAATTTGGTCGCCGTAAATAGTTGAAAGTATGATGGTTATAAACGAGGCGAGGAATTATGGGAAAGTTCTAATTTGGGCGAGACACGGGAAATCAGGGGCATAACGGAACTGCGCAATAGTTATTTCTAATGTTTCGTTGTGGTTAACCCGTTCCGATGGGCAGTATCAACACGGACTCACCCAGGTCTCAAGGTGAGACTGTCTCACTGGCCGCGAGGCGAGAGACGGGCTAGATTTTTGGCTTTGGAGGTGGCAGATCCCGGGCGACTACGGTGTCTACGAACCCGCAGGCGTTATGAGTGCCATCGCAAAAAGGCTTATTCATGGAACGTCCGCAACGGCAGAGGCCGACAGCGGTGCGACCGCCCAACCCGAAGGGCTTACCCTGGGGGTCGACCAACTCAAAGTCGCCTTCGATACGTAGGTTTCCGTTGCTGTTTACGGTGATTTTTGTGCCCGCCATTTACGCTCCTGAGATTTGTAGAAAATCTACGATCAAAGCGCAACTCAACAACATGATCAATACTTCGGCACGGAAGGATCCACTTCATCGGACCAGGCGAGAATGCCACCCTTGAGATTAAGTATCTTACGGAAGCCCGCCTTGCGCAAAAAGTCGACGGCCTCGGCGGAGCGCTTTCCGCTGCGGCAGTGCGCCACGATTTCCCTGGAAGAGTCGAGTTCGTGGACACGGCGCGGCAATTCGCCCAGTGGAATCAAATGGCCGTTCAGATTGCAAATCTGAAATTCGTGCGGTTCGCGTACATCCAGAATAAACAGGTCATCGCCGCGGTCCAGCCGCGCTTTTAAATCCCGCGGGCTTATTTCTGGCACTTGCACGTCTGGACCAGGCGCTTCTTCACCACGCACGCCGCAAAATTCGTAGTAGTCGATCAACTTGGTAATGGTGGGATGATCGCCGCACGTTGGGCAGCTGTGATTCTTGCGCAGCTTCAATTCACGAAACTTCATGGCCAGGGCATCGAAAAGCAATAAGCGGCCTTTCAGGCTTTCGCCCGCGCCCAAGATGAGCTTGATGGTTTCCATTGCCTGGATGGAGCCGACAATACCCGGCAGCACCCCAAGCACACCGCCTTCCGCACATGAGGGCACCAGCCCGGGAGGTGGTGGCTCAGGATACAAGCACCGATAACACGGACCGTCAGGCATGCCGAACACGGTGACTTGGCCCTCAAATCTAAAAATCGAGCCGTACACGTTAGGCTTGCCAAGCAGAATGCACGCGTCGTTTACAAGATAGCGCGTGGGGAAATTGTCGGTGCCATCAACGATGATGTCGAAATTCTTGAAGAGCTCAAGAGCGTTCTCGCTAGTCAGCTTGGTTTCGAATGTCTCGATTTCAATGTCGGGATTAAGATTCGAAAGGCGAGATTGCGCAGCGGCTGTCTTCGGTTTACCGACATCATCGGAACCAAAAGTTACTTGACGCTGAAGATTGGTGAAATCCACCACGTCGAAATCGACCAGGCCCAGATGACCTACCCCCGCTGCCGCAAGATATAAGCCCAGCGGCGCGCCAAGCCCGCCCGTGCCAATCAAAAGCACTTTGGCGTTTTTCAACTTCAGCTGACCCTCCATGCCGACTTCCGGCATGATCAAATGGCGGCTGTAGCGGAGGATTTCTTCGTTGGTCAAGGTCGTCGTCGCCTTGCCGGTGGTGCTCGGCTGTGATGTTATGGGCTGAACTTTTGTAGACATTGTAATTTCCTCTTACTGAAACTATTGCACGTTCCTGATTTTATATATTTTTTCGGTTCTGAGCTTGGTAGATGCGCCGCGTTTCGGCCGCGTCGCTAAACGAATCCGCCGGCGATAGAAGGGACGATGCTGATCGTGTCGCCATCTTTGGTCGGCGTATTTTCCTTGGATAGATAGCGAATGTCTTCATCGTTCACATACACATTCACGAAGCTGCGCAGCTTGCCATCTTCAGTAAACAGATGTTTGCGCAAATCACCAAACTTCACGGTCAATTGTCCGAGAGCTTCGCCAACCGTTTTGGCGGAAACTTCAGTCGAATCGGCCTTACCCGCATACACGCGCAGTGGCGTGGGAATAATCACTTTTACAGACATCTAAGCTCCTCTTTCTACGATAAAAACTAACGCGGCCAAGCGACTTCAGGAAGCTACCCGCTGTAAGCCAATTTCTTCGCTTTCGAATTCGATGCGATCGTCGGCCAGCCTCCACGAAGTCATTTCCTCCGGAATCCTGTTTGCCACGCTCACAATAATGTAGCTGTACCACGGCCAGGCGTGATCGCGATCGTATTGGCTGGGACGTGCCGGATGATCCGGATGCGAATGATACCATCCGACGACTTCCAGGCCTTGCTGGCGGGCGGCTTTTTCCGCGTCAAGAACGTCCTGGCTGGTCACCGAGAAACGATTGTTGGGAGAATCATCGCGGCGATTTACAAGCGGATGTAGCGCGTGAATCTCGCGATAGGGTCGCCGGTCCCCAACTTCCGTGTCTCGACCAAGAAGCGCGCCGCAACACTCGTGCGGATAGGTCTGCGCACCATGGGCGCGAATCTTGTCGGCAAGCTCGGAACTAATTTTTAGCTGCGCTGTGTCGGCCATGAGAACTACTCCTCATCCCAGAACCGTTCGCTTAAATATTTTGCCGCGGAATCGGCGAATACTGTGACGATCAACGCGTGTTCATCGGCGGGAATTGACTTGGCCACCTGCAAAGAACCCAGCAGCGCGGCTGCTGCACTGGGGCTTAGCAACAAGCCCTCCTCCCGGGCCGCGACTTTTACCATCCGATACGCAGCTTCCGTGCCTATCTCAATATTTTCATCCGCCAGCGTTTCGTCGTAGATGGCCGGCACCAGGGCTGTGGCCATGTGTTTCCAGCCTTCCAGGCCGTGAAAGGGAGCATCCGGTTGCAAGCTGATACAGAGAATACCGGGATTCAATTCTTTGAGCCGGCGCGTCACGCCCATAAAGGTGCCACTGGTGCCGAGGCCAGACACGAAATGGGTAACCCGCCCTGCGGTCTGCTCCCAAATTTCATTGGCGGTGCCGTAATAGTGCGACTGCCAGTTGGCAGGGTTGCTGTACTGATCGGGATAGAAATATTTTTCAGGATCGGCCGCGACCATTTCGTGCACGCGCCGAATCGCGCCATCGGTGGCCTCATCGCCCGGAGTGATTTCCAACGTTGCTCCGTAAGCGGTAAGAATGCGCTTGCGCTCATCTGAAGCGCTGTTTGGAAGGCACAGCGTCACCGGGTATCCGAGGGCCGCGCCAATCATGGCGTAAGCAATCCCGGTGTTTCCGCTGGTGGCATCAATTATGGTTTTACTTGGGACTAATGCGCCGCTTTTGAGCCCGGCATCGATCATTCCCAAAGCCGGGCGGTCCTTCACCGAACCTCCGGGATTGAACCATTCGGCCTTGCCGCAAATTTCCACTTGTTTGAATTCACGGCCAATACTCGCCAGCCGCAAGAGCGGGGTATTACCAATGCGCGCGAGGATGGATTCTCCTGCGCGAGCAGATGAATAGTGAGGCGTGCCGGTGGGGGAAGCCATTTGTTTCGTCGCGAACATACCCGATTTCAGCCGGTAGCGCGGGCAACTATTAGATGCCGGACACTACTGCGCAGATATAATGGTCTTCGCAGCCTTCAATGATAATACGGATAGATAGCGAAGGGCTAAATGGGCCGCCCCTTGGTGAACGGATGTTGCGATTACGTGTTCAGGACCGCTGGAGATCTGACGTAGCTACGTTTTCGCGATGGCCTAACTATTCCGACAAACCCGCCGTTTTACCAAATCAACGAAGAGACTCACACACAACGCTGGTCATTTAGCGGCTGCGTGATGATCGTAACTGATGACTCGCGTAATCTTCCATGCTCCATCTTTGTATTGCCACAAGTGAACGAACTTCCCTTCGCCAACGCCCTCTTTGCTTTCATTTTCGGGGTGATGAAAGCGGTGAACGCCCATTTCGACCGCGCCGTAACCCTTCATGTAATAAACCTGCAGGGTTCCTGGAACAAGCTCGCGAGTGACTTTGCCGCAGATATTCTTTTTCACGCTCTCGGTTAAATTTGCTTTACCCAGAGTCACACCCCCCTGGTCATGATAAAACTCCACGTCATCGACAAAGAATGACGCGAACTTGTCCAAATCACATTTGTTGTAAGCGTCGAAGAGAGAAGCGTCCAGCGTAGTTAGAGCCTTGTCCAGTTCCGCTTGGGAATTGATTTTGTCCAGAGCCGGAACTGTTTGCGCACTGACTCGACAAAATCCTAAAGCGAACAACGCTAACAACGAAAGCATTCTTGTAACGCCAAAAACAGCTCTCATGTCCCCTCATTTGCTCCGAAAGTTGATTACGGATGAAGGTACGTCGTACGCGAGAAAATGTTCCCGTCGTTAGACTAGGTGATGAAAGATATGGCTTGGGAACCTCTTTTTTCGCGATGCCGTAATTCTTGTGAAGCTTCAAAGAGGAGGAAGCGCACTAGCGCGTTAAATTCGTCCGAATTCTATTCGCATACTCCAGCAGCGAATCTCAAATACTTACAGTCTGAGTTTTGACCACCGCTTCGTCGGAAGCGATCCGTCCGTCGCGGATATAAATGATGCGGTGCGCATGCTGCGCGATGTCGTGCTCGTGGGTGACGAGAATAATGGTATTGCCCTGCGCGTGCAGGTTCTGAAATAAGTTCATAATTTCGTCGCCGGTTTTGGAATCGAGATTTCCGGTAGGCTCGTCGGCCAGCACGATGGACGGCGAATTCACGAGAGCGCGAGCGATGGCCACACGCTGCCGCTGTCCACCGGAAAGTTCATTGGGCTTGTGATGCATGCGATCCACAAGGTCCACACGCTCCAGAGCTTTTTTTGCTTTCTCAATGCGTTCTTCCGACGGCGTGCCGTTGTAAATCAGCGGGAGCTCCACATTGTGAAGAGCCGTGGCGCGCGGCAGAAGATTAAAAGTTTGAAACACGAAGCCGATTTCTTTATTTCGAATATAGGCAAGCTCATCGTCATCCAGGTCGCTCACCAGCCGGCCGGCCAGCCAATACTTGCCGGAGCTGGGCGAATCGAGGCAGCCAATCAGATTCATCAGCGTGGACTTACCCGATCCCGACGGCCCCATAATCGCTACGTATTCGCCCTTGCGTATCTCCAGGTCCACGCCCCGCAAAGCATGCACCTGCTCAGAGCCCATTTCGTAGACCTTGGCGAGCTCTTGCGTCTTGATAACCACGCCGGACGAAACCAGGTCTTCGCGATACGAATCCACCGAAGCGGCTTCAACAGCCATTGCGTCTCCTCGAATTGCGCTTAGCTTAACTCTGTCCTTCTTCTTCAGGCTTCTTGGGAACTGTGTTATCTACCTTGACGCTGGACGCTGGTTTCAGGGTACGCAAGGCTTTATAGCTACCGACCACAATCTCGTCGCCGGGCTGCAATCCCTTGGTAATTTCGATGTCCGTTACACCGCTGATGCCGGTCTCAACGGGACGAAAAACCGCTTTCTTACCGTTCACCACGAACACGCCCTGCACTTCTTCTTTTTTCGGATCACCAGGCGCGGGCGGTGGTGGAGCGGCCAGGGTAACGCTGGAGTTGCCGTTTTTGTTGGCGTCCTTAGCCGCTTGTTCCAGATCCTTGCGTGTCCGCACCGCCAACGCCTGAATAGGAATGGCCACAACGTTTTTCTTCTCCGCAGTCTTTATTTTCGCCGTGGTCGAAAGCCCTGGGCGCAAATTACCAGGGGGCGCCGCCAGGGTGACTACCACCTTGAAATCCTTGGCTTCCTGGGTGCTTGTGGTGCTCTGCGTAGTGGCCAGCCCGGAGCTCCGCAGCGTGGCCTGTGAACCGATTTCGGTTACCTTACCTTTGAATACTTTGCCCGGGACGGCGTCAATCGTGACATCGGCATCCTGCCCAGTTCTAACGTTTACGATATCTGTTTCATCGACTTTCACTTCCGCGGTAACCACTGACATGTCCGACAAAGTCATCAGGAAGCTTCCGTTCGAATTCTGAATTCCGGGCACCACATACTCGCCAAGCCGCACGGGGAGATAGCTCACAATTCCGTTAATCGGCGAGATGTAGGTGGTTTTGCTCAAAATGTCCTTGGTGTGCACAAGCACCGCTTTATTCTGGTTCACCATGGATTGCGTCTGATTCAATTGAGCCTTCAGCGATTGAACTCGGGCCTTGGAAGAGTCAACCGCGGCGAACGCCGCATCGTAGGTAGACTTGCGCTGGTCGAAATCCTGCTTAGGAATCAAGCCATCCTTAAACAAGCCTTGTCCACGTTCCCAATCGAGCTTGGCTTTTTCGAGATTGGCCTGTTGTTGGGTGAGGTCAGCTTGGGCCGAGCGGAAACTGGCTTCTGCCGCTTGCACGCCCATTTCGGAAGAGTTGATAGCCGCGGATTGAGCTTGTACGTCGGCAGTGGCCTGCACGGCTTCCTGCAGCAATAGCCGGTCGCCTTTTTTGATCTTGTCGCCCTCTTTGACCAGGATCTCCGTGATTCTGCCAAACCCTTGAGCGGTCACGTTGGTATAGGTTGTGGGTTTGATCTCGCCGGAAGCGGTAACCTGGGAAATCAGCGTATCCTGTGAGGCCACTTTCGCGGTCTGCACCGTGACCACACCCTTGTTGGCCTGGTTGATGCTGAACAACACAATTCCACCGAGCACGGCCACACCACCGACACCGGTCAACACCTTTTGCCAGGTCTTCATCGTTCATTCCTTACCAGGGTCCGCACTGGCGGACACATCAAGCCCACAGGCATAAAGACTTTATAAAGCTTGGATATACTTTACATACGCCGTAGCTGACCAAAATGTTTCAGAGCTGCAGGCAGGTTACAGGGGAAGTGACAAACCCCGAACTAGGCTATGACACCCCGCCGTACCGGTTACTCATGCACCATTTTAGTTTCAAAGCAACGAAAAGGGAAGGATACGCTTGGAAGCCTTTTCCTTGCGTGCCGCCTCGGTTCCAATGTCGTCACCCGATTTGACGAAGAAAAGCCCGTTTCATCTTTGTCTTTATGGGTGACGTCTCGGGCGATCCAGTTCTGGGCCCCGCTTCGACGCAAGAGAAGTTCATCAACAGAGGACGCTGGAGAATTCCATCGAACAATTACCGAGTATTTATGCCTGTTTCTTTTCGATTGCAGCGGTACTGTTTATGGGCTTTAGGAATGACCGCCGACCCGGCGCCGCCAGCCGATGCTGCGGGCCAGACTACCGAGCGCCAAATGATGGTTTATTTCTCCGAACACCAGCTGCTCTATGGTAGCGACCCGTTCCAGAAAATCACGGACATCCAATACTTCACGCCACAAACGGTCGGCGGGTCGTTGCGGCAGTCGAGCGCGAGCACCTTGCTGTGGATAGCTTCTTCATGATGCATGTTGATCCGACGCCGTGGACAGAACGTGGTCCAGTATTGAAGCGAGCGTTTGAAGGGGAAAGCCAAGGCAAAAGATAGCTCGAAGATGCCAGTGTGGTCGGAGCGGGGGCAGTGCTTTCATCCCACCGGCGCAGAATGTCGACCCGCGGTACGCAGCAGCACAACACCGCGGAAAACATAACAATGCGCTTCCGCAACGCGGGAGACACGCCTAAGAATTCCTACGCCCAGGCTGAATATATTTTCTAATATGGATACTGTGACTATCCCAAGCCCGACCGATCTAACTACCGCTGCCCCCGCCCCGGCCCCCACGCCGTGGTGGCATGGTCCCGGCAGGCAATGGAGAACGTTTCGTGACCAGCGCGAGGATCAGGTCTTCCTGGTTTTAACGCTATTGATCGGCGCGCTAGTCGGTTTGATTGTTGTGGCCTTCATCTTGATTACCGAACGATCCGGCGCGCGTTTGTATCCCGTAGGCGCCGCCCCGTGGCGAAGAATTCTTGTTCCAGTCGTCGGCTCGCTGACTATGGGATATCTCCTGTATCGATTTTTCCCCGATGCGCGCGGCAGCGGCGTTCCACAAACCAAAGCGGCACTGTGGGCTCGCGGAGGACGCATTTCTTTCGCGACCGTCTTTGGTAAATTTTTCTGCACTTCCGCAACGCTCGCTTGCGGCATTCCACTGGGTCGCGAGGGACCCGCCGTGCAAGTCGGTGCGGGCGTGGCCTCCATGCTCGGCCGGTATTTAGGATTGAAACCGGAAAAAGTGAAGGCGCTTATTCCTGTGGGCGCCGCGGCCGCCATCGCCGCCGCATTCAATACCCCGCTCGCCGCGGTAGTTTTTGCGCTAGAAGAAGTGGTAGGCGATTTACACGCGCCAGTATTGGGTTCCGTGGTGCTGGCCTCGGCGACTTCCTGGGGAATGTTGCGGCTGCTACTTGGCAACGATCCGCTTTTTCAAGTGCCGCAATACCAGCTCGTGCATCCGGGCGAGCTGGGAATTTATGCGCTGCTCGGAGTTCTGGGTGGATTCATTTCCTCGGCGTTTACGCGACTGCTGTTGTCGATGCGTGCGTGGTTCTTGAAGCGACCAAAAAAAACCGTCTGGTTTCAGCCGCTGGCCGGCGGCCTTACCGTCGGAGTGATGGGCTATTTTGTGCCGAAGATACTTGGCGTCGGTTATAAATATGTCGGCGACGTCTTAAATGGCGGCATGGCGCTGAAATTAATGTTACTGCTGCTGGTCCTCAAGTTATTTGCAGTCACCATCAGTTATGCCTCCGGGAATGCCGGCGGAATTTTTGCTCCCAGTTTGTTTCTCGGAGCCATGCTTGGCGGAATTGTAGGAACCTTGGCCCATCATGTCGCTCCCGGCTATGTCGCGACGCCCGGTGCTTACGCACTGGTGGGCATGGGCACAGCATTCGCGGGAATCGTGCGAGCGCCGATGACTTCCGTTCTGATGATTTTTGAAATTACCCGCGATTATGCCGTGATCGTTCCGCTGATGATTTCCAACCTCGTCAGCTTTTTTATTTCTTCGCGCTTTCAACGAGAACCCATTTACGAAGTATTGGCACAACAGGATGGCATTCATTTACCGACTGCCGGGTCGCGCATACAGGAATCCCAGCGCCAGGTTTACCAGGCGATGCATGCGGCGACAGAAGTTTTGGATGCGCATTCCACCATTCAAGAAGCTCTGGATAAAGTTTTCGCCAGCCACATTCATGCCTGGCCAGTGGTCGATGAGAGCGGTGTGATTGGCACAGTCAGCCTTAGCAGGCTGCAGAAAGCCCTCACCGAAGGCGCGACCCAGCAACCGTTGAGTGCGATCCTCCCAACAGACGAATTCGCCCATGTACACATGGACCATTCTCTGGCTATGGCACTGGATCGCATGGGCGCCAGTCAACTCGACGTGCTGCCGGTGGTGAATCGTGCCAACGTGCACAAACTCGAAGGAATTGTGACCCTGCAGGATGTTTTGCGGCTTTATGGAGTGGAGCCCAGAGAAACCAACGTCGCTTCTGGCGAGCCTCCAACAAGGTCTCCACAGCCTTAATCCGATTGCGTGCGGCTCTAAATTTCGATCGACCTAGAACCCGCCCCCGCCGCCTCCGCCGAAACCGCCGCCAGAGGATCCCCCGCCGCCAAAACCAGAACCGCCCGAACTGCGCGGAGCTGAAGCCATAACATTGCCCGCGCGTGACGACATGGTGTTGAGGTTACTCGTGAAGTTCACCGGATAAAAAATCGGCCCGGAGCTACCGCGATACCACCCGGGCGGTTGCGTCAGGATCCCGTCAAACGCTTTGCTCCAATTCTTCTCCACTCCAAAAGCCATCGCGAAGGGCAAAAATTTCTCAAACATTTGTGGAGTTTTTATGGTGCGATTGAAACGGTCGGTCTCCACATGATTCAGAAAATCCTCGAAGCCCAATACGCCTTCTAGCGCGCGCGTCCCCTGCTCCGTGTGCGCGGGCATAAACCAGCCAAACCCGCAGATGACGAACCCCGAAACAATTCCACCAATGATAAATGGCCAAGGCGCATTGCCCATGGCCCGCGCCATCGCACCGCCACCCCATATCATCAAAGCGCCTATAACGACACCAGCACCAATATACGTAGAGCGGACGCTGTCGGGCCGCCGCTTATAAAAGCCCTGCGACACCAGTGAATCGAAGATCCCGCTCCTCATAACCGGCAAAGTTTTATAAAAACGGTTCTGGAGACTGTCCATGGAAATGGTTTCGCTCGCGGTTCCCGCGGTAAAGAACCCGTCCAGCAACGCTTGTTCGTGGGCTTTCAACGCGCTCCACTGCGAGCGTTCTTTTTGCAATACGAAGTTGTAATCCTTCTCATGCATCAGTCCAAGCATGCGGTCTTTCTGCACTTCTTCAATGACCATGTACCCGCGCACCGCGAGATCCACGATCGAAGCAGTAATGTCGCGCATATTGGCGGCATTATCCACCAGCGTGCCCGCTTCGCCTGGTGTGAGTTGATTCGGCGGCTCGTATTGCGCAGGGATGGGTCGCAGACGAGGATCCCGGCCGCGCGTCCACCACAGATAAAACATCACGCAGAAAACACCTACAGGAAGAAACAGCGGCCAGTTACTCAGCAAAAATCGACCAATTGCATCCGCCGCGGTCGGCTCGCGAATAGCGCCCTTATCCATTGCCACCGCAACCGTTAAGCCCGCGTGGTAAGGAAGCGGAGCAGTAGTTCGCACTTCGACACCATTCCCCGCGACATCAATTTCGGCGTCCTTCGCGCGCGAACCGTATATCCCGGTAAAAGCCGTACCGCGAATATTGCTGGCTTCCGATGGCAGAATAATTTGCGCATGCGCGGATTGGATGGGAATATCCCACTCGTCCCCAGTCACGTTCCAATACAGTTCGTCATGGTCCTCAAAGAATTTAATTGCATCGCTGACGGTGTACTCGATGGAGATTGTTTGTACCGAATTATCGGCGTTAAGGATGTAGATTTTTAGCTTGCGGTAATGGCGCACCCGGTTGGACTCGAATTTCAGGTTATGCCCGCTTCCATCGGTAACTTTTTTCACATCGAGAAACAGCGTGTAATTCAAACCCTGCGGCGTCACATACTCCACGGGAATCGAACGGTACAAACCGTGCCAACCGGCGCCGATGAAATGCGCTCGAATCGTTTCGATCACATCGATGGCGCCATTACTGCCGACTTGGATGTGCGCATCGAAACTCTCAATGCGTAGTTCCTTGGCGCTTGCGGTGGTCACGCCCGACAACGCCAGGAGCCCGAGCAACGCAGCGAACGTAAAATCGCGCAATGATGCGCGCGCGAGCCAATCACGGACGCCGCGGCAATAATCTATAAACATGACTCGGGACCGCTGGGCGTTCATGCTGACGCAGCGGGCGTGTTGAAGCTGACTTTGGGAGCTTCGCGCTCGGCGGGAGCCGAAATCTCAAAAAACTCGCGGGGCTTGAATCCCAGCATACTGGCGAAAATGTTAGTCGGGAATTGCTGAATCTTGGTGTTGAGGTCGCGCACCACCGCGTTGTAATAACGCCGCGCGTTTTGCACCGCATCTTCGATCTGTGTCAAGGAAGTCTGCAAACTCGTAAAACTCTCGACGGCGCGCAATTGCGGATACGCTTCGGAGAGCGCAAACAAATTCTTCAGGGCGCCCGAGAGCACATCTTCCGCCTGCGCTTTCTCGGCAGGGCCGCTGACGGTCATGGCCCGATTACGCGCGTTGATAACCGCTTCGAGCGTCCCTTTTTCATGCGCCGCGTAGCCCTTGACGGTTTCCACCAAATTAGGAATCAAGTCATAGCGACGCTTGAGCTGCACGTCGATATCGGCCCAGGCATTGTCGGTCTGCACCTTGAGCCGGACCAATCCGTTGTACATTCCAATCGCAAAAATAGCGATCAGAACAACAATCCCTAAAATAACAAAGCCGGTCATACGCATGACCTCGCAGGCTGGAGTAAAAGTGACGCTATAGCGAGCCAATATACGTCGCGACGCCAAGCGTGTAAAGGCGGCCCAAGTCTGATCGCGACCATCCTCATCTAGTATCTCTAGCACCAATGCATGTTCCTCGGTGAATTGTCGCTGGATGGTGGCGTGCGCCCAGTCCGTGGCGCCCTTTCCGCTGCGCTCGCGGCACGCGACAAAGGATTGAAAGCCATTGCTCTCCCGGAAGCGAATGCCCGGGAAGCCGCCGTAGTGGAAGGCGTACGTGTGTTCGCGCTGAAGTCTCTTCCCCAAGCCGTCGACTTGGTCAATTCACCGGAGTCCTTCACTCCAGTAAAGGTGGATGCTGGCCAAATGCTATCGGAGGCCGCGCAGTACAACGTGGATTTACGCGATGTTCGTGGCCAGCAAACCGCCAAGCGCGCGCTGGAAGTGTCCTGTGCTGGTGGCCACAACATTTTATTTACCGGTCCACCCGGCGCCGGCAAAACCATGCTGGCCAAGCGCATCCCCACAATACTGCCCCCCATCCCTGGAAGAAGCCATCGAGACCGCGCGGATCCACAGCGTCGCCGGAACCTTGGATGACCATCGGGGAATTGGTCGGTACACGTCCTTTTCGTTCGCCGCATCGCACCATCAGTGATGCAGGATTGATCGGCGGCGGCGCTGCCGCGTCCCGGCGAAGTTTCACCAGGCCCCAATGGCGTGCTGTTCCTTGATGAATTGCCGGAGTTTCAGAGAAATGTGCTGGAGGTAATGCGCTAACCGCCCGACGGTGGCGAGCCTTGTCACAATATCCCGTCTCGTTCAATTGAAGGTAGATTATTGAATGGTGAGAGCCAAGATTTCAAACATTCGGGGCGACGCTGTTGGTTGAGCTTCCTTAAAGTGGAGAGGGGGCCGAAGGAAAGGCTGGTCATAACTCGGTGGTTCAACCCACGACCCATCGACTTTCGGGGTGACTGGGAGTTTTCGGACCCAGAGCGGGTTTTTTTTTTGGTAATACCTGACCGTCAGGCCAGTAGACTCCAGGCAAATGATCCGACTAGGTTAGGTGCATCGTTCACATCCACAACTGAGAGGCCGCCATGTACTCAGGATTTGCAATCGAGAGAATTAAGGGCACAGTGCAACTCGATCCTATGGTTGATTTCAAGAAAGGTCTCGAGCTGTTGAGAAACGAATATCCTCAGAGGGCCCTCGGACGATTGCAGCGAGCATTTGAAAGCGACAAGCATAATGCTTACTACATTTCGTTTCTCGGATTGTCGATCTCTCGTGCGCGCCGGGAGTGGGAGCGAGCCTCGGAGCTTTGTGAAATAGCGGTTAAGCTAAAACCCGCAGAAATCCAATTCCACCTCAATCTGGGAGAAGTGTATGCGTCGGCAGGGCTACGAGAGAAGGCTTTAGATAAATTGGACGAGGCCTTGAAATTATTCGGCGAAGATAAACGATTAAAACGTGCTCGCAGCAAAGTTGAGAATCGTCGTGCTCCGTTATTGCCATTCATAAGCCGTGAGCACTTCATGAATCGTAAACTAGGAAAATTGCGGCACGGCATAATTAAAAGCTGGAGCAAGTGACAAGTTTTGAGTGGCTGGCGGACATCTAGCCATTAGCCACCAGAAACGGTGCTCTTTGTAACTCGATGCATAGTTTGTTCGTGAACTCGGATGGCAGTTAGCAATGTGAGAGCTATGCCCCAAGGCATAGTTGGGGTTTGGACTCTTTACACATGATTGCATAACAGTGTCGGCTCCTCGACCCGAGTAGACTTGGTTGTCTGACGACCAAAGACTCGGGAGAAAGGAGCCGAACATGATGATTATAGGGCGGGGGCCTATCTATAATCCAGGCCGCACACCTTGCGGTCTGCGCCTTAGGAGTGTGAACGGCCTCCCGCCGAAACCCGATCCAGCCTCCTGATAACACCGACTGAACTTAATCGGTGGTAGCAAGATACAAGGCGTAGATTACCACCCGAGTTTTCAGCAGATTGCTTTTTTTATTGAAGAAACCGGTGAGTGCGGAGAACGACGACTGAACCATGAAGATGGCGACGCCGAGCGATTCTATCGGGAGCTGAAGCAAAAAGGAATCAGGGTGCGTATAGGGATGGAGGCTCCCGGGCATTCGCGCTGGTTCGAGCGATTGCTGACGGAGCGAGATTTTGAGTTGGGGATCGGCGGTCCAGCGGAGATGAGGACCAGGCGACCCAAGAAGCAAAAGACGGACAGCAAGGATGCCCAACTCCTGCTGCAGTTGATTACGTCAACAATCCGATCCAATTCTTGCCTAGAACGGATGAGTGAATCTCCCAGTTTTGTCGAAACTTTTGCTCGTATCGTATTGTTGGGCGGCGTTTGGTACAGAGGAGCGCCGAAGAAGTACCGCGAGTTCGCGTGGAGCACAAGAAATTCGGCTAGGGCAATTCCAGTTCGAGCGAGTACAGTTCGCGGTTCCCGACATCGCGCATGATCAACGGGGATCCATCGGCGGCGACCCCGTTCCAGGGAGAGCCCGAGAGATAGAGCAGGACACGAGGAACGTCCTTCAGGCCTACCACATGGTCTTTCTTATGATCCGCGATACTTATCCGGTCGATTTCAGGGCCGTCGCCTCCGGAATCTTCGTAATAGATATACTTGCTGTCCGCCGACCAGTTGGGATACTGCAGCACTTTCCCCGCCCCCAGTTCCGACCACTGTTTGGTCCGCACATCAAATAGCATTAACTTACTGTCGTCGGCGGAGAAGGCCGAGATGTAGCTGCCATCCGGAGACCAGCGCGGCGCGAACAAGCCCGAAGCGCCCGGCAGTTTGGAGGTCTGTTTGGTTTGTAAATCAACCTGCAGGATAGCGTACTCGCCCGTGTTTCCTCCAAAGGCTTGGGGCGGGTATTGAGCAAGCATCAACGTTTTGCCGTCCGGAGACCAGATGGGATCGTCCTCACTGTTTTTGTCCTCGGGCAAAAACTCCTGGGGAGTGCCACCCTGGAAGGAAACCACAAGAATCTTCATAGGCTTGTTCGGTAAGGGGCTGACGAAGGCGATCTGCTTGCCGTCAACCGACCAGCGCGGCATGCCGGGGACCATCGGTGGATAGGTCAGTTGCAGCTTTTCACTTCCGTCTACACGACTCCGCCAGAGCGTGTCCTCTGGATAGGCAACGTAGGCCATCCATCGCCCGTCACGGGAGATATCCAACTGCCCGGCAGAAATCCCTGACAGAAGGGTTGTGAAAGTTCGGGTCTTCAGATCATAGCGCTGCAATTCGGCGCGTCGTTGTGCTCCTATGACGAACAAGCGATTTCCATTCAGGGAAGGAGCCGGAGCGTAGTAAGAGAGAGGGCCCGTGGTGACCGGAACAGGATTAGAGCCGCGCTTGCGGAGCAATCCAATATTGTCCTGGATTGCCCAGATGTCTACCCTTCCATTTCGAGCAGCCTCAAAGAAGTAATAACGGCCATCGGCAGTCCATTTGCCGCCGAACTCACCGGGGTCTTGGTGAAAGCTCGCCGGAAGCAAGCCGTGCAAGCCCGTGCCGTCGACGGCGACTTCCCAAAGCGAGAACGAGACAGAGGCCTGAGCGCGCAGCGTGAATCGCAGGTGAGTAGCATCCGGAGAGAACCTCATGAGAAGAGGGTATCCCGCGACAGTGACCAGCCTGTGTGCTTGGGTGCCGTCCCACTTCGCCAGGTAAATGTCATGGCCGCTGGCATAAACAAGTTGCTGGCCGTCTGGGGACCAGGAAGAGTCGGCGGCATCGAAATCGCCGATACGGCGCGGTGAACCAGCGGGTACTGGAATGGCCCACAGCGGGCCTTCCTCAGCGGACAGTATACCGCCTTCGCCATTGTAAGAATCCACCAGAAGTTCAGAGCGGCTCGGGGCCACGTCGTGAAGAAAGGCATTGGTGAAAGGGGTGGGAATCTGAGCGATGTCGCCGCCCGTAGCCGACACCTGACACAGCACACTTCGCTCACCCAGCTGTTCCTCAAAGTACAGCCGCGGCCCGTCGGTGACGACCGTATTTTTGGGTGCGTTGTCGTGAGTGAGCTGTGTAATCGAAAGCACGCGAGGAGGAGGCAGGGGCGGTCGTACCCAGAAGAATCCAATCACGAGAATCATGACAGCCACGAGAAGGAGAACGGCACGAACGTAGCCGAAGCGCATCGTCCAGGCTGTGGGTGAGGGAGCGGATGGGATCGCCGCGGCCGATTTCCCTGTGTCGGTTTCCCGCTTCAACCGCTTGAAGTCAGCGCGCAAGTCGGACGCGCTCTGATAACGAAGATCGAGATCCCTTTCCAGCGCCTTGTTGATGATGCGCTCAAGTTCGACAGGCAGGTCGGGGTTCAGGCGCAACGCAGGCGAAGCAGGTTTGCTGAGAATCGAGTGGAAAATGGCGGCGGGAGTGTCACCGCGAAAAGGCAGCGAACCGGTTGCCATTTCATAGAGGACCGCGCCGAAGGAGAACAGATCGGTGCGGGCGTCCAGATTCTTGCCGAGGGCTTGTTCCGGAGACATGTAAGCGACTGTGCCCAGGGCGCTTCCTGGACTGGTAAGGTCCTCATCAGTCAAGGTGCGGGATACCCCGTTTGAAGCGGGGAGCGGACTCACCTTGGCCAGACCGAAATCGAGGATTTTCGGATGACCACGTTTGGTGATGAAGATGTTGGCTGGCTTAATATCGCGATGCACAATGCCAGCAGCATGGGCCGCGTCCAGCGCGTCGGCAATTTCGGTAGCCAGAGTCAACAGGATTTCAGTTTCCAGTGGCCGCCCCGCGATTCGATTCTTAAGTGTCAGGCCATCGAGAAACTCCATGGCAATAAATGACTGGTTCTCGTGCCTGCCAATCTCATAGATCGTGCAGATGTTGGGATGATTCAGGGCCGAGGCGGCGCGGGCTTCGCGGCGGAACCGTTCCAGGGCATGAAGATCCTTGTCCACATTTTCCGGAAGGAATTTGAGAGCGACGAATCGGCCGAGTTCAGTGTCCTCGGCCTTATACACCACTCCCATGCCGCCACCACCCAACTTCTCGAGGACGCGGTAGTGCGAGATGGTCCGGCCGATCATGAGAGACGAGGGATGTTAGGTGGAAAGATAAGGCAAGTCAATGAAACCATGGAGTTGCTGGTATCTCAAAAAGGTTGTTGGCGTAATATCGCCATAACACCCAAAAACCCAGAATCGGCTGTACTCTCTAGGCCACGGGGTGCATCGCTTTTTGGCTATTGCGCATGGTTCGTACACGTCTCCGCTCACCCACAACCGATGTAGCAGTACCGCCAACTTTCGAGCCACGGCAACCACCGCTCGTTTCTTGGTATTTTTTCCTCCTCGCTCCGCCTGTTTCAAATCCGTTCCTTGAGCGGTAACGTCGCCACCGAAACAAGAAATAGCCTGCTGCGGAAGCGAGGAGACAAACTGATAATCCCTCGGAGCAATGAAAAGCTTGGAGTCTATATGATTTCGCTCGGTACTTTAGATTTGATGAAAGAGATTTTGCCCCCATGGCCTCGTTCAAGAGCAAGAACCTGATTGATGCGAACACTGGCCCGCCCAACGTGGGCCTGCAGATTTTCAATGAGTTTTTTACCTTCGATATCCTGCAGTGCCGCAGAGACCACAACATTTATGGTAAAGAGTCCAATATCGTCTTGAATTATCTGATATTCCTTAACGCACGCTATTCGTTCAGCGATGGTCCCCACTCGAAATATTTTGCGTCCATCTCGCAATAGCAGAGCATCCGTTGATCTGCCCTCGATTGAAGCGAGCACTGGCAAGGCGCTACCGCATTTGCAGGAACTTATTCCCCACGATCCCATATCTCCCGTCCTGTAGCGGAGAAGCACTTGAGCTTCATTAATCAACCCCGTACAGACAAGGTGTCCCAATTGCCCGGGTGGAACGGGGTCGCCTGCGTCGTCGACAATCTCCACTATGCCGTAATCAGGACTCAGGTGCATTTGGCCACACTTTCCTTCAGCAGCGAACACCGACAATTCGGCGCAGCCATACTGATCAAAGACTCGGCAGCCGAAAGCGCTCTCAATCGCGGTTCGCTGATATTGCTGGAGTGTCTCGCCGCTGGTAATGACCAACGGGATTTTGATGTTCCGAATCTCCTGATCAATAACATACTGAGCGACTGTGGAAATCGCCGACGGATAGCCCATCAAGGCCTGGTAAGAGCGCTGGCTGAGTTCGTCGCAATAATATCGAAGGTACTGCGGCGCCAAATGGAAGACTGACATGTAGAGTTGCTTACCGGCGTAGTTGTAACACCAAAAGGGAGGGTCGCATCGTTCAAGGGGCGCAACCGGTCTGGCGCCAAACATAACGTAAGAATCCTGACCGTAACGCAACCCGGCTTCACGACGGCAGCGTACTTCGTAGAAAGCATATTGTTCTTGCTGAACGCGGTGGGTCAAAAGGACTGTAATGGGTGTGCCCGTAGTACCGGTTGTCGTTTCCTTAAGCAAGTGGCTCTTCTTGATTCGTTCGTCCACGAATTGCCAAGGATCAGAACGCACGAGAGATTTTTCCAAGATGGGCAACTTCCGTAGATCATTAGGAGTGAACACGGTTTGCGAGGAAATGCCCAAGGTCGCAAACAACTCGCGATAATAAGGGACATGGCAAACCGCAGTCGCGATAATTTTACGAAGCCGGTTACTTTGATATGCATGGAATTGATCCGACGACCAGTCCCTGCGATTTAAAATGTCGTTTACGGTTTTGCGATAGTGCTCGCCGTACCGCAGGCGATTTAGCTGGATGCCCTTTACAGTCGCAGCGATGTTTCTAAGTGCCGGGAACGCCAAATAAAAACTCTCACCGATGTTGCTCAAGTAACTCCTCTGCTCTTCTCTATAGGAAATAGACTTGATAAAATTACATTCTTATAGGTAGTTGGAAATTTTAGCACCTACCGGTTTTCCCCGGTCGCAACCCGATTTACCCTGTTGAACCCGTTGTCCGACCGCAAAAACCTCGCTTGAAGCGCTGCTGGGACGCCCAGAGATGTTTTTTAATAGCTCCCCAACCTCCAAAACCCCGATTTCTGCTGTATTGAGTTCAGTAGATGACGGTCTTGGAACTGTACTCTCGCGTTCAATCTTCAGGAAGGCGCTTGCTACTGATTTGTTTTTAGACATAAAAATAACTAAAAACGCGGGTGTCTTGAGCGGCGTGAGAAGATCGCTCAACAGGGCCGGTAACGCAATTTAAGTCCTAAGACGCAATACGTAGTGAGAAGCGGAACAAACATGCGGGATAAGGTTCGCACGATTGATCCAAGTCTTAATCGGGGACTCCATGAACTCGGCAATGCTGGGGAAGGCCTCAGTTCGTTTAGATGCCAGCTGGGAGCAGCCGGACAGCAGGCAAGGAATATTACGCTACGTATCAAAGATCTCCGACCCACTGCTCGACCGCTCGATATCCACATCGAAGTCCCGGCCGTGAAATATAAGGAGCTCCGAACACCTGCATTGGCGGAAGACTCTGAAGCGGTGCGAGCCCGGGTCGTTGCGGCGCGCAACCGCCAGTTGGAACGATATCGTGGCGAGCAGAAAACGTACTCGAATGCGCAGATGTTGCCAAAGATGCTTCGCAACCACTGCAGTATTACCGCCGAAGGCGAGAAATTACTGGAAAATGCCATCACCCGGCTGGGCCTTTCCGCAGGTGCCCACGACCGCATTTTGAAAGTTTCGCGAACCATAGCGGACCTGGAAGCCACCGAAAACATCGCCCCAAAGCATTTGAGCGAAGCTATCCAGTACCGTACCCTGGACCGCTCCTATTGGGCCTAGGCAGCTCTGTCAGGTAACTGGACAAGTAGGTATACTCTCGTCAGTCTTTCCAACGGCAGTAAACTGATACCCATGAAACCCGGTAAAATTGTAAACATTACGGTATAACTGCAGTGCTCGATTGACTCTTTTTCGGGCACTGTGTTACCCATAATGCACTCGAATGCGCGTCCAGACGGCTATGGCGGGTGGCAACCGATAAAAATGGCTGACCAGAAACACCTCGATGTCACGCTAGACACGCAGGTAGAAAGCGTCAATCTTGCCGAGGAGATGTGTTTGCGGGTTGCCGAAGCCGCGGGCTTCGATGAAGACGATTGCTACCGTATCGGAATGTCAGTACGTGAAGGGGTCATCAACGCGTTTCATTACGGCAATCAGGAACGCCCGGAGAAAAAAATTTATCTTGCTGTCGATTTAACCTCTGACAAAATGGTCATCCACGTGTTGGACGAAGGCAAAGGCTTCAATCTTGGTGATGTGCCGAATCCTCTGGCCGAAGAAAATCTTTTGAGCACCTCTGGACGCGGGATATTTTTGATGCGCTCCTTCATGGACGAGTTCGATGTGGTACCCGGCCGCACCGGTGGCGCGGAAATTATTATGTCCAAGAAATTGCCGAACCCGGATGGCCACCCCGCCAACAACAACGACAAGGGCGACCACAACGCAACGCCGCACCAAGCGTAAAGATTTCATTCGTGGAAAGGCACCATGGCTCTACTACAGGCCACTTACAGGGATGCTGGACCGGTGACCGTCCTGGATCTGAGCGGCCGCATAACTCTCGGCGAAGGCAGCGCTTTGCTGCGGTCCACCATTCGAGAACTTCTCGAAGACCAGCGTTTCAGGATTTTGGTGAATCTGGGAGACATCAATTACATCGATAGCTCCGGTATCGGTGAACTGGTAAGCGCCTATACCGCCGTCAAAAATCGTGGCGGCGAATTAAAGCTGCTGCATTTAACCAAGAAAGTGCATGACCTGCTGCAGATCACGAAATTGTTTACCGTGTTCGAAGTGCACTCCGATGAAGTTGCGGCTCTACGCAGCTTCGAGAAAAAATCCGCTTAGCTCGATATAATATTCTCGCGTGCTTTTCGTATTCATGTTCCTATCCCCAGCGGATCAGCCGCTGTGGAAAGCAATTTCATGATAAACGCCTCCGATACAACCTGGGTTTGTGAACGAGCCAGCCAGTTGGGCTTCGCCATGGCCGGCGTGGTACGCGCTGAGAAATTTCCCGAACTGGCAAGGCAACAGGAATGGCTCGCGCGCGGCTACGCGGGTGAAATGAATTATTTAAGCGATCCTCGACGCAGCGACCCGCAGGCTGCATTGCCCGGTATTCAAAGCGCGATTGTCTGCGCATTGACCTACCACACCGCGCATGCCCGAACCGAACAAGCATTCGCAGAACTTAATGATGCATCGGAGACCGGTGGGCCTCGCGGCTGGATCTCGCGATACGCCTGGGGAGATGACTATCACGATGTTTTGCGCGAAAAGTTGCAGATGCTGCTCGACGGATTGCGTGAACAGCATTCACAACCGTTTGAAGCTCGCATTTACGCGGACACCGGCCCGATTAACGAGCGCGTCCTAGCCAAGCATGCTGGGCTTGGATGGCTGGGCAAAAATACTCTGCTCCTCAATGAGTGCATGGGCTCATTTTTCTTTCTTGGAGTAATTTTGACGACCCTCGATTTGCCCCCCACGTTAGGAAATGCCGATGTTCCGCCCCCGGACCGCTGCGGTACCTGCCGCAAATGTATCGACGCTTGTCCAACGGAGGCGCTGGTCGAGCCCTATGTTATGGATGCGCGCAAGTGCATTTCGTACCTGACCATTGAGCTGCGCGGCACAATTCCCGAACAGCTTCGTGAGCCCATGGGCCAAAACATATTCGGCTGCGACATTTGCCAGGATGTTTGTCCATGGAACCGCCACGCCCCAGTGACTGACGCCAACGAATTTCAGCCGCGTTCATTTGCTCACCCAACGCCGGCTGCTGACAGAGAAGAAAAAGAATTTAGTCTTAGCGGAAAAAATGGCGCTTCACCAGAAACGCTATTTTTGCCGCGCCTCGAGTGGCTTGCCTCGCTGAGTCAGAGCGACTTCAGCGAAATGTTTCGCGCCAGCCCGATCAAAAGAAGCAAGTGGCGTGGGCTTATTCGCAGCGTGTGCGTTGCCCTGGGAAATTCAAATTTCAACGATGGTTTGGCGGCCTTCAAGAGAATCCCGAGCGTATTGACTCGCCTGGCGGCATCGCCAGATCCGGTAATTTCCGAATCTGCCCATTGGGCCATCTCCCGCATCCAAGCAAATGAGATAAGCCCAATCGTGACCAATCCTGAAATCAATGTGCGATGAATTGTCAGCCTGTGTAGGGCGGGCTTGCGATATGGGAACCAGGGAGACAAGCGGTATAATTTAATCGATTATATTTGTCGACTACTTACCACTGCAGCGCTCGCCGGCAAATTGAGATTCTAAGCCCGGGATAGCTTCACACTTTCAAATCTGAGCTGGAGGAAAAAATTCGTGGCCTTTACTTTACCGCCGTTGCCGTATTCGTTCGACGCATTGGAGCCGCACATCGATGCCAAAACCATGGAAATCCATCACGACAAGCACCATGGAACCTATGTCACCAATTTAAACAAAGCCCTCGAGGGTCACGCCGATCTTCAGAATAAATCCATCGACGATCTGCTTAAGAATCTGGACGCCATCCCCGAAAATATCCGCACCGCGGTACGCAATAATGGCGGCGGCCACTGGAATCACAGCCTGTTCTGGCCGCTGATGAAAAAGGGCAGCGGTGGCGAACCAAAGGGCGATCTCGCGTCGGCAATCAATTCCGCTTTCGGCTCATTTGCCGGCTTCCAGGAAAAAATTGGAGCTGCGGGCGTGGCGCGTTTCGGCTCCGGCTGGGTGTGGTTGCTGGTTCGCGATGGCAAACTCGCCATAGACTCGACCCCCAATCAGGACACCCCTTACCAATTGTCAGGCGGCGGAAAAGCCGTGCTGGGGCTCGACGTGTGGGAGCATGCTTATTATTTGAAGTATCAGAATCGCCGCCCGGACTACATCAAGGCGTGGTGGAACACCGTGAACTGGGACAAGTCTGCTGAACTCTACGCCGGAGCCAAGAAGTAATCAAAAAATAAAACAACAGCTAATCGGCATAGGGGGAGTGGTCGCCCACTCTCCCCTGCCACACCACCGTATATGCGGGTCCGCGTACGGCGGTTCAGTGGGTTACGCTGGACCAGCGAATAGCCGAGGAAGACCGATGGAGTCAAAGTAGGCGAGAGGAAGCGCACTCTTCGCCTCGTTCACTTTAAGCTTCAGTCGGCGTGTAAGAAAACGAGTGACACTCGTCATCACTCGCTGCCCCGCTCCTCGGCTGCGGACGTAAATATTGCAGTCATCCGCATACCGTACGAAGCGATGCTTGCGCCGTTCGAGCTCGCGATCCAGTTCGTCGAGTACGATGTTCGATAGAAGCGGAGAGAGCGGTCCACCTTGCGGTGTTCCCTCTTCCGCCGGACTCACTAGCCCATTCTCCAGCACACCCACTTTCAAGAACGCTCCGATTAATCGAAGCACTCTCTTGTCGGTCACCCGCCGTGCAATCGTTGCCATCAGTTTGTCGTGATTGACCCGATCAAAGAATTTCTCAAGATCGAGGTCCACCACTCAGCGATGGCCCGCAGCGATGTACTGCTGCGCTTTGGCTACCGCTTGATGTGCCGAGCGTTTCGGCCGGAACCCGTGACTGTGTTCGGAGAACGTTGGGTCCCATCTGCGTTGCAGAACCTGACTTACCGCTTGCTGCATCAATCGATCCAGCACCGTCGGGATGCCAAGCTTTCGCACCCCGCCGTCCGGCTTCGGGATTTCCACCCCTCGCACCGGTGGTGGTTGGTAGGTCCCGCGCAACAGCTGTTCCCGTATGGAGGGCCCGTGCTGCTTCAAGTAGCCCGAGAGATCTCCGACGGTCATGCCGTCGATTCCCGGACTCCCTTTATTTGCTTTGACTCGCTTGTACGCCTGCCAGCAGTTTTCCCGCTCGCAGACTTCTTCCATCAACTGCTCGTGACTAGCTGGACGTTCGGTTGCGCATTTCGCCGTAAGCGATTCGGTCCCTTCCTGAGAAGCCTTCGGAGCTTCACTCCTCCCCTCCCCAGTAAAGGCCAGCACTAGCTGATTTTTCTGCCGCTTGTCGCTCATCGATTCCTGCGTCCTACTTGCCGCTCCCCGCTGTTTGAGCCTTCATCGCTTGCGCGACTACTACGCCCGCTGCTGACTTCTGCCAGAATGGATTGCTCCACCCTCAGTCACGATTCCGTGACATGCAGCAGATCTCCTGAGGTAAGTTCGACCACCTTCCACGCATAACCGCCGGATTTACCACCAGTGCCTTTGATGGATATGAGCTTCGCGGTCAGTTGCCCGCTCGCCCGACACCGTAGGCCTCAAATCCAGTTCTTGTCTATCGGCTCGCGTGTTTGTTCCACGCTTCCTTCAGGTCCCATCTCACGACGATACCCTTGCGTTTCTCTAACTCTTCTCCTCCATCAGGATGAGTAGAGGACTTTCATCTCCAAGTTGTCGAACATGCTCAGCGCACAACAAAAAGGCCTGCCCAAGCCAAGGGCAGGCCTTTTGCATTTGAGGGACACCAATTAAGCCATACAGCGCTTCACCAACGGCAGCACGTTAGAACCCGACGAGAACCCTTTGGGCAGTTCGCCATAGTCTCCGCGAGTCTCTCGGGCTGCTGACGCCGCTGTCGGAGCATTCGAGTGGCGTGAAGCCTCGCGAACCAACTCCAGACGCCCGCGCACACGAAACTTCGCGAGAAGCGAAGACACGTGAAATTTTACGGTGCGTTCCGAAAGGTTCAAGTCCGCGGCAATCTCCTTGTTGGCCAGGCTACGCATGATTCCGCCGAGCACTTCATCTTCCCGGCGAGTCAGCTTCACAGAGGAGCCCGCGGAGCGCCCGGCTTGCAACAGCTTGTCAGCCTTTTCTTTGAGCCCGTCCAGAAAGTCGTTCTCGGCAGGTACCATGACGATGTAATCGTTGGGAGACTGCCCGCGAACCATGCAATGCATCGCCAGCAGTCCGGCAGCCTGCTCGACGGGGAACTGCCCGTCGGGCCCGGCTTCCACGTTGAAATGCGCCACACCAGTATTTTTTTCGTAGAAAAAATACATCTCGCGCGGTTGACCTGACCGAGCAGACAGATGTGGCTGTTCGTTTCTGCGAATTAGCTTCACTTAACCCCTCCAAATGCAGACTCGACTCCCGCCGAGACCCGTTTGAGTTTTTTTACGATTTGCCCCTGAGCGAGGCCAGCTTTACAGACTCACTACTAAGGAAAACAGCAAACAGAAGCCAAGGTTGACAGTTGTTATCCCGTCGCCCTTGAAAAAGGGCACCCGACGTTCCGCCTGCGAGCACTGCACCGAACCGCTCCAACAATGCAAATTTTTATCCAAACTACAATTTATTATATTCGTACAGAAAACACAGTACTTACCCTTAGCCCGTCACCGAGCCTTGTATGATTGATGGTAGTAATTGCATGCACGAAGCAGTTTTTCCTCTTTTTTCTCGCCAGAATATTGTTTTTGCCGCCGCATCTGCCTCCTGGTGTCTTTCGCACCCAGCTCACCGCGAAACAACAGGTCAAAACGCGTCGATCGAACAACAATCAGCGTGAATTAGCTGTGGAAAACCTGCCTCGGGCAACGCATAAGCCCACGCTCAACCGCCGATGATGCGTGTCTGACTCGCTGAGATTAATTCATAATGCACATTTCGCCATCGAATCTTCCGGGTGATCAGCGAATGCGCGAAATTCATCAAATAGAGGAATGGAATTACGGCGGGCAGAGCAATATTTACCCACGCTTGACTCATGATTTGTGCTTTCGACGCGGGAAGCATCTCCGTGACGCCCACTAATCGCAAGCTGGCTCGGATGGCCGACAACAGCAGAATCAAAAACAACAGCGCTGCCAGATGCAGCGCGGGACGTTCATTGACCAACTCTTCCACTGTAAGAGCTAGACCCAGGAGTACCGTGACGCAGTACAGTAAGTGAGTAAGCGCCGCTACGCGCCAAATTTTTGCCGCGTAAACTCGAGTAATTAGAATTTGCCGGTTGGTAAACTCGAACAGCCCGCTCATATCGGTTTCCACAAACGAAACCGTCAGGCATTCAGGAACAAAAAAAATCGAACGGCCCGCTCGCTCCAGTGAGCGTGTCAGAGAGTAATCATCGCTAACCGATGTGCGCCATTCATCCAGTACGCCGATTCCTTCGAACACCGATCGGCGAATGGCCGTGCCTCCTCCCCAACAAAAATTCCTACCCTTCTCGCTGAGCATGGTGACAATCGGCGCATTCCACGCTGCTAGGAGCGCAGTAGCCAGGTTGCCGCGATTGGCAATCAGCCAGCGCATGGTAGTCGTCGCGCCTGTGCGCTCGTCACCTAAAGGTGCGGTCAACCGCTGCAACCACGCCTTGCCAGGGCTCCCATCAGAATCCGTGAATACCAATACTTCGAATTCTTCCGGCAGCTGCTCCACCGCGACGCGCAGGTTATTCACCTTTTCGCCGCACTCGTGCGGTGGACCCGCGATAATCAGGTGTGCCTTCACACGAGAGCTGGAAATAACCCGCTTCACAATCGCTGCCGCAGGATCGGATGCCGACGCCAGAATAAAAAACATTTCGTAGTTTTGGTGATTGAATTCGGTGAGTGAAACCAGATTGCGCTCTAATCCAGGTTCAATGCCTTTGCACGGGCAGAGCACCGCAACACGTGGCGCATGGAATCCCGGATCGGTGCGCATTCGCCGGCGCGCATAGCCAAGCCATTGCCAGCCCTGCCAGATAAGATAGGCGCCCACGGCAATCTGCAAGACAGCTAGAAAATAGAAGAGGTTCTCCACGCGCCTTGAGCGTAGCAAAGTAAAATTGCTAGGGTCCGATTATCTGTGCGGTTAGAATCGCAGCGGTAAACGTTGAATAAGGGAGGGGACTATGGCTTTGCCATCAGTGAATACCGCAATGGTGACCTCGGCGTTGGAATTGCCAGGATATCGCATCGTCAAAAATTACGGCATCGTGCGAGGGATTATCGTGCGCTCGCGCAGCGTAATTGGAAATCTGGGAGCAGCGTTGCAGACCATCGTGGGCGGAAATATCACTATCTTGACTGACCTGTGCGAGAAGACCCGCGAGGACGCCTTCGAATTAATGTTGCAGCACGCGCTGCAGCACGGAGCCAACGCCGTGGTATGCATGCGTTACGACGCTACGGAAGTTATGCAAGGCGTGACGGAAGTCCTGGCCTACGGCACCGCGGTGCACGTGGAACCCATCCCATAAGGCGCTGGGCGGAACGCGCGGCATGCGCGTTTATTCGCCGCTCATTGCGATTTAGGGCCGCTCTTTTGTGGCCCAGCCGAGGCGACCACGTGAGCCGCAAGATCCTCCAGGTCGCCCAGCGCGCGGCTTGCCGCAATGCGCGCTTTTTCCATGAACGACGAATCCAGCAGGAACGCCGAGCGATCGACAAACGGATGATTGGCTACTTCGAATGATTTGCGCGTCCGCCGTGTCGCGCTGTTTCGCCTGATCAAATTCTCATAGATTTGTAGATCGGTCTGAAAATCGAGGGCGTCACCTACGCTCCACTTCTGCTGGCGCGCCAGGGCGCTCAGAAATTTGCGCCGGAATATCGCTACATCTTTCTGCGACATCGGACGAGGCTTGGACTTTTGGGAAGCCGTCGGCTCGAAGCACGCGGCGGCGAGCGCCTGAGCCGTTAGCGCCAGAAGAGCTTCACGTTGCAGAAGAGCCAACCGATCGCGATATTGCGAGGCATGCGCTTGCAGAGCGTGGCGGCCGTTTTCGACCACGTAGGAATCCACAAAACGAGGAATGACCCGCTCTCCGATCAGCGCTTCGGGCAGTCGTTGCGCTAATTCACTTGCCAAGTCCGTGACATTTTGCGGAGGGCTGCGCATGCGTGGAGTGCCATGTTAACAGGGTTTGTTTTACTGCATATCGTGGGCTGAAAACAAAAACGGGCGCAAACTTCACGCCCGTTTCTGGGACATTCAATTAATTTGACAGCCGTTTGCTTTAGTGAATCGCGCGCGGGGCATGCGGCCCTACGTGCGGCGTTTTTGTTTTGGGTTCTGGAACGATTGGAGGAGGTGCCACAACTTCCTTCGATAGCGCGTGCTCCAGCACTTCGTCCAGGGTTCGAACGTAAGTGATCTTGATGTCGCCGAGAATTTCCGGCGTCAGATCCGCTACGGCGTTAGGCTCATTATCGGCAGGCAACAAAACTTCAGTGATGCCCGCGCGCTTGGCCCCGAGTACTTTCTCTTTTACGCCGCCGATAGGTAGAACAATTCCCGACAACGTCATTTCTCCGGTCATCGCCAGGCGATCACGCACCGGCCTTCCCGTCAGCAAGCTGACCAGCGCGGTAACCATGGCTGCGCCGGCAGATGGACCATCCTTTGGCACCGCACCCGAAGGCACGTGGATGTGGATGTCATGCTTGCGGAAAAAGTCAGTGTCGATTCCGTAGCGTTCCGCGTTTGCGCGCACCCAGGTGAGCGCGGCGGTCATGGATTCCTGCATCACCTCGCCCAAATGGCCGGTCATCGTGAACTGCTTGCCTCCACGCATGCGCGTGGCTTCGATGAAGATGATGTCGCCGCCAACCGGTGTCCACACCAAGCCGATCGCCACGCCGGGTTTCTTGACGCGCTCTTCGACTTCTTTCTCGGTGCGGTACTTCGGCACGCCCAGGTATTCCCGAACGATTTCTGGCGTTACCACCATTTTGTCCAGTTTACCTTCGGCGATTCGCCGGGCCTGTTTGCGCGTGACCGTAGCAATCTCGCGCTCCAGGTTTCGAACGCCAGCTTCGCGAGTGAAGCTATGAATAATTTCGCGAATGGCGTCGTCACTGAATTCCAGTTGCTCCCCAACTTTCAAGCCATGTTCCGCGGCCTGCTTGGGAATCAGGTATTTGTGCGCGATATGCAGTTTTTCTTCACCGGTGTATCCGGGCAGTTCGATGATTTCCATGCGGTCGCGAAGAGGTTCCGGTATTGGATCCATCCAGTTCGCGGTGGCAATGAAGAGCACCTTCGACAAGTCAAAAGGCACGTCCAGGTAGTGATCTCGAAACGCGTAGTTCTGCTCCGGGTCGAGTACCTCCATCAACGCAGACGACGGGTCTCCACGGAAATCGCGTCCGAGTTTATCGACCTCGTCCAACATGCAAACGGGATCGTTTGATTCAGCGCGCTTCAATCCCTGGATAATTTGTCCCGGCAACGCGCCGATGTACGTCCGGCGATGTCCGCGAATTTCCGCTTCATCATGCATGCCGCCCAACGCCAGCCGCACGAATTTGCGGCCCAGCGCACGAGCGATGGATTTGCCAAGCGAGGTTTTGCCCACGCCCGGAGGCCCGACGAAGCACAGAATCGGCCCCTTCATACCAGGCTGAAGTTTCTTGACCGCCAGGTAATCCAGAATGCGTTCTTTGACCTTTTCGAGGTCGTAGTGATCTTCGTCAAGAATCTCGCGACCCTTGGCGATGTCAATTTCCTGGTTGCCCGAGGATTTCGACCACGGCAAGGAAGTCATCCACTCGAGATAAGTGCGAGACACCATATACTCGGCGGATGCCGGAGTCATCTTGGCAAGGCGCTTGATCTCGCGGTCGCATTCCTTCTTGGCTTCCGCGGTCATGCCCGCTTCTTCGACTTTTTTGCGAAGCTCGTCGATCTCCTGCATGGAGTCGTCGGATTCGCCGAGCTCTTTCTGAATCGCTTTCATCTGCTCGCGCAACAAATATTCGCGTTGGTTCTGGCCCACTTGCTCCTGAACCTGTTCGTGAATTTTGGAACGCAGTTCGAGAACTTCGAGCTCCTTGGAGAGTTCGCGAATCAAGGTCTCCAGCCGTTTGCGAACGCTAGGAGTCTCGATCAACTCCTGGCGAAGCATGGTGGACAGCGACGGCAAAGTGCCCGCGATAAAGTCCGCCAAACGTCCGGGGTCGTCAATATTGGCAGCCACGGAATGAAGATCATCCGAAAGCTGCGGAGAATGACTCACCACATCGCGGAACAAATCCTGTGCGTTACGCTGTAGCGCTTCCAACTCGGAATCCTGTTCGGCATTCAAGTCCGGCTGGGCTTCAATCCGCGCGCGCAGGTAAGGGCGCAGACTAATCAAGTCCACGACCTGTATTCGCTGCAAACCTTCCAGGAAGATGACCACGTTCCCATTAGGCATCTTTACGGTTTTATGCACTTTTGCGAGCGTGCCGACTTTATGCAGATCGGCCGCTGCTGGATCCTCAACGCGAGGGTCAAGCTGCGCCACTACGCCCAGCAGCTTTTCGTCCCCCATCAAGGCATTAACTAACGCCAGAGAGCTTTCACGCCCCACAGTCAGCGGCAGCACTGCCCCAGGAAACAGGACGGTATCGCGGACCGGGAGGATAGGAAGAATCTCTGGAACAACAAATTTTTTCTCAACCATTATGTCCCCTAATCTAAAGCACGGAGGAGAAAGGGGTCCGGGCTTATGAAGCGTTAGATGCGAGTCGAAACAAAAAGGTGCCTTAAGATATAAGTGCTTGCAGCATAAAATCTTAGTGTTCTTCGCTCAATTATAGCCCCTGCCTCCTGCTGCCCTTGCTAAAGCTCTAAACTTCACATGTTCAATAAGATAACTGCCAGCTCATCCTGACGCTGAAGATAGCTTACGCATTCTGGGCGTCGTTTCGCCGTAATGTTGAACTACGAATGCGACAGCCTCCTCTTTGGATCTTACTGACCCCTCCAACTGAGCATCTTCCAGCGACCGCAGAATCTTACTGAACAAAGGGCCCGGCTGATAGCCCAGGTTTTGCAGATCGTTCCCAGTCAGCAACTTTGCCGGACGAATCTCTTCGGCTGGCGTTTGCTCCAGAGTGCGCCGAACGAAATCGTAAGCGTCAAGGTGACGGTGGCTCGACAGGCAATCCAGGCGATGCAAAGCCAGATGCTCATCAAAGCGCGGCAGCCGAATAAAGCGCTTCAGCGTGGAGGTGCGCATCCGCGAAACATCCTTAAAGCGCATGTGATTGGCGATCAGCGCGAGAGTCTGATCCCTGTCTTGGTTTGAAAAACGCAGCCGCTCCAGAATCGCCTCGGCCATCCGCACTCCCACATCAACGTGGCCGTTAAAGCGAATGCGGTCGCCGGTTTCTGAAATCGGTCTGAACGTGGGAGGCTTCCCCACGTCATGCAGAAGAACGCCCCAGCCCAGAGTGGCGGAACTCCCTGCAGGAAGTCCCTCCAGCATAAGCAGCGTATGTGTCCAGACGTCCCCTTCGGGATGGTATTGCGGAGGCTGCTCGACGCCCTGCATCGCCGCGACTTCCGGCAAAATGTGTTTCAAAAGACTCGTTTCATCCAGCAATTCCATCCCGCGTCCAGCCGCGCCTTCAGTCAGCAGCTTTGTCAGTTCTTCACGGATTCGTTCGGCGGAAACCTGACCGATTTCGTGGGCATGCAGACGGATGGCGGCAAATGTTTCTGCCTCGATCCGAAATCCAAAACGCGATGAAAACCGCACCGCGCGCAGCATGCGTAGTTTATCCTCTGCGAAGCGCCGCTCCGGTTCGCCGATGGCTCGGATTATTCCTGCCTGCAAATCTGTCTGTCCCGCAACGAAATCAAGAACTCGCCCGGTATCGTGCCGCATCAGCAGGCCGTTGATAGTGAAGTCACGACGTTGAACGTCTTGCTCGGGACTGGATGTGAACACCACCGTCTCAGGGTGGCGACCGTCAGCGGAGCCGATGTCCGACCGAAACGTAGCTACCTCCACATGGTGACCATTGAGCGGCACGATGATTACTCCAAACTGCGCGCCCACTGCCACGGACTCGGGAAATAAGGAAATGACGCGGTCCGGTGTTGCGTCAGTGGCTACGTCGTAATCAGCAGGTTCGCGGCCGAGCAACAAATCGCGCACACAGCCCCCAACCAGGAAGGCTTGGTGCCCTTCGCGAATTAACGTGTCGCAGATCGAATTGGCGAGCTCGCGAGGCGTCACTTTTCGATTATGCGCCAGAGCGCAGCACGCGAGAAGACTTGGTGTCCCATGCGATGTTAACTGCACCCTAATGGCTAATACTTGGATGAAATGAATGGAAGGAAGGAAGCTTAGCGATCCTCGCGCTTAAAATCGCCGCGCCGCAGTGACCCGCCGAATTGTACTTTGCTGAACCCGAACTTATCTCGCAGGCGATCCGTGGCTTGCGTTAGTTTCTGCAATTTTTCGCGGCGTTCCGCTTGCAGCAAATCGAGTTGCTCCCCAAGGTGACTGAAACCGCTCAGGCTGACGCCCAGAAGCCGCACTTTTCTGCGCTCGCGATGTTTCTGAAACAGCTGCTGAAACACAGCGTTGATTCCCGCGTCCAGTGCCGTGTTTTCACCCAGTGTTTTGGAGCGCGTATGCGTATCGAATCCCGCGTAGCGAATCGTCAACGTAAGCGTGCTCGCAGCAAGGCCAGCCTCGCGAAGCCGCTTGCAGGCTTTCTGCGATAGATGGCTCAGGACCGCGGTTAATGCAGCCGCATCATCGGTGTCTTCGTTGAAGGTGTGATTCTGAGAAATGGATTTGGGCTCCGCGTCGACTACAAATTCGTAGGAATCGCCACCACGTGCTTTGCGGTACAGCGCGGTGCCCCATTGCCCGAAAATCTTCTCCAGTTTTTCCTGTGGCTGCGCCGCGATTTGCTCCACCGTTCGGATTCCCAGCGCGAGCAAGGCTCTTTCGGTCACTTTTCCGATGCCGGGAATTTTTCGCACCGGGAGTGGCGCGAGAAATCGTTCTTCGCCTCCCGCGGGAACCCAAACGAGTCCCCGCGGCTTGCCTTGATCGGAGGCTACTTTAGCAACCAGTCGTGTCGAAGCGAGGCCACCTGAACATGGCAGACCGGTTGTGCGAGTAATACTGCGGAGCAGTTTGTCGGCAGCGGCGAGCGGTGGTCCGTGCAGCCGTTCTGTGCCGGCGAGATCGAGATAAGCTTCGTCGATGGACACCATTTCCACTACCGGAGAAAAATTGGTGAGTATCGTAGCGACTCGATCGCTCCATTGCGTGTACTTAGCGTGGTGTCCATCGAGAAAAATTGCGTGCGGGCACAGGCGTCCCGCAGTCCGCAAAGGCATCGCCGATTGAATGCCGAACTTTCGCGCCTCGTAACTGGCCGCGGTGACAACCCCGCGTTGATCGGGCCGTCCGCCCACAACAACTGCCTTCCCACGAAGCTCTGGACGCTCCAGCAATTCCACCGAAACAAAAAAGGCGTCCATGTCCACATGCATTATTGAAGTAGCAGTCTGCGGAGTTAATTCGGCAGGAGCGTCATGCTTCGCGCGAAAACGTGCTAAATCCGACATGTTCAGCTAAGCCTACGCCGGTTGCGAATATGCGACAACATACAGGCCTTGAATGCAGGCTGCGCCTGCGCCAGAACACGAGTAAGCAACGTTGCGTAGATCTTTTTTTTCTTAAGGCAGGCGTTCGGCTGCAATGACCCGAGGAATGCCCGCGAGGTCGTTGCTAACGCCTACGGCTGTCCACCGACCAGCGTCCAACAACGGTTGCACCGCAGGAAGACTGTCGTGTCCAAGTTCCGCAACGAAGATCCCCCCGGGTTTCAGGTGCAGTCCCGCAAGAGCAATCAGGCCCGCGTAGAGTTCGTAGCCTTCTTCGCCACCATACAATGCAATCGCAGGTTCACGATCGCGCACCTCACGCGCCAGTGTATTTGCGTCACGCTTAGGAATGTACGGCGGATTGCTCACGATGAGATCAAAAGCTGACTCTTTCGCATCGTCCGCGCTTAGCGGCCGCGACAAATCGGATTCGAGAAAGTGAATGCGCTTTTCTGTCCCATGACGAACGGCATTTCTGTGCGCAACTACAAGAGCCGCGGGAGAAATGTCAGTGGCATAGATTGTCGCGGCGGGAAGTTCCTTCGCCAATGTAATCGCCAGGCAGCCGGAGCCCGTTCCGATGTCCGCAATCAAAAACCCTTCTCCGTTTGTTTTTTGTGCGCGGCCCGCGCGTAGCTCGCGCAGCGCCAAACGGTCCAGCGCGACTTCAATGACATGTTCCGTTTCCGGCCGCGGAATAAGCACGTCGGGAGTAACTTCAAATTCCAGACTCCAGAATTCTTGTTTGCCGGTGAGGTGCTGCGTGGGCTCGCCGTTTGCGCGACGACTAATCAGTGATACGAAAGTTTCCCGCTGCTGAGAATTTATCGGTTCTTCAGGGTGAGCATACAGCCACGCCCGGTCGCGCCCCAGCACGTGTAGCAACAGCAATTCTGCAGCAAGCGTATAGGAAGCGACTCGCTTCTCACGGAGTTGTGAGATTCCCGTGCGTAGAGCGCCACGAACATCCATCGGTGTTTTCAGATCGCACTGCAGGCTATTTGACATCGACACAGAGTAGGCGCTGGAAAAACTACGCCGCGCCCAACTCCTGATCCAGCCGCTCGGCTTCGTAATGCGAAACCAGCCCATCTACCAACGGCGCCAGCTTGCCGTCCATCACGTCAGTGAGCTGGTGGAGCGTCAAACCAATGCGGTGATCGGTGACGCGATTTTGTGGGAAATTATAAGTGCGAATTTTTTCCGAGCGGTCACCCGTTTTGATTTGACCGCGGCGTTCCGCAAGGATGGCCGCTTGCTGCTTTTCCAGTTCCTGCTCATAAAGCCGCGCGCGCAGAACCCGCATGGCCTTGGCGCGATTCTTGATCTGCGATTTTTCATCCTGCTGCGAAACCACCAGCCCGCTAGGCAAATGTGTGATGCGCACCGCGGAATAAGTAGTGTTTACGGACTGCCCTCCGGGGCCCGAAGAACAAAACGTATCGATGCGCAAATCTTTGGCCTCAATCTTAATGTCAATGTCATCGGCTTCCGGCAACACCGCGACGGTCGCAGCCGAAGTATGAATACGCCCTTGCTGCTCAGTGGCCGGCACACGCTGCACCCGGTGAACTCCACTTTCATATTTCAGCTTGGAATAAACCTTATAACCCTGAATGGCCGCGACGATTTCCTTCAAGCCGCCAAGCGAAGAGGGGGAACTCTCCAGCACTTCGACTTTCCAGCCCAAGGTTTCTGCGTATCGCGAATACATGCGGAAAAGTTCGGCTGCAAAAAGCGCCGCCTCGTCACCTCCGGTACCCGCGCGAATTTCCACGATGACGCTCTTTTCATCGTTGGGATCCTTCGGAAGCAGCAGCAATTTCAGCTCGCGTTCGACGGCCGCTTTGCGGGCCACCAGTTGCTTTTCTTCGTCGTACGCCAACTGTTTCATTTCCGAATCTTCCGCTTCGCCAATCATTTGATGAGCGCCGGCCAGATCTTTTTCTATTTGCTTGAACTGGCGATGCTTTTCGACGATCTGTTCCAGCTCGGCATGCTGCTTGGCGACTTTTTGAAAATGGGAAGTGTCGGACACCACTTCGGACGTCGAGAGCTCCTTGGTAAGCTCATCGTAGCGTGCGCCCAGCTGATCTAATCTCTCGGACAATGTTACAGCCATAAAACCCTCACGAATTTAACTGTTCAGATGAATCGACGGAAGGAAAGTAACAGGACGAAAGCCAAGTAGGCTTGAAGAGGAGCCGCTAATAGAAGTTGGCGTTCACTGAATAAAGCTTAACACGCTTTTCGTTTGCGACGGGCCCGCATAGCCGCAGCGCCCAATCCCACCAATATCAAAACTGCTGTCCCGGGTTCAGGTACGCCTACGGGAGGCGGAGTTCCACTGCCGCCCGGTGTACCGCCTCCGGGAGGTGTGGTTCCTCCTCCGCCGCCGGGTGTCCCCCCACCACCACTACCAGGAGTGCCGCCGCCAGGGGGAGGAGTATTTCCGCCTCCACCGCTGCCACCGCCCGGAGGCGGAGTAGACGAATTCCTGTTACCAATAATTCCTCCGCCGCCTGGCAAAGGGAAAAATGGTGCAACTGGCACAAAGGCGGCCCCTGGCCCGCCCGGTGATTGCACTGGACCAGGAAACAACGCCGGCGCCGGAGCCGAATATGCCGCGAGATAAGGCGATGACTCTATGGCAGGAAATTCCGGGCCGTCGAGCTCCGACGAAGTCGGTTCGGCAGGCGCGTTTGGTCTGACCGGCAGAACTGAAATACGATTCCCGCAGCGTGTTCGCGCCATATTGCGGCCGTCGCTCAGCATGGCCTCGCCTTTTCGCAGCGCCAGCTTGTGCTTGGTCCAAAAGACTTTGTTACCGATGCGATAGGAAACGTAGACCAATTTCTCAGCATCCAGCGTCACGCGGCGAGCGTTGGTTATATCGAAGTCCGCATAGTGCTGGGCGACTACTGGATCTACTGCCACTGCTTCCCTCAACTCTTGAGGCGATTCTGCGCCTCCGGCGATGACCGAGTAAGGGTAAACAGTCCGCGAATGCCCTGTCGGCAAGAGAATTGAAGAAGGAGGCCAGAATGGCGCCGCCGCAGGCTCAGCGGTTGCCACAGGTTGCCAGGAATGAAAACCAAGCTCCAACGAAACGGCCAAAAGGACGATACAGCCCAAAAACATCAAAGCGGCTGCAACCGCTACTCTGCTTCGGAATGGAATATGCCTATAAGTCCGGGCGAGCTTCTCCACTAATGTGACTTTTGGGGAGACACGGCTACTACCGTGTGTACGACGAGACTTGGACCGACGGACGGACACCTGGACACCTCAGGCCTTCGCGGCGCGCTGCTCGAGTGGACAACGCTCCAACAGGCCTTCAGAACAGGCTGTAATTCTAGCACTAGTCCGCACAGAACTCAGCAACAAAAGCTTGTGACCAATGAGTTAACATTTTTTCGAAATTGTCCCCTCTGGCCCACTTTGGTCGACTGCCGTGAAATTGGTGAACACCCGCGCGATATGTCAGCAGCACTGGCTTTCGACGTCCACGGAGCAGACTGGCGAAGAAAGTGTTCAGTCTGTGTCAGCACACGTCTCGTCGGATTCCAGGGATGATTTTATTCGCTCAATCATGTCTTTAGCTATTAAATCACTGGCTCAATGCTAAGCACCGAAATAAGCCCCTGGCCGTTCTTAAAGTATTGATTCCTTTGAACCGCGCGCTATCCTCTGTACACTCCCTCCATGCGTGTTCTCTTCGTTGGTGATATCGTTGGCTCGCCGGGGCGCCAGATTGTTCGCGACCGTCTCGCCGACATCGTATCCCAGAAAAAAATAGACCTGGTTATCGCCAATGGCGAAAATTCCGCAGCCGGTTTCGGCATTACCCCCCGCCTAGCGGACGAATTTCTTCACGATGGCATCGACGTTCTGACTGGCGGCAACCACAGCTGGGACCGCCGTGAAATCATGGATTACCTGCCCCACGAGCCTCGCCTGTTGCGCCCGGCGAATTTTCCGGATGGCAGTCCCGGTAGCGGCCTGTTCTGCGGCACCGCCAAAAATGGCGTGAAGTACGCGGTGTTGAATCTTCAGGGCCGCACCTTTCTACCTGCTATCGACGACCCATTTCGCAAGGCCGACAGCGAACTCGCCCGGCTATCACCGGACATAGACTTCGTCTTCGTCGATATGCACGCGGAAACAACCAGCGAGAAGGTGGCCATGGGCTGGTATCTGGATGGTCGAGCTACAGTCGTGGTCGGCACGCATACTCACGTGGCCACCGCCGACGAGCATGTGCTGCCCCAGGGCACTGCGTATATCACCGATGTGGGCATGACCGGGCCTCATGGAGGTGTAATCGGCATGGATCGACAGGGCATCATCAAGAAATTTCTCGACGGCCTGCCAGCCCGCTTTGAGGTTGCCGAGGGCGACGTTCAGATGAACACCGTTCTGATCGAAACCGCCGACGAATGCCCACGCAACTCCGCAGGCCGCCTACGTGCCCGCTCCATCGAGCGACTGCGCTTCCGCCTCGACACCTAACATTGATACAGCCTGTAACGGGCAACCCTGACGGTCCGTCAATGCTCTGAGCATTCAGGAAACTCAATGAACATAGCGAACTTACTACTTAAATCCTGCATGGCGGTTTGTCTCCTGGCCGTCTTCGCAATGATCGCTGAAGCGCAATCTGAAGGCGATGTCGCTTCGGTGCAGTACGAAGGCGAGCTAACCGCCAAGCGCCGGCTGTTTCCCGAGGTGGGAGTAGGACTGCGCGCTGTCAAGCGTGGCGATAGCGACAAAACCTATATTCTCAGCTCGCAAGGCTTAATGGTCTTCGACGGTAAAGATCACAAACTCCTCACCATTGGCTCGCCCACGGGCGATGCACCCACCTCCAAAACCACCTCTCCCGGGGGCATTGCTTCAGGAGCCAACGGCGCAGGACAGAGTTTCGCCGAAGATTTCGACGTCGACGCCGCGGGCCAAATTTATGTCGCTGACCGTGCCGCCAACCTCATTGTCGAGTACTCCGCGGATGGCAACCGGCTCAAATCTTTCGGCGTGAACGCCCCGCTTTCTGTCGTCGCGCTGCCGGACAACGAAGTCGCCGTCGCGACATTGCATGATCCTCATCTGATATTGGTTTTCAATAAGAACGGTCGAGATATTCGCGATTTCGGTGAACCGGAAGAGATCTCGAGTCGCGAGGACCTGAATCGTTATCTTAACTCCGGCTACCTCGCCACCGACGCGCGGGGCGACATCTACTATGCGTTTATCTACACCCCAGAGCCTACCGTTCGCCAGTACGACCGCAACGGCTACGCTTCGCAAACCATTCAATTCACCGAAATCGAGGCATTCGCGGCCGCGCAAGCGGCCAGGAAGGAGATTGAACGTCAGGAGCGCAAAGGTAAGCAGCCCGCCTTCAAACCGATCCTCACTGCCGTTGGCGTTGTTCGCTCAACCGGCGAAGTTTGGATCGCGCTTCATAATCGCCTTCTACGTTTTGATAAGGATGGATATCGCAAAGCCACCTACCAGCTGTACACCCCTGACGGAACGCGTCTTGACGCCAACAGTATTGTTGTCGAAAAGGATCGCCTCCTTATCGGCAGCGATCCCCTGGGCATCTTCGAATTCGAGCGTCCTGATATCAAGCTGGCGCAGTGAGCGCCGCGCCACTCGACGCATGGAGTGACAATTCGTTTCGCGCGATCGGTAGCGCCTCGGTGGATATCCAGTAATCCGTATTGACCCCAAAACGTATTCCCGAATAAAGCAGGCTGAACTACCCTCTCTCCCTGCGAAACAATGCGCCTGCACATCCGAGCCATCGGTACTCGAATCGTCGGCGTAATCCTCGACAGCTGTCCTTTCGCGGCCACAAATCGGGTCTCGAACATGAAAATAAATTTACAAACGCACCAAGTTTTTAACAGGCCACGCGTCAGCAGAAAATAATCCTGGCCCTTCCCAAACAAAAAATTCTTTCATTTATCCCAGTAAAAATACGAAAATATTCGTTAGCAAGAGCAAATTCATATTGTGGAAAAACTGTGCACCGTGTGTGAATGTCTCCAAACGTCTCTCCGCACTTTTCTCTTGCCCCGTGCACTCGAATGGGCGACAATCCCGCGCTGTCACTCCCCGGCGGTTCGAGGGCCGGCAATTCCGAAAAGGACGCGACCGTTTGCAGGGGCGAAGTTCTGGCAACGTCGCGGGCAAGAATCCGAAGACTTAAGAAAGATGAATCAAAGCCTGCTTTCCACAGCTTATGCACATCTGTGGAAATAGCGCAGGGCTTTCTATTCCTTACCGATGACTATCTCCGTAAATTCCTGGGAAAAGTTCTTAGAGCACGTGAAGTCCCGGGTCAGCATTAACACCTTCACCACCTGGTTCCAGCCCACCCGTCTTAATCGCGCCGAAGGCGAAACGCTCTACGTGCAGATCCCCAGCACTGTTTTTCGCCAGGTCTTGACCCGCACTTACGGCGAGATCGTTAAAGCCGTTTTTCACGAGATTGGCATTCCCAACATGAAGGTGCAGTACCTCTGCAACGATGACGAGCCCCTGCCGGCCACCCCTGCGGTTTCCAGCATCAAGCAATCTAAACTCGATTTTGAGAGTAGCGACCACCAACTGAATCCTCGCTACACCTTTGACAGTTTCGTGGTCGGCAAATCCAACGAGTTTGCGCACGCCGCTTCTCGCGCCGTCGCTGAGCAGCCTTCCAAGGCTTACAACCCGCTCTTCCTCTATGGTGGTGTGGGCATGGGCAAGACTCACTTGATGCATGCCATCGGACATACCATCAAGCAGCGCAATCCGGCCATGCGGCTCAGTTACGTCAGCGCGGAAAAATTCACGATCGAGGTCATCAACTCGATTCGCTTTGATCGCATGATCAGCTTCCGCGACCGGTTCCACACTGTCGATGTCTTGCTGGTCGACGACATCCAGTTCATCGCCGGAAAAGAGCGCACCCAGGAAGAGTTCTTCCACACGTTCAACGCGCTTTATGAACAGCAAAAGCAAATCGTCATTTCGAGCGATTGCTTGCCCAAAGATATCAACTCTATTGAAGAAAGATTGCGCTCGCGTTTCGAGTGGGGGTTGATCGCGGACATTCAGCCGCCAGATCTGGAGACCAAAATCGCCATCCTTCAGAAGAAAGCCGACAACGATCGCTTCTCGCTTCCCGATGACGTAGCCGAGTACATAGCGCGCGCTATTAAATCCAACGTGCGCGAGCTTGAAGGAGCTCTGACCCGTTTGATGGCTTATGCCTC
>Ga0073928_10001418_pt1 | contig 46469 bp, 36 predicted proteins | sample PaiPotPPA55metaG_FD_76969 | JGI IMG/M metagenome (GOLD analysis project Ga0073928, IMG submission 76969) | Iron sulfur acid spring bacterial and archeal communities from Banff, Canada, to study Microbial Dark Matter (Phase II) - Paint Pots PPA... ...
CCGAGGACGTAGACATGTTTTTCATCAATCTGACGCTGCGCGACTTCGCGGGCGATCAGACCCTTGACGAATCCCATATCGTCGATGTTTTCGGTATGGGCTGGGAAGGTGGCTTTCGAATGGCAGTCATTCCAGTTGTGCTTATAGCCATCTGGGTAGACGACCACAAAGCCATGCTGATCCGCCAGCTGGTCGAATTCGTAGCCAGTCCACTCACGCATCGACTTAGCATCCATCAGCGAGCCATGAAGCACAATGACCAGCGGAGAATGCGGAGAGATGTCGTGAGGTACATACTCCAAGAACTCTCGCGTCATGCTGCCGATGGGGGATCGAATCTTGTTGAATCGCGGCAGATAGGGTTGGGTTGGCTGGCGACGGAGCGTACACTTCAATGAAGTAGAAGCCAAGAGCCACAACGATCAGCGCCGCCACTGCAGACCCAAGAATTTTAGTTAGCGCTCTCATTCATTCTCTTCGTGTCCCACTTTCCTCCGCCAATCGCCCAAGCTCCAATGCCAATCCGGGGTAGAAAGTGTCCTGAGCAACGTTGGAGGTGGGCGACGGTGTGATGCATGGCCGGACAATCCGGCTTACATGGCTCGTCCGCCATTTTTTAAAAAAGGTATGTGCTTCTCTCGAGCCGCGCCATCCGACTCTGGCGAATTTCCCCAGATAAATCCTAGTGCCAAGGTTCGTACCCTGCGCTAAATCCGTCCTTCCGACCAGTAGACGGGCTTATGTTCGGCCATTACCCTCCCCATAACGGGTGAAAATGGGGATTCGAGAAGGGGCGGCTTTTCCAAATTCGGAAGTGTGTCTTTTGGAGCGCCCAGGTCCATTTTGGACTCTGGCCGCGCTCCTATTTCCAGTTTTGCTCGTACTGGCCGTAGCCGGATGCGCGGGGACCATTTCGAGCGCTCCAGCGACGCCCTCTCCTACTCCGCCATCAATCTTGCCATTGCAAGTTATCAGTTCGCAGCTCCCGAATGGGACCGTGGCCGCTGCTTATAGTTTCAGCGTCAGTGCAAGCGGTGGTTCCGCACCCTACGTTTGGACTTTGCAAAGTGGCGCGCTGCCCGCCGGATTGACGCTGACTCCGGGCGGAACGATCACCGGTACGCCCACGGTGGCAGGAGTCGCTCGCTTTGCGGTGCAGGTTAGCGACGGCGTGCGCTCTAGTTCCGCAAACCTCAGCCTCAACGTCGTAATGCCGGCACCGACTGTTGAGATTACGTCGCCTGCAGAAGGTGCCACGATATCGGGCACAATCAGCATTGCGGGCACCGCGTTAGGTACGGCGGGTTTGAGCGTCGTACAAGTGTCGACCGACAGTGGAAGCTACTCAAATGCTTCGGGCACAAAGAATTGGTCGTTCAACCTTGATACCACTTCGCTCTCTAATGGCTTTCACACGATCTCAGCGAGAGTCACCGACATCGCTGGGGTCACATCGAGCAGTTTGCCGATTACGGTTACGGTGACCAACACAACGCTCGCGTCGGATTGCACGCTTTTTGCTTCTCCACTGGGAAGTGACAGCAACTCGGGAACCAGTCCAACAGTTCCCAAGACCTTCACGGGCGCTGCCGCGGCGACCACGCCGGGCTCGGTTGTGTGCCTGCATGGTGGTACTTATGACCTCAGCTCCTCCTTTAATCCTCCTAACAGCGGTACACCCTCATCGTGGATCGTCTACAAGGACTACGGAGATGGCGTTGCCAACTTCGTCTGGACTGGAATCGCAGACGCCTCCCCAATGTTTAGATTGGGGAGTGGAAGCTTTCCTTCAGGGCCTGCCTATTTGGAATTCCGCGGGCTTACTCTCGATGGTAGCGGCAACGCCGGGGACGCTTTCTTCTGTCAGGGTGCGCATCACCTGCGTTTTATCGGGAATTCGATGAGAAATACTGGAGGATCGGGAATCGGGGCGAGGAACTGCGACTACCTCACGGCGGATCACAACATTATCAACCACAACGGATACATGCCCGCGTCTACGAGCGTCCCACAGTGGTATGGCTGGACTAGCGGGATCTCATTGAACAGCAGCCAGTGGTTCGACAGCTACACCGGCTTCCACAACGTGATCTCCAACAACATCGTTGTGGGCGAATATGATAGCTCCTCCAATCATAGCGACGGGAACGGCATCATCTTGGACCTGAGCGATGGATCTTATAGCGCCAGCACAGCGAACACCCCTCCCGCGCTGATTATCAACAACGTGGTTTATGGGAATGGAGGAAGATGCATACATGCTTTTGTTGTGACCAATTTCTGGATTGTGAACAATACCTGCTACAAAAATAACCTCGATCCTACGCTGGGGAACGCCGGCTCATTTAGCACAAACAACTCGCATGACGGCTATTTCATAAACAATCTTTCCGTAGCATGGAATGGTAACAATCCCACGTACATTCAAGAGGGAGCCAACACAAATATCAACTACTATGCGGACCTTTCTTTCGGCAGCGCTGTCAGCTTTGCGTATTCCGACCCTTCACAGTTGATCCAAGCGGACCCGCAGTTTGTCAACCCACCGAATTTGAGCGGGGGTCAGTACTCGACGGCATTGACACCGTCTCTGCTGGGCGATGGATTGAAACTGCTTGCCGCAAGCCCTGCGAGAGGCAGAGGCATGGATCCCAGTGCCATACCGAATCTGCCAGGCGCCCTTGTCGTGGATTTGAAGAAATACGTCTACACGGATATCGATGGCAAGCCGCGCGCGCAGGGAAGCTTCGACTTGGGAGCCTACCAATTTTGATGACGGGGGATGAGAATCAGAGCGGGTGGACTAGGGAGACGCGAGCGTCCGGCGGTACCTTCGGAGTTTGCTAGAGGTTGTGCGGCGAGGATGCGAGACGATGGCAAATAATATTTACTGCCGAATTGGGGCGACCCTCTCTTCTGGGAGGGTTGCAGCAACTGCCGCGGACTCGATCTGCTGATCACGTGGACGTTTAGCGTTTCGCGTAACGGCCCGATGGTAAACCTCAATAGTTTTTCGGGCGATGACATCTGGAGAACACTCGCTTTCAATCTTTTGTTTGGCGTTGGCGCCCATTTGGCGGCGGAGCGTCGAGTCGGTCAGAAGTCGTACCAGCTTGTCTGCTAAATTCGCGGCGTCTCGTGGCGCAACCAAGTATCCGGTCCGTCCATCCTCCACCATTTCAGGAAGGCCGCCCACCGTCGTAGCTACGACAGGCTTTGCGGCGGAATACGCTAAGGGGATCACACCGCTCTGCGAAGCTTCGACGTACGGCAAAACGACAACGCTCGCGCGGCGAAAGTATTCGGCGGTGCGCTCCTCGGAGATAAATTCATTGTGGACGATGAAGCGTTCCGGATGAACCATCATGCGCGCGTAACGGGAGAAGTCTTCTCCCTGACCGGCAATCATAATGCGTACGTCAGGCACACGAGCGCTGATCAGCGGTTCGGCGCGAATTAAATACTCGAGTCCTTTGTACTCCCAAATGCGGCCAAAGAAGAGGATCAAGTGTTCATCTTCTTGCACAATTGGCGAGGAACATTCCTGGCCGATCTGTATGTGAGGCATGAGCGAAATATTCTCGCGGAATCGGCTCGATTTTTGCACCATCAATTCCTGGACATGCTGGGAATGCACGATTAGTTGATCGGCGTGACGTCGAACAAACATTTCGACCCAAAACGGAGTTTTCTGAGAAAGTTTGTCTCCTGGGTGGGGCCGAAAATCGTGCACGGTGCATACGAGCGGATATCGGTGCCATAGGGGCAACGCTAAATCAAGCCACGGATGGAAACCTTGATAATGAACAACATCTGGGGCGAAGTTTTCTATCTCTCGGAATACTTTTTGAATGGTCTGGAATTGCCGAAAAGGTTGCCGCAGCCGGGGGCTGCGGAACGGAAATAGGCGTACCGAAGCATCCACTTTTTCAGCGTGACGAGCCGCGAGCCGATCCGGAATCAGCAGCAAGACGTCGGCATGTCGAGAGACTGCATTGGCCAACCGAATGCAGTACTCCCCAAAATTGGAGGAGAGCATGGCGACGCGCAACCGGCGTGTGGGTGACATGAGCTGATTTTCTTCAGGTCTTCTGCGAGAGCAGAACGAGATACTTTTCTTTGAACTGGCGTGGTCCGCCCGACTTCCAAATGCTGAGAGCTAGCAGTGCGCCGACGTAAATCAGGGCTGCCGAAATGCCTCTTACCCATCCCGCTTGATTCGTAGGTACCGCCAAGTAAGCAGCCATGCATCCGGCGGCGATGAAGGGCTTCCAGAGAATCTGGCCCAGCGGGATGCCAGAGAGCAGCCGTGAAACAGGGATGTAGTGCTGAATGCAACCTGCCAATCTGTTCACCAGCAAAGTGATTGCAGCGCCGCGGAGACCAAAGAGCTTGATCAACGGCCAGCCTACCAACAGGTTGATCAGCGTGTTCACGGCTACAATCCGCAAGGTGATTTTTTCCCGGTGCGTCGCCAACAACACTTGGCCTAGTACATTTGAAAATACTTGAAAGATCAGGGTCCAGGCGACAATACGCAGCGCGGGCGCGGCCTGGAGAAAAGCGGGGTTCTTGTAGAGCACAGAAAGCACCCAATCGCCGAGGAAGAAAATCCCGGCTATAGCCGGCAAAGCCAGCATCAGCAGTATTTCGATAGCTTGCACGGCAATGCGCTTGAGACTTTGAATGCCATGCTCGGTGTTTCGGCACATCAGCGGGAAGATGCTTTGGGCAATGCTTTGATAAATCAAAAATAGCGGGACCATGACTTGTGTCGCTGCGCTGTAGAAACCGATTTCACTTACCGTTGCGAGCTTGGAAAGAAAGAGGACAATCACGCTGCCTTCGATCGCAATCGTGCCGTCAATACCCAGAAATGTTATGGCGGACCGAAATGTCTTGAGTGAAAACGCAAGATCTATGGAGGCGTGCCGCGCCGGAAATCGGCGCAGCACGATCCAAGTCTCTGCGGCAGCGATGGCAAAGAAAGAACCCAGCAGGATCAGGATTACCGTATAGAGTCCTTTGCTCCTGGTGAGAAGCAGGAATGTGCTGATGACTTTTGCCATATTGACAGGCACGTTGACCCAAGCGATGAAGTGCATTTTTTCCCAGGCCTGAAAGATGCCCTCGCAAACTGCTGAAATTGCGGTCGGAAAGAGACCAACAGAAAGAAGCAAAGCGACAAGAGTAGTGGCGGGAGGATAATGCATTAGGCGAACGAGGGCGAATAGTGCGGCAACAGAGGTAAGCGATGAGACGGTTACAATCATGCATGAATTGATGAAAAATAAACTGGATTGCGACCGGTCTTTTGCCACTTGTCGAATAATGAGCACCTTTAAACCAGCCACAGCAAAGACTTGGAACATGTAGAACAGTGAAAAGGCCAGCGAGAGCTGACCGAACTCCTGAGCGCCGAGGTGCCTAGCTATCAAGGCGTACATCACAAAGCTCGTCGCGCGGTTCATGACGTCGCTGGTAAGTATCGAGAACGCGTTGCCGCCGGCGGTACGCAAGTTTATGATCATCGAGAAATTCCAGGCTGCTTTCTAATCATTAGCTGAGGGCAAGCGAGACGTTTTTGATTCCGAGATGAGCGGACACCACGAAAGCTACCAACGAAAATTTGCTCGGCGCAACGATGTTGGAAACCTCCACCGCGTAAGAGGTTTGTTGATCTTCGCGCTGCTGGTGATTGGCTCAACGAGGGGCTCGCTGGTTACCGCGGCCCACAAGTCTCTGACCTCGTCGGCTGCCGAGGCGTGCTCGATTTACGCTTCGCCTTCTGGTAAGGATGAGAATTTCGGCGGTAGTCCTAAGTCGCCCAAGACATTTGCTGGCGCGGCGTTCACCAGTGGCCCTGGATCGGTGGTTTGTTTGCTGGGCGGAACGTATGTATTGACGTCCACCTTTAAGCCTCCGTCCAGCGGCACACCCGCGTCCTGGATCATTTACAGAGGCTACGGCGACGCGCCGGTCAAATTCGTCTGGGCGGGTGCGGCGGATGCATCCCCGATGTTCGATATGAACGGCGGCAAGTTCCCTTCTGGTCCCGCCTATCTTGAATTCCGCGGGCTCAACCTGGATGGTGGAGGCAAGGCCGGCGACGGTTTTTTTTGTCGCGGGTCTCACCACCTGCGCTTCATCGGCAACAGCATCACGAATACGGGCGGCTCCGGAATAGGCACGATCCAGTGCGACTACTTGATGGTCGACCACAACAGAGTGACTCACAACGGGTACATCCCCGCTGCCGCGGCAGGCAATGCCAGCCATTACAGTTGGACTAGCGGAATCTCTCTCAACAGTAACCAGTGGTATGACTCCTACCGCGGCTTCCACAACGTCATTTCTAATAACGTCGTCACGGGAGAAGTAGACCAAAGCGCCAAAAAAACCGACGGCAACGGCATCATCCTCGACCTCAGCAACCGCACTAACGACTTCCGCTCTGCCAACACGCCTCCGGCATTGATCATCAACAATGTCGTCTATGGCAACGGTGGCCGCTGCATAGAGGCATTTACCGTTTCTAATTTTTGGGTGATCAACAATACTTGCTATCGGAACAATCTCGATCCGGCGCTTGCGACAGACGGCTCGCTGGTGGTCAGCAATTCCATCGACGGATACATCATCAACAATATCGTGGTTACCGCGAGTCCGAAGAGCCCGCCTTACGGTCAAGAACATTCCAATTCGGAAATCTTCTACTTCTCGGACATGTCCTATGGCGGCGCTAATAATTTCAGTTACTCGGACCCTTCACAATTCATCCAGGTGGATCCTCTTTTTGTTGGTCAACCGCTCCTTGATTCTTTGGGCCTTATCCAGCCTGCAGCTGTCGCTTCCTCTACTCGGTTGCGCGATGTGCTGACATTGCGGATGTCCAGCCCGGCCATTGGTAAGGGCATTGATCCCAGCACGCTTGCGAATTTGTCGCCAACCATCGTCAAGGATTTGAGGATATACATCTATACTGACATTAACGGAAAGGGTCGACCGAAATGTGGCCCCTTCGATCTGGGAGCCTATCAAACTCATCCGATCCGCTAATTGTTTGCTGAGCTTCTAAGAGGTGGAGCGCTTCGCGGTGCGTCTCGCAGAGAAGGCAGATTGTTCGCGAATGTCCCTGAGTCGACCGATGCGTTGATATTTCGTCGATGTGCTGCTGTTTTCGCTGGCCAGGCCAGTACACCTCTTCGTCGCGACCGGGCGAGCTGATAAAGCGGCGCGAGGCGACACTGCGCCTGGGCAATACTAAAACGCTCAGTGACTCGTTGGATGGCGGCCGCGCTCATTGCTTGATAGTTTTTGCGATCCTCCCAGGCGCGAGCCAACCTGTCAGCCAGCATGTGCGCCATTGTCTCGGTCGCTTGCCAATACGCATCGACGTAGCCCGGCTTGTTCTGGCAATAGAGCCAGCGCCAGTCACCGGTCGCGGGATCGTTCTCAAACTCCAGCAGATACCCCGACCGGCCATGCTCGATCATCTCGTTTTGGGCGCACGTCGACGTTGCGATCGCCGGTGTTCCGTTGCTCATCGCTTCCAGAGTCACATACCCGAAGGTATCGTGAAATGTCGGCAGGAGAAGATAGTCTGCTTGTCGCATCAGGTCCACGATTTCGGCGTGAGGCAAACCCGGATAGTGCCTGACTCCCCTCCTGCGGATCGAGTTCATGACCGCTTGGCTTCGCTCCGGATCGGGTGGCCCGATGTAATCGTTTTCGCTCCATCGAAGGTCCGAAACGACGGTTGTTTCAATAGGGAGGCCCAGAGCTGCTAGTTGGCGATGGGCGTCCAAGACTACGGGCCCTCCCTTGCGCATGAAATCCCTGCCGACAAAGAGGATTCGTAACTTATCGCCAGGACGCTTCGCTTCCCTGGCTGATGCTGGCATCGCCGGATAGACCACGGTCGTCTTGGCGAGCAATCCTGAAAGCTCGCTGTGACTCCTATGCTGGTGTTTAAACTTGCGCAGGGCATATTCGGACATCGCTACGATGCCTATACAGTTTTTCGAGAGCAAGATCTTCCGAAGCCGGCGCTCCAGCCATTCCAGCGGACGATCCTCTGGTGTACGTGGACAATAGTCTTCAAACGTAACGATGAACGGCGTTCTGGTTAGTATGGGGATAGCATTAAAACTGTGGATCAAATCGTAGCCCGCAGGCTCAATGAGCGCGAAGCTGTCTAACTTCTCGCTGATTCGAGTCAACGGAGTTAATGGCCGGGCGACCAGCTTCACATTACCGGGCGGACGGTGGGTATTGTAGCGTGCGTTATAGCTCCCGCCCACGCGGACCTTCAACTGCTTGGCAACGCTGCAATTCACAGCATGACGTTCTGAAATTTCAGTCGGTACGAGCCAACTCATGTTGCCTTCCCGCCGCTGTTGACCTCACGGGCAACGCCCACCCTGGCAAATCTTTGCGTCATCGATATAAATTGTGGCTGGGCTCGGAGTTAAGCCATTCGAGTAATTATTCACACTTCATCCGAGATCGCCGTCGGCATAGCGCGTTTGCACGTTGGCAATGTCAAAAAGTTGGTGCCCATCTTCCCAGATAGTGACATGCCCGGTAGAGAGTCCCGAGCCGACGTAGTGCGCTTCGAGATGCGTCCACGTACCCACGGGAATGTAGTAAGTGTTTCCCGTCTGTCCGTAACAGGTTCCACCATTAATGAAGGAAGGAGGGCATAAGTACAAATACATCCCGCTACCTCTGTTATTGACCTCGACGTTAAACATAGGATTGTTTCCCCAAGTGGGAGAATTCGATTTCCATTGCAGGATATTCCAGTACACAGTTGGCGTATAGGTCGTGGGGAAGTAATACCAAACGCTGTAGTACAAGTCGCTGTTACTGTTATTTAAACGTGGTTCCTGCCAGCGGAACAGGCGTGTCCCACTCTCCACAGATGTATTAATTTTCAAGATGGCCGAGTACGAGCCTGAATGCGCGTAGTCGAACGACGGTCCGGCTGATGCAGTTCCGCTATTATAGATGCCACCACCGTTGCTCGACGACTGGGGAGGATTGAGTTCGGAGCGATCGCAGCAATCGGGGAAATACCATTGCTGTAAATTTTCCCCGGGATTGCCACTGCTCTCCATATCCGCTGACCAAAGAACTGTCACCCCTTGCGCGAAGACAGAACGGGGCCTAGCCAGGACTCCGCACTTTTTCAGCACAGAACTACTTTTACGAAGCACTCCGCTCACGTTATGTCGCAGTCCTAAAGCCGCCCCAGCCACAATCAGGCCTAACAAAGCCAACGAGACACGATTAGTGGTCATCGTTCTTCTCCTCTTAGATTGGCTACAAATGAACTCAGGCGAACAATCTGTATAGATCTTCCCCGGCCCCTTCGGTTACCAGATCGGGAACCATCTGGTCGGTAAATCGGTGAGTCAATTGAGCAAGGAGATTGCGGGTTTGCCTCTCGGCCAAGCTGGGTACGCCGTTGGGGGCGTGGCGAAGAAAAGAAATGATCTTCTCCTGGGTGCCGAACTTTCTTTTGTAGCGCACCAGGCCTTCCTGATCGATGTCGCTCAAACCAAAATCGAGGCTGTTAAATCCTCGCGCCTTACCGCGTTGGATCCCTTCCCAAATCAGCAGGTCGTTTGGCCGATGGGAAAGATCTGCAGGAAGGGAGGCGTTAAACTTGTAATACAAGGTGTCCTTCCACTCTAAGAAGAAGTCGCCAGCCACGATTTTGTCCTGATAAAGAGCCAAGAGAAGAAATCCATGCTGGGTGTCAACGAAGTGGCGCCAGATGTTCTGGAAGAAGAGAAAGGGTTGGGCCAAGAGGCCGAGTTTGTACTTTCGGATTTTCAGGTGCATTTCAAAAAATGCGCGCAGTTCTTGTTCCGAATTGGCGACTCGAACGACGAGACCCTCACGCTGAGACTTTCTGATTGCTCTTTGTGTGGACTCCTGCATTCCTCGCCACAAGTCTTCGAGCCCAGGCGCCAGAGCGAGGCCGTGCCATTTCGCTTGTTTTGTGACTGTGAAGCGCTCATCCGTGAGAGGAAGGCTGTTATGCAGGCAACGCAAATTGATCGGGCACCGCTCGGACAACAGGCAGTCCGTCAAGAAATGCCAGCATTGCTGGTCATCGCAGACAGGATCGCAGTAGTCGGAGAAAGGCAAAGCCAAAATGCGTTCTCCCATCATGTCGGAGACGCGGCAGAATGGAATGCCAGCCTGCGGTTCTCCGCAACTATCGAGGACAACGTACCCTTGGGCGTCCCAGCCATAGGTATCGGTCAGCACTTGGATCCAAGCGGGGGAATGGAAGACACTGCTCGAAGCTTGTTCTACGAGCGTTCGCCAGATGGGGTCAACTCGAGGATCCACGGTGACAATATTCATCCTTCTCAACCTTTCGTCATCAAATCGAGTATCGGATTAAAAACACTACACGACCGCAAGAAATCGTCAGGAATTCAGTCGCGTTCAAATCGAGTGGTGGCGCGCTCTTCAGTTTGCGCGCCCGCAGCGTACCGCTTGCGGGCGAAGTTCGTTGGCTTCTGAAATAGCCGTGGGAAAAGCGGGTATTGCGTTGGGAAGAACCCTACGGTACACGTCAAGTAGGTCGGAGACGGAATAGCGCCATGCTAGCGTCGTTTCAATGCGATGCCGTCCACACGCTCCCATGACCCGGCGGGTTGGCGCGTCATCCATGAGTTGAGCCAGCGCTGTAGCGAATGCATGCTCATCGTTGGGAGTCACGTAAATTGCGGCTTGCTGGGCAGTCACACGATGCTCGGGCAAATCGAAGGCAACAATCGGTTTTTCGAAGGCCATGTATTCCATCATCTTTATCATGGTAGAGCGATTGTTGTAGGCATTGGCCGGGTCGGGATCCACACAAATGTGCGCGGAGGACAAATAACGGAACAACTCCTCGCCATGTACATGCCCGGTGAACCACACGTGATCGTCCAGTCGCAATTGCTTTGCCAGTGCCCGCAAACTGACCCACGCGTCACCATCTCCCATAAGAAGACAGTAAAAATCGTTTCTACCTAAATCATGCAGTAAATGATGAAGAGCTCGTAGAAGGTAGTCGACACCATCCTGAAATCCCATGACGCCCACGAAGGCAATAATTGTTTTCGCTTTTTGTCGGACAGCCGGATCCGGCTGAAGCGGGCGAGGGACCTCAACTCCATTGCGCACGACCGTGATGCGATCGGCAGGTACGTGGTCGCGTTCGATCTCGACTGCTTTGTAGGACTCATTGGTGGCGATAACGTGATCGGCGACGAGGCAAGTAAGTCTCTCCAATAAGAGGAGGGCGTGATAAACGATCGTAGAGCCGCCGTCGGAAAAACGAGCACGATACATCTCGGGGGACAGATCGTGGTGGTCGAATACAAAACGCTTGCCGAACAGTTTGTAGAAAGCGGCGATAAAGACGAAAGTCTCAGGTGGATTGTGAGCATGTACGACATCGAACCCCTCGCTGACGAACACGAGCAGGGAGATTGCGAAGGACGCCGCCGTGGAATAGCCGTACTCCCAGAAATAGCCCAAGAAACTGTTTACCGGCGATGGCGCTTTGAAACGGTATACACGAACATTGTCTACGCTCTCACGGCAACACTGGCCTGCGGATGAAGGGCAGATTACGGAAACACGATAGCCCGCAGCGGCCAGGGCGGTAGCCTCCCGGCGAACACGATGGTCTTGTGGATAGGGTTGATTCTCGAGGAGCATTAATATGCGATTGTTTGCAGGCGCCGTCATGTGACTTCCCATCACTCAGACTTAGAGATGCTTCGGTAGAGACGTTGGGACCTCCGGGCTGACTCCGGCGAGATCGATCAAGATTTGATCGCCTAATAGCAGATCAGAGACATTGCGGCCCGCGTTCTCGCCGTTCGCGATTACCACGACCTCAGATTCTCCGAGAACCTCCTCAAGGGAAGGACTTAGAAGTTTGGCGATGTGTGGCAGGCCGGAGTCGAGAAAGAAGCTAGTGGTATCGTCCTGTCGAGTCTCATCCACGTTTTCGTGAAATATTCTTACTTCGTATCCTTTTCCAACTAGGATTTCCGCAAGGCGGACGATTGGATTCTCACGAATATCGGCGCAGCCGGCCTTGAAGCCGAAGCCCAGAATACCGATTCGTGACCTATGGGTCCGTTCGACCAGTTCAATCGCATGACTAACCTGCTTTTGGTTACTTAGCAACGCGGCGCTAAGCAGCGGGCAATCTACGTCCTGCTCTTTCGCGCGATAAACTAGGGCACGGAGATCTTTCGGGTAACTCGGTCCATCGAACGCGAACCCTGGTCTGAGATAGGCTGGGGAGAGGTTAGACCGCTGATCCACGCAAGAGTGCTTCATAACTTTATGGCCGTCGATTCCATGTGCGGCGCACAAGTCCCCAATCTCGTTCGCAAAAGTGACTCGCACCGCATGGAATGCCTTGCTCACATAGTTGAGCATTTCGGCAGTCTGAATTGAGGTGCGAACGACAGTAGTATTAGGCGTTTTGTAAAGTTGCTGAGCGCTGTCGCCGCTCCTCGTGTCCAGCTCGCCAATCACGATCGGATTGGGATTATCAAGGTCTTGACCTTCACTCCAGTCGCCCGAGAGCACCGGATTCATACAGACCCCAAAGTGGTGCCCTGCTTGCCGGTCGGAGTGCTGCTCGATGAGCAGGGTGAGCCGACCTTCGACGGTTCCGGGAAGCACGGCACTATGCACAACGACTAGGTGGTAGTCCTCCTTAACGGCTAGCGCCGTTCCTATTTGAATGCAAACGGCATCGAGGTCGCGCAGGTTGAGGCTGCCATTGGCATTGCTTGGCGTGGCGACGCAGATCAGAGTGGCATCGCTCTCCAGAATAGCCGAACGCGCATCAAGCGTGGTTCGAAACCTCCCTGAGCTGGCGGCTTCGGTGATCAAACGCTTCAGGCCGGGGTCCAGAAGTAGAAAGCGGCCGATGCCGGCCAATGCGGCCCTTTGTGGCTCCGGATCGGTGCCTATGACCGTGTGGCCAGCGCGGGTCAAGCAGGCAGCAGAAAGCAGGCCGACATGGCCAAGGCCAAATACGCTAACTCTCATTTTCAACCTCTACTGCTTGACGCGCCTCAGAGTTGCCGTGGCGAGGCGACAAATTCAGCAGGTCCCCAAACGGCGAGGTTTTTGTGATGGCCTCCTCCTCGCGCTTTCTTAGGACGTGGTCGTAAACCTCGATGACCTTCCGCGCCACGGCGGACGATTCCAAATATCCAATGTGGTTGCGTCCGTCGGTTCTTCTCCGGTGGCCTAGAATCTCGCTGATTCGTGCGGCAAAGTCCGGAATGCTGGGGTCGCAGACGTAGCAATCTTTTGTGGAGCCCATAAGTTGGCGAACATCGCCGACCTCCGTGGAAACGATGGGAAGGTTGCACGCCATAGCCTGCTTGACAATGTTCGGGGAGCCCTCCTGATAGGACGGAAAGATCAGGGCGTCACAGGCGCTCATGTAAAGTGCCAGCCGTTGCTGTGTTTCTTTGGAGACCACTAGCAGTTCCACGGAAGGATCTTGACTGGCCAGATGTTCGGCTACGGCCTTGGCCAACGGAAACCGTTTAACGCCAACTTTCGGGTTGGCGGCGAAGAGTAAGTACTTTTTGTCTGGTTTTAACCCCAACGCTGTTCGGGCTTGTTGTCGTTCCGTCGGCTGGAAGACTTTGAAGTCCACTTCATGAGGGATAACGTAAACATTGGATGCCTTCAGCTTGCTGGCCATTTCGTCACTCTGAACGATGGCCGCACCGACTCGTCGAGCCAGCATGCGTCCGGCGCCGGCAATCAAGGTACCTAAGAACGCCCTCTCGCCTCTCCTGTCGATCCACCCGAGTATGTCGCTTCCGTGATAGGTGACCACCACGGGTACTCTCCATTGCGTCCGCGCCACCATGCCCACGAGGCCGTAGTGGGCGTGCACGAGATCAACCGAACCGCTGGCAAGGCGCTTGCGCAACCGCAGGATCGCTTTCGGATAAATCAGTTTACGGTGGCGATCTCTCAGGACCATCATCTCTATGTCGACGCCAGCGCGCTCGAGTGATTCAGCTTGCGTGCGGACGTATGACCCAAATGCCGGATTTTCAGCTGTTGGGTAAATGGCCGTCAGAATCAGTACCTTCATTGGATAGTCCTCAAGTTATGCGGCGCAGGGAGATTAATGACCCTCGGCTAAGAGGCTGCTTGCAAGCAGGTGGAAAAGATTTTAAGTAATCGACGAAAATGGATCGAATTCGGCAGGCTGCGCGCGCAGAATACCGTGCATCGCAACAAGCAGGCCGGCAACCAACCAAAGTAACTGCGTTACAGCTCGATCATGAAAGATATCCACGGTCTGATGCACCATATATCCAGCACTAGCTGCTGTGAAACCAAGGGCGAGGGGCGATAGGATTTGATCGTTGAATCTCCAGCATGCCCACCCTTTTCGCAATACACCGAAGAGAAACGCAAGATAGGCGAGTAGTCCTACAGCGCCAACCTCACTCCAGACCAAAAGGTACTTGTTATGCACCGTATAGAGAAAACCTGTTTGGAATTCGCGCGTCACATAGTCGTCCATGGCGGTTGAAAAGTTATTACTACCCACTCCAAAAATCGGGTGGTCAGCAATGATGCGAAACGCAAGATTCATCAAGGGGATGCGAGATTCCGCAGAACCGTTGTCATCGGCGAGTAGCCGACCTTCCACCGCTTTGTGAAACGGCAGATATGAAGTCAACAGAATGGCCAGGGTCACAATTGGAGCCTTTAAAGAACCTCGGTTTCGACGCCACAGCGAGATGTAGAACAAAGCAATCGCTGCGACAAAGGATATCCATGCTCCTCGGGAAAACGTAAGAATCAACGCCGCGCCGCCGAACCCAATAACTGCCGCAGCCAGCCATTTGTATTTCCGTTGGGTATCGGAAAATAGAAGGCTGACGGCCAGCGAAAGCGCCAGACTTAGGTAGGCGCCCGCCTCGTTCGGCGATCCAACAGTTCCTCCAATTCGCGAGAGCCCTCCGTGCGCTTGGGCATCGACGCGAAGGTGGACCGGCCCCCAGAGTCCGGACGGCAGGTTGGAGAATGCAAGCGCAACCATCAGCGCGCTCTCAATCAAGCATCCTAGTAAAAGAAAAGAGACCACAAACAGCACTTCTTCTCGGGTCCGAACGACGTTGGCGACGTAGAGGAACACCAAGTACATTTGCAATAGCAGGAACAACTCGAAGCAGGAGAGTCTGATATCCCGGGCGACAACCAGGCTCAGCGCGGTGAATCCCAAGTAGCACAGGAGAGGCAAATTGAATTTCCGAGATTCGCTGGACTTGGGAGTCCTGTTTTCGAGCCTTCGAATGAACCAAGAGGCATACAGTCCGAGTAAGGCTATCGTAGTCGCCGAAATGCTCAATCCCGCTAGAGCCCCGGATACTGCATCAGCCTCCCGGTGGAAAAGGTGAGTGCCCAGTTGAAATGGAATATCGAGAATGACGATTGCGAAAAGCATTTTCTGAACATATCCGAGCCTCAAGACAAGATAGGGGCTGAGGATGACCAAAACCACCGAAGACAAACGGAATTTGGACCGGCGGCCAGTGACAATCGGTAACTCTCCGATAGTTCGATGAACGTCGGCGAAGCCGCTCTGTTGGCAGCGCAAATCTTCAATCATTTGGGCATTCATTCAAATTTTGACTTGGGGGTGAGCTTTCTAGGATAGATTCTCGACTTTTCGTGGCCATCGGAGCCTGCCTAGAACTGTGTCCGGACACACGGTTGATCGCTCGGTAAGCTCTGCCTGTACCGTCGGTATTTTTGAGAATCAGGCCCGACGCGGCAATGGCGATCTTGAGTTCAATTTTCCACGCTTTGTCCGTTGCACCGAACTGCAATCTGGGGAGCCGCCATAGCGCAGTGCTTTCATCCGCCCATGTAGGTTCGGTCGTCATCACCATCTTGGCGCCGCAACGGTTGGCATGTTGTGCGAGCTCCGCTGTGTAATTTCCATTTGGGAAGGCAAAGCTGGAGCAAGGTGCGCCGATTGCTTCCCGGACTTTTGTGATGCTCTTTTCAATACTCTCCAATGCGGCAAGTTTCGGTTCTCGAGTCAAAATCGCATGTGTAAACCCGTGGGCCCCGATGCTGAAGCCCCGTCGATGAAGACCGCGGACCTGCTCCCATGTCATCAGACCAACATGATCATCGTCCAGATCTGCTTCGACGCCGTAATGCAAGCATGCGCGCTCCACCCTGTTCACCAACAGAGCATAAGGAAGCTGTTTCAGGGTATTGAGGCTCAAGCCCGGAGGGAGAGTTCCCAGCTTTTTCCGAAGAGCTCGTTGGCGATCAAACCAGAGAGGCGTTTTGCAGTTAATCGAACTTGAGACAACAAAGAATACGGCAGGTACTCCGAGCTTCTCGAGTTCCGGCGCCACCGCGGTTGCGTTGCTCCTTTTACCATCATCAAATGTGAGCAAGCAGAACGGTCGCTTGCGTGGGCGATCTAAACGCTCGGGCAGCTCATTCAGCTGAATGAAATCGAACCACCGCCCAAGGACCTCGACGTGGCGGCGCGTTTCTTCACGGTCGAGTGTATGTTCATTGACAATGACACCGCCGGTCTTGAAATGACGAACTAGAGCGAGGGATAAGGTGCCTAGAGCATTTAGCATTCGATTGCTCGTCCGTGCCCGTTCTGTTGATGGTAGGGCAGAGAAGGTTCGACTCTAGCCTGCAGGATAGACGGACGGCTGAAGGGGCATTGACCAAGTCGCTGGCGTCTGCTTGGTGATAGCAAATTCGCTTAGCGTTTCGGCGACCCTGCCTATGATCTCCGGAGTGAGTTCCGCATACATTGGCAGCGAAAGAATACGCCGCGCATAGTCTTCGGTAACCGGGAAGTCTCCCGGTCGGTAGCCCAAATCCCGGTAAGCGGGCTGCAAATGAATGGGGATCGGGTAATGAATGCCCACGCCGATGCCGCGGGTCGTGAGATGTTCCTTTAGAGCATCGCGTTGATCAATCCGGATGACGTAAAGGTGCCAGACTGATTCGGACGCGGCGGACGAGCGAGGAACCACAATTCCAATTTGCTCCAACAGCCGGCAATAGGTTTTGGCGTGCTGTCGACGCGCTTTATTCCATTCCTCCAAATACTTCAACTTAATTCGAAGAACGGCGGCTTGCAGTGTGTCGAGGCGTCGGTTGTAACCTCGGAACATGTGTTGATACTTTTCCTTTTGCCCGTAATTTCGCAGCATCTCAAGGCGCTTCGCAACAGCATGGTCACTGGTTACGACCGCACCTCCGTCGCCGTAGGCGCCCAAATTCTTTCCGGGATAAAAGCTGAACGCGGCAGCGTGGCCAAGTGAACCCGTCCTTTTGCCCTTGTAGCGAGCGCCATGAGCCTGGCAAGCATCTTCAATAACGACCAATCCGTGTGTTTGAGCTAATTGCGCAATGGCATCCATATCGGCCGGATGACCGTAGAGATGGACAGGGATTATTGCCTTGGTGCGCGGGGTGATGGCTTTCTCGATTGCGGCGACGTCTATTGTGTATGTGTCAGCGTCGACGTCCACGAGGACTGGCGTTGCTCCAGCATGGGAAATAGCCAGGGCTGAAGCAATAAAACTGTTCGCCGCGGTAATGACCTCATCGCCCGGCCCGATTTCATATGCGCGGAGCGCCAACTCCAGAGCTGAGGTGCCTGAGTCCACGCCGATTGCCCATTTTGCCTCACAGAAAGAGGCGAATTCCTCCTCGAATAGGCTTACCTCGCGGCCAAGAATGAAGTCGCTCTCCCTAACTACTTTTGAAACCGCCTCAGTGATCTCCCCGGAGATGGTGCGATACTGAGCGCCGAGATCAACGAACGGTACTTGCGATTGCTGTGTGTGCATAATGGTCGTTTCTTTCCACCTCTATTTGTTGTCCTTTGCATTCTATTGAGCGATTCACTGCCTCAAGAACCCGTACGACGTCGCGGCCCTCCGCGCCGCTGCTAATAGGGCGCTGTCCCAGCCGCACGCATTCCAGGAAATGGCGACACTGATTTTTCAGAGGTTCCGTGGGCTTGATTCGGGGGCTGATAATGTCTCCATCTCGGATCTCGAAACGAGATTCACCATAGTTCAAAGGCTCCTCCTCCAAAGTACTTACGCCTTTTTCAAAAACTCGGACCTGTTCAACCCCGTTGAGATCATTGAAAACGATGCGCTTGTCACTCCGGACGATAACGACCTCGCGAGCCTTGTCGGGATCCGCCCAGCTGACATGAATGTGGCCAATGATGTTTCCTGGATAACCGAGGGAAATAAATCCCACGTCATGACGGCAATTCCTTAGGACCTTGCCGCCTACGGCGCTTACCCACTCCGGCACACTGTCTAGCAGGTAGTTGAAAATGGCGATGTCGTGAGGGGCCAGATCCCACAGGGCATTTACATCGCGGCGGATCGGACCGAGATTTGTCCTCCGCGCGTACAGGTAATAGACTCGGCCCTGGCCCATTTGCACGTACTCTTTTACCTTCTGAATGCCGGCATTGAATACGAACGTGTGACCGACCATGAGAACGGTCGATTTTGACTCGGCCAAAGCAATCAGCTCCTGTGCATCTGCAGTGGTTGTCGTCAACGGCTTTTCCACAAGGACGTGCTTTCCAGCTGAGAGGAGGCGGCGCGTTACGTTGTAATGGGTCGTGGCTTCAGTGCAGACGACAACGGCATCAACCTCAGGATGCGAAGCTACGTCTTCGATATCTGTTGTCAAGTCAACGCCGGGGAAACGCGATCCGACTTCGCGTAGCCGGTCGGAGCGCTCGTCACAGATAGCGACCAGGCGCGCGTCCAAAAGTTCGTTGAAGATTCGGACATAGTTCATTCCCCAGTAGCCGCAACCGACTACGGCGATTCGCGAAGGGTTGGCGACTGGGGGTATTGCGCTTACCGCGAACGATTGAATTGTAGAGCTCATTCAGCACCTCTTCCGCAAAGCACTGCTGGAATAGTTAGAAAAAGAATCTGAAGATCAACCCACAAGGACGCCTTCTGTATGTACTCCAGGTCCATGTGAATCATTTCCTCAAAGGAAACTTGGCATCTGCCATTTACTTGCCATAACCCTGTGATTCCGGGAGGCGCTGCCAATCGCTTGTGGTCGCCATGGCGATAGCAGGCCACCTCGTAAGGTGGGACCGGGCGCGGCCCGACCAAACTCATCTGCCCCTTTAGAACATTGAACAATTGAGGCAATTCATCCAGACTCGTCCGCCGCAGAATCCTGCCAATTCGGGTCACCCGAGGATCGTTCGTCAGTTTGAATTTTCCGCCCTTCGCCTTGTCCGGTTGCACTCGCCCTTGAACGAAGTCGCGAATGTACGCCTCGTGCGCGGCCGAATCTGCGTTTTGAACCATCGAGCGGAACTTATGCATGCGAAAGTGTTCGATCACCCAGGTAGCTTCGCCGCGCAATCGCGCGCGTTTAGCTCCCACGCGTTCATGCGTGAAGAAAATCGGTCCGGAGGAGTCCATTTTGATCAGCAGAGCAATCAATAGCAGTAAAGGAAGCAAGAGGATCAGCGCAGAGACGGTGAGGCAAAGGTCCAAACAGCGTTTGCAAATATAGTAGAGCTGTTTTTCCGAGATGCCTGTGCAAAATGAGTCGTGGTTTGGGCCTTCCTGAGACTGCGGCGCTGAGAGCAGTTCCTCTGCGAACGTAAGTGGAGCGGGGGCCGGGTCACTCTTGGTAACTCCACCGAGTCCTGGAACGTATTTTGGGGTGCTAAAATTTGTGATAGATGGCATCAGGAATTGGGAAAGTGCGGTTATTCAACACAACTCCGAGCACCCGTGCGCCGACAATGTGGAGTTCTTCCATCACTTCGCGAACCGTCTCCCGCCTTGTTGCGTTCGCTTCCACAATTAGCACCATTCCATCCGCCGCAAAGCTTTGGAGAGCCGGTAATCGCTCCAAAAAGAGCGGACAGTTGACGACGATATGTTTGAACAAGGTGCGTAGCTCCATCATTCTCGAGCTCACGCGTTTCGAAATTTCGGGGAGGCCTAGCTGAGCATCAGCGGAACCAGTTGGCATGACCCAAAGATCACTGTTTGAAAGATGCAGCGCGAAATCCTGTACCGGACCGGGCCCACAGAGGGACTCAGAAAACCCTTTGCAGTTTTGGACTTTAAAATAGCGATGGACAAGCGGCGACTGGAAGTTCGCGTCAACCACGCACACGGGGCCTTCCGCCCGTGCCGCCAATATCTCGGCACTGCGCGCGGTTATCGAGCCCGCGGCCGTTTCGCTTTCCAAGCTGGAAAACAACACGAGTTGCGGCGTGCTTTGAGCATTTATCGGGAAGATGCGCTGCACCAGCTTTACTTGCTCGCGATACCTCAACGTTTCTAAGTCACTTCGATTGCTGGCGCTCCTAGCGCTGCCCCGCGCCACACCTCTGATTTTTTCTTTAATCACGTCGTGCCAGCGGATTTGCACGGCGCGGTTCCGTGGTTCAACCTTTGGCCGCGGGACCTTCCGGTGTGGGACCTCCACGTGTGAAATCTCCTGAAGCGGCAACTCGTCATGAAGAATCTCCTCGCGCGTATTCTCCCGCGCTGCACTTTGGCCGCTCTCAATCGCATCGAGCAGAGTGGGTGGGGGCTCCGGTGTTTGGAATAGGCCTTGTTCCCTGCCAACTTTTTGAAGCAGCATGAAATGTTTGCTCATGATTTGAATCGCCCGCGGATAGGAAGCGAAGCTCTTACGCGTCCGTCTAGTTGGATGGCCGCAAGGGTAGGCGGATCTGCTGCCCTACTTCGATGCGGTCTATGTCGATCAACTCGGGGTTTAGTTTGCGCAGCTCGGCGAGGGCAGCCTCGTCATAGCGGCCCAGCGACGACACACAGAGGTTCCAAATGGTATCGTTCGGGCGCACTACATGGGTTACGAATCGGGACGAATCAGAATATTGGCTTGAGCGCGCGGAACCGTTGAGCGGCGAAGAAGCGAACGGGGCAGGTAGTTGCCCTTGGGTTTGCGACGAATAGTTCGCAGCAGAAGAAGTATGAATCGCTTCCGTTCCGATATGGGCGCCGAAGTAGGCTCCCAAGCCGCCCAGTAAAACGGATAGAATCGCGGTCTGAGCAGTTCGACTTGCGAACACGTTGTCTCGCCACCACCGAACGGAAAGCAGCGGTGTGCTGGGAAGTGTACGAGTCGCATGACCCAGAATTCCTGACTTCTCGACAAGGCAATTCAAAGACAAATCACTCAGAGCTTCCTGCACGATCTGCGGCCCAATTCTCTTACACCCCATGGCGCATGCGAGCGACATCGCGTTAAAGCAAATGTTGTTGATGTTCCTTGGAATACCGTGGCTAGCTTTTGCGATGAGGTCTACAGAAGCAGAGTTAAACACCTCGTGCCCGCGATGGCCTGCGATCTCAAGCCTATGGTGGATGTATTGAAGGGTGTCCGTTGCAGGCAGGCGTTTCAAACCCGCAAGTACAGCAATGCGCTGACTTAGTTGCGCCAAGCGGGGATTCTTCAGTCTGCGCGCTAATTCCGGTTGCCCAGCGAGGACGATTTGAAAGAGTTTTCGGTCTGAGGCCTCGAAGTTAGAAAGCAAGCGCACGGTTTCGAGCGCCGAGTCCGATAGGTTCTGGGCTTCATCGATAAAAACGACGACGCGCCGGCCTGCTGTCGCCTCGGCCAATAGAAACTGGTTCAGTCGCGAGTGCAATTGCACAAGGTCCGCCTCCGCGCTGCCCTGTATGCCTAGAGCGTCCAATAAGTAACGAAGAAGTTCCCGGGAGTCACATTGCGTTTGAAACAAGAACGCACTGCGAACCGAGCTCTTCAGACGCTCCACCAACTGGAACAAGAGGGAGGTTTTGCCCATTCCGGGCTCCGCGATTAACGCGAGGAACCCGCGCCCGGTCTCAATGCCATAGAACAGGGATGCCAGCGCCTCACGGTGACTTGGACTGAAGTAGAGATATTTGGGATCAGGGGTCACGCCGAATGGCTGCTCGCGCAATCCATAGAAATCTAGGAACATGGCTCTCACTCACCATTCTTTGGAAAAGCCGCGAGCACCGGGCTTCCCAGAAAGTCTTGAACCTCTTGAGGCGTGCGAAAGGACGGATCCCAGTGGTCGACGACCAAGCCCACCATCACGCTCGCCAGGCTCGCAAATAGAGTGCCAAGGATAACGAAGAGAGGGCGTCGACCCTGAGCCTTGAAAGGCACCGTTGCCGCTTCCGCTATCAATACGTTCGAAATGCGCTGACGGTCCAAGGCGTCAGAAATGCGGGCCTCTTCTTGCTTGCGGAGATAAAGTAGGTAATTTTCCTCGTTGGCCTTGGTGGCGCGAAGCATATCCTGCTGGAGTAGTTCCTGATGATCCAACCGCTCACTCTTAGCGCGATAGGAGCGAATCATGGCAGAAGTGGCTGTCGCCCGCGCCTGCAACGCGGCCAAGTCAGTGTTGGCCTTCGTGAGTTCAGCGCGAAGCGCCTCATAAGTCGGATCACGGTCTGTAGTTTCATCCCTAAGCGGCGCCTTCTCAGCCGCAACAATGGCTTCGCGCGCCTGCTTAATCTGCTGCTCGACTTCCTGGACAGGCCGGTACGTCGGTTCAAATTTCGACAATAGCGCACTCCGTTTCAGTTCGAGGTCTAACAATGCAGACTTGAGGTGCTCCATCAGTTGTGGATTGTCCAAGGTGCGGACCTGTGTTGTGTGGCGGGGAGAAAGAGAAGCGAGCTGTGTCTGAAGCGTTTGAATGCGCTGCTTCGTCTCGAGGATCGTCGCTTGAGTTTCCTGGGATGCCGCTTCAAATTCACCTAATTTGTGGATGGTAATTTCTCTCGTCAGCGTGGGTGAAACACCCTCCCGTTGTCCAAATTCTGCCAACCGTGCCTCGCTTTGTGCTAAAGCACTGCGATATCCCTCAGCTTGCTGATGGAAAAAGTCAAAAATACCGGGGGCGCGATGCATTGCCAAGTGCTTCTCGAGGTAGAGACTGGCGACAGTGTTCAGGACTTGCACGGCTTGGTGTCGGTCGGTTGCTTTGTAACTGACGCTGATCAGATTGGTCAGCTTGATAGGACGAACTTCGAGGTTTTTTTCCAGGGCAAGAACCGCGCGCGACACTTTCTCATCGGCTGCTGCGCCGGAACTGTCATCCGCAGACGCAATCTTGCTATACAGTGAAGCCCACAAAGAATCTGCTTCTTGTTTCTGAAGATCGCACGCGGTGACCACCTTGGAAAGCAGGTCATGCGATTTCAATAGCTCGGCTTCTGATTCGAGTTCTTCCTCACTTACTTCCGTTTGAACCTGATGTGGTGTATCGCGTTCCGCGCTGACCACAGAGTCGGCGCGCTCATGCCTTACTAGAATTTTCATTTGCGATTCATATTGCTTCGGCAATACGAACGCGATGACTATGACCGCAGCCAAGATCCCAAAGAATGTCGCGATAATCAGGCGACGCTGGCGAAACCCGGCCGCAAGAAAGTCTCGGGTCGTTGCGTGATTTATGTTCTCTTGTGTGCGCGCGTTCAAGTCTCTACTAATCATTGTCTAAAATCCCACTCTCTGCGCGTTTTGCTAATGAAGTGCCGGATTTGCATACATCCCCATGGATGACGAAGGTATGAAGCGCTGAATCTTGGAAAAAGTGTTCTTCGGCACGTATAGGAAATCACCCGCCTGCAGGTAGGCATCCTCGTCTAAGTTGGCGTCGTTGAGCATTTTCTTTAGGTTCAGCCGCTTGACCTGCATCCAACCCTTCGGCACGCGGTGGAAGAGCAGTATTTGAGAGTGCTTCGCTGAGTCTCTAAGGCCTCCGGCGATGGCCACCGCTTGCGCAGCGGTGGTTTCATCCCGGAGATCAAATTTTCCTGGATGTCCAACTTCACCGCCCACAATGAAGTATGGCTTTTCGAAATCCTTCAGTTCGATATTGATTACCGGGTCGTGCAGCACTCGGCTGTAGGCTATCCTGAGCGACTTGGAAACTTCCGGCAGGGTTTGCCCCTCGACGCGAATATCTTCCGCGCCGCGTAGGCTAATGTAGCCGTCTGGCTGTACGGTCACGCTCTGATTGAATTCGGGCGTATAAGGAAACGTCAGTTGAAGAACGTCGGCCGAATGCAGTTGGTAGCGTTGATTACGGTGCTGCAACATGGGCAGACCGCTGGCGCCGGAGTTTGTATCACCAGTCTCGGTCGTTCCTTGAACCGAACTGCTGCCATCAACCGTGCTAGGTGTTTGTGCTTCTACAGCACTCGCCCCCATTAGCCAAATCAGTGCCATCAGGACAGCTAAGTTCTTCATAAATACTGGCTCCCTAGATGTCCCCGGCTGCTGCTTCCGTTCGACCGTTGGAATTTGATCGTTTCGGCGCGCGTCAACCGGGCCGCAGAGTCTTTTTCCGACGTAGTGAAGGTCTGTTCACGTGCGCTTAATTGGAATGGGAATTGGACGCAAGTTGACTTCGGCTTACTGGCGTTGTTGTGTATCGACGGTTGATTTGTCCGTCGCGAAGCTACCGCCCAACCAGTCCCAATGCTGGCCATCCGATGAATCGCGCTCGGCAAAGTCATGCGAGCACATCGTCAGCACAGCAATCGGTAAACCAAAACAAAAAACCGCGCATTACCACAAGAATTCATCATTTCGATTCCACCGCACGAAGATGCATTCGGTAAGGTGGTACACGAAATCGGTAGGAAAGTACGCGTGCTGTTGAAAAAAGCTTCGATTCGTCGACCGTCTGCGATCATCCGGACGTTCGAATAATGTTCTTCTTCGGCGAAAGACCCCGCCCTTCGGGTCTTTACCCTACATCTACAAGGGATTTCCCGGACACGAATTGCAGTGAATACTGGATTGCACCCTATAAAGTGAATCGCTAGTGTGGCCCCAGACTCGAACGGACTCCCATCCGTGGGCGAGCACTCGCGATTTGTCCCCGCAGAAGCGAGAAACCCTTAATCGTCGTTAGGAGTTCTGCATACGCATGCAGTAGCCGGAAGCAATTGAGAATCGCCGACAAGCAGCTTTAGACAAAAGCTCTAGGTAGGTCGGTGGCCTCATCGTGCCATGGCGGACGCGTGTCTTGGCGAAATGTTTGGGGCAGATGCCCCGCTCTAGGCCTTCTTTTTCCCCCAGTCAAAGAAGCCTTGTCACCTTTCTTAGAGTTCACGGTCAATCCCCGAGGTGAAGCGGAATGCGCATTGGTCGGACCCTGACGACACACCCTCGCCAAATTTCAAGCCACACCGATGACGATATCTCTGAGCACCTTAGCAATGGTTTTGTATTTCCCGCCGCCAGCCCCGGGATGGCCAAGATTTTTTCCTCAATTCAGCAAGTCGCGCGCGTAGATGTTCCCGTTCTACTCCTTGGGGAGAGCGGAGTCGGCAAAGAGGTCGTGGCTCGCCGGATTCATCAGTTGTCCAACAGAGCCCACCGAAGCTTTTTGAAAGTGAACTGCGCGGCGCTACCCGGAGAACTGTTGGAAAGTGAGTTGTTCGGATATGAAGCGGGGGCGTTCACCGGGGCCGTCCGCGCGAAACCTGGACAATTTGAACTATGCAACAAAGGGACGCTCCTTTTGGACGAGATCGGTGAGCTCCCCCCCGGCCTACAGGCGAAGCTTCTGCACGTCTTGCAGGGCGGACAGTTTTCAAGGTTGGGCGGCCGCTCGTTGATTGAAGTAGATGTGCGTATCGTTGCCGCAACGAACGTCGATGTTCCACAGGCTCTAGCAAACAAGCAGCTTCGTCAGGATCTGTATTATCGTTTGAGTGCCCTGACGATCCATCTGCCTCCGTTACGCGAACGCCCCGAAGAAATTCCTGTGTTTCTTAGATATTTCATGCAAAGGTTGGCGGCACAGTTGGGATGTGTTGCCAAGCCCTACCCCGAGCGGGTTCTGGATGCGTGCATACGCTACGCGTGGCCTGGAAATGTTCGCGAGCTGGAAAACTTCGTCAAGCGCTTCTTGATCCTGGGTGACGAAAACCTCGTGCCCGCAATTGTGCAGAAAACTGAGCGCCCCAAAACTTCCAACCTGCGCGACGGAGAGGTTCCGTCGCCGGGCATGCCAGATAGCGTCTGGTCGTTGCGAGCAGTCAAGGCCGAAGCAGAGAAAGACGCCATCTTAGCTGCCTTGGAGCAGACTAGGTGGCGACGCAAAGATGCGGCGATAAAGCTTAGAATCAGCCTGAAAGCGCTATATAACAAACTGCGACTCTACGGGATCGACACGCAAGATCACTCTGCGGTCGTCCGCTATCCGTTGACGCGACCATCTGCACCCCCCGGATAGTTTCTTGGGACATCCGAACTTACAGGAAGGTCGGCAAACTAGGTCTTCCGGAGTAGCAAACCTATCCCAGCGCAAAATCGCCTGAGGGAGTCCATGTCAAAAACAGCAACAGTTGAGCCCGCGATCGTAACCTCCGTGGTTCCGACCACAAAGCACGACAGCAATGTCGGTGCGTTGGTTATGGCAGCGGACTATCGAGGCCTCGGAGTAGTGCGGAGCCTGGGCCGTCGGGGCATTCCAGTGTGGGTCTTGAAACAAGGCGGACACCTCGTAGCCGCTACATCAAGATATGTCCGGCGAAACGTTCCGTGGCCGGCCGCTGAGGACGGAACCGAGATCGCTCTGCTTCTCGATCTCGCTAAAAGGCACCGACTCAAGAACTGGTTACTTTTTCCCACGGATGATCATGCGGTTGGATTGATATCGCGGCACTACGACCTGCTGGTGTCTCAATACCGAATCAGTGTGCCGGCCTGGGGCCAGTTGCGATATCTCTGCGACAAACGTTTGCTCCACCAAACCGCGCATGAACTCGGCATCCCTCAGCCGTGGACTGCGTGGCCTAGCACGCAAGAAGAACTCCGCGACATCGATTGCCCATTTCCCGTTATTCTGAAGCCAGCGACCAGACTCAGACGGAACAGTCTTGTCGTCCCAAAGGCATGGCGCGCTGGTGATCGCGCCTCATTGCTCGCCCAATACGATGAGGCGGCTGCACTGGTGGGGCCCGGGAATTTGATGGTTCAGGAAGTTATACCGGGCGTGGGTGAAGGGCAGATTTCCTATGCGGCCATCTGCAGCAAAGGCTCTCCACTCGCGTCTATCGTGGCGAGAGAGAGACGGCAGTATCCCAGAGACTTTGGTCAATTCAGCACGTTCGTCGAGTCAGTGGACGAACCAAAGGTTATTCAGTCTGCAGTACGGCTGCTCACGTCATTGCGCTTCACCGGGCTGGTTGAGATTGAGTTTAAGCAGGATCCCAGGAACGGCGAATTTAAACTTCTTGATGTTAATCCGCGCGTTTGGGGCTGGCACACTCTTTCCCGGCGCGCTGGGGTCGATTTTCCATATCTCCTCTGGCTGCTTCTGCACGATCAGGATTTTCCACTGGTCCATGGCCGCTCCGGCGTGCGCTGGATGCACACGACCGCCGACGTGAGGGTTGCCATACCGGAAATTTTGAAGGGCCGGCTTTCGTTGCGGTCGTACTTGCGTTCGCTGCGGCCTCCCCGGGAGTCTGCCATTTTTGCGTGGGATGATCCAGCGCCTGGACTTTTAGATCTGCCGCTATTTGCATGTACGCTCGGCAAGCGACTATTTTCCAGGGAACCGAACGGCGCTGCCACCTAAGGGAGGAAAGAACCGCTCGGACAATCCGGCTTACATGGCTCGCCCGCTACTTCTCTCGCGAATCCTTAACGGCCGTGACGCTTTCCGTGACAACTGGCGCAGAGTGTAATCAAATTTTGCATTACATCCCCGCCAAGTCGGCCTCTAGGCCTGATGTGATGGACTTGCAAGGCCTTCATGGCACCGTAGTCTTGGCACCGCCAACCATCTGTTTTCGAACCTGATTTCGTAACACGCTCTAGTCTTCCGGCTTCAGCCTGATTCTTGGCTTCTGATGGTCATTGTTAATCGAGCTTGCGCCGCGGTGCTCGGCACCATAACGATACTCAGCGGCCAAGCCTCTAAGCTCTGTCTCATTGCTGATTTCAGTTGTATTATGTCGCTCGCGAAGGTTTCCGTACCCGAGGGAGCAGAGATGAATCGTCGTTCCGATCGTCGTGAGTTTCTCCGCAATCTGAGCACCGCCGCGTTCAGCGCCGCCATCGCTGACTTATCTTTCTCGGGAAGATTGTCCGCCGCCTCAAAAAAATCCCTCCTCGTCTTCACCAAATCCTCCGGCTTCGAGCACGCCGTAGTAAAGCGTCAGAACGGCAATCTCAGCATCGCCGAAACCGCCATCACCGAAATCGGCAAAAAGCACGGCTTCGAAGTCACCTGCTCCAAAGATGGCCGGATTTTCGACTCCAAAGATTTTCACGCCCACCAAGCCGTCTTCTTCTTCACCACCGGCGATCTCACCACGCCCGGCACAGACAAAAATCCCCCGATGTCCGCGGCCGGCAAGCAAACTCTGCTCACTTCCATCCAGCAAGGGCTAGGATTCGTTGGCTGCCACGCCGCCAGCGACACATTCCACACGCCGCCCGATCCCGAGGATCTGTCCAACCGTTATATCGCTCACGGCCCCCAGTCCGATCCCTACCTCCGCATGCTCGGCGGCGAATTCATCGTCCACGGTCGCGACCCGCGCCTGCAAACCGCCAACATCATCATCAACGATCCTTCCTTCCCCGGCCTCGAAGGCGTCCAATCGCCCGTCTCCTTCAACGAAGAATGGTATTCGTTAAAAGATTTCGCCACCGATATGCACGTGATCGGCACGGTAGATACCAGCATGCTCAAGAACGAGTGCTACCAACGTCGACCGTATCCCGTCGTTTGGGCGCGTATGAATGGCAAAGGTCGTGTCTTTTTCACGGCCCTGGGCGATCGCCCGGAAAATTGGGAGAATCCATTTCACCTCAATCTCCTCGCAGGTGGCATCCGCTGGTCGCTCGGTGATGCTAAAGCCGATCTGTCGCAAAATTTAACGGCAGCCGCGCCTGGCTATGCAGACATTCCTCCCAAATTTCCTCCACAACCGGCAAAGTAAATTAATCCGCGCAAGAAAGGCTGCGCCGTATCATCGCGCTTGGGCCAACTCGCGCCAGGTGACAAGATGCACTTTCTCCTGCAGCAATAACTTCCGAGATTCCGCGCCAGTAAAAAAATCAAAGTCGCGCTGCCGCCAAGCCGCGCCCCACGTATCCCGTTCCCGGGTAGCCGCGGTCATCTCCTCATTCGCGAACGCCACGTGAATCACAAACTCCGTAACTCCCGGCTGAAGATTGTTGATAGCCGTCGTGTAAAATTCCGCCCACTTCTCCGGCTTCACACTCGGATCAATCGTCACCGTGTGATCGATGACGATGTCACCAGACCCGAGCCCAGCATCCAGGTACGGATGCTCCCCAAACCAGTCTCGCACCACAAAAAACGGCAGCTTCTTCTCATGGGCGACCCGCACCAGCACATCAAATAAATCCTTGCCGTTCTCATACAACCGGTATTGGTGTGAATCTAGGTGCGTCGGTCGAATCCCCATCGCATACGCCCGCTCAATCTGCGCACGTATCTCCTGCTCCACTTCTTTCGGCTCGATGTGCGTCCCCGCCGTCCAGTCGTGGCGAAAATATCCATTCTCGTCCACCAGGCTCGGCACCCTGTCCCGCGGCGCCACCGGCCCCCATCGGTAATACACCCGCTCGGCCGTCAGTGTCAGGTGAAGACCGAAATCCGCATCCGCATGCGTTTTCGCATACTCCGCAATTTCCGGAAACCAAGGGCACGCCACCATGATGCTCGCCGAATTCACGCCGCCGCTCTCCAGCGCTTTGATCGTCGCCGCGTTCACCGCATGCGTCATTCCCACATCGTCGGCGTGAACAATCAGCAGCTTTGCGTCGCGCGCAAATCCAAGCCTCTCAGCAATGGAGATCTTATTCTGTGCCGACGTTTCGAGCGGTAAGCCGGCGACAAAAATCAGATAAATGAGGAAACGTGCATGCCATTTGCAGCTCAATGTGCGTTTCCGCATCTTCTCCCGTCCATTCATATCCGCCTCACCAATCCCGCCTCCGTCGCCCGCGTATTGCGCACCAGCAGCAAAACCAAAATCATCCCAACGAACGGAATCAATCCCGCCGCAATCACAATCGGATCAAACGCATGCGTAGTGGTCGCTTGCCGTGCATCCGAAAAATACCCGATCAACTCAAACGCGATAATCGTCCCGATCCCCGCCCCCGTGCCGCTAAAGCCGCTCACCGTTGCCACCGAATCACTCTTGAATAGGTCCGTCGGCAACACATTCGCAATCGTCGAAAAAGATGCGTACGAAAACGTGGCTATGGCAAACAGCAAAGTGATCGCATACAAGTCCTTGGTGAAAATCGTTGGAATCAGCAGTGTCACTCCCAAGCCACCAAACACTACCAGCGCTTTCCGCGCCGCGCCCACTGTCCACCCCCGCCGAATCAGAAATCCCGAAGCTGCGCCGCCAAAAAAGTTCCCCAGGTCCGCGGCAAGAAAGGGAATCCACACCGCAATCAATCCACTCTTCAATGCTATGCCTTTGGCTACCAGGTAGATCGGAAACCAGTCCGTCACAAAAAACCACACCGGGTCAGTGAATGTTTTGGAAATGATCGTTCCCCAAGTCTGTGGAAGCATCAAAAGCTCGCCAAGCCGTGTCTTCCGCGTGCTCGCGAATTCCCGCGCCTCGGCCAGAATCATCTGGCGTTCCTCTTCACCAATCAGCGGATGCTCTTCAGGTCGCCAGTACACTCGCCGCCAAACAATCAGCCACAAGAATCCCAGCAGCCCCGGAATCATGAACGCGACGCGCCAGCCCCACCGAAAATAGATCGGCAAAATCAAAAATGGCGCCACCGCTCCGCCAATCGACGACCCGCTATCATAAAAAGCAGTCGCCAGTCCCCGCTCGCGTTTCGGAAACCACTCGGAAACCGCCTTGCTAGCCCCCGGCCAGTTAGCGGACTCTCCCGCGCCCAGCAAAAACCGAAACAGCGCAAAGCTCCGGAAGCCGTTCGCCAGCGAGGTCAACAGCGAAACCGCTGAATACCATGCAACGCTGATCGTCAGTCCGCGTCTCGTTCCCACTCGATCCACAAACCGCCCGCAAACTGTCTGCCCAATGGAATACGCCACGCGAAACGCAATCGCGATGTTGGCGTAGTCCACGTTGTTCCAGTGGAAGTCCTGCTTCAGGTAGGGAGCAAGAATCGAAAGCGTTTGCCGGTCAATGTAGTTGATGACCGTGGAGGCGAAAAGAATCCCGCCAATCCACCAGCGGAGTGAAGGAATAACACGCGTCCGAGCCGTTGCAACTTGCTCGGTTACCGCCATCAGAATCCTGCCCGCATCGCCATCGTCATCGAGTCACACGATAGCCGATGAGAGGCGCAACGTCACTCTCGTTTAGTCAGGATCCGGCTTCAGCCGTACCCTGTAGCGCAGGGCGGAGTCTTCGGAGCCCTGCGGCTTTTCGGCCGTTGGGGGTTACAAGCTTCTGAATCCTTCAGCTCGTCTTCGCGCCTGAAAAGGAAGCAAGCGTTGTCGCACTCAGCAACTTCGCAGACTCCCTGTCCAGAAACACAGTGGTGGTCGGATGCGTGCGCAATATCGAAGCCGGCGCCATCGGACTGATCTCGCCTTGAAAGCACGTTTTCACCGCTTGCGCCTTCCGCGCATCCGGCACTATGCAGACAATCTCCTTCGCCTTCAATATCTGTCGCACAGACATGGAAATCGCCTGCCGTGGAACGTCCGAAATTCCGCCAAACCATCCTTCGCCCACCTGCTGCCGCCTGCACGCCTCATCAAGTCTCACCACCAAATACGGCTCGTCCGTCTCAAAATCCGCCGGAGGATCATTGAACGCCAAATGTCCGTTCTCTCCTATCCCCACAAATGCCACGTCCACCGGCGCCGCGCTAATCGCGTTGCCCACCCGCCGCGCGACTTCGCGCGCATCTTGGGTACCATCCAGCAAATGGTATTGCGTGATTCCCACCTTATCGATCAGCCGCTCCAAAAGATATTTACGAAAGCTAGCCGGATGCGTAATCGGCAGTCCCACATACTCATCCAGGTGAAACATCTCCACGCGGCCCCACTCAATCTCCTCCTCCTTCGTCAACTCCTCCAAAAACGCAATCTGCGAAGCGCCCGTGGCAGCCACAATGCGTGCGCTCCCGCGATCAGCGATGGCGCGACGTATCGCCGCACCGGCCTGTTCCGCCGCCGCTCGATTCAGCAGCCCCTTGTCCTCAAACACTTTCACAATCACGTGGAAGATGGCCTTTTGCAATCGTCGCTAAAGCAGATAGTTACAATGGTCCTACCTCCACTACTGTGCCTGGTCGCATTGATCGGAGCGCTTCGGGGCAAGCGGGTAGCAGCGGCGCTAAATCCTTCATGCGATTCGATTTTGCACAGAGGATCACGATTGAAACACTGCGCCCAGTCATGTTCTGCTGGTATTTAATATTCCGGTCGCTCGTGAGAAGGACATCCCATTGGTGTTCAGCAAGCGCAAGGAGCTCCCCGTTTTTCTTGGATCCAAAACCGGCTCGGCGTACGTTTGACACTCATGGCCCAAAGCAGCCAGATCTTCTTTCAAGCCGGCTGGCAGGTACTCGTCGATCAGCACTTTCATTTCCCGAAGCGGGCCAGAATAAGCGCTTTTGCTTCCTCCAGTGCCGCTATAGCTTGCGCTCGGGTAACTCCAGGGTATTGTTCCAGGAATTCGTCTAGCGTTTCTCCGCCTTCCAGGTAGTCAAGTAATGTCTGAAACGGGACACGCGTCCCACGAAAAACGGGTTCACCGCTGTGGATCTCCGGATCTTGAATAATCACGCTATCGGGAAGATTAGCCATAAGCGAACCTCCTGCACGCACCCGATTATCTCATTCAGCGGGGAAAACGCCTCGGGAAAAGCCGTCACTCAGGCAAAGGTGTGACTCTAATCCGTACCCTGCGGTGCTTAGCGACCAAAACGGGCTTGATGTTCTGCATGTTATTTTATGGGCCGAGCTGCGCAAGCCACGTTTCGCCGGAACGTGAGCTCGGCACTGCTGTGGAGATTCAAAATGACAATGATAGTTCGTTCCTTGGGCTTGCTATTGCTGATGGCTAGTTTCGGCATTGCTCAGCAGCAGAAAGCGCCAGCGAAAGGAACAGACATGGAGATGGCGCAAAACGTTTCGATAGAGGAAATGACGGAAGCGATCTCAGCGCGGCTCACTGCCCAGTGGGAGGCCTGGAAGCACCAGGATGCGGCGTCCAATAATGTGATCATTGCCGATGACTTCCATTCTTTCTGGCCCGATGGCTCCCGCCACATAGGGAAGCCCACGGCACAGCAAATGTCCGAGCAGCCCATTACAGGGTACAAACTGTCACAGTTGCGCGTCGTGCCGGTGGGAGCCGATGCGGCGCTCGTCACCTACTTCGCCAACGTCAAAATCCCCGGCAACGACGCTGAGTTTCAGATGGCCGTGGGAGAGGCCTGGGTGAAGCGCAACGGCCAGTGGCTAATCCGCGGTTACTCGGGCACGCTGATTAAGTAGACCGCCAGGACTGCGGCAGCTCCACCGGAGCCGGTATTGAAAAAACGGCAACGTCGCTCCTGACGAGAGCGTCGTTGCCGTTTTAAGGAATACAGCTTATTTTCGTGCCGTAGAGCCGTTCAGGTTGGTCAGTGAGCCGCCTCCGCCGCGCAGCTCCCGAAATTCTTTACCACTTTCGTCGGCTCAAACATCTCCGCTCCCGCGGTTCCGCTCGATTTCTTTCCCTTGAGCTGCACGCGGTCGCCCGGCTTCACGTCCACGCCACCCGGCTCAAGGGAATACGACTTGTTTTTCTTCTCGTCCACCAACCGCAACCCATCGTCAGTCTGGCGGACGCAGCCCGTAACCGCGCCATGGTGATGCAGCGCTAGGAAAAGCACGCCGACACCGGCCGCCGCTCCAACCCCGATCCCGACTGCCTTGCCCGAGCCATATCCGTTCTTCGGTGGGACATATCCGGGCGTGCCAGGTGTACCCGTCCCCATTCCCGTTCCTCCGCCCCCGTATTGCGCAAATGCAGAACTCGACAGAAATGTTGCAAGAAAAATCCCGAGCGCAATCCTTGGGACTTGCCTTAATACTCCAGCTCTCATAGCGACCCCGCTGCCGACAGAATTTTGATCTGCGTTCATGGATGCTCCTCTTAATTAGCGAAGCGCCTTGCTGAGCGCCTCGCGTCCCGCAGCAGGCAGATTCGCTCCCTTATTAGATTTTGTTGTCGGCCAAATGTGAACTCCGGGTCATTTTCCTGTTGTCGTTTCTTGCTCGGCGCCGTTCGAATTGAATCAGGACGTTAGTTATTCTTCTTGACAACGTACCAGAACCTGTGGTAATCTCCCTCGTGCAATCACCTTCCAGGCGCGTCTGTGACTCGTACAAAGCCTGCCGCGCGCCTATCCCGTTTGTTTCTTATCACATCCTTGTATCCCCTTTTGTTTGTTTCACTTCCGCACTCTTTTGCGCGACGGAGGGCACGCAAGTCCCTTACTTTCAGTCGGTTGCGCACTCTTTTCATCGTGACGGGGGTGGGTGGGGTATGCCTCTGTTAAGATTAGCAACTACCATGACCGCACAGCGTGAACAGCTTGAGGCCGACGTCTTGATCGTCGGCGCTGGCCCTGCCGGCCTAGCCTGCGCCCTCCATCTAGCCAATCTCATCAAGAAACATAACGAATCCGGCGCGATTGGCGTACCTCCACTCTCCGCCGAAAATATCTACGTACTCGAGAAGGGTCGCGAAGTCGGCGCTCACCAGCTCTCCGGCGCCATCATGAATCCGAAAGCGCTCGCCGAATTGGTACCCGATTTCGAGAGGACTGCGCCGTTAGATACTCCCGTAACCGATGACGCCGCTCTGTTTTTCACAAAGGGGTCCTCGTTTCGTTTTCCGGTAACGCCGCCGCCATTCAAGAACAAAGGCAACTACGTTATCTCTCTGAATCGGCTGGTGAAATGGCTGGGCGGCTTGGTCGAAAAATCCGGCGTGAATCTCTTTACGCAATTCGGCGGTGCGCAACTCATTTACGAGCGCGACGGGATCGCCGGCGTCATCACCGAAGACAAAGGGCTCGACAAAAACGGCAAGCCCAAGGACAACTACACGCCCGGATACGAATTGCGCGCCAAGGTCACCGTGCTCGCGGAAGGGCCGCGCGGCTCCCTCACCAAGCAGCTTGTCCAGAAAAAGAAGCTGGACAATATCAATCCTCAGATTTACAGCATCGGCGTCAAGGAATTGTGGGACGTGCAGCCCGGCCGCATCCAGCCCGGATACGTCGCGCACACGCTCGGCTGGCCCGTGCCCACAGACATGTACGGTGGCGGTTGGATTTATGGCTTGAGCAACAATCGCGTTTCCATCGGACTGGTAATCGGTCTGGAATATTCCGATCCGCAATTTGATCCGCATGAAGCATTTCAGATCTGGAAGACGCATCCGTCCATCAGAAATATTCTCGAAGGCGGCAAGCTCGTCCGCTATGGCGCCAAAACCATTCCCGCGGGCGGTTGGTATTCCATGCCGCGGCCCTATGTGGACGGCGGCCTGATCATCGGCGACTCCGCCAGCTTTCTCGATTCCCAGCGGCTCAAGGGCATCCACATGGCCATCAAAAGTGGCATGTTGGCCGCGGAAACAATTTTTGAGGCATTAAAAGCCGGCGACACATCCGCAGCGAAGCTAAGCGCGTTCCAGAAAAAAGTCGAAGATAGTTACATCAAGCAAGAACTGAGGCAGGTCCGCAATTTCCACCAATCATTTCAGTATGGGTTGCTCGGCGGCCTGTTTCACGCCGGGCTGCAGTTTGTCACCGGAGGGCGCGGCCTAATCGATCCGATGCGTGTGCGGCCGGGCCACGAGCATTACCAAAAGGACGGGCATCCGCCGCGCCAGCGCTTCAAAGGCGACGGCAAGCTGACGTTCGATCGCCTGACCGACGTCTATCACTCCGGCACGCGCCATGAAGAAGATCAGCCGTGCCATCTGATCATTCACGATTTAAATGTTTGCGCCAATCGCTGCACCGTCGAGTACGGCAATCCCTGCCAATATTTCTGCCCCGCCGCAGTCTACGAACCGGTGCAAGAAAAAGACGGATTCAAGCTCAAGATCAACGCCGCCAACTGCGTGCATTGCAAAACCTGCGACATCGCCGATCCCTACCAAATCATCGACTGGGTAGTCCCCGAAGGCGGCGGAGGGCCAAACTACGAAGGCATGTAGTGTCGCGAGAAAAAATTGTGCGAGCGCAGTGAAAAGAGTTACTGCGAGAGGTTGTTAATACAAATCTGCGGTGGATGAAACATATTGCACTAACGGCAAGAAGCAAAAAAGATCAATCGGGCAGCAGGCCGTATACATCAATTTCTGAACTGCTGCCGATGTAAACCTTGCCATTTGCAATCGTCGGCACCGTGAACTTCACGGCATTTCCCGCCTGATCGCGATTCGCCGCAGCCTGCGCGCTATTCCAAAGTTCGCGGCCAAGGTTGGTGGCATCGTACGCGTGCAAGACTGCCGGACCCGTTCCGAGCTTGCTGAGCCCGCCATACTGACTGGCATCAACGGCCCAAACAATGCCATGTGAATTTCCGTTCGAGGATACCGATGGAGTCGTTCCTCTCTCCGGAAAAAGTCCGCTGGAGTGCGAAACAGGTATGGGATTGAAGAGACCTGTCGCCGGATTCAGCGCGTAAGCGTTCACCGGGCCATTTTGTCCCGCAATGAATAGCGTGTTGTTCCAAAATGCCGGCGTCGCGTACAGGCTGCGCGTCACTGGGAATTTCTGGACTAAAGCTGGACCGCCACTGCCTTCCAAGTGTCCCATCGCATCACGATTGATGACGTACAGCTCGCCCTCCTGACCGCTGCCGAATTTTCCGCCACCGATCAGAAGATGCTTTACCGGCGCGGACGGCAAATCCGCGAGCACAGCGGCGCCGCCGGAGCCGAGATCTCCGTTCGCACTGTCCATGAGGGCTTGGTCCGAGGGAGTGAACCAATCCTGCAGGGTAAGGCTCGGATTCAATTTCAAGAAGCTGTCGCCAAACTCGGTTGCGCCGTTGTAATCACCATTTCCGGTGATCACATAAATGTTGTTGTCGCTATCAATCGCCGGTGCGCCGCCGGCCATCCAGATTCCCGCGCCTTCACCGTTTGGAGTGGCGTTAAAGAGGGTGGGCGTGGCGCGCAGATCCGATTTATTGAAACCGATAATCCAGCCGTGCCAGGGCTTCTGGTCAGTGTGCGAGCCCCAAGACACGTAGACGGTGTTGTTCACGAGAGCGAGACCCGGGCGCTGATTTTCGCGAAGGGGATCAAATGGAAGGCGCGTGCCATTGCTACCGTCGCCGCTGCCCGCCACGGTAATCGCAGAGGTTAGTTCGAACGGGCCGTTCGCCGTCTCCTTGCCGTCGATGAGACTTAGCGCATGGAGGCGCTGGTGACAGGTACCGGCTAGTCTGGCGTTTGTGCCCGTCGTTTTAGTTTTGGTGACGACATACAGAATTTTCGTAACCGGATCGATGACCGGGGTTCCGACAATACCGAGATCCGGCTGAATGTCTTCGCTGCCCATGTCCAAGGCTGTGGGCCAAGTTTCTCCGGAGGGAATTAAATTCTTGGACCAGTAGGTAACGCAGGGATTTGCGTCGGCGTCGAACGCGTACACAGTATTGTGAGAGGTGGCGATGAAAATTACGTTGTGGGTGCCGCCAGCGATGGGGAGATTGGCGACCCACAAAGTTTGCGGGTAAATAGCGGCATCGACTGCGCAGGAGAATAGTTTCGCGAATGTGGAAGTGTGGACGTTCGAAGAGGTCAGGGCAAATTCCTGGGAGTTGACGCCGGCGCGCGTGGAGTCGTTGTGATACTCGGTGACGCCGGAAAGGGAAGTGACCCCGATGGTGCTGGAGCCGGTCTTAGTGACATCGAGAGCGCTCGTGGCGGTAATGATGTGAACGCCGGGAGTGCTCGGAGGATGATATACGGCGGAAGAGGGCGTGACGTTGGTGAAGGTGCCGCTCGATGCAGTCCAGGTGACCCCTTGGCTGGTGGGATCGTTCTGCACGATTGCGGAGAACTTCAAGGTTTGTGAAGTCGTGATGCCGCCGCGTTTGGGAGAAATGGTAACGCCGAGGCCGGTTGGAATGGCAAAGATGGTGACATTGGCGCTGGCTGACGATTTGCGATCAGCGACGGACGCAGCAGTGAGCGTGACGGTCGGTGGATTGGGAGCGTTCGCCGGTGCGGTGTATGTGATGGATGCGCCGGACGCGCTTGCGGTACTGGAAAGAGTGCCACAGAGAGCACCTGCGCAACCGGCGCCGGAGAGTGCCCATGTCACACCTTTACTTTGGGGATCGTTTTGAACGGTGGCTGTGAAATCTTGCGTGTGATTGACGGGCACGGTTTGGCTTGCCGGAGAGACCACAACTTTCACTCCGGGAGCGGGAGCGGCAATGGTAATCGCAGCAGTTGCGGAAACACTCGAATCGGCAACCGATATGGCAACCAAGGAAATGGCGGCAGGATTGGGCACGAGAGCGGGCGCCGTATAGGTGATGGCAGTGCCGGACGCGGTAGTGGTGGCGGAAAGGGTGCCGCAGGCGTTCTTGGTGCAATTCGCGCCGGAAAGACTCCAGTTAACACCTTTGTTCTGCGCATCGTTCTGAACTGTGGCGCTAAAATCTTGCGTTTGATTAACGGTGAGCGTTTGCGTTTGCGGTGAAACGGTAACTGTAACGGGTGCTGCGGGCGCTGCTATGGAAACGGCTGCCGAGGCGGATTTCGCAGGCGCAGCGACGGAGGTCGCAGTGAGAACGATGGAAGCGGAGCCGGACATTTGCGAGGGCGCTGTGTACGTGATGGCGGCGCCGGACGCGCTGGAGGCGGCGGAAAGCGTGCCGCACGCGCCTGGATTGCAATTGGAAAGCGACCACGATACGCCCTTACTTTGCGGATCATTGGCAACTGTAGCGGTGAAAGTTTGCGTCTGCGCTAACTGAAGGGTTGCGGACGCCGGCGCAACGGCCACGGAAGTTGCCGCCTGAGGCGGGGGAGTATTGGAGGGCGGAGGGTCTCCGGCTGGGGAGGGGGAGTGCGCGCTCGAATTTGGTACGGAAGCACAGCCGCCGGCCAGGAGAGCGGCGAACAGGCAAAGCACAGCTAGAGCAATGGGTGCAAGAGCAATTGCTCGCACCCCGGGGTCTGAATTCAAGGTGCAGATTCTCCAATTTTTTCCCTGAGCGAAACTCAGTTAATAGGCCGTGCCCATTGTAGGGTTCCGTACAGGAGGCGCAATATGGCCGACCATTGAGAGGGAGCAAGGGTTTTCCTGTAGCTGTCTCAGAGCGGGGTTGGCGTGGCGGACCGTAAAGGTCCAACTTTGTGAGTCCGGGCATTGGAAATGCCTCCCGATGCTCGGCGATCAGGATGTCTGCCAGAGAGACTAAATCTGCCATTGACATCAGCGGCCTTCTCATGGAAGTAGCTGACCACTCGTCCCGTTTTGGCGGATTCGCCGAGCACCAAGGCAGCACGGACCAGCTCGCTGTCTGCCGGGCGAAGGCCTGAATTTTCGGAGCACATGCCCAGCTGCACGACGGAGGATGTCCGAATCTGGACAAAGCATCCCAAGATCGCGCATTCCGATGCGCAAAAGGGCCTGGGCGTATCGGAGTAAAACGATCATAGGGAAAGACTTAGTTGGATAGTTGGATGGTTTGCCGATTGCATTTCCACCTTCAACATCACTTCGCTAAGATGATGCAAAGCGGATACAAGGCCAGTGGTTGCGTCTATCGCTCGGAAACTGACTTCCGGGAAGGAAGAGCAAAATTATGTCATTCATCAACGATCTGAAAATCGCCCTGCGCTCACTCTCTCGAACCAAAGGGCTTGCGTTCACCGTGATCCTGACCCTGGCGCTCGGTATCGGCGCCAATGCCGCCATCTTTACTCTCGTGCGTGGCGTGCTCCTCAAGCCTCTCGTCAACCGCGACGAAGACCGGCTGATCTACATCCGCCAGAGCGCTCCGGGCATCGGCGACGAAAACGAAACGTTCTCCGTGCCTGAAATCCAGGACTTGCGCGCCAGCGTAAAAACTCTCAGCGCCTTTGGCGATTTCTCCACCTCCGGTTTCACCATGATCGGCCTTGGTGAACCCCGCGAGGTCCAGGCCGGCGTCGTCGGCGGCAACTACTTCGACGTAATCGGCCTCCACCCAGTCTTAGGGCGTCTCATCGGGCCTCAAGACGACGGCCCCAAAGCCGCCGGCGTCGTCGTTCTCACCTACCGTTTCTGGACCACCACTCTTAGGAAAGATCCGTCCGTCATCGGCAAAACCGTTCAGCTCGGCAGCGGCCTTATGGGAAGTCGATCCGCCGCGATCATCGGCGTCCTCGAACCCTCCGTCCCCTATCCCCAGGGCACCGAAATCATGTCCAACATCGTCACCAGCCCGCACCACCTCTCTGCAACCATGATCACCGGCCGCGTCCATCGCATGACCGAGCTCTTTGCGCGTCTTGCTCCCGGTGTCACCCTCGATCAAGCTCGCGCCGAGTTGCGCTCCGTCTACGGGGCTATGACCAAAGCACATCCCGAAGCGTATTCGGCCAAAGCAGACTTTCAGATCAGCGCCAAGCGTCTTCGTGACGAGCTCACCTCCGGCGCTCGCACCGTCCTTCTCGTTCTCCTTGCCGCCTCCGCGCTCGTCTTCATCATCGCCTGCTCCAATGTCGCCAACCTGATTCTCACTCGCACCGTTCGCCGCGAAGGCGAGTTGGCCACCCGTGCTGCGCTAGGCGCAACCACCGGCGCGCTGCGCCGCATGCTCCTGGCCGAAAGCCTACTGCTCTGCGGCGCCGGCGCCGCGCTCGGTGTAATGAGCGCGCAGCCCATGGTTGCCATCCTGGCCCGCTACGCCTCCCGCTTCTCGGTGCGCGCCCTGGATCTGACCGTTGACAACAGCATGCTCTGGGTGGGAGCGGCGCTGGCCATCGTCGCCGCGATAATTTTGGCGTTTGTCCCGCGCTTGCCATCAGCGGAAACGTCCAATGGCCTTGGGCTATCGAGCGGCAGCGTGCGCATCACCAGCAGCACCAACCGCCGCCAGCGAATTTTCGCTGTCACACAAATCGCTGCATCTTTCGTGCTCCTGGCCGGCGCAACGATGTTGATCACTACGCTGATTGCACTGCAAACGGCGCGTCGAGGTTTCGACACGCGCAATGTCCTCGTTGTCAACGTTCCCGCGATGGCTTACGGAAAAACGCCTCAGCAAGTCGTCGATTTCTACAAGGAATCGATTCGTCGCGTCGATGGGCTGCCGGGCGTGAACACCACCTCTTTCGGAATGGCTGCTCCCTGGCGCGATGCTGGCTTTGGTTTCGGTATGCAATTCTCCGCCGATGGCCATGTGCATGTCCCCAATGAAGATCCTCGCGCGCAGATGCGCGTCGTCTCCCCCGGATTTTTTTCCTCGCTCGGCGTTCCCATCATCGCCGGCCGTGATTTCATCGATTCGGACGGTCAAAAGAACGACCCCGTCGTGATCGTCAGCGAGACTCTCGCGCAGCGCATGTTCCCCAATCAGGATCCCCTCAATCGGCATGTCTATTGGACCGATCCCGTCCTGCAATTCGCACCGGGGATCAACGCCGCGCCGCATCGCATCATCGGCGTAACCCCCGATATTGACGACCTCCATGTCATTCCCGGGCGTATGGTTACCGTGTATACACCCTTTCAAGAGGGTCCCATCTTTGGCGGCCGCCTGTTCGTCCATACCGATGCAAATCCTTATTCGCTCGTCACGTCGGTTACGCGCGTTATTCGAGACATGTCCGCCGACCAGCCCATTGAGCACGCTGCCACTCTCGAGGACGTCCGGGCGGAGGTTCTCACGCCGGACCGTTTGAACTCGCTGGTGTTCGGCGTGTTTGCGGCTGTCGCTTTGGCGATTGCGTTGGTTGGCGTCGCAGCCGTGCTGGCGTTTTCGGTCAGTGCGCGGACGCGCGAATTCGGCATCCGGCTGGCGCTCGGATCGCAGCCGCGGCATCTCCTCAAAGGTGTCATGGTAGAAGGCGCGGTGATGGCTGCGCTGGGCGTACTCGCAGGTGCGGCATTCGGGTTCGTGGCGGCGCGTTTGGCGGGCAGCTATTTCCTGGACGTGAAGATGCCGGGCGCCTTGCCCGTGGTCCTCTCTGCGTTCGTGCTGCTGACGGCCGCAGTCGTCGCGTCGTGGCTGCCGGCCGCCCGCGCGGCGCGCATCGACGTCATACAGGCGCTTCGCGCGGAGTGAAATGCACACGCGATCATCCGCCCGTCCCTGTACGAAGGGATTCGAGCGCTTCGCTCCAGTTGGTGAGAAGAATCAGCGACCCATACAAATCGTCAACAAATCGGCCATGCGCATCGCTCCAACACTATCCTTGGGATACGATTAGCCCTTCGCACAAGTGCTGTGATGTCCGCAAATCTGATTCGTGGACATTCCGCGATTGTCCCCGAGTAACGGCGCGCTCAGAAAGAATGCGTCATTGCTGTTTTTGGGGAGTTTCTAACCTTGCTGATGCGGCGCTCCTCATGCGGACATCCTCGCCTATGCGAGCAGCTTAGCTGCGCTTGCGCAAGGTGCGTGCTTGAGGACCACCGCCGAGGTCTGGGACTTCCTCGCCGAGGGCGGTGGCTAAATCGATTTGATGGTCCTGCTCCTGCATGAGGATCTGGCGAATCTGTTCCGCCATTGCGAATTCTCCCAGTGCTTCACATTGCCGGATGCGATCGCGGTAATTGCGAACGGTTTCGTTTTCGTTTTCGAGATCGAACCGAAGCATCTCTTTCGAGGGTCATATCCCGTGACTGATCCGGGCCTCTTGCCCGCTGGTCCCGCGTCGAGGTAGGTTGTGCCGAGGCGAACGGGATAGGCCGATACTTCGGTTGTCCCGCCGAACGTGTCTGAGCTGGGAAGCCAGCGACCGTAATTGGGCATGTCTGCTGTCAGGTCGAAAATGGTCTCGGGAGCGCCTTCGATTGAGCGGTGAACCGCGGGTGTGAGGTGGACATTTTGCCTCCCTGAAGTACAAATGGCTTTGCCATAGTGGCCGGTACTGCCGAAGCTTCACTTGTCACGACGTTTGAGGGCTTCTAGTTCCTCGAGAGTGCGGGGCCAGTCTGATCCTAATAGGCGGGACAAACTGCGGTCTGCGAGGACCTTTCCACCGGTTTGGCATCGAGCACAGTAGTTCGTTTCATTGTCGGCGTAGCGAATGCGCTGAATTTTCTCTCCACATCGTGGACACGGCTGCCCGTAGCGTCCGTGAACAGTCATGTCCTTGCGAAAGGCGGTCACGTTTTCGGGAAAGGCGGCTCCTGCTTCCGCGCGCAGGCGGTCTACCCAGAGCCGGATGGTGTCGGTCGTAGCAGCAAACAGCTTTTCCCACTCGTTGGGCTTCAGCTTGTGCGTGAGAGTGATGGGTGAGAGTTGCGCTGCGTGCAAGATCTCATCGGAGTAGGCGTTGCCAATGCCGCTCAGGATGCGCGGATCGGTAAGAGCCCTTTTGAGCGTGCGGTTTTCGGCCGTGAGTGCGTTTCGAAACGAAGCGAGATCACTTGAGAAGATTTCGATTCCTCCCGGATCGATGGAACGCAAACCCTCTTCGCCAGAGAGGACGTGAAGCGACGCGCGGTGCTTGGTGCCGGCCTCGGTAAGCACGAGAGAGCCGTCGGAAAAATCGAAGGCTGCCAGGCTGCGACGGCCTGCTAGCTTTGCTCCTGGGGCTTTCCAGTGCAGCCGGCCGGCAATCATCAAGTGCAGCACGAGCCAGAGATCGCCCTCGACGCCAATCGCGATACGCTTTCCGACTCGCCTGAGTTCGCGTACGACGCGGCCCTCAACATCGCTAATTGGCGGTTGGGCGGTTCGAAGAAGAAAAAGACTTGCCAGTCGCACGCGCTTGATGCGCTGCGAGACAATTCGTGGCTCGAGTGCACTGATGTAGGCGGCGATGTCCGGAAGTTCCGGCATGGTTAGGAGCTTGCAGGTGGCGGCGGCGTTTTTGCAACCTTGCAATTCATTGCGGAGAGAATGCTGCGGCTTAAGAGAAAAGGCTGCGGAAAAAGGCACGGATGCGGCTGATTACGGAGGCGCTGGCTGGAGGATTTTTCTGGTGCGGCTGTTGGGCTTGCGGCGGGGGCGTTGCGGGCGGTTGTGACGGAGCTGCGTGTGGCGCATTTTGCGCAACTATAGGAGCGTCCTTGACCGTTCCTTGGAAAATGAGTGAGGGGCGAACGCGTACGCGGCGCACGAGGATAATGAGTTGCGGATCGAAATTGTCGGGCTGCACTTTCGCGGTTGCGTCGTAGGAGAGTGGCGGCATGAAGACCTGATAGACCGGTCCGTCTGTTGTCGGGGGTTTTGGCGGGGCAGGAGAAGTTTTCGCAGCAGCTTCCTTGTTGGCTTTTTGCATTTCTTCGAGAGTTGGGAGGCGGCTGATTTCGGTTTGCGTCGGACGCGGGGTCAGCGTTTTTGCGAGCTGGAGTTCGCAAGAACAGTGAGTGACGCCGCTGCGTAGGGTCTCGAGTTGACCGTTGGTGATGAGGACCTCGCCGTTTTGAGGAATCACGATGCTTTGCCCGGTGAGCTGCTGCTCAACATGAACAGCGCCACTGTCAGCGCGAATGCACATCGCGCCAGTCTGGTCGAAACCGACGAGTGTATCTTGCGGCGCATCGCTGATCGCAAAGAGTTTAGCCTGAATTTGCGCAGTGTAAATGGTGAGAGCGGGCTGCTGGCCTTCTATGTGCGCGTGAATAATGCCGGTGTCGAGCGCGACGGTGAGTAAGTTTACGGACTTCAGAACGGAGAAGTGCGCGGGACCGCAGACGGCGATTTGGCCGCCTTCCACGAGATCGATGCGGGCTTGACCAGCGTTCACGTGAATGTCACTGCCGCTGCGGAGGATTGTTTTGGTGCGGCCTTGCACGACTTCTATGTTCATGGGGCCCTGTACGGAGATGGCTTCGCCGTCGATGGCGCCGACTGTGTCGTAGGAAGGCTGGTCGGTCCGGGCGAGGGTGGGAATTAGCAGTGCGGCGACCGCAAATAGAAACGCCGAGGCCGCAAGCGCAGGGATCGCTTGCCGGAGGTTGCGATTTATCTTGAGAGCTACACGCACCGAGATTCGTTATCGAAAAACGGTTTTAGATTTCACACCGAGCGCGATTCAGTGGGGCCCATATACTATACGCTGATGAGTATGCCGGACACAGCCGCGGACGCACCAAAGAAAGAGACGCAGGACTCCGTCGGCGTTCATTACGACACACGGCTGCCCGAATTGCCGTGGTCGCGGCGCATACAGATTCCGCTGATTGCGGCGGCGGTGTACAGCGTGATTCGCGTGCTGGGACCGACGCTGCGTTATGAAGTGCTTGGTTGGCAGCATGCGGAGGGCGTTTATGCTTCAGGGAAGCGGTGCGTCTGGGCGTTCTGGCATCGCGTGATCATTCCGATTGTGTGGTGGCATCGGAATCACGGAACGGTGGTGATGAACACCACGGCGTTCGATGGGCAGTGGACGCGCAAGGTGATTGAATGGCTGGGATTTGGGACGGCGCAGGGGAGTTCATCGCGCGGCGGTTTGCGGGGTTTGGCGGTGATGGCGCGGCGATTGGATGAGGGCGTCGACTGCGCGTTCACTATTGATGGACCGCGCGGGCCGCGGTATGTGGCGAAGCCTGGGCCTGTGATGCTGGCGCGGAAGACCGGATGTCCGGTGATGGTATTTCACATTGGAGTCGATCGAGGCAAGACGTTCGCGAATACCTGGGATCATTTTCTACTGCCGATGCCGTTTGCGCGTACGGTGATTTTGTTTGCGCCGCCGATTTATGTGCCGCCCGATGCGGATCAACACCTGCTCGAAGCCAAGCACGCGGAGATGCAGAGAGAACTGGAGCGCGTCCGCGATATTGCTGAGGCATGGTTTTCTCTGCCGCAGGAAGCGCGCGAGAAATACCGGGCAGAATTTGGCATAGCGTCATCGTAGATTTCCATCAAGACCCGGGGCGCTCGGCGAGTTTTACGGGCAGATCGATTTTTTTTGCGCCGCGGTAGACGGTTAGCGTGACGGTGTCGCCGGGGCGCTTGCGATTGAGGATGATGTTGAGGTCGAAGGGGCTGGCGACTTTGTTGCCATCAACGGCAACGATGAGGTCGCCGCCTATTGCGATGCGCTGCATGCCGGCGCGCACGACCCGGTCGCCACCGTGAATGCCGGCGGCGGCGGCTGGTCCGCCCTTCGTGGCAGATTCCACTAATAGACCTTCTTGCG
>Ga0073928_10001420_pt1 | contig 46439 bp, 43 predicted proteins | sample PaiPotPPA55metaG_FD_76969 | JGI IMG/M metagenome (GOLD analysis project Ga0073928, IMG submission 76969) | Iron sulfur acid spring bacterial and archeal communities from Banff, Canada, to study Microbial Dark Matter (Phase II) - Paint Pots PPA... ...
AACCGTACTGCATCACAAACTACTCTAGCCCGTCATTCCGGGGCCGCGAGCGCTCGGATCGGCGCTTCGCGCCGTCCGAGTGCGAGCGGAGCCCGGAATCCATAACCACAGGCCGTGCAGTGACGAAAGTGGTTACGCTGCGGCGGGCACACATTATTGCTTGGGGTTATGGATTCCGGGCTCGCAGGCAAATCGGCACGGCCGATTTTGCTGCGCCCCGGAATGACGTCGAGGGGCACTACGCATCTGCCCCTACATCCCAACATCGAACCCGGGGAACTTGTGGTTGAGCCCAATTCGCAGGATGTGGTCGTGCACCGGCACCCCGCCCGCACGGTTGATGAATCCAGGAGGCGGCGGGTTGAAATAGTCGGTATTGGCGAAGTCCACGTAGAGATACTCGGCCTTGAGCGTGAAGGAATGAATGCGCGCTGCCTCTACGCCCACACCCGCGGTCCAGCCGGAACGCAGCTTGCTTTGCGACGCGATCCCGGCACCGGGCTCCGTGGCGGTGATCTTGACGTCCGCGTTCGCCCCGCCGCCGGTGATGTAGATCATCCAGCTGCTGAGTACGTAGCCCACGCGGGCGCGGTAGGTTGCCAGCCAGCGCTCCGACGTCTCCGCGGTAAAACCGGCTGGGGCGCCGAAATAGGCCGTGGTCCCCTGCTTGGTGGAGAGCGACATGTCGGTGTCGATCCCGAAAAGCAGCTTGTTCGCCTGCCAATTATAGCCGAGGGCAAAACCGAAGACGCCGCCCGTGAGATCGAAGCTCGGGGTAATATCGCCCGTCGAGGCAGTCTGCTGGCTCGTGCCCGTTGCAACTCCGATGGAGACCCCAAAGAACGGGCCGGTCCAGTTGTAGGGCGCCGGCGCGATCTCCTCCGGCAGTGGCGCCCTGGGAGCGGCACCATCCAGCGCGTTCGCGCTGCCTGCTACGAGGAACGCCGCCAGTCCGACCCCGAATGCAATCAAGGCTTTCATCTCGACCCCCGCCGACGAAGCGACGCAAGCGTTGGCGCGAAAGTAACGCATTGGCCGCGCGCGCGTGTGACAAATTTGCCATAGGCCAGGGAAATAGAACGCACCCCCTCCGGCCCTCACGGCGATGTCAGGGCCAAGCCCGCCGCGTGCTGCATCGGGATGTTTCAGTCCAGTGGATTTCTCGTATGAAATGTGTGGCGCATCACAAAGCCTCGCCTACAGCCGTGCAAACAATCGTGACCTGAAGGCTTGCTCTCAGGCATCAGTGCCGCCGACATCCTGCGCGCCGCAGCGGACGGGATCCGGCACGAGTCGGGCGCGCTATCGGGTTGGCCCGACCAAACGGTCGCCAGGGCCATCGCGCAAGTGGAGAGGGTCTTCTCCGATGCCGCTCGCTCGCATCAGTCTTGCGGACCTTACCGGCTCGCGAATGCGCACCAGCGCCGAGTAAGTCTTCCTTTTCATCAAGGGTCGCACCTATCTCCAGGGGCCGGTTTCAAACCGGCCCCTGCCTCCACCCCAGCTTCATGCGAGACCTGGGTGCCAAGACCTGGGTGCCAAGACCTGGGTGCCAAGACCTGGGTGCCGAGACCTGGGTAGCAGCAGCCGGAATTCGTTGCTATATCGACGCTCGCTTGGGTAGCATTATTTCGCTCCAACTCTCGCGGGGCTTTGCCCGCCGTGCACGCAGCGAAAAAATGCCGGAGTGGCCCCGCGCTCCATGTCCTTGCCCCTGGGGGATAGTTCAACGGCAGAACAGCGGACTCTGACTCCGTTAATCTAGGTTCGAATCCTAGTCCCCCAGCCAGTTTGTTTAGAGTTCACTTCTTGTTGTAAATTCAATGGGTTAGCTTGTGGCGCTTAATGCGCTCAGGTACAGAACACAGGTACATAATGCTGTGGGAGAAGCAAAGCGCAATCTTAGCGCCACTCAGCGCTTGATCAGCCAATTTCCTGACTGTTGCTTCTGCGGCGGCTCACGCCCGTCAACGACCCGTGAGCACATGCCTCCGAGATCGCTGTTCGACAACTCTCATAGACCCGACAAGCTGGTCATGCCTGCCTGCGGTGAGTGCAATCGCAGCACAAGCACTGCTGATTTGGTCGTTTCTCTTGTAAGCCGCTGGGACTACAACAATTCACCACAAGAGAGTTCCGACCATAGGAAGCTTGCGGCACGGCTTCGGAAGCAGGCACCTGAACTAATTGCCGAGTGGACCGGACTGAACCTTGAGCAAAGAGGCAAAGCACGGCTCCATCTGTTAAAGCAGGGAGTGTCAGTGCCTCCCGATGCCGGTGTTGCGACCATTGGCCAACTGACCGTGCCCCAACTCAATTTGTTTGCACACAAGGCAGTGCTTGCCCTTTATTTCGAGCACTTTCGTCGGGGTCTGTCTAATGCTGGGCGCCTCTGTGCCTTCTGGCGATCAAAGGAGGATTTTGCTCAGGGCGGCATCCCCGGAGCGTTCCTTGAATTGCTGCCCGCTTACGCCTCTATTGCCCAAGGGCGATGGAATGAACGCCAGACTTTCGAGTACAGGTACGCAACGAATCAGGTTGAAGGCTTGTTTGGATGCCTTGCTCGGTTCCGACGATTAGTTGTGTTTGGTTTTGCCGTGCAGGATGCAGGGTCTTTACCTGCGGACGACATGGACTGGATAGCGCCAACTGACTTGCTTTCTATTCTCGTCAGTCCTCGTTTTCGCAAAAAGCACTGACGCGACGGTTCATCCTGCCTGCGCTCGCATAGCCTCCAATGTGGTTTTGCGGCTTGTGATCTCCCGCATCAGTTGCTGTGCCAAGTCGCGCAATGGACCATCGCCGTCTGCTTCGACCTTCTCAGTGTTTTGTTTAAGTTGAAAAATCTCCGACTTGCGCAAGGTATCTAACTCTAACTGAATATCATCTAATCGGCGACGTAGTTGCGCGTTGCGACGAACCGCCTTGACGATGCGTGAGCCAATGTCTTCGCCAAGGATCCACTCAGGATCTTGCCCAAATTCCTCTATCAGCTTTTCGATTGCCGCTTGATCACCGCGCTCATATGCGAGGTTAACGAGCGCCATTAGCTCAGTGCGACGTTTATGCTCGCGGTCTGTAACGGCGAGGTCAGGGTGCATCAGCTTGACTGCCCGCCGGTAGGCTTGCTTCAGGTCAGGAGAAATAATCGGCGGTGGCTTGGGCTGCTGCTTAACAAAGCCTGCTTCGTCGGCCGATTTTTGTGCCTTTTGTTTCGCTGCATCTGCATGTGCTTTCAACGTGAAATCATTTGGCGCTTGCTTAGACCGTGCTTTGGCAATTTCTGCATCGAGTTCATCCAACTGCACATACAAGCGTCCCACCTCTTGGTAATAACGTGATTGAAACTGCGCTGTCTCTGTTTTGATGGTTTCTAATTCTAACTCGGCCGCAGTGACCCGCTCTTTAAGTTCTGCTTGCTCAGCTTCCAGGCGAGCCAGTTCTCTTTCTTCGGGAAGCATGGCTCAGTTCCGAGCAAGCCTTTGTGCCTCCGCGATTTGCGCCGGGGTCATACGCGCAGCAATGCCTTCCAGACACTTGACAGCTCGGTCCCGGTCTTCGCTATCAGATGCGCTTCTTGCAGCACGGTTGAACCACGCGTGCGCCTGCACGTAGTCTTGCGGAACACCCAACCCATTCTCGTATCTGATGCCGAGAGTCCACTGGGCCTTGGAGTAGCTCTGTTCCGCAGCACGGCGGTACCACCTGGACGCCTCAGCGTCATCCTGCTGTACCCCTCGGCCGCTTTCGTACATCACGGCCAGACTGCACTGGGCGATGGGGTCACCCCGTTCGGCAGCACGACGAAACCACTTAATGGCTTCGGCATGATCCTGCGGAACGCCTCTTCCATATTTGTATGTGGTCCCAAGAAAGAACTCAGCTGCGGCATGGCCCTGGTCGGCTGCTCGGCGAACCCACTTAATCCCTTCCGTATGATCTTGGGGCAAATCTTGGCCGACAAAATACCTCACCCCGAGGTTGAGTTGAGCGACTGCGTAGCCCTGGTCCGCCGCGAGACGACGCCACTTGAGCGCTTCAGCATGATCCTGCGGAACGCCACGCCCTTTGTCATAAATCTCTGCGAGAGTGCATTGAGCTAAGGCGTCACCCTGTTCCGCAGCCTTTCGATACCAAGTCGCGGCAGCAGCGTAGTCCTGCGGAACGCCTCGGCCATTGGCGTACTTGGTCGCGAGATTATTTTGCGAGCGGGTATCACCCCGGTCGGCACCCTTTCGGTACCAGCTGACAGCAGCTGCATCATTTTGAGGAACACCTTGGCCCTTATCGTACAGGAGCGCGAGGTTGAACGGGGCCAAGGCATGGCCTTGATCAGCAGCCCTGCGATACCACTCCGCCGCCTCAGCAAAGTGCCTACGCTTGTAGGCGTCCACGCCCTTATGGAACGAGTTCTCAGCCTCAACGCTGAGCGTTGTAACGCTGCTTTTGATGGCCTCTAGACCGCGTGCCACCAAACTCCCGGATTGTGTTGGCGGTGCAACTGCTCTCCCGGCGATGACGGTAGGTAAGTTATCCGCGAAACCCATAGACATTGCCCCCAGTGTAGTTTTACCGCCCGTACAGCATGGCATGACATTTGGGCGGCAAACGGACCAGCTGGGCAGCGAAAGCCCGACCTGAGCAATCGAGCGCGATACAGCCCACAGGCGGCAACGAGCGCTGGAATGGGCGCGCAATGCCTCGCAAGGACTCCCAGGACTCCGCTGGCGACCGGTCAGGGCAAACGACTCTACGGCCGTTTCTGAGTCACGGGACGGGCATCTACCGCTTGGTCGCGGCGTTGAGGTCGTTATGTCGCGCGGGGCTGCCCTCGGGCTCGGCACGTTTCCCCACGCCCATAACGCGGCACTGCGCCCCGGCTCGTCGGTCAAACGGGTTTCGGGGTAGGCGTTCCCTTTTCGTTCACATGCGCAAGCTTTGCGTCAAAAGCATCGTAGCGACGGGCCTTTTGTGCCGTTCTGATGTGTTGGCCTGCCCTGGCAATCGCCGGTGGATCGGGCATTCCGGCGATGTCTCGACCGGCTAGTGCAAGAGCGGGTTGCAGGAGCGGCTTGGGTTCAACCTACCTCGAAAAATCTAGCACAATCAGTGGGGTGACACGCTTACAAATCCCACTACTATACGCCTGTCTGTCGCGCCTGTCTGTCGCCTGTCTGTCTTCCTCTCTACACGTACACACACACCTACAACACCAACAATCTCCCACACTGGGCTCTATGGCGACCTTTGTGTCTCAGTGCCTTGCTACGTGGTGGTAGGGTAACGTTGTGGGTATTGAGTAGTGTGAAGATTAGTAGGCCGAGTTTTTTTAGAGCATAGTCGCATCTACGTAGCAGTCTTCCGGGTCTACCGTCAGAACTGGCTCCGCACCTACGTGCTTACGGTATTGCTGGGTCAGGATTGTGTGCGTCTTGTAGACGCATGACTGCGGGACAATGATGCCATCATGCATGCTCAGGCTTGGGATGCGATGCTCCCGCATCAGGATCAGCATTGTGTTGAAGACAGCCTCCGCTTCGATGAATTGAAGGTCGCCCCAAATGTCCGTGCCTCGGAATTGCTCTAGTTTCCGTAGTGCCGGGAAGGCTTCCAACATATTCTTTCCTACGTCCTTCGCCTTGGCGACCTTGGCGAGTTCCAGGCCGGTGTCCTTCTTGTAGTCTTTGGCCATTTCAGGCGGCCACTTGGTGATAGGAGCGCTGTTGCCGAAGCTCGCGACCGTCCAGAGCTTCGCTATGGTCCTGTTGGTCGCAACGTGCTCGTAAGGATCACGGTCGCGGCTGAGCGGAGCTTTGAGCTTTGCGTGGTAAATGGTCAGGTGACTGGCCTTGATGTCGATCTCAGCTACGGCCTCGCCATTGATGGTCATCTCTAGACGTTTCTCTGGCGGGGACATTTGCTGGTAGCCGCCGCCTATGCTGTACAGTCGTCCACCCTTCTTCCACGAAGCGTTGTTGAAGTTGCGAGTGTAGCCCTCGTGCTCTCCGCCTGTGATCTCGCATCCAGCCAGGAAGGCATTAAGCTCCTTGATGTCCGCTTCCAGCTTTCTGGTGTGCTCGTCGTGCTTGTACTTGATGATCGGGCCCTTGATCTTCTTGCGCCCTAAACGCTCGCCGGGGCCACGCAGCACCAGTGGATTGTGTGGCGGCTCCAGCTTGAAATGATCGCGGATGTTCTCAAGCTGGACGCCAAAGTGCTCAGCGAGCTTCACCAGCCTGTCGGTGGCCCAAAAGGCCGTCGCGCGCCTGTGGAGAACAACCCTCTCGCCGGTCTTGCGATACGCAATGCGGCCCTTGTCGAACCCAACGAGCCCTAGTGCCACAAGGCCCGTGAGCATCCCCTTGAACACATCATAATTCACGGGGACATCATCGAACGTGGTCGCGCCCATAGCGTGGTAAATGCGGCCACTGCTCTCGCTGTTACCGCGTGTGCGTAGCAGGTCGCCCACAAATCTCTCTACAGCAAGGCGGTAGGTCTCGCCGGATTTGGCGCGAAAGTTCCGAACGCGCTTGCCGGTCTCCTGTTGCCAATGGGCCAATTCGCCAAACACCTGTCGGACAAGTGTCTCTGCCGCTGACGTTCGAGAGCGACTAAGTAGCGCGGCGTATCGGTCGGGACGCTCCTCTTCGCGGTCGGAAGAGACCTCGGGCTCGGGGGTGGTGCTCATGCTGTGCTCAAGATCGTTAGGAGGCATTACGCCAGGACAGCGCCTGATCACAGCTAGGAGCTTGGCGTACTCGGGCGGCATCTGCTGTTTGTTACTCATGCTTGAGCCCGCTTGAGGACGTTGCTCACCGCAACTGCCGACCAGGGTGCGCCCCGCGCAGTCGGGACGCCACGCGCATTGAGCGCCTTCGCCACCCCGTGCAGCGTCGTGACCCCGCTCGCCTGTATCTCCCTGATAATGGGGACGGTGTTCGCAGCGAAGCGCTCAGCGTTGGATCTATTTGACGCAGCCCCCAGCGCCGAAGCCTCAAGCCGCTTTGGACCTCCGAGCTTCGTACCGCGCTCCTTGGCCTGGGCAAGGGCGCGCCGCGTGCGCTCACTGATGGCGTCACGCTCGTACTCAGCGAACACGGCCATCACCTGCAACGTCATCTTGTTTGCGTGTGGCATGTCAGCAGCGACAAAGTCCACGCTGCTGTCCATCAACGAGGAAATGAAACCTACGTTGCGTGAGAGCCGGTCGAGCTTGGCAACAATGAGCTTTGCCCTCAGTCGCTTGCACATGGCCAGAGCCGCTGCGAGTTGCGGCCGGTCACTGCGCTTGCCGCTCTCGACCTCAGTGAACTCAGCGGAGAGCACCCACTTGCCGCCGTTAAGGTAGTCATTGACGAGCTTGCGCTGTGCATCAAGCCCCAGGCCGCTCTCGCCCTGGCGATCCGTGCTCACCCTGTAATACGCGACCCACTTGCCCGAGTGCGGTCGTCCTGGCTTCGGCATGGCGTAATCTCCCCCGACTGAAGATGATCATACCAGGGTTTGGAGTTTTTACAACACCAATATGGGTCCCTCTTTTCAGGTGAAATTGAAGGAAGACCCCCGGCACGGTAGCTTCAAAATGCCGGCAAGGCCCCGACGTGTTGTTTGATTTTCGCGTGCAGAGTACGAGTCCCTGGGGGCGCAGGGTCTCGTAATGGCCCCGCGGGTCCTGGTGTGGGTCCTGGGTCGCCGTGGGTCCTGGCGACCGCTGAGTCCTGGCGGCTCCCGAAACTACCCGCCGGGGCGCAGGGACCTCAATGTCGCGCAAATGTCATCATGCCGGATCAGGTCGGCTCCCAGCGCCTCGGCCAGCGATCAGCCCGTCGATCTCAGACAGCGCCGCAAAGGCCAGTCGCGCCCTTCAACGCTGTTGCAGCCACACCCGTGCCGTTTTTTGGTGGTGCGATATCACCATCTGTCAGGGAGGGCTAGGACAATGACCAGGACGCTTATTCTCGCAACCGTAATGCTGACTGCTTCTTTCGGGTTTGCCTCAGCGCAGATGACTACGTTCACTGGGCCTCAAGGCCAGTACATGGGCAACGCCTACACCAATGGGAACATGACTACGTACACCGGTCCTCAAGGCCAATATGCGGGCAGCTCCTATAGCAATGGCGGTATGACTACATTTACCGGCCCCCAGGGTCAGTACCAAGGATCGGCAATGGGCACTCAAGCACCACCGACACCACGGCGCTGCGGGTTATACAATTGCTAACCTAGCCGCATCGCAGCGGAGCCCCAATGCCACACAATGCCTCCTGTGGTCTCGCCATGACCCCGGCATGTCACTGGTCGAGCCGCATGCCAGGGGCACAGGGGACATTGGGGGGCATTGAGGGCTAAGGTCCGGTGCGCTGACCCCTCTGCGAGCCCACTGTCTGAGTTTGGTTCCTGATGAGACGCATGACCTCAGCAGCATACTTGAGCTTGTTAATGGCGCTGCGCAGGTCCACACGGACGCCCTTAGAGTAATGGCCATATGTCAGTGACGCGCGCTTGTGCCCGATGATCAGGTCCGTAGTGCTCTCCGGCACACCCGCCTTTTCCATTACCTCTGTAAAGGTGTTGCGCAGAGCGTGGAACACCTGCCGCTGTTCGCCAAAATCGAGCTTCTTCGTGTAATGGCCGAACGCCTTCGAGACGTTCCACGAGCGCTTCTTGTCAGGACCACCGGGCACAAGGCCCTCGAAAAGAAATCCGTCAGCGCTCCTGCGGCGCCGCTCTATGACATGCGCTGCGCTACGGTGTATCGGGACGTCGCGCACAGCCGCTGCGGTCTTACCCTCACGAATGGTTATCCACCAACCATCTTTGCGGTGGTTCGCGTCCCGCGTCTCAAGCGCACAGAGTTCGTCAATGCGCGCTCCCGTAACCAACGCAAGCCGGATCAGATCATGGAGGATCGTTGTGTATTGTGGGGTGTACTGCCCGGTCAGTAGTCTCACGAGTGCGGCGTCAGACCATTGCTTCCGTGGTGCCGCTATGCCCCGCCTCGACCTCCTTGCGATCCCCTGCCGTAGCCACGGGTTGTCTTGAACTCGATGCCCGCGCGCCTCTAACCAACTCCATAGGGAGGACAACGAGGACACGTACCGCTTCACGGTCTTGGGCTTTAGTCCGCTCTCCGGCTGTAGGAGGTGCGACACGAACTCTCCGGCTTGCTTACGGGTCACGTCCTCAACCAATGTGCCCTCCTCTGCCCACGCTAGGAAGGAGCGCACGGCTACCCGATGATGCCCAGCCGTCTGCTGTGTGATGGTGCTGGCCGCCTGTTCAGCCAGCCAAGGATCAACCAGCACTCTCAGCGGCGTGCCCTGGCCCGTAGCGGTCTTGAAAAAGCTGACCGCGATCTCTTCTCCGTATTCGAACTCAATGGCGTCGGCCTCTTCGGACGCAAGTTCGGAACGTACAGCTTCTGGTCCGTCCGGGTGGGTGGTCGTTATCTGTGATCGCTGCAATGCCGCTGCTTTGGCGTAGACATTCGCGAGCGCGTCGTCCGGTTTTCCACGCTTGAGCGCTGCAATCTCTCTGAAGTACGCGGCAACGTAGCCGTGTTTTAACCGGTTCGCCTCCTGGCGATCACCCGTCCCCAGCGCCTTGACAAACTCTCGCTTTCCCGCCACGCGCCATAGGCCCTTTGGGATTTGCACGCGCACTGACGCGGTGCCGCCGCGCCATTTGAGGTACTGGTCTGGGTCTGCCATGAAACTGCCCCTTCGCAGGTACAATATGCAGGTACAGTTCAGGCCAAACAAAGTCAATAGGCATCGCAATCAATGGCGCACTACACCTGCTTGGTGGGGGTCCTAGTCCCCCAGCCAACTTGAATAAGTTCGCCGATCGACCATCAGGTCGAAGGCGAACGCAATGAAAACTCTAGGGCATCATCCCAGTTCACGTTGATGACGGGGCCGCGTGACGCGTCCCCAGCCTTGGTCCGACGGGGCTGAGAGAAGGGGCATGAGGCTTCCCTGCTTCGCACCGTTCGCCGTTTCGATGACAGCTTCGACGGCTTTGACTCGGGGCAACTCTGCGTGAGACGATGAAACACGAAGCTCGGTCGGCAGAGGGGATCGTGATGTGTTGACGATCTACCGCAACAAAGATGATTTCATTCGAAGCAGCGGCGGTCCGTCCGGAAGCCTTCCCTCACATGTTATCTGGATCGATCTGTTAAACCCAACGGCCGAGGAAAAGGCCTTCGTCGAGTCCCGGACCAATGTACGCATCCCTTCCCTCGAATTGCTCAGTGAGATCGAAGCATCCAGCCGGTTGGCCATCGACCATGACACGGTCTACCTGAGCGTCCCGGCAGTGGCGCAAGGCGACACGCCGGATGCTTACCTGTCGCCAGTTGGGTTTATCCTGACGCAAAGACTTCTCGTTACGGTACGATTTGCGCCTTTGTCCAGTGTCGACATTGTAGCCGAGCGCGTGAGACGGGACGAAACGTTGGAAAGTCCGGTAGCCGTCTTCATGGCGTTACTGGAAACTATGGTGGATCGCGGAGCCGACATTCTGGAAAGGCTTGGGGCCGAGCTCGACAAAGTCTCGCGCTCTGTATTTCGAGGCGACCCCGCTCGCCCAAGACACGCCATGCGATCGAACAACGCGTTGCGCCGGGCGCTGATCGCAGTAGGCGGCACGGGCGATCGATTGACCCTCGCGCGGGATGCGCTGCTTGGAATTGGACGAATCGCTCCCTTCGTGTTGAGTCTGCGTAAGAGCTGGATTCTCCCGGAATTCGAGGCGCGGCTGGAGGCGGTGGTCAAGGATGTCGCCTCGTTGAATGACTATGAAAGCCACCTTTCGAATAAAGTCCAGTTTCTGCTGGATGCGATCCTCGGGCTGATCAACATCCAGCAAAATGACATTTTCAAGGTGCTCACAATTGTCTCAGTAGTGGGCATTCCTCCAACTCTCGTTGCCGGGATCTACGGGATGAATTTCAAATACATGCCGGAGCTTAACTGGGTTGCAGGGTATCCGTTTGGGCTTGCTCTTGTCGCTCTGAGCGCGATCATTCCCCTCGCCTGGTTCAAATGGCGGGGCTGGTTCTAGTAGGCGCGCGCGTTGAGTCGACTCTGACGGTTTTGGCGAGTTGACTTGCATCGCGCTGTCGAAGCAGCGCTAATTTGGTATTCTTCCAATTCGGCAGCGAGACAATTTGGAATGCGCCAAGCAGGGCTACCGGAAAACGGCCGTTGTGCTCTTTCTTTGGATCGCGCTCAGCTATCCGCCAAACCTGGAACTCTGGCGCAGTCACCACAAGATCCAAACCATCAGCAGGTTGAATGCGATGGACACTGCGAGAGTGCATAAAACAATTTTTTTCATCCGCTTTGTCCCAGTACACCGAGCCCAGGAACCTATTCTGCGCAAGAACAAGTAACGAAAGGTAAAACCTCGACGGATAGCAAGGCGCACCCTTCAACTCGCGTACCAGGGTGATCCCCGTTCGACTGCAGCAGCGAGCCGTCGAGGGTGCGCGAGGCGGGCGCCACCGCCCGAGTATGCCGAGCAAAGGCGTTGGATTGCCGCCATCGCGCCGCGCACACCAACGTGCCCCTGCTTCGCCAAATGTTCGAGGAAGTTGCGAATCAATGAGATTTTCTAGCTGCTCAGAAAGAGGGCGAAGAACGAAAGCAATCCAATCCAAATTCAAACTGAGGCACTACAATTTTTCAGGCTGCTGCTGAGCGAACGCGGGTCACATTTCGTGCGAGCGTGTCCTGGTGTCCGAGCCGAAACGTTTTTCGCCGTCTTGGGGGAACGTGGGGCCCCCGCCCAGAAAGCAGTCGAACGGATCAGCATGGCTTTGTCCTCATCCTTGAAGAGACCTATGCCGACCGCGTAAGGGCGGGCTCGCTCTGAGAGCGCTGCTCGTAAAAGGCGGCTCGCTACGGCGCTACCTATGGGCGCGCTCACCGCCCTGCAAGCAAGCGGAAGATAAGCTGCCCGACGAAGTCCTCCAATTCACCGGCACGGCGCTTTTTCACGAATATCCCTGCCAAAAATGGCAAGCAGAAAGCGCTTTGGCAAAGCCGTGGTCGCAGCGCGTACCATTGTCGTACGGTGAAGCCTGGTTCAGATCGTGCTTCTCTTGCTGTAGTATTCCACCACCGACGGCACATCCACCTATCGCCAATTCCGCATCAAGTTCCCCCATGCCCCTTCCCCGCATCGTTGTCGTCCCGCCCGCATTCGCCGAGATCGCCGAGCTTGCCCGCACGCTCGCACCGTCCGGGTTCGAGCTCGTCATCGTGCGCAACGAGCACACCGAGCTCGAAGCCGCGCTCGCAACCGCCGAATATCTCGTCTGCTACCCCAATGTGCGCACCGGCGACGCCTTCTACCGTGCCGCGCCCAGCCTCCGTCTGCACCAACTGCTTAGCGCCGGCTACGACGACGTCGATCTCGAGGCTGCGCGCCGCGCCAAGGTGCCGGTTTCCAACAACGGCGGTGCTAACGCGATTTCGGTAGCAGAGCATGCCATGATGCTGATGCTCATGGTGTCGCGCCGCGTGATCTCTCAGCATGCCAATGTTTCGGGCGGACGTTGGCGCGGCAACGGCCCGGCACCGCGCATGTACGAAATCCACGGCAAGACTCTCGGCATCATCGGTCTCGGCACCATCGGCAAGAAGGTGGCGCGGCTGGCGCGCGCCTTCGGCATGCGGGTACAGTATTACGATATTGTGCGCATGACCGAAGATGCCGAGGACGCGCTCGGTGTGCGCTTCCGCCTGATGGGCGAGCTACTGGCTATCTCCGACATCGTCACCCTGCACGTGCCGCTCAACACGACGACCCGCCACATGATCGGCGCGCACGAGCTTGCCGCGATGAAGCCCGAAGCGATCATCGTCAACACTAGCCGCGGCCCGGTGATCGACGAGGCCGCGCTCGCCCGCGCGCTCGCAGACAATAAGCTGTTTGGCGCCGGCCTCGACGTGTTCGATCAGGAGCCACCGCCACCAGCCAATCCGCTGTTGGCGCTCAAGAATGTAGTACTGACCTCGCATTTCGCCGGCCCCACCTGGGACAATCAAATCGCGCGCCTGCGCAACGCCTACGATAACGTGCAGCGCGTCGCCCGCGGCGAGCCGCCGCTGTGGGTGGTGCCGGAGCTGTCGGATTTGGTGATGTAATATGCTTTCGAAGCAGGACCGGACTCTCGTGGGACGGAGGCTTTGGGCCGGAGATGGACCCCTGGGGGACATCGGCCGCAAGCCTAAGTGTTGCGGGTTGTAGCGATGCTAGACCACCGATGCGCTCAGCAGGGAACCGGGCCCCGGCCGCCATTGCGCATTCCCTGCGTGCCATGCGGTGTGCTCGGGACGCGCCGCGTCTTCACCACCAGCGCTGTGGCCGCTGATAATAGCTCCGATTGTTGTTGAAACCCCAGCCACCCCAGCCGAAGCCGACGCGGATATCGGGCGAGCGCGGGCGGTTGACGATGCCGCCCTGCGGCTGGTTGTTCAGCGCAATGACGAACTCCGTGCGATAGTTGGTCTCGCGGTGCAGAGGCTCGTCCGAAACGATGAGCGAGGACCGCGGCAATGCGGTTGGCGCGATGCGATCGAGCACATCCTGCGGGAGGGTGATGCGGTCAAGCGCGGCCTTGGCGACGTCCCCGCTGTCGATCGTGACCGCGGTCCAGCGCAGGCCCGCGTCGCTGCGCGCCACGGCCGTAAACACATGCGTGCCGATCGGCTTGTCGGGATTGCGGATTGTGACCGGAACCTCAATGGTCGCATCGAACAGCTCGCCCCCGTCCGGCAGCGGCTTATGCGTGTTGCGCCGCACGTAAAGCTTCTGCGTCGCGCGGCTGATGAAGACCGAGACCGGCTCGAGCGCCAGCTTTGCCTCGCTTGCCGCCTTGGCGGCGTCGGCCTTCTTGGTCTCGGCCGCCTTGGCGGCGTCCTGGGCCGCCGCGGCAGCGTCGAGCTTGGACTTCGCGTTGGCCTTGGCGGCGTCGAGTTGCGTCTGCAGTTCCTCGACTTTCGCAGCGGCCTTCTGCTTCTGGTCCTCGGCTCGCGCCTTGGCCTGGTCGGTCTTGGCGGCGGCGAGCGCCTTCTCTGCGACTGCGAGCGCGGCATCGGCGCGAGTCTTGGCCAATTCAAGCTTGCGCAGCGCCGCCGTGAGCGGGGCCGCCTCCTTCACCGCAAGGGCGGCAGCGATCTTCGCCTGTTGAGCTAGCCTGGTGGCCTCGTCCGCCTCGCGGGCGAGCGTTTCGGCGCGCGCCGGCGCGGCCGCGATGGCCTCAGATTTCGGGACGAACAGCGCCGGATGGGAAAACTCGACCGGCTCCGCGTCACTCGGCGAGATGATCACACGCGTGCCGATGCGGACTTTGTCGAACAGCTTCTCCGCAAAGCCAAAGGGCATCCGCACGCAGCCATGCGAGGCCGCATATCCGGGCAACGGCCCGCCGTGCAGCGCGAGGCCGTTCCAGGTGATGCGCAGCATGTGCGGCATCCAGGCATCGTCATAGAGGCTCGAGCGATGGTCCTTGTCCTTCTCCACGACGCTGAAGACGCCGGCTGGCGTCTCGCGTCCCGCAGTTCCGCTCGACACCGGCGCGCGCAGGACCCAGCCGTCGGCGTCGTAGATGGTCACCTTCTGGCTCTTGATCGATACGATCGCCATGATCGGCTCGCCCGCCTCGCGCGGGGCCGCCCCCTCGGTGGTCTGCTCGGGACGGGCCTGGCGGGGCGCGGCGTCGGCGGGCGGAGCCGCAGCCAGCGCCGTCAGGGCGGCCGTGGCCGCGAGCGTCACAATCGCGGGAGGTGCCCATCGCCGGACTACCTTCGTGGATTGGGCCGTCGTGCATCGATTTGTCATGCCATGTCTTTCCGTTCGGGAAAAATCGCCCGTCGATCGCCGGGAAGCGCACGGTACCGCAGCGGCACGCCGCTTCCATTCCCCTGTTTCATTCGCCTGCATCGAGGATCAGCGCATCATCCGACGCGATGCATGCCTTTTGGGGTGTGGACTTGGGGGCACGCCACTCTGCGCCACACTGAATCTGTTGCCGAGGTGATTGATGCGTCCTGTCCACAGACTGACGAAGTCACCGCTTGATATCTTCTCCACACTTCCAAAGGTGTGCTTCCATTGCGGGAGAAGATTTCGCCAAATGCACTTCCTACACCATTGCTCCCCCTTTAGTACGCCCTCGTCGGTCGCACACATAGACTGCCACGCGACGCGCTCGGGGTGTGTGTAGTGTTCAATCGCGCCTTGGATACCCTGCTGATGCACCATGTATCTCTCGGCGTAATCTGGATAGTGACCAAGCGCCCATCTAAACTTCTCGGCTTGTACCAGAAGCATGTGCGCTGCAGCGCGAGCGTTGTCCCTCGCGTCCCAGATGCTGCCGTCGCCGTACTTTTCGAACTCGTAGTCGCTAAGTTGGAAGAGCCCCTTGTATGATCCAGTTCTTGCGCGAGGATTGAAGTTACTCTCGACCTTGGCGATAGACATCATCATTGCCGAGTCCAGGCCATACAAAGACGCCGTCTCCCGGATTTCGTCGTGCGGATCGCCCGTGGTCGAATGCGGTTGATAGAACCGGGCTTCAAACAAACCACCGAGATACCCGAAAGCATCGAGCGGCATTACCTCCTGATCTGGAGCTTTCTGATCCGAGGCCTGTTCCGAAAAAGTCGTTCCTTCCATGGAGTTGGCTTGGCCAAGACTTGCCAATGAGGAAACCGCAATTGCAATCGTGATCGACAAAGACACCCGTACAAAGGTAGCGAGGACAAGCGCAATTGACCGCCGCGAGCAAATATTCCGGTGCATAACCCGTCCCCCAGGGAAGCTAATAGAACTGTTCAATTCTGCGGGCCGCAACGGCTTTTCAAAGGTTTAATGCGTCCTCACGCGGTTTATAGTTAATTGTGGCCGTTGGGTTACAGTGCCAAACTGAGACTTAACCCGCGCCCGGTGCGACAAACAGGCAACGTCTGAACGAGAACCGACAGGAGGACAGCTGTTACAGCTCAAGCCGTAGCCGCGCCCCGCGTTCCTGAAAATCCAAAGCGTTAATCTGATTGCGCTGGTCCACGGCGTCGGCGTGAGCGGCTATGAGCAACGACACGCAAATAACAGCGAGCTTCATTGTCGCACGCATCCGAGAACCCTTGCAGTCGCGCCCATATGAGAACCGACCAGATTCGAGCTGTCAATCAACATGAAAGCCGCGAAGGTGCTTGGCCTTGACGTGCCTTGGCAGCTCCAGCAACTCGCCGACGCGATAATCGAGGCGGGGCCGCTACCTGTCGATCTGGCTGATCTTGGAGCCCTCCAGCGTCAGGTTGTACATCAGGCCCTTCTGATCGAAGATGAACCCGACGATCGGGCTCGTGATGCTGTTAGTGTCGATCGCGCCGCCGACCCCGATGGCGATGATGGTGATCGAACCGTCGATGCCCACTTTCCAGCCGTCCATCGCCTGGAACTGCGTGAGCGCCTGCTCGGTCATGAACATGATGATCACCGAGCGCGCCTGCGCCCCGAGTTGAAAGCCGATCGAGCCTGAAATGATATTGTAATACCCGGCTGTCTGGCCGCGGATTTGCAGCGCCCCTTCCCCGTATTCACCGCCGATGCCGAAGCCAGCCTTCACCACGGTCGGGAACACGAGTATCGCCACCGACCGATTGGCGAGCGCGTGCGCAAAGCCCACCTTGCGGAAGAACTCATCGAGCGTCGCCCGCACCTCTGCCTCGATCTCGGGTCCCGATGCGGCCTTGCACGGCGAGGCCGCCCAGAACGCCGCGAATGCTACCAGTAGGACAAGGCAGCCTGTCCTTATTCTCGACTCAACACACATTTCATCCCCTCCGGCCTGTTCCAGCTCGCCAGGGCCGAGCGGATGATCGTCGCCCTGGCGACTGCCCACCGAATGCCCCAATACTAATGCTATCCTCTGCCCGTCATGGTTCGCGTGTTGACACTGCTGATAGCTGGGTCGCTACTCGCTTCTTGCGCGGTCTTGCAGCCGGTCGGGGATTTGTTGCTCGGCAACGCCGCAGCGCCCGTAGCTCCAGCTCCACCCCCAACTTCATCTCCACCTTCCAGCGGAACGACACGAAACGAGAATTGCCCAGAGGGGGCGGCCTGTCCAGCAGCGCTAAATGGTCGTGGATTGTACTAACACCGACGACCAAACGAGGGTCCGGCAGGTGCTGCGCAAGCTGGCGAGCAACGCCAAAGAGCTGCGCTACATCCTCGATCCTGCACCGGTACCTAGCCGCGCAGCGATGAGGAATGGGGATCCAATTCGGTCGCATTGGGCGGAGGGGATGAGCTTCGCGTCGCTCATTACCGTCAACGCGAGTAAAGCCTTTCGCAGGCGAAGCGGCATCGACAATCACGGCGCTTTGACGATCTGCTTGCACGCGGGGGGCAACCCGGCCAGCGTCAAAACCGGCTTCGGTTTGCTCGGCGGCGGGTGCAGCGTCGATTCCTTGAACCAGAAGTTGAGCTCGCTGCCGCAGCCGTCGCTTGGGAGCGGCGGGGCTGGCGGCTTGCATTCCGCACTGTCTGCCGGACAGGCAATTTGGACATGAAAATGCTCGGCGTGACCATACCAGGGACGCACCTTGTAAAGCCAGGTGTGATCAGCTCCGGCCTCGCGGCACAGCGCCTTCTTGATCGCGGCATTGACTAAGATGCGGACGACCACCGGATCCTGCGCAGCCGTTCGGATGAGCGCAGTATGTCCGTGGGTCCACAATTTCGGATCGACGTCGCGCAGATCGGGCGCGACCACATCGGTGCCCGGGCCGAACTCGCGCTCCTCGCCGCTTTGCACGTGGTCTGGCATCGGCGCAAACCAAATATCGACGTCGAGGCCGATTTGATGGCTGGTGTGCTCGGAAAGCATCTGCCCGCCGCGCGGTTGAGACATGTCGCCAACCAAAAGACCGTTCCAGCCAACCTTTTTTGCGTTCGCGGCAAACCGTTCGATGAAGCGAATGAGTTGCGGATTGCCCCAGTTGCGATTACGCGACGGCCGCATGACTTGCCAGGTCGGACCAGTGATCGGCAGCGACACGGCGCCGGCGAGGCAGCCGTCGAAATCGCCGCCGATCGAGCGCGGCGGTCCGGGAAACGGCGTCGATTTCCGCGCAAACAGTTCCTTGGCCGGCGTTGACGGCGCGTCCGGATTTTTCAGCGGCGGCAGCGGCTTGGGATTGAGCGAGCCGGGAAGCATCGGGTCAATCAAGTGCTTTTCCTGCGCGACGGCGGAGCTCGCGGCGGCAAGGAAGAGGACGGCGAGCAGGCAAACGACAGCGCGCATCAGCAACTATACTCCGTATGGGTCTGTTGCTAACGGTGAGCAGAAGCTGAGTCGAGCCACCCGTAACGCCTGTTAGGTCGGCGAACCAGTGGGGTGACGTGTACCGAGGCACTCGTGACGCCCCCCTACTCAACCCCCCCCTCGCAATTTCGAGACCCCCCACGTGAGAGTTCGACACCCCTCTCGGATTTGCGCCTACCCCCCTCATTTTTTGGGACCCCCCTCCCATAGATGCCCTACCCCCCCTCCTACCTGACGCCGACTCCCCTTCGGCCGATCGAGAATGCGCCCTTCGACGCCCTGCGGGTCCCAGCGCACCTCAATAGCTGACTTTTTGAACGACCCGATTTGCCCGCAATCTTGAAAACCTCCCGATAATTTTCCCGTTTTCGAGGCGCAGAACGACAGCGTCGTGCTGTCCGCTTTGAGCAACGGCGAGATCTCTGACGATTTTTGGGTCATGTCGTGTGCAAAAATTCCTTTATTCGAAGTGGGCGAAAAACGCCTATCCCGCCGTTACTGTAACGCACGCCCTCGGTCATCCATGCCGACCCCCCTCCGTTACTGTAACGGCCTCATATCCCCTGTGAGCTTCCGAGCGGCGGATCACCGCAGACGAGAAAGCTTCCCATCCGCCGCCGTTTTCGGACGGCCCGCATCCGCTCGGCTGCGCTTGGTGCTGAGCGGCGTCCATCCTCCGCGGGGGATTCCGTGCTCATCAACAAATGCTCCTTAGCTGAATCGACCCTTCATGACATGGCACGCCGAGCAAATGAAGGTGTGGTGCTCGCAGCCACGGACACCCGCCGGGTCGGGGACGACGCTGGTCAGGACCAGCTCGTCGGCACACGCTGTACAACGCATTCCAACACACTCCGACCGGGCGCTCACCTGCGCGACCGTGCAAACAGCAGCTTAACGGCTGTCGGTCTGCTCCCGGCTTCGCCGGCGCGCGCCCAGCGCGCAGCACGGCGCACTGAAAACGAGCTCGAAAGGCGCGGGCCGCGCCTTGATGCATGCGGCGTCCCTCAAGTAGCTTTTTCCGCAACAGGCGACAGCTCGCAGGAGAACGCGCGCATGGCTGACGGACCGTCGGAATGCTTTCTCTGTAACCCCGGACACCGCCCGATCATTGCGCACAACGATCTTGCATTCGCGCTCAACGATGCCCACCCGGTCACACCCTTGCATGCGCTGATCATCCCCCGCCGCCACGCGCCCACCTATTTCGAGCTGCATGAGCCGGAGCGGCGCGCCATCAACCTGCTGCTCGACGAGGTACGGCTCAGCGTGCTTGCTGCCGACACGTCAGTCGAAGGCTTCAACATCGGCATGAACTGCGGCAAGACGGCGGGACAGACCATCATGCATTGCCATGTGCATCTGATCCCGCGCCGGCCGGGGGACGTCGACCAGCCGCGCGGCGGCGTTCGCGCGGTCATTCCCGGCAAGGCAGCGTACTGAACGACTCTATGAACTAAGGCGCGTTCAGCACCTGCCGACAAGCCGGCGGCAGGTCAGCCATCTTCGGGCCAGGCCGCGGGTTCGAGGGTCTCGACGCGGGCAACGCCTCGCTCGACCAGCGATGCATCTCCTTGCCGGCGCAGCCGTCACCCGCATCGCGCGGCGACTGCGGCTCGCATCCTGGACTGTCTGGCGGGCAGTTGAGACGGACATGAAAGTGCCAGTCGTGCCCTAACCACGGCTGCACCTTGCGCAGCCACGCGCGATCATTGCCGGCCTCGCGGCAAAGCGCCTTCTTGATCGCGGTATTCACGAACATGCGGTTGACGTGCGGATCCTCCGCCGCGGCCTTGATCAGCGCCACGTGCGCCGGCGTCCATACCTCGGGATCGACATCCTTGCGGTCGTGGGCGACCATCATCGTGGCCATCATCTCTTCGCGTTCTTCTCGCGTGAGCTCGTGCTCGGGCATGGGCGTGAGCCAGATGTCGACGTCGAGACCGATCTGATGGCTCGCATGGCCGTTGAGCGTCGGGCCGCCACGCGGCTGTGACATGTCGCCGATCAGGAGTCCCGGCCAGCCGCTCCTTGCCGCGCGCTCGGACAATTGCTCGATGAATTGCACCAGTATCGGATGTCCCCAGTTGCGGTTGCGGGAGACGCGCATCACTTGCCAAGTCTCACCGTTGAGGGGCAATGCGACGGCGCCCGCGAGACAGCCCTTGGTATAGAAGCCGATGGAACGCGTCGGAAGCGCGGCAGGCGTCGTCTTGCGAGCGAACAGCTCCCTGGCCGGCGTGCTGCGGTTCTCGGGTTTGGCGAGCGGCGGCAATGGCTCGGGATTAAGCGTGCCTTTGTCCTGCGCGCTTGCCGTCGCGTGCACGAAAAATAGAACAGCGCACGATACAACCGCGGCTGAGCGTCCAAAGCCACGCCAGCCTGAACTCCTTGACTCGCTGCTGTGCGACAACATGGAAACGACGTGCGGTTGAGCCCCACCCGCTCTTGAGCGCAATTAAATCATACCGTGAGAGCTTTGGCCGAATCATGGCATCGTCGTGGGAACTTCGCCAGTCGATGTTTGTTAATTGGGTGTTAAGGGGGACGGAACGGAGAACTTGTTATGGCTCAGGTCGTCGCCCGATGCCGTCTTACCGGCCACTACATGTTCATGGGAATGGACGTCGAGCCGAAGACATTTGCCGCTAGCACCGGCCCATTCACCCGCAAGTTTTGCCCGTTCTGCTCGTGCGAGCATTCCTGGTACAAGGAAGACTGCAAATTCCTCCCCGCCACTGTCATGCTGCGCTCGCGCATTCAGCAGGCAAGCTGAGATAGGCGGTGAAACTGGTTCCAGCAGCTCGTGATTGGATTCCTCTGCACGATCGGCTAACCGTACTGCATCACAAACTACTCTAGCCCGTCATTCCGGGGCCGCGAGCGCTCGGATCGGCGCTTCGCGCCGTCCGAGCGCGAGCGGAGCCCGGAATCCATAACCACAGGCCGTGCAGTGATGAAAGTGGTTACGCTACGATGGCACACATCACTGCTTGGGGTTATGGATTCCGGGCTCGCTGGCAAGTCGGTAGAGCCGACTTGCCAGCGACCCGGAATGACGTCGAGGGGCAACTTATGGCGCAGTACGGCTAAGCGCTCCTGCGGGTAAGCGCTCCGCCGCGATGACATTGATCCTCTCCAACGATGACGTCGAAAAGCTCCTGACGATGCGGGAGTGCATCGACGTGCTCGAGGACGTCTACGTGGAATTGCGCGAAGGCCGCGGCGTCAATCGGGTGCGTTCGGATTGCATGGTGCCGTCGGGGCAAGGCGAGGCGGTCTACAGCCTCAAGTCGATGGATGGGGTCATCCCCAAGCTGGGCATCGGAGCGGTCCGCATCGATTCGGACATCGTGACCTGGCCGCAGCAGGGCAACGCCATGCGCCGGGTCAAGGTGCCCGCCGCCCCGAACGCCCGCTACGTCGGGCTGGTGCTGCTGTTCTCATCGCAGACCGGCGAGCCGCTGGCGATCCTCCCCGACGGGGTGATGCAGCGGATGCGGGTCGGCGCCACCAACGGGCTCGGGGTCAAGTATCTCGCGCGCGAGAATGCGACCTCGGTCGCGCTCCTTGGCTCCGGCTGGCAGGCGGGCGCGCAACTGCTCGCGGTGTGCGCGGTCCGCGAGATCACCCGCATCCGCTGCTTCAGCCCCAATGCCGCCCATTGCCGGGCATTCGCAGCGAGCATGAGCGCCGCGTTCGAGATTGCGGTCGAGCCGGTTGGGCAGCCGGAAGATGCCATCGCCGGCGCCGACATCGTCATGTGCGCCACCAATTGCATCGACAACATCTTCTTTTCGCGCTGGATCGAGCCGGGCATGCACCTGAGCTCGATCAAGCTGCCGGAGATCGAGCTCGCGGCCATCAAGCGCGCCGACCGGCTCGTCATTCACACGCGCGACGCAAATCCGCTGCACGTGGTGAGCAAGGATCTGGCGGTGCCGGAGCGCGCCGAAAACAAGGGGTGGAAGCTGGGCGAGGCGATCGACTTCAAGCATACGCCGACGCTTGCCGACCTGATCACCGGCAGCGCGCAGGGACGCGGCGGCGAGCAGGAGGTCACCTGCTTCATCAACAATCTCGGCATGGGCTATCAGTTCGCCGCGGCCGGAGCCGTTGTGTACCGCAAGGCACGGGAAAGCGGCCTGGGCCACGACCTCCCGACCGACTGGTTCACCCAGGACGTGCATCCCTAGGCGCAGGTTTGAAACCCGCCCCTACAACAACAAAACCTGCGCATGCTGAGAGAGGGCGAGGCAATGCGGGGCACCCCAAAAAACGCTTGCGTTTTTTGGGGACTCCGACTCGCCGCGCATCATTCCTGGCCCAGGGTGAGCATGCCGCTCCAGAACTGGGTCTTGCTGCCGACGTCGACGTCGTATTTGCGGGCAAATTCAAGCTTGCCGTCGCTGCCCACGCGATAAACGGAAAGGCCGGCGGAAAGCATCGAGACGCCGCCGTCGTCGCGAACGGGGAGCGGCTGGATGCTGGCGGCAACCAGCATGCGCCCGCTGGGATCGATGGCAAAGGTGCGCAGCTGGATGCCGCGCCCGTCGATGTTCTGGATCAAGGTAGGCTCGCCGGTCGCCTCGTCGATGGAGAAGGCGGCGATGCTGTTCTCGCCCCCGGCGAATATCTTCGTGCCGTTCCGCTCCACCGTCGCCGAGGCGCGGTTGGTGAGATAGACAAACCGGCCGGAGGGGTGGACGTGGATCGCGCCCGCCGCCTGCCGCCGCGGTGACCGCGGATCGGAGAGCGTCTCTTTCACGAAGGCCGGCGCAGGCGCGAGCCCGCGCGCGGGATCGCGCGCGTAGACGTAGAGCTTGTTCTGGCTCTCGACTGAGACATAGACCCACGGCTTGCCCGGATGGAAATCAAGATGGCGGGGACCGAAGCGCATCCCGTCCCCGGGCTGGATGGCGGCCAGGTTACTGAGCACGCCCTGACGGAAACTGTAGGCCTTGATGGAGCCGGGGTTTACCGGCTGGTCATCGGCAGCATTGTTGCCGCGGGTGACCAGGATCACCTGGGCATTATCCGGCGTGGCGCGGATCTGATGCGCATACTTGCCGGTGTCGAGCGCGCTCGGCTGCCTCACCTCGTCGCCCAAGGTGCCGTCGCGCGCGATACGATGCACGGTCAGCGCGCTCGGGTCGTTGTAGGCGGTGAGAAGATACTCGCCGGTCATGTCGACGCTGGCGTGGATCGGACGCGACGGCAGGCGGCGCGGCTCTCCGTGGAACGCGAGCGAACCGGAGCGCGGATCGACACGAAACGCATGGGCAAAGTTCTGGTCGCTGGGCACGCCCGGCCCGCCGCCGCTGGCGACGACATAAAGGTAATGCCGCGACGGATGCGGCCACGCATACTGAATGTTGATGGGGAGGCTGACCGCGTCCAGCCTGGTCAAGACAGCCGCATCCACATCCACGGCGTAGCGGGTGAGCTCGCCGCCGACGCTGGCATAGAGCACGGTTCGGCTCGTGGTATCGTCCATGGAAGCGCGTTCGGTGATAGGTGATCGGCAGTGTAGCAAACTCGGTCCGTTCCCTCTCCCCGCAGACGCCTATTCAGTGCGCGGGCGCATTGATACAATCCCTTTGGGCTGGTGGCGAACGAAGCATTGAGCGATGCCGAGCATTCCTCAGACCGGCCTGTCGCGCCTTTTCAACCGGCAGACAGCATTGGTTGCGGGCGCGCTGTTGGTGCTGGTCGCTGCCGGCATCGCGTTCTCCAGAATGATTCTTGGCCCCTCGGCCGGGGCGCCGCAGACAATATCGGCCGCTGCCCAGGATCGGGCGGAGCAGTCCGAGCAGGTCGCGGCGCTGGGCCGGATCGAGCCGTGGAGCGAGATCATCAATCTGGGCGCCGGGGCTGGGCCGGACCGGCTCGAATCGCTCTTCGTCGAGCGCGGCGATCTGGTCAAACGGAACGAGGTGATTGGCTACCTCGGCGGCTACGCCGAGCAGATGGCGCAGCGCGACCTGTTGCGCGCCCAGCTCGACGAGGCAAAGGCGCGTATGAAGGCGGAAACCGCGCTCAACATGATACGCATCAAGGCGGCGGAGCTGTATCGCCGACGGGTCCTGGAACTGACCCCCCACCGCATCGCGGCGCAGGAGGACAACATCGCCAGCCTGGAGGCCCGGCACGCCCAGGACAAGGACGTGCAGGCGGCGCGCGAGCACCTTTCGGAGCTCAAGGATCAGTTCGAGATCGACAAAACCGACGCTGCCAATCAGATCGAGCAGGCTCGTGCTACTTTGGCGCGCATGGAGGCGGAGTTTCCGATCGCTTCGCTGGAGCGCCAGATCGCGCTGGCCGAGGTACGCGCCAAGCGGATGACGTTATATGCTCCGTGCGACTGTCATATCCTCAACATTCGGATCAAGCCGGGCGAGGAGATCGGCTCGGGCCCGGTGTTGAGCATCGGCGACACGGATCGCATGCGCGCGGTCGCGGAAGTCTACGAGACCGATATCGGCAAGGTGCGCACGGGCCAGAAAGCGACGATCAGCAGCCGCGCGCTGCCAAATCCCATCACCGGCAGAGTGGCCCGCGTGGGCAACATGATCTTCAAGAACGATGTGCTCAATGTCGACCCGGCGGCGCGGGCGGACGCCCGCGTCGTGCAGGTCTGGATAGATCTCGACGATAGCGCGGCCGCCAGGCGGCTCACCAATCTTACCGTCGATGTGGTCATCACGACCGCGCAGCCGATGGGTCCGCCGCCCCGGTCCTGACATCCTTCAGGAGGCCAACCTGCAGCTTCCGCAGACCGGCTATATTGCCTGGCGCATCCTCCTGCACGAGAAGGGTCGCAATGCGCTGGCGGTGTGCGGCATCTTCGTCGCCGTCCTGATGATCTTTCTGCAGCTCGGCTTCTATTTCTCCGTGCCGAAAGGGGGCATGCGGATCTACGATCGCCTGCGCTTCGATCTCCTGATGACGTCCAGCGCCTACGACTTCCAGGGCCGCTCCTACGATTTTCCCCGCGCGCGCCTCTACCTGGCCATGTCCTTGCCGGAAGTGGAATCGGCACGGCCGTTCTACCAGTCCGCGGCGTCGTGGTTGAGCCCGGAGGGCAGGCTGCGGCGCGACGTCTTCGTCATGGGCTTTGCCCCGCAGGACGATCTCTTCAACGTGGACGAGATCGAGCATCAGGCCGACGTCATGGAGCGACCCAACACGGTCCTGGTCGACAGGGCGACGCTGCCGATGTTCGGGCCGCAGACCCCAGGACGTCTGGTCGAGATCGGCGAGCACGCGTTCGAGATCGCCGGCCAGTACACGCTCGGAACGGGATTTATCGGGCTGGGCGTCGTGGTCACGAGCGATGTCAATTTCAAGCGCATGTTCCCGACGCATTCGCTTGCCGCGGTCAATCTTGGGCTGATCAAGCTCAAGCCGGGCAGCAACCCCGATCAGGTGGCGCTGCGATTGCGCGAGCTGCTGCCGGCGGATACCAGGGTATTCACCCGCCCCGAGATCGAGGCCAATGAGGTCAGGCACTGGAGCACGCGAACGGCGACCGGCATCATCTTCGGGTTCGGCGTCATCGTGTCGGTCGTGGCAGGCATGGTGATCCTCTATCAGACACTCGCAACCCAGGTCATTCGCCAGCTTCCGCAGTATGCGACGCTGAAGGCCATCGGTTACACCGATGCTTATGTTCGCAACATCGTCGTGGCGTTGTCGCTCATCATGGCGAGCGCTGCCTTCGCTCCTGCTGTGGTGGGGTCGATGGCGATCTACGAGAGAGTCCGAGCCACCGCTCGGCTGCCGATCGAGATGACGGGAGCACGCGTGCTCGGGGTGCTGCTCCTCGCGCTCGCAATGTCCGCCGCTTCGGCCCTCTTTGCCGTGCGCATCCTGCGCCGGGCCGACCCGGCCGATCTTTTCTAGGCCACCGTCAGGCGGTCCGATGCAACTGGTCGAGAGGCTTGCGACAGTCAGGTTCCAGTCAGCCGGAGCGAGCGGCAAGAGCTGGCCGGTGCCGCTCGCTTGGCGCAACATCGTTGCGGACAAGCAACGCCTGTTGCGTTCGATCGCCGGCATAGCGTTCGCGGTGCTGCTGATGATGGTCGAGCTTGGCTTCCGCGAGGGGTTCATCGCGAGCATGCTCGTCTCCATCGGCCAGCTCGACGGCGACATCATGCTGGTAAGCGCGACCCGATATCAGTTCGGCAGGGAGGCGCCGTTCTCGCGACGCCAGCTCGCGCAGGCGCATGCGGTAGCGGGAGTTGCGAGCGTGCGGCCCCTGTACGCGCAGCGCAAGGCTTCCGTCTGGAAAAATCCGCAAACCCTGGAATTGGTGGGAGTGCAGATCTTTGGCTTCGATCCCGACCAACCGGTCTTCCTCATTCCCGAGGTCACTGCGAAGCTCGATGAGCTTCGGCAGCCGGGCACGATAATGGTGGACCGTCGCGCCCGCAGCAACTTCGGCGACGCGGGCTCGGGCACGCAGACCGAGCTGTCGCGCCACGCGGTCCGAGTGATCGGCACCTTCCGGCTTGGTCCCGACTTCTTTACCGACGGCAACGTGATCATGAGCGACCGTACCTTCTTCACGCTGTTCGGCAACGGCAGCGCAAACGCCGGCGACCTTCCCAGCCCGGACGTCGGCGTGGTCAAAGTGCTCCCCGGTCATCGGCCATCGGATGTGCAGCGCGCGCTGCGGGCTGCCCTGCCGACCAACGTTGCGGTGCCGACCAAGGCCGAGCTGATGGATCAGGAGACTCGGTTTGCGCTGCAAGTCTCGCCGGTGGGGCCGATCTTCAACATCGGCACGCTGGTCGGATTTGCCGTCGGCATGTTGATCTCCTACCAGATCCTGTTTTCCGATCTTTCCGACCAGCTCTCTCAGTACGCGACACTCAAGGCGATGGGTTATCGCAACGGCTATCTGATCAAGGTGGTTTTGCAGCAGGCGGTATTCTACGCGCTGCTGGGTTACGTGCCGGCCTGGATACTGTGCTATTTCATATTCAGGGTCGTCGGCGATCTGGTCCTGATTCCGGCGGGAATGTCGGTAGGGCTCAGCGTGATCAGCATTGCGCTGAGCCTGGGCATGTGCATCGGCTCCGCCCTGATCGCGGTGCGCCGCGTCATTGCCGCCGATCCCGCAGAGCTGTTTTGATGTCCGCCGGCTCCGCAGCGTCTGAAGCTCCTGCGGTCGTGCAGGTCGAGCGCGTCAATCACCATTACGGTCAAGGCGAAGCGCGAAACCAGGTGCTGTTCGGCAACAGCATCGAGATCGGCCCGGGGCAGCTCGTGATCATGACGGGACCGTCAGGGTCCGGCAAGACGACGCTGCTCAGCCTCATCGGCGGCTTGCGCTCGGTCCAGGAGGGCAGCATCCGGATCCTCGATCGCAATCTCACGGGCTTGGCGCGCCAGGAGCTCGTGGCGGTGCGCAGAAACCTCGGATTTATCTTCCAGGCGCACAACCTCTTCGACTCGCTCTCCGCCTACGAGAACATCAAGATGGCCATGCAGCTCGGGGATCGCCCGGCGAGCGCGATGCGCGAGCAGGGCATGGCCATGCTCCAACGGCTGGGCATCGGGCATCGTGCCGACTACAAGCCGCGCTCGCTCTCCGGCGGTCAGCGCCAACGGGTCGCCGTGGCGCGCGCGCTGGTCAACCGACCGAAACTGGTTCTCGCCGACGAGCCGACGGCGTCGCTCGACAAGGAGTCGAGCAACACCGTGGTCAATCTGCTCAAGGAGCTCACGGTTGCAGAAGGCTGCACGGTGATCATGGTTACGCACGACAGCCGAATCCTGGACGTGGCCGACCGGATCGTGAACATGGTGGACGGCAACATCGTTTCCGACGTCGTGCTGCGCGATGCGCTGTTCATTTGCGAGTTCCTCAAGACGGTCGAGCTTTTCAACCGGCTCACTCCGGCGGAAATTGCGAACGTGGCCGAGCGCATGCGGCGGCGACGCTATGCTCCCGGCGAATTCGTGATCCGCCAGGGCGAGATCGGCGAAGAGTTCTTTCTCGTCCGCAGCGGCACCGCGGCCGTGACGGCGGAAGCGCCGGGCGAACCGGAGCGCCAGATCGCCGTGCTCGGCACCGGGCAGGTGATCGGGGAGATGGCGCTCTTCAGCGGAGAGCCGCGCAACGCCACAGTACGCGCGGTAGAGGAGCTGGAGACATTTTATCTGAGCAAGAAGGATTTTCAGGAGGCGCTGCAGTTCAGTGCCGGCTTCAAGGATCAGATCCGCCGCAGCTATTTCAACCGCTTGGAACATCCGTTGCACGCTTAGGAAAAGATTAGGAAAAGATAGAGCGAGGCAAGATGGCGGGTGCAGTCGATTTTACCCCCGGCGGCTATCGCTTCCTGCCGAGCGTGTTTCAGTACTCAGCCGGGGTGATGGCGCTGCCGGGCTACGCCATCGAGCGGGTGCGCTTTCGCGCACCGATGCCGCTCGAGGCCGGCTTTGCCGCAATAGAGCGCATGATCGCGCAGGCCGGCCGACCGTTGACCGCGTTCTGCGCCTGCGAGCTGCGCTCGCCCAAGCCGTTCACGGAAGAGGGGTTTCGCTCGTTCAACGAGCGGTATGTGGTGACCTTGGAGAAATGGCGGCTGTTTGACGGCAAGGTGAATCCGGTTGCGCGCAGCAACGTCTGTCCGGAGATCGAGCCTCCGCCGGAGCCGTCGTTTCACGCCTTCGCATTCACAGTCGCCGACAGCAGCAGGGGCGGGTTTGAAACCCGCCACTACGATCGCCCGCAGCACGGAACCGCCGCGCCGACTTTCGTGATTGCCGGCGGTGCGGAGGCAAGAGAGGGGGGAGCAACGTACAACGAGCGCATCGTCCGGCGGGGCGAAACCACGCCCGAGGCCATGCGCGAGAAGGCGCGCCATGTGCTCGCGGAGATGGAGCGACGCCTGGCGGCATTCGGGCTGCGCTGGGACGATACGACCGCCACGCAGGCCTACACGGTCCACGACCTCTATCCTTTTCTCGCCGAGGAGATCGTGCGCCGCGGCGCCGCCCATGCCGGGCTCACCTGGCATTATGCCCGTCCGCCGGTGCAGGGGCTGGAATACGAGATGGATTGCCGGGGAACGAGCCGTGAGACGGTCGTGTAGTGCGACTGCGCTCCCTCAACCGCTGTTAGCTGGCGCTCAGCAGCCATCTCGCCTTAGAGGCAAAAGCGAGCAATGCCACTGGTCGGCTGGGGGATGCTGTCCGCGGGCGGCTATCCCGTCGTGCTCTATGGTTCTCTCCATCTGCCTGAGATTCTACCCCATGACGACCAGTTGCACGCAATCCTGCGAATGACGCATACAGTGCTCGCCTACGTGTTTTTCGCCACCATCTTGCTGCACGTCGCCGCAGCGCTCTTCCATGCCTTGATCCGTCGGGACGGAGTATTTCGAGCCATGGCGTGGATCGGGCCTCGGAACCATCGGATGCCGGCGGCGGACGACGTGCCGCTGCACTCAGGATCGCCGAAACTTCCTGCTGCTCAACCCAGCTTGAACGGGTCGCGCGCCTGCCCGGAAAGCTCGACATAGAAGCGTCGAGAACGACGCAAACGCCCAAAACGGGCATTAGCGGCGCCGGAGCGTTGATCGGCGTCCAATCTAACCCTGCCCACAGCATCAACTATGTGCTGCTTGCGGCGGCACTCGCGAAGCTCGGGCGCCTCGAGGAAGCCAAGGCGGCTGCGGCACGAGTTTTGGAATTACTGCATTCCAGTACAGCCGGCAATTTTCCGGCGTGGATTGCGCGCCGGCGCTTGCCGCCTCTCTAAGCGAGGCGCTCCGCGCCGCAGGGGCTGCCGGAATAGCGTTCCAATTTGTTGGACTTGCTCCTTTGGCAAGTTGAGCGCCTACGGAACTTGCGCCCGCGAGTGTCTGCCATGCGTAATAGCCGCCCCTTCAACATTACAACGCCAGCCATGAGCCGGCGTCGGGCGTTTGTCGTCAAGCGACCTCTCTGCGCATCAGCATGAGCGCCAAGTCGGCTGGGCACATCTTTATCCGCCGGGCAGGGTCCGGCCCTTAGGCGATGTCAACGCCTGTTGAGTTGACGAAAAGCTAGCTTAATCCGGGCAAAATTGTGATCACGGTCAACCAGTGTTGACAGTGAACGAATGGAATGACTATGAGCGGGTGGCAAAGCACCCATGCGCCCTAAATCGACATCATCCAAAGTCGCAACGCGCGACCGCATCCTGAATGCCGCGATAGAGCGGTTTACGACAGCGTCTTACGAGCAGACCGGACTACGGGACATCGCAGCTGATGTTGGAGTTGATGTCGCTTATGTGCACCGTTGCTTCGGCTCGAAAAAACGTCTCTTTGCCGAGGCCGTTAGGGCCGCGATGCAGCCCGCCGATCTTCTCACGGGTCCTGCAGGCGATCTCGCGGGTAAGCTCGCGAACCATCTTCTTTCAAAGCGAGGCCGTCGCCGCCCGGGACTCGACATCCTTATCCGCTCGCTTTCGAGCCCGGAAGCATCGCCGGTTGTGCGCCAATTCCTCCAGAGCGATTTTATCGGTCCGCTTGCTGAGAAGCTCGATGAAGCGCCAACTGGTCGGATCGCGCTGATCACCGCGTTCTTGGCTGGAGTGGCCATCTTCAGAAACGTGCTTCGTATCGCGCCTCTGCTTGAGGCCGAGGGTGGCGAGCTCGAAAGCCTTATCGCAAATACCATCGGATCCATATCGGCTGGTGCAACGAGCCCGGACCGCGACCCAACGCTCAAAGAGCTTCTATCAGAGCCGATCATCACGGCGTTGATGGACGCGGATAGGGTCGACTCCGAGGCGCTCGAAGCAATGCTGCGGCGGAAAACTGCAGCGCTAACAAACCGTTTTGATATCGCTAGTCAGTTCGGTCAGCGACGTAACATCGTATGAGGAGGATATCATGACGGAATTTGCCTCCACACTGCCAATCCCACAGGAGCGAGTGCTGCTGCAGGAGTTGTATCACAGGATCAGCAACGAATTCTTCTCTGCCATGAGCCTCGTGTCTCTTGCCGCTGCACGTTCTAGCAGTCACGAGGTCAAAGTCGCTCTAAGTGGGGTTAGGGAGCTGCTGCACCATTACGCGGAGGTCCATCAGGCTCTGCAGATTCCGCAAGACGATGCTCGCATTGACGCGGCGACATACCTTAGCAAGCTTTGCCTGTCTGTCAGACGATCTAAGCTGGACAACATGAAAATAGACCTCTTGCTTGCGGCCCCTCCTTTGGAGCTGCAATCGGACGAATGTTGGGTTCTAGGGATGATTGTGTACGAGCTTATAACAAATGCAGCACGGCACGCATTCGCGGGCAGGGACGGGGAGATCCGAGTCGAGCTATTGCGCTCTGGCGCGTTTGTTCAATGCAAGGTGCTGGACAACGGAGCGGCTGCGGCACACGTTCAGCGTGGACGCGGGCTCAAAATAGTCGGGGAGCTGATCAAGGCTCTCGATGGCCGATTCGAGCAGAAGTTTGGAACCACGGGATCGATGTCGATCTTAGTCTTCCCGTACAGCGGGGGAAGCGCACGAGCGCAAGAGCAATTACCTGCAAAACCTGGCTCATTGCTCCTGACCAGCCGCCGCTCGGGTTGATTGGCGGAAGTGGAGCGTGAATCGCAGCACGAGGCGCTTGCTATCTCTATGGAGGCGCGCTGACCCAACTTTTGACTGAAAAACTCGGGATCGACGTCAATCACCTGCCCACCCAAGGTCCGGTCCACAATGTGAAGCTTGTCGAGTCCGGCGGCGCGCAGCTTGGCATGGTTGCAATGGGGATCGCTCTGCAGGGCTGGAAGGGAACGGGCGATTGGACCGGCGGCCAACAGTTTCGGAGTATGCGCGCGATCTTTATATTGGTGTCGGACCGCGGGCTGGCACCGGGGGCACCTACGTCCCCGCGGTCATGAAGGTCTCGGCATTGCTCCGCAAATCAATAACGGGTCTTTCGCCAATATGGCGAAGGAGCTTTTTGCCGGTCGCGTCGACGCAATCGTCACGCTCACTGCTGCCCCGCTCCCGGCTATTCAGGAGGCAGAGTCGAAGGAGCCGATCGCGTCCATTCGCTTGTCGCCCGAGCCCAAAATTCCGGACTCGCTCGTTCCCACCAATTGATCGAGTCCGTCGCGCGGAAAGTTCGAGCCAACCTGACCCAACCCGTTACACGATCGCGCGACGAGGTGATCGAATTTCCCCATAACTGAAGACAGGCGCTAGAACGGCGCATCGCCCGCGATGGTGATCCGATGCATGCGCCGACGCTTGCCTGGGTAATCGTTGAGCGCGCGGTGCTGAGTGCAGCGATTGTCCCAGATCGCCAACGAACCAACCGCCCAGCGGAATCGGCAGGTAAACTCCGGCTGAACGGCATGCGCCATCAGAAATTCGAGAATCGGCCGCGCCTCGGCGCGTTTGAAACCGTCAAGCGTTTGCGTGTGATTGCTTATGTAAAGCGCTTTGCGGCCGGTCTCAGGGTGGGTCCGCACCAGCGGATGCGCGGTCTCCGTCTGCAGGTTGCCGGGGTCCCGAACCTTGGCGGCCATCTTCTCGTTGCCAGCGTAACGGCCGTCTCTCGTGGGCTCGATCTCATCGTTCTGCATCAGCTTCTTGCGATCCCCGACGTTCCAGGTCTTGATGCCTTTGAGCATCTCTTTCATCGGATCGGATAGCGCATCGTAAGCGAGGTACAAGTTGGCAAATAGCGTATCACCGCCCGCATCGGGCGTCTCTTTGGCGTAGAGTATCGTCGCCTTCGCCGGCTTCGGATTGAACATCTGGTCGGTGTGCCACACCTCCCCGAACGCTCTGGTGTCACCCTCCTCCTTGATGATTTCCAGGATCTCGGGATGCTCGTCCATGCCTTTCACGAACGGGTGATAGTGGATTTCGCCGAAACGCCTGGCAAAGGCGAGCTGCTGCTGGGGCGTGATGGTCTGGCCGCGCAAAAAGACCACAAGATGCTCGAGCCAGGCGGCCTCTATTTCCTTGAACGTTTCATCGTCCAAGATACGCAGATCGACGCCGGCGATTTCAGCGCCGAGCGCTCCGGCGATAGGCTTGACTTCGATCCGCCGATAGGATGCCACCGGTTTGGCGCCTTTCATCGGGGGATTCTGCAAGAACGAAGCCAACCGGTCAACGGGGCATTTGGCGGGGCGCGAGCAAGAAGCGTTCAAGCGTTTGCGGCGGCCTGTTTGTCGAGCCACACGTTGGCGAGGTCCTGATCGCGGCGAAGAGCGAATGCGGCAGGTCGCCATCAAATATGCCTCGGAGCCATGAAGGTGATCGCGGCCCGCCGACGTACTAAACACGCGGCGACGCATCGATACTTTGGCGGCGCAGTTGTGGGATTTTTGCAACGGTCTGCATATTTTTGAATTGGGTAACAACCCGGGACTGACTTTTCGCTGCTATTGGTCGTTAAAATATGTGACTGTGAGCTGCGAAGACCGTGTGTTATTTTTTCACTCGGTGGAGCAATCTGATGGTCACGAGCAGCAGGTATCTCATGAACGGCAGCCCTACTCGCTGCTCGTTCTGCAACGAGCCATTCCGTCCCCGCAATGGTTCTGTTGAAGTTTGGCGGACGTCTAACGGCGACCACTTCTGTTCGGAGTTTTGCGCAGACGACGCTGAGGAAGCGCACTTTCGGAATCGCCGTTCTGCTACGCCCTCGGTTGCCGCGCTGATAACCAGTCTGTGCACAGCGTCTTGACGCAGCGAATTCTCAGCGCAGCGTCCGCACGACGGATGCCGCGACATCGCCCTTCTGCCCGCCCCATATGACGCGCAGATAGTTTGCGAGTGCGGCCGCCTCTGCATCGCTCAACTTGTCGGAAAAGCCCGGCATCGCCTGCATGCTCGCATGGTGCGGAAAATTCTCTGCTCTGATGCCGTCCAGCATGACCACGATCAGGTTGCGCGGATCGGCAAGCCTCAGCGTGCTGTTGTTGCGCATCGCCACTACTGTGTTCGGCACGCCGTTTCCGTCGAGGCCGTGGCAGCCGGCACACAGCGCAACATAGCTCATCCTCCCCGCCTCGCTTGCCGCGGCGCTGTCCGTCGCATCGGTCGCCAGCAGCGGCGCGGGCGGCGGTGGGTTGTCGCCGAGCAGATAGATCGCGACGGCATCGAGATCCTCCGCCGTCAGATTTCTCGTGCTGAGCATGATCACCGGGTGCATGTCGCCGAACGCCGAGCCCTGACGGGCGAATCCGCGACCGAGGTAGGCGCGCAGTCCTGCGCCCGTCCAGCCGCGGGATGCGAGCCCGCCGGGCGTGATGTCGGGCGCGGCGACGCGCCCGAGCGCGAACCCGGTCAGCGACGACGTCATCTCGCCCGCGATGCCGCGGGGCGTATGGCATTCGCCGCAATGCCCCAGCACGTTCACCAGATAGCGGCCGCGCTGCCACGCCGGAGAGCTTCCGGCGGATACCGCGGGAAGACTGTCGTGCAAGAACAGCGTGTTCCACCCGAGCATCCCGAGGCGGATGTTGAAGGGAAAATTCAGCTCGGTCGTGCGATTTGCCACCTTCATCGCGGGTCGCCGCATCAGATAAGCGTAGATCGCATCCGCATCCGCCCGCGGCATGCCCCGATAGGACGTGTACGGCATTGCCGGATAGAGCTGCTGCCCGTCGCGCCTGATCCCGTCGTGCAGCGCGCGCCAGAAATCCTCCGCGCTCCAGCGGCCGATGCCGTCGTCGGGATCGGGCGTGATATTGGTGGCGTAGATCGTGCCGAAGCCGCTCGGCATGGCTAGGCCGCCAGCAAATGGCGCGCCGCCCGGGGCGGTGTGGCAGCCGGCGCAGTCCGCCGCCTCGGTCAGGTATTTTCCGCGCGCGACAACATCCGCCGGCGCGCTCACCACCTGCACCGGGCCGTCGGTCTTGCCGGACCAGAGGTTTCGCATAGCGAATGCGGTCGCTGCGACGCCAGCGATGAGGACAACCGCGGTGATGATGACGATCCGCAAACCGGTACGGCGCACGATCATGCGGCGTCCCGCGTCAGGCCGGGTGTCGCGAGGATCAGGTCGCGCACCGCTTGGTAGTAGCGCACGTATCCGGTGCAGCGGCAAATATGCTTCTCCAGCGCCGCGGCAACCGTGGCCTCGACCTGTGCGCTCGGCACCGGCGCGCGCTCGAGCCGCTCGATCAGCACGGTGGCGGCGTTGACGAAGCCCGGCGTGCAGTAGCCGCATTGGAAGCTGAACTGATCGAGGAAGGCCTGCTGCACCGGAGAGAGCGCGAGCAGATTGCCCTTATCGTCCCTGCGGGCGATGCCTTCGATGGTGCGGATGCGTTTGCCGTCGAAGAAGCCGGCGCCAGTGATGCAAGTCTGCACCTCCTCGCTAGTCCGCTCGTCGCGATCCCAAATCACCACGCAGGCATGACAGATGCCGATGCCGCAGCCCAGACGCGAGCCGGTGAGGCCGAGCACCTCGTGCAGCACGTCGATCATCATCAAGCCTTCGGCCACGTCTATGGGGCCGTAGCGCCGACCATTGATGGTCACCGTCAGCGGGCGGGTCGGGAGGGTCACCCCAGGACCTCCAGGATCCGATCCGGCGTGACCGGCAGCGTACGGAAGCGATCGCCGATAGCGTGTGCGACGCCGTTGACGATGGCCGCCATGATTGGGATGCCCGCCACTTCGGCCATGCCCTTCGGGGGCTCGCTGTCGGACAGCGGCGGCAAGACTTGGGCGGTCTGTGCCCACACCGCCACGTCGCTGCCGCGCGGCAGGTGATAGCGATTGAAATTCCAGGTGCCGTCGCCCGGACCGTCCTCGTAGAGGGGGAGCCATTCGTGCAGCGCCAGGCCGATGCCGGTGGCGGTCGCGCCCTGGATCTGGCTCGACACCAGCTCCGGCACGAGCATGTTGCCGCATTCGAGAATGGTGTGGTGCCTCAGCAGCGTGACCTTTCCGCTGGCTGCGTCGACCACCAGCTCGGCCAGGGTGCCGGCGACGGTGTTGTAACCGACCATCGCGTTGTTGTTTTGCGTCGGCGGAAAGAACACGCTGCGGCGGTCGAGCACGTGATAGCGGTTGGGCGTGGTCGCCAACGCCTGCTTTACCGCGTCCGCGCCGTCGCCGTAGCGCAACGACAGGGCGTCCACGGCTGCGCGCACTGACACAGCATCTACGACGAAATCGGCCTCGGCCCATTGCCAGCGGTTGAAGGCGTGCACCGCGGCGCCGACTATGAGGCCGCGCGCATGTGCCTCCTGCGCCAGCCGGGCCAGCTGCAACGGTTGCAGGCCTTCGACCGCGAGCGCTCCGTTGCGCCAGCGCGCATCCTCGGGCTTCACCGCGCGCGATGCCGCGCCTGCGTCGCGGTCCCAGATTGCCAGCGCCGCCGGCCATAGCCCGTGGAGATAAATGACACGCGCCGCCTCCCGCGTCGTATGCGAGAAGTAGTACGACGAGTTGCTGGCACTCGAGGCCGATGCATAAGCGGGACTCCAGCGCGGGTTCTCGGCCAGGCGGTCCTGATCGGCCTGGCTGATGGAGTGCGGATCCCCGCTCGTTTCCACCGGCAGGTCCGGCCACTCGGTGACGGCCATGTCGAGCGCGTCGGCCGGCCGCCCCAACCAGCGCGCGCAGGCGACGGCCTGCCCCGAGGATGCGCCGGTGCCGATCTCCGTTCCGCTGTGGGAGAGCGCGACGCGCCCATCCGGCGCGAGCTCCAGCTTGGCGAGGCTCGCTTCGGCCCCGATGCCGAAGCGTCGCTGGATGCAGGCGAAGCCGACCCCGTAATGTTTTCCGGGATGCGCGGCGTCATAGGCCTGCTTGCGCGCGGTGCGCCCGGTCCACAGCGCATGGCCGCGGGCCTGCTCCAGCACCGCCTCGGCGCGTTGCGTCCCAAGCGGGATCGCGCCTTGGGCGTTCCGCATCCCGGTCTTCAATACGTTGCGCAGACGGAACTCGATCGCGTCCAGGCCGACCTCGCCGGCGATCTCGTCCATCATCAGCTCGGTCGCCGTCAGCGTTTCGAGCGCTCCGTAGCCGCGCGCAGCGCCGCAGTCGATGGCGCGCGACGCGATCGCGGTCGCAGCCACGTCGTTCTTTGGAAAGTAGTAGACCGATTGGGCCGAGATGGCGCCCACCGTGGTAAGCGCAACGGAGCAATTCGCGCGGCCGCCGCCATTGGCGACGATCTCGGCGCGGAACGATTGCAGCAGACCGGTCCGGCGCTCGACCGCCACCGTGTAGCGCATGCTGAACGGGTGCCGCTTCAGGCCAGTCTGAAACTGATCAAACCGATCGTTGGCCAGCCGCACCGGCCGGCCGTCGCCGTAAACTGCGGCGAGGAGGCCGTAGTACGGCATGGTGCAGTGATCCTTGGAGCCGTAGCCGACCGTGAAGCATGGATGCAGGAACAGCCGCTTCAGGCCGATGTGGCTTTTTGCCAACATGGCCGCGGCACCTGCCGCGACTTCTTGCGGCGACTGCGTCGGCACGACGAGATGCAGGTCCTCTTTCTCGCGGTCGTACCAGCCGTTGGCGTTGTCCGGCTCGAGCGCCGACGTGTCGCCCGACTGCGTGGCATAGTCGCGCGTCAGCACCAGCCAGTCGGCCGGCGGCTGCGCCAGCTCGTCGTCGATAGACTTGGCGTAATGCATTCCCTGCGCGCCGATGTCGCCGTCGCGCGCGGGCTTCGGCCAGACCGGTTCATGCTTATCGTAGCTGGGGGAGACCGGTCCTTGTTTCAGGCAGGAAAAGACGTCGTCGTCGTAAGGCGTGGGGCCTCCGACCCGCACGAAGCGGTATGAGCCCCAAGGATCGCGCTGCAGCGGCCCGGTGACGGCGCCATAGCGAATGACCGCGTCGTTGAACTGCAATTTTTCCTTGGCGAAGCGCAGGCGGGCGAAATCCTGATAGATCAGGATCGCGACGGCTTGGCCCAGATAGGCCGGCGTCTTGCTTTCGGGGAGCAAAATGTCTTCGCCGTAAAAATCCGGGAAGGCAAACCCATCGCGCGCCAAATTCGCCGCCGTCACTACGCGGTCGGGCGCAAGGTCGGAGCCGAGCGCGGAGAGATCGAAGCCGGCATAGCTGCGATCGGCCATGGTCACCCGCAGCATCAGTGCGTGCGACTGCTGCTGCGGCCAATGCGGCATGTCGCGCGCGCGGATGTCGCGCGCGAATACTTTTTCTCCCGTGACCTTCGACGTACCGTCGATGCGACATTTGAGGACGCCATCGCTCCATGCCGGACGAGTCAGCAGCTGTTCTTCGAACAGCGACGCGAATGCCCTGCTTCCCAATGGAGCGAGGTACACGCCGATGCCGCCGATCAGACTGCCGCGCATCACCTGGCGGCGAGACGGGCGAAAGCGGGTCATGGTCATCCCTTTGATTCCCAATCGCCGAGCAGCGCTGCAATCTGGTGAGCCAGTCGCGACGATCGCTCGGCGAGTCGCGCGATATTCAATACCTTCTCCCATTCTCTATTGTCTGTCATCCGGATACGATTTTCGGAAAGGGCACGATGAATTGATACCGCGCCTGCGCTCCATCAGTAGGCCGATGTCGTCGGCATGATCACGAGGTCGCGGATGCAGATCGCCTGCGGCTGCTGTAGCAGAAACAGGATAATGTCGGCGATCCGTTCGGGTGCGATGAGATCCGGATTTCCGGTCAAGCGGCAATACTCATCGAACGACATTTCGCCGATCAACATGCCTTCGTCCTTCACCGGTGCCGCGCATGGGTTCGGGGAAGACGCGCATGGGTTCGGGGAAGATATGAATCAACGGCGAGTTGCGGGTGAAGTTGGAGATCGTTGAATTCAATTCTCCGCCGGGGATTAGCAACAACGGGAAGCCGGAACCGGCTTCCTCGAAATGGATGCGAACAGCGCCTTTTTCATAGAAGGACGGGGCAGCTTCTCCTTGCCCACCCTGCTGAGCAAGCGCGCGCGGCACTGCCGCTATCGCGGTCGCGGCGGCGCCCGTTGTCAGCATGGTGCGTCTGCTCGAATCTATAATCGGAGGCGCCCTTGCCGCAGCCTCTGTAGCACAGGTTTTGCTTTGCTGCACACAGTGGTTTACCAATGCATAAACGGCGGAATTCTGAAAGTTCCATTCGCCAATTTGTCGTGTGCGCAGCTAAACGTAGCGAAGAGCTTTTCTGTCGCCGAAAGCTGACCAGGTCGACGTGTTTGTGGTTGGCGGCTTTCCAACCGCGCTCGCGTGCAAGGTCGCGAATGTCCCGACGGTGGTTTACATCGGAGCCGGTGATCCGGTCGCGACGCACCTTATCGACAGCTTGGCACATCCCGGCGGCAACATCACGGGCATTTCCGACAACGCGACGGTTCTCGCCACCAAGCGCCTCGCGCTGATCAAGCAAGCTGTCCCGGAGGTGCGGCGGGTCGCGATGTTGTGGAATAGAGACGATCTCGGCATGAGCATGCGTTACGACGCATCCGCCGGCGCAGCGCGGTCGCTCGGTGTCGCGGTGCAACCGCTCGGCCGGCGCAAACCTGACGACTTCAACGGGGTGTTCGAGGCCATGGATCGTGATCCGCCTGACGCCATTTTCATGGTGGCTGATGCGCTCACAACCCTCAATCGCAAGCGGGTGTTCGACTACGCCGGCGCGCACCACATTCCCGCCCTGTACGAATACGACCTTCCCAATGTGCATGATGGCGGGTTGATGTCATATGGACCCGACCTGAACGAAAGCATGGAGCGCGCCGCCGACCTGACCGCGCGGATCTTCGCTGGTGCCCGGCCCACGGATCTGCCGTTCGAGCAGCCAATACACTACAAGCTCGTCATCAACCTCAAGACGGCGAAGGATACAGGCATCGAGTTGCCGGAAAATTTTGTGGCACTAGCCGACGAGGTGATCGAATAACGGCACTGTTTGCTGCGGTGCATACATCGCGGCGCGAGCTGAGCAATAGATTACTTTGATTGCATCCGCATTCGCCAGCGACGAGCAGCGATTATAGCCCAAATACTCTCGATCACGCCAAACGGCCACGCACCCTGTAGAAACCCGTATAGAGAGGCAAGAGCGCACGCGCCAGCGAACGCTAGAATGTACCATGGGCTGTGATCTTCCAGCGCATAGAACATCAGCATGGCGGAGACGGCAGATAGCCCGAACAAACTAAGCGCGTCCATTCAGCTCGGCGCTCCCCATGGCTTCAGCAGGCCCAGAGAATATCAGTAACGTCCCGCCTTAAGGACAATTTGGCAGCCGACGACATCGCGGCGCGCCGCTCACTTTCGTTCTGGCTCTAACGTCATGTGCCCGCCTTGCGACCGGGCTTGTCTCAATCGCCGATGTGGTCGGCGCCCTTGCGACAAAGCGCATTTTTGTGATGCTGATCACTTTTTGAAGACACCGACCGCTGTAGCCTTGCTGCTTGAGAGGATGAAACGGTTCCTCCTTCGGTAAAGGCTTACATGCGCAAAAACGCGAGTTTTGCGGTTGCCGCGTTGGTGCTTGGTTGGGCCATGATCCTGTTTGCGACTACTAGCCTCGTGGCGACAAGTGTTGCGACGCGCGCCCGGCATGTCGTCGCCGTCGATCCATTCTTGCCGGCGAAAACGATGGAGCCGGCTTGGTAGGCGGCGGGCCAGCATGGGACCGAGCATTTGAGCGCCTCGGGTTGGCGCACGCGGATATCGGGACAAGGTTGGCGATGCAGACATACGAGGACTTGGTCGAGCTGGCAAAGATATGCTGGAGGCAGGCTCGCGAAGCGAAATCGCGCACAGTTGCTGCGGAGCTACGTCGCATGTCGAAGGAGTACCAGAAGCGAGCCGCTGCGCTTCATGGCGGCAAGCTGCCCAAGATTGACGCGTAATCCGGTCGCCTTCGGCCAAGAAAATCGACCGGCGCCGGGCGGGGCAAAAACGTGCTGAGGTTCCGCGAGGCTACGCCGGGGTCAACCTACGCATCGCCTCGGGTCGGCTTTCGGGCGAACTGCGGACATCGCCGAGGCATCGGCCCGCGCGCGCTAGGCGCTATTGACCCATCTCGGTCACAGGCCGGATTGAAATGCCGCAGCGCAGCAGTCCTCCTGCCGCATTGAGGTGTGCTATCTTGTCGGAGGCTCGACAGCGCCCCGCCTCGATTCAGAACGATTTCGGGCGTTATCTTCTTTGCAGATACGCTGATGGCCAAGCGGCTTGAGCTTATGCGCGAGCTTGTCCCAGACGCGACCGTGATTGGCGTGCTCATAAACCCGAACAGTGTGGATACGCCGAGTGAGTTGCACGAAGTGGAAGCGGCAGCACGCGAGGCGAGGCAGGAGCTTTTCGTTCTAAACGCGAGCACGCCAGGCGAGATCGAGGCCGCCTTTGCTGCACTCGTCCAGCGAGCGGCCGGTGCGTTGATTGTCGCCGGTGATCCAATGCTCGCGAGTCGGCGGGAGCAAATCGGCGCCTTGGTAGCCCGCCACGCCATCCCTACGATGCATAACTCCCCCGACTCCAACCCCCCTGACGCGCTCATCTCGTATGGGGCAAGCCTTACGGATGCGTATCGCCAGGTGGGCATCTATACCGGCAAGATCCTCAAGGGTGCCAAACCTACGGACCTCCCGGTTCTGCGGGCAACGCGGTTCAAGCTGATGATCAATCTCAAGACCGCGAAGACGCTCGGCCTCAAAGTACCAACATCGATCTTGCTGCGCGCCGACGAGGTGATCGAATGATCGTATATATGCGGCCGACCATCGGGCTGGTCGGGCTGGTCAGCGTAATCTTCGCATCGAACGCGACCCTCGCGCAGACGGCCCCCAAGCCAGCGCTGATCGGCATTCTGCATCCGGGCTCTGCCAGCGATCCGTCACCGATTGCAGCACTGCGCGCTTTCCGCGCCGGCCTGCGCGCCCTCGGGCATGTCGAGGCGCAGACGTACAGGCTCGAGACCCGCTATTCCGAGGGTGATCAAGCCCGGCTTCAGGCGCTCGCGGTCGAGCTCGTGGCACTTAAGCCCGACGTGATCGTCGCAGTTGCCGACGATGCGGTGCGCGCCGCCCAGGTGGCCACCGCGCAGATCCCGATCGTTATGGCGATGTCTACGCGCGACCCCGTACGCGCCGGGTTGGCTGCAAGTCTCGCCCGCCCGGGCGGCAATGTCACCGGGTTCACGGGCCAAGTGGAGGAACTCAACGCGAAGCAACTCGAATTGTTGAACGAGTTCGTACCCGGCCTGTCGGATGTCGCAGTCATGTACAATTCCGCCTCGCCGACGGCGACTCGCGAGCGACTCGACCGGATCAGCGAGGCAGCAGCGAAACTGGGCCTGAAGACGCGACTGGCCGGTGTCGCTCGCCCGCAGGATTTGGAGACTGTGTTCGAAATACTCCGACCCACGAAGATCGGAGGACTGATCGTCCTGCCGGAGCCGGCGGTCATGGACTTGAGCCGCGCCGCCATCGCCGAGATGGCACTCCGCCTCCGGCTGCCCAGCGTGTTCACGTTTCGCATGTACGCCGAAGCAGGAGGTCTTATGTCCTATGCCCAAGATCTCCCAGAGATGCATCGGCGCTCAGCAACTTACGTCGATAAGATTCTTAAAGGCGCCAAGCCCACTGACCTGCCAATCGAGCAGCCGACCAAGTTCGAGCTGATCATCAACCTCAAGACCGCCAAGGCGCTCGGCCTCGAGGTGCCGACGGCGCTGCTCGCCCGCGCCGACGAGGTTATCGAATGAAACGGCGGACATTCATCACGCTTCTCGGCGGCGCGCGGCAACATGGCCACTCACCGGGCGCGCGCAGCAAACGGCAGTGCCGGTGATTGGATTCCTTAACAGCGCTTCCCTTGCCGATCGGACACACTTACTGGCCGCATTTCGCGAAGGCCTCAAGAAAACTGGATTTGTCGAAGGCCAAAACGTGGCGATCGAATACCACTGGGCGGAGTATCGATACGATCGGCTTCCAGAGCTTGCGGCTGACCTGGTTCGCCGTCAGGTGGCTGTGATGTTCGCGGGCTCGCTTCCTGCGGTACTCGCGGCCAAGGCGGCAACGACCACAATTCCGATTGTCTCACAACGGGCGGTGACCCGGTCAAAGATGGTCTCGTCGCCAGTCTCAACCGGCCCGTCGGGAATCTCACGGGAGTGACTCTGTTCTTCGGGGAATTGGCGGCGAAGCGGCTGGAACTGCTGCGCGAGCTGGTGCCCGGAACCCTTGTTACCGCCGCGCTCCTAAACCCGAACAATCCAAATGCCGAGATCTCGGACAGTGGCGGCCAATTTTGTGCGATGCACACCTTTCAAACAATATGGTAGGGTCCCGCCGTCGGTCTCTTAGGGGGAGCCCATGAGGCGGCGCGACTTTGTCGTAGCACTCGGTGGCGCGGCGGCGGCGTGGCCGCTCGCGGTGAGCGGGCAGCCGCCGACCATGCCGGTGATCGGGTTCCTCAACAGCACCTCGCCTGAGGTGCTTACTGAGCGCTGCGCAAATTCAGCCAGGGCCTGAAGGAGCAGGGCTTCGTTGAGGGCGAGAACGTGGCGATCGTATACCGCTTCGCTGACAACCGGGCCGATCGCTTGCCGGAGCTGGCGGCCGACCTGGTTCGTCGCAAGGTCGCTGTGATCGCCACCGGAGGTCCTCCAGCGACCTTTGCGGCCCAGGCGGCAACCGCCACGATTCCTATCACGTTCCTGGTCGCCGATGACCCGGTGCGGCTCGGTCTCGCCGCAAGCCTCTCGCGACCGAGCAGCAACATGACGGGAATCAATGTTTTCAACGCCGAGGTAGCGGCAAAACGGTTAGAGCTTCTGCTTGACCTCGTCCCCGGCGTGGCCCGTATTGCCGTGCTGGTCAATCCGGCCGACGCTGCGATGATGGAGACGCAGCTGAGAGACGTGGACACGGCTGCTCGCGCCATGGGGCTGCACATCCAGACGCTCGACGCCAACACCAGTGCTGAGATCGATGTTGCCTTCAAGGCCTTTGATCGCGAGCGGCCCGATGCTGTTTTCGTCCCGACCAGCGCGTTTTTTAACGGCGCGTCCAACTGGCACAACTGGCGGCATTCCATCACCTCCCGGCGACGTATGCGTTGCGTGACTACGCCGAAGTCGGGGGCCTGATGAGCTATGGGTCCAACATAGTCGATGAGTATCGTCAGGTTGGCATTTATGTTGGTCGCGTCCTCAAAGGCGCGAAGCCCGCGGATTTGCCAATCGTGCAAGCGAACAAGTTCGAGCTGGTAATCAATATGCAGACCGCGCGCATGCTAGATCTTGTCGTGCCGCCGTCGCTGCTCGCGATTGCCGACGACGTGGTGGAGTAAGTTGCAAAGGTACGTCGAGGCCAAGCACGTTGGCGGTCTTGAGATTGATCACGAGCTCGAACTTGACTGGGGCCTGGACGGGAAGCTCGCTCGGCTTCGCGCCCTTGAGGATGCGATCGGCATAGGTCGCCGCGCTCCGAAAATTATCAAGCCGGTTATTTCCGTAGGACAGCAGGCCGCAACGCCGATCCGCCGCACTCCGTCCGGCTGCTGCGCGCGCGCCGCGAGCGGCCAAGCGACTGCCGCGCCGCCGAGAACCGTGATAAACTCGCGCCGTTTTAAATGATTGAACCGCATGTGCCCCACAGTTCGAGGAACGCATCTTATCTTACTCAAATTGGCACATCGTGGTCAGGGGGGCCGTAAGCTACCTCGCAGCGCACACCGGGAGACCCACGGAAATCTCCTCCTGGCGCGGAAGAGCCAGGCCACTCGCGTTGCTTTAGGTCCGCTTACTGATCCACTGCGGAGATTGAGAGCGAGCCTTGGGCCCTGCTGGACCAGAGCCTTTGACCCATCTCGGTCATTGCCCGGTCAAAAATCCCGCGGCGCAGCAGTCTCCTGTCACGGCGTCATGTGCTATCGTTATTTGGGCAGATCGACAGCGTCAGTCGACTGCGGTGGTCGTTGTTGGTGGGCTGTCTGAGGGAGGGAGCCCCATGTTCGACAGGAAGCGGCGCGAGTTCATCACGCTCCTTGGCGGCGCGGTAGCGGCCTGGCCGCTTGCGGCGGGCGCGCAACAGATGCCGGTGATCGGGTATCTCAGCGCCAGATCGCCTGAGGATACCACGCATCTGGTGGGGGCATTCCGACGAGGCCTGAGCGAAGCCGGATTCGTCGAGGGTAAGAACGTGACGGTCGAATACCGCTGGGCGCTCGGTCAGCAGGACCGATTGCCGGCACTTGCCGCCGACCTCATACGCAAGCCTGTGACCGTTCTCGTGTCTACGGGCGGAGAATCAGCGGCACTGGCAGCCAAGGCCGCGACCACGACCATCCCAATCGCATTCATCATCGGCGGCGATCCGGTCAAGTTGGGGCTCGCGGCGACGTACAGCCACCCGGGCGGAAACGCCACCGGGATAAGTATCTTGACCCTATCTCTGGAGCCCAAGCGCATCGAACTGTTGCGTGAGCTGGTCCCGCAGGCCTCGACGATCGGCGTCTTTTTAGACCCGAACTTCCCACCCTATGAGGACCAGTTACGCGACGTGCGCGAGGCGGCGCGCGCGCTCGACTTGCAGGTCCAAGCATTGAGAGCCAGCACCGATGCGGAAATTGACTTGGCCTTCGTAACTGCTGCGCGGCAGCGCATCGCCGCGCTCCTGGTCACCGCGGGACCGTTTTTCGACACACGGCGTGACAAGCTCGTGGCCTTGGCGGCGCGCCATGCGGTGCCGACGATGTACCATTTCCGCGAATTTACTGCGGCCGGCGGGCTAATGAGCTATGGGGTCGATGCTCGCGTTACTTATCGCCAGATCGGAGTCTACGCGGGTGGGATTCTCAAGGGTGAGAAGCCCGCAGAGTTGCCTATTGTTCAGCCAACCAAGTTCGAGCTGGTCATCAATCTGAAAACCGCGAAGGCGCTCGGCCTCAAGGTGCCCCTCACGCTGCAAGTGGCCGCCGACGAGGTGATCGAATAAGCTAACCGATGCGCGTCGTTTGCTGCGGCGCATGAGTCAGCTCTTGGCAAATTTTGTTGCAAAAGTCTTTTTGTACTCGCGATCAAAATTCTTTTAGCTGTACGCGCGATTTTCGTGTAAAGATGTGGGGGACCTCATCGCCAGACGAAAAACTCGCTGGCGACCTCGGTAA